>Ga0307933_1000656_pt1 | contig 31555 bp, 40 predicted proteins | sample OrgLakmetageno88_FD_201811 | JGI IMG/M metagenome (GOLD analysis project Ga0307933, IMG submission 201811) | Saline water microbial communities from Organic Lake, Antarctica - #88 | ecosystem: Environmental > Aquatic > Non-marine Saline and Alkaline > Saline | place: Antarctica: Organic Lake... | reverse complement strand
TTTTTCATGATTTCTAGGTTTTAGATTAATCTTTTTGTTCTTTAAAATTTACAGTTATCTGTCTAAAGATATCTAACTGTTCAGGGTCATCACATTCATCACAAATTGTTTCTACTAAAGAAGCGTTTTGCGAATTAGTGTAGAGTACATGAGATATAAAGTCTTCTGACTTATTAAGCCATCTACCATTACTGGTTTGGAACTTGTCATGTACGGTGCAAACGGGTATTGTTTCTCTTGCCATTGTTTCTAGGTTTTAACTTAGTTCATATCCTGAATCTCGGAACATAACTAATGCGTTCCATTCTTTTAATGGTAGTTCAAGGCTCTGTACTTTTTTAAACAGAGGTGTTTTAGTTTTATCTTCTGATTCTTTAAGCTCGATACCACAACCAACAATCCCGCAGCTAATTTCAATAGCCATAAACTTATTATCTCTAACAAGCCCTCCCCAAGAAATTAAATGAGGTGTTATACCATTCTTTACATTCCACTTTATTTCATAAAGTATCAATTTCTGTCTTGTACCTCCCCACACTACATAGTGCGTTGCCTTATCATGTGTTTTATGATTAGGGCAATAAAAAGGTCTACTGATTAAGTCTGCCATAATTAAATTGTTTTAAGGTTTCACTAAGTGTAACATTTGGTATAAAAAAAAGCAAGCTATTTAGGTAATAGTTGCATTAATCTTATTACTACTTGATACAGAGTTGCATCTTTTAGTAAAATATTTACTTCTTCAGCTACAAGGTTTCTTGCCCAGTCTTCGGACAAGTTATTTCCGTAACAAGTTTTATTTGCTGTTGCTCTGTGTGGCTCAATATCTTCAATAGTGTATCGAGACTTAATATCAAGCATAAGAGTTCTTAAAGCATCTTCTTGCTCTTTGGTTGGTAATGTTAAATCAAAGTTACCTGACAAACAAATCCCAATAGACTCATTATTTCTAGCTTTAGCATGTGCCCCATGTACATGTTCGGGTCTTCCTTTCCATACAGTACCATCTTTATGAATAACATAATGATAACCAATACCAATCCAACCTGGTTTAGAAAGATGCCATTTTTCAATAATCTTAGCTGTGTGATGAGATGTGTCAGCTAGTGGGTATTTGTCTGTTCCTCCTGTGTGGTGAACTACAATACGATTAGGGTTGTTTGTTCTTGGTCTTGAGCTTAAGTTTTTAAATGTTTGTGTTTCCATATTATTTGTTAATTAATGTATTATTAAAAATAAAGTCTTCTTTTCGTTCTATTGTTGCAATAGTTCTTTCTACTGTTTTGTCTATAGCAATTCCATAAACTGTTGTACCTACAAGTAAACTTGTTGATATTAATACACCTCCTCCCCATACTACAATACTTCTCCAAAATTCTAATTGAGATACTCTTTTTGCTAAGTTCTCATCCTTTCGTAAGTCGTGTATTGATTCTACTTTTTCTAGTACATTACTTAGCATGATTGCTAGTTCTCCGTTTGTTGGTTGTTTGCTCATGGTATTAAATAGGTACTGATGTTCGACCTGAGTAAACAGACCCACCAAACCATCTTACTGATAAATATGAGATATAGTTCTCGAATCTCTTCTTTGGAGATAAGGCTTTTGCCCATCTATACATCTCCTTGTCTGCAAATTTTCTTGATTCATAAGACCCACCAAAGTGTCTTATTTGTCCTAACTTTGCTGCATATAGTCTATCATGGATTATGTAAGCCATTAACGAGTTGTTATATGGCTTAATAATCCCCCAAAGAAAACTTGGTGTAGACCTTAAATCTGTTTCAAATCCTTTAGGAATAAATAGTTTATATCCGTCTGATAATGTTACATTAATATTCCTTGTGAATTTCCAAACTCTTTCTCCCCTACTGTTAGGTATAAAAGCTAGATGTATGCTATTTGGTTGTTCTAAGTATTTAATGTTCATAGTGTTATTATAATTCTGTTGTTTCGTATACTCCTCCGTTTGATTCTATAAATGATATAAAATCTTCTTTATTATTAAAGGTTGAAATTGTTAGCTTTGTTGTTACTCCTTGCCCTTGTTTTATTTTTCCATAATGCAAGACACTGTTGTCTTCGCTTTTAGCTACCCAATATGGTTTTGTTGTATCAGTGTGTTCGTTCATAATAATTTTATACTAATCCTCCGTCTGAAATAGTCCATCCGTAGGTATTAATTAATACGTTTCTTGCTGTCTCTCCTGCACTTGTGTATGTAGAGTTCCCAAAGTCCACACTTTGATTAGGTCTAACAGATTGTTGCGACCATGCGTTTAGAAGTAAATCATAGTTTGTGCTTGACAGTTCTACACCAGTCATGAAATTAGCCCAATTGCTTACATTGGATATGTTCCAAGAACTTATATCTTGGTCAAAGGGTGTACTATTCATCATAGAGTCTAATTGAGTTGCAGAACCTGTTACAAAATTTACCAGTGTTTGGTTATAAGATGTTTCTCTTAACATACCCCCAAAGTCTACACCATCTGAAGTATCCCAAAGCCCAACAGGCTTATTAAAGTTTCCACAAAATAGTACGAACTCTGAAAAATTTACAACATTAGAAACATCCCAGTTACTTATTTTCCCATTAAAGTCTGATTGTCTGAACATTCTTCTGATTGACAATACAGATGATAAATCTGGAGCATCAGTATACGAGTCTGCTACAAGATTAGAACATCCTGAGAAGGCTTCTTCCATATTTGACCAAACAATATTTCCCCATTGTTTTATATCCATTAATTTTTCTTTATCTCCTGACCTTGAGAATTGTATTCTATTAAATGGGCTTACTTCTTTTGGTGTAATTTCTAATATATAAGTTCCTGCACCATTTGAAAAAGTTATTGTTTCCTGTCCACTTAAATCATTAAAGGTATCAACAATTACTCCTGACTGTTTTGCTACTACATCATAATTACCTTCTGCCCCTGTGAATTGGAACTGATTATTGTTTGATGTTCCAGCATTATCACTTTTTACCTCAATGATAAAAGAATTAGATAGTGGTTCTAGTCTAAATTTGCTTGGTGTATTTAGTACAATAGTTTTTCCTAGATTAAATAGGAATCCTTTTATAGTTCCTGTACCAAGTGTTCCAGGCTTAAAAGGTTCTAGTAAAATATTCCCTTTCATGTTAAAGGAACATTACTCGTAAGTCAGTATCAGCATCTGCGATAAAGTTTACGTCATCAAGTTTATAAAGTTCAAGAGTCATTTGAAAACCAGCAGCAAGAATAATACCTGTTGTAAGTGTTGAATCTTCACTACTATCTACTAGAATATCTGTTTCAGATGGGTTTTGAATTAAAACCGTATGTTTAACATCATTGTTTTTAATAATTCGTGTTTTATACTCTTCTGAATTACTAAGAAGTTCTTTTAATGTTTTTTTTGTTGTTTCGATTTGAATAATCATAATATATATATTTATTGATAATAACCAATTATAGAACTATATATATTTTATGTAAATAGTCAACATAAGTTTTTTTGTCAGTTAGAAAGGAATTGAACCTTTTCCACATGCATCCAAGGCATGTACGCTACCATTACGCTACAAACTGTGGGGTGACTAATGAGATTTGTACATTTTCTCATAATACTTGCTGATTGACTAGGGTTCGAACCTAGATTCTCAAGGTTCAAAGCCTTGCGTCTTACCAATTCGACTACCAATCAATAGAGTTGGTCTAATTGTACATGAAGTGGGAGTCGAACCCACATGCCTTAGCCGAGGGGTTTAAGTCCTCTGTGTATACCGTTCCACCATTCATGCAAATTGAACGATAACAGCTTACTTGCATATACACAAATCGTCAGAAAGGTATATGCTTTGGGTTTTTCGGGGTTACTGTCGTTCACTTTTATACTCTCCTTAACCCTTTTTGAGTATTTGAGCTAGAGAGTGGACTCGAACCACTTACCTGATGCTTACAAAGCAACTGCTCTAACCTGATGAGCTACAATAGCTTGAAGGAGTTTATCGAACTCGCACGTTTTGATAGACAATTAAACATACTGCAACTATATTATAAGTCCTTAATTTCTTTTTTCATTTCAACTAATTTTTTTGAAGAACGAATAAACATTCCACTAACACCCCAGTTTGCAGAGGAAGAGCTTTTAAATGCTTTTCTTTTAATTATTTTTCTATCATTTTTTTTCTTTCTTTTATAGTTCATATAATTTCACAATAGGGATATACCCAGCAATTATGCCCAGCTAGGATGTGACCCTTAACTGTATATTGTTTCCCGTAACGGTACTTTAATATTTGTACACCATGATGGAATTGAACCAACTACTTTTTCAGTGTAAATGAAACACTCTACCGATGAGTTAATAGTGTAATGTTGAATAGTATCATTTATATATATTAATCGTATCATTATGATACGATTAATCATAGGTTTTGATACGGTTGCGGAAGTCACTGGACTCGAACCAGCTATGAGTCAATTCTCTATCTGTGTACTAAACAGATTTCTTTCCATTCGCATAACTTCCAGACGGATTACTCTTTTACCGAGCCCTGTGATATTCCGTTATCATTTATCAGGTTTGTAGACATACTAGGACTTGCACCTAGTCTCTCCTGAGTATAAGTCAGGAACTTTCCTTGTTAAGCTATACGTCTATTATTGATTTTCAATTTTGTACACATAAGACCACCATGTACAACACTGAAAACCAAATCAGTGCCAACAATAATTATACTACCATACGAAGTACATAGACAGTTTATAGACTTGCTTAGGTCTCTCTGTCGTCTCACTAGGATTCGAACCTAGAATCTCTTGATTAGAAGTCAGTTGCATTGTCCGTTATGCTATGAAACGATACTAACCGAAGTTAGTAATTTTTGAAAGAAAAAATATGAAGTGTCCTATAGGACTTTACCAACATACTATATTACTTTCATTTTGTAAATAACCAACAACTAGATAACAAAGAAACTAAATTGGTACTAACTAAGAAACCAAAAGGGGTGTTGTTATTGATTAGATACAAAATGAAAACAATTTTCATTTATATTACTATTTTATCTTTGACCAAAACATATAAGGACTGACTTATGGCATAGCTGCCTATTGGACTCTATTACTCAATGGAAATGTTATTACATTGGCTAACGTATTCAAGACGTATTCCGATGGGTGCAAAACCATATTAAGCAGTATCGAATCTCGTCGATGGCATACTGTCATGAGCAGTGTGCAAAGTGCTAAGTTTTACCTATACAATAGCTTTGGTGTCTAGAACACCTACTATCTTACCACCGCACACACTAACCACGAGGGCTAGTAACCCTTTATCTCTTCGATAGTTAGGGTTGCTTGTTTCTTAGCTAAACGGATGAACTCTTTAATTTGGTCAATGCGACCTTTTTGATTTTGCATTTGTTTATATTCAATCATGGCTTCACATATCACAGTAGCTTTTGCTACGGACATCTTTGGCTCTTGAATTAACTCTGCCTTTTTTGTCGCTATTAGACTTTCTAAATTAAATAGTTTTTCATTCTCGTCAGCAATAAAGATATTTAACTTCATAGCTCCATCTACCCACATAGTAGGTGAGATAGAACGTTTGTTAGTTATCCATTCCTCAAACGTTTGCAGAATTAAATCTGCGTTTACCTTTGATTCCATATAAGTATATAATATTAGTATTAATAATACAAGTGACAATTATAATAATCTGTGTTCTATTAAAAAGGTATGTCCGAAGGATTTATATCGTCTTCAGGATATTCAATCTCTTCCTTAACATCTGACGATTCATCTGAATCAGATTTTTTAATTGACCATAATGATACATTTTGATAATGTTTTCCTTTATACTCAGATGCCTTAAACTTTAACTCAACAGATACAATAGTTCCTACTGGGTAAGAGCTACTGAAACCATCAATTACTTTAATGTAATCACCTGTCTTATACAGACTAGCAACGAAAGAGTTTGGGTATTCACCTGTGGTCTCCACTAACACTACATCCATTGACTTATAGGCTTCTCCTTTTTTAGATTCACCTGCTTTTATTTCTCCGATTGATTCAATCTTATATTTCATGTATTTATATAATTAATTAATATTGATTTTATAGACTTATCTGTCTAAATTACAATCTCTTTTACTATCCTAGATAGTTTTTCTTTTAATCTTTCTAATCTTCTACCTAGTTGTGTTGAGTTGGCTATACATTCTTGTTCTATTACCATTTCTTCCCTAATAAAATCAGTTTTAAAATTAATAAGACTAATAAGATTTTCACATTCATCAATCAAATCAATATAAGTATTATCGTCTGTTGATGTTGGCGTTCTCATTCCAATATTACTTTCTTTATTCATATTTTTTATTTATTATAATTTCTATTAACATTAACATCGTTTTTCATCATTTCGTGTAGATAAGCATTGATATTAAACCTAAGACCCATAAGAGCTTGTTTCATTTTATGCTCTTGTCCGTCTTCTAAGACAGTATAACCCTCAGTCAATAGACGAAAGTCCATGTGATGACGATTTATACTTTTAACTATTTCCTCAAGTGGAAATCCTTTTTTCCAGTTATCACCATCTCTCATTGTTCCATCTTCTAAGAATCTATTTTTGTGCATATACTTTGCATACTCTAGGTCAACGATGGCACTATTAAAACCACCATGGTCTAATTTACCTTCGTCACTATTTCTACTTGCACCTGATTCAAACTCTCTTTTATTCATACTAGAAAAGATTAATAATTGATAGGGTAAGTGTTACAAGTAATGTAATACAAATTAGAACATCAAGTGAACCACGTTTATTACTTTTGTCTATAACTTCATTAACTTTTTCCTGAGTTTTCTTAATGTTTTTTCTGTTAATACGAGCATTTTGTTCAAGCTCTCCGATTGCTTCTAATGTAGCAAATTTAAGAGTTTTAATTTTTTTGTTGTTTTCAAATACTTTAGCATTTACAATTTTCTCTAATGCTAGCTCTGCTTCTTTAGCTGTTTTCCATGTACCTTCCTTACTAACTTGTGTATTTTTTCCATCTATTACAATGAAAATATTTTCTCCAATATATCCAACAACTTCTGTTTTTACAACCTTACTATCTTCTAGGTAAAATACTGCTTCGTTTTTTTTCTTTGACATAATTTTAATTTATTTTATAGGTTAATATTTCTGATTCTGAGACAGTAAAGTCTCCTTTTTCTACAGCCTTTTCTTTGGCTAGTTTAAGTTTATCTTTTGCTACTTCTATTTCTTCTCCAAATGGAGATTTTGTTTTCCTTACTGAATAAGAAAACTTTCCTTTAGCTCCTGAACTCTTTTTTAAATCATGACTTTTCATGTCAGCAATTATTAGAGCTTTAAGAAGTAATTCTTTTTTACCATATAAAGTTAGTCTTTCTTTGACTAATTCATATTTCTCATAATTTGTAAGTTCTTTTTTTGGCATAACTATTTTTTATATTTATTCGAACAATCTTGGCAATACTTTGAAGCATGACGTTTATCATTTTCACATCCATCATTAACATTAACCCAAGTAAATACTAATTTTTTTTCATCTTGGATTCCTGTGTGAACAGAAACATCTTGATTATGACAAAGTCTATTTTTTTCTTTCATGCAATATAAGGCATGTTCTTCCATTTTTTTTAATCTAACTACTGTTCCCTTTGTTAAATTATCCATACTACTTCTTTGGAAGTAATCCATGATATGCTCTGTTCCCTATTGAGAAGTGAGCAAATGCTTTTTTCATAGCATCGGTCTGAGCTGATTTAAGGGCATCACCAATGTCTCCTTGTACACTTGGGTGAGATGCTATAGCATCAATACTCCTAACAATTTCTACTGGATTTTTATCATCATAGAAAGAAACTCTAACGTGTACAAGTCCTGTTTCAAATTTACGTTGTTCGGTTGCAGGAAGTATTCTCATTGATACGACCTCAATACCCCATTGATGTTGAAACTCTTTATTAACAGCATCTATTACCCATTGTGGTTTATATCCACTATAACCTTTGTGGTCATGAGTATAGTTTCCTTTTGGTTCATACACTTTAAGGAATTCGTTTACTTTCTTAACTTTTTCTCTAAATGTTGTATTAGCCATATTACGCTACTGCTGCTTCAAAAACTTCGTCAACTTTTCTTGAAATTTCGTATGATGTCTGTACATCATAACCAGCTACATTACAACCAGTAATAACTCCTGTTACGTATGCAGATAAGAATACTGCCTTAGTTGCTCCATCGTATTCTCTTTCATCCATAAATACTGCAAATTCTTTAATTTCTTTTTCTGTTTTTTTACTTAATTTAATCATATTTTTTAATCTTCGATATCAAATCTATGTGCATCGCTTTCAACAATGACTTCGATTATTTCTACCATTAGCTTTTGATAATCTATGTTAAAGAAATCATCTCCAACAACTACTCGATGGATATTACCATCAATTCCCATTTCTACATAATTCATAGCGTTTTATTTCTATCATTTAAACCATCTTCATAACCTAACAGTGTACAGTAATCCCCCCATGATTCGTTTACGTTTAGTATATCTTGGAAATCTAATTCTCTATATAAGTCTTCGTAATCAATAATATCAATTGGTTCTTCATACAAACGTCTCATTAAATCGAACGTGTAAGTTTTAAATGTGTGTTTCATATTTTCTTTATTAATCTAATAATAACTCTATCTTAACAAGGTATGTTTTTAAGTCAATTGACTTATTCTTTAAATCGTTATATAACCTTCTTTTTAAAATCTCATTAGTTAATTTATTATATTGGTAATTTAAATCATCTTTAATGTGTGGTGGAGCATTGGAAATATTAACTGATTTAATTGCTCTTTTTACTTTAAGTTTTCGTACAAACACACTGTTACACTTCTTACAACAATTACCATAAGTCTTTCTTTCGTATTTATCATGGTCTATTTTTGAACCACAATAAGCACAAACATCTTTTGCAACTTGTGGTCTATTTTGGCAACGTTTACATATTTTATCTTTAGTCTTCCTATCTAAAACAATATCACATTGTTTACATTTGTTTTTAATCATAACATACAAATAGCCTACAAATTAATGTAAGCTATTTAATTATAAATACTCAATGGTTAATGGGATGTCCATTACTATTGGGTATCGACCGTTTGAAAAACAACTAACATAACCTGGAAGGGTTGAGTATCCTAGATTTTTAGAGAAAGGATTTCCAGTAAAAATTGAAGACGTTACGATAGAACGATAACGTGATGTATCAGCTTTTACTTTCCTAGTGTGTAAGTGACCCTCAATAATTATACAGAACATTCCTTGAACTCCATAAATATTAACAATCTCGGCAGGAGACCTTTTAGATAAACTAAGGTGTCCATGAGTCCAAATGTAACAAACATTATTAATCACTCTAACAATAACATCAACAGAAGAGTCTATCTTGAATCTATCTTTAAATCTTTCTTTAAGAATAAAGTGAACCCAGTGTATAACTTCTCCATCGGTATCTTCTTTGTTATTAGAAGTTACTCTGTCGTGGTTTCCAGCAACTATTAATACCTCAGCAATATTATTAACTTCTTGTAAAAATTCAGTTAATAAATCACAAGCCATAATGGTAGCCTTAGTTCCATAACCATATTTATTATCAATTCCTTTCCAAGAGTTAATATGGTTTAAACCTGTAAAGGTCTCAATAAAGTCACCGTTGAAACAAATAGTATTTAAACTATTACCCTCAGCATTAATAATCTTAGCAATTTCACTTAATCGTTTTCTAACGATTTCAATATTAAATGCAGGTAATACACCACTCTTTTCAATATCAGCACCGATGTGTAAATCAGCGATTGTGTGAACAGCATGTCTACTATTATGCTTTTTAGTTAATCTTACTTTAACAATCTTACTTGAGTTTGAAACATACTCTAATATTGCTGTTTCAAATTCTCTTCTCCTGTAATCAAGTTTAGAAGATTCCTTTAGGGCTTTGTCGTAAGCTCTATTCTTCTGTTTGTTATTTTCATATGCAATAACATCTCTCATATTCTTGTCAGAATACTTTTCAGAAATTTTACTTGCAATCATGTCAGTCTTTTCTTTACCACTTAAAAGCGATAGAGAGTAAGGACTGAAAACATCAGAATCTTTTACAAGCTCAAAAGCTCTCTTAAACGATTGCCACTGTATAGCACTAAAACCTAATTGGTTTTGTACTTGTACAGCAGTTTTATTAAGACCATGTTTTGAGTAATTGTAAAATACTTCGTCTAATCGAGATAAATCTATTTCCATATCATTACCTCGACTTTCCCATATTACCTTGTTATTCTTATTAACAACATATTTAGGTTTGTCTTTCTTAATACTAACAGTAACCTTACTCCAACCTCTTACAGTTGATTCAGGAACTCCTAGTTCTTGGCAGGCAGCTGTTTTACTGTAGCCACTTTCAACTAAGGAACTAACCTTAGCTAAGATGCTCTCTTTCTCTTGCTTATTGTATTTCATATCTTTTGTTTTTAAGGTTAATTCTTACCTATTATAACATTTCACTCTTTCCTTGACCTATGAGTTTTCTTTATGGTATACTTTAAAATATAAGCATCCCAATAATAAAGAAAACAAAAAAAGTCATTATATCTCCGTTTGTCATATGTTTTTTTCCTTAGCTGATAATAACCCTAGTTTAACAAAAAAGAAAAAGTTAGTCAATTGACATTTCTTTTTCTCTGTTTTGTAATGCTCTATTAACATAATCAGGTAATACAACATCTCTTTCTTTATCGCTTAGGTTATCTAGTTCTTTTATTTTTAATAACATATTATGTGTCTTGTCAACTAAATCACATTTCTCCATTTTATTACCTCTTTGTTTATTATCAAAATCTATAATTCTTTTATAAACATCTTCTCCCTTGCGAAACTTTAATTCTTCATGAAATATTACACCCTGTTCATTTGAACCCCAGTTGTTACAAGGACCACATTGTCCTGCAATATTATCAAGATTGTATTTAGCATAAGCATTACTTGAACCCCAAGTTTTATAATGACCAGCTTGACTTTCTCTGTAGTCATTGAATGGTTTTTTACAAGAAACACAATATCCATAGTTTAAATAATCTTTCATTCTAACGTAATCAGATACAACTTTCCAGTATCTAAAGGTAAGTTCATTTGACTTAGTTCCATGTGAACCCTTTGGTACACTCTTAATCCATTTTGGTATTTCGTATTTTTTCATATATTATTACCTTAGAACGGATGATTGTCTTCGTCAAGAATCTGCCTTCTCCTGTGGTTAAACAATTCTGTTACATCAATTTTATCTAATTTAATAACATTAAATTTTTCATCATCCCAGTGCCAAAGTTCTAATCCATCAAAGGTGTGTCCTGCAAGCTCATCTAGGTGAGCATAGATTGACATTTTAACTCTGTATACGTTTAGTCTTGTTGCTTTAAAGTTTTCTAATGGTCCTGTTAAATATCCATGAGCTTTTTTAATTTTATTATGTAAATCATAATCTGTCTTAAAGTCAATTATTTTAAACTTACCATCTTTTCTTAAAACAATATCCCTAGAACCAGCAACTCGATAGAGAGAGTTTCCTATTCTATCTTCAGGTATTACTTCCCACCCATCATCTCTGTATGGTTTCATTAACTTTTCATACTGAGTAATAATGTGAACTAAGTATCTTCTTACTGGCATTTTTCCATATTTCTCATATGCCTCAATTGTAAAGTGTAATGTGTTTCCATAGCTAATTCCAATAAGTCTTGCTATTTCCCACTCTGCTAATATTACTTCTACAGATACTCCTCTCTTCTTTGCTGCTCTTGGTGCAATAACTTTTGCATTAAATTGCTTTTCAAATTCTTTAAAAAATTCTGATACACTAATACATTCTATTCCATCAAGAAAATATGTATGGTCTTCTTGATTAAAAACTAACATGATAGATTACACTTTTCACAACGTAACTTTTTATCGTTTCTGTCGTAATATGTTACTTCACCTTTTAAATTTTTCTTACAGTCATCACATTTTTTTATTGTTTCTACTTTACTCATATTATTTATTCATTAAATTAAAAGTAGTTCCAGCCATTAACTTTAGAGCAGCATCAGCATCTTTACAAACATCTTTTAATATTGTCTTATAATCAGGTTCTATTTCTTTCATGTAGTGGTCTACGGTTTCTTTCCAAAACTCTTTGTTTCTATCAGACTTCTTGTAGTCTTCTAAGCATAGTTTAACATTAGCAATATTTTTTAATCTAGCTGTGTTAGTTCTTTGCTTAACTCTTTTTTCAATAATGTATCTGTTACCATTTGATAATCCTGTGGTCATGCTTCTGATTAAACCTGTTGGTGGCATGTAACCATTTTTTTCAAAAAATTTAGAAACAATATCTTCTTTAGAAATTTTTAAATCGTTTGTTGTCTCTTTCGTCTTCATCGGGGTTGTTTGATTCATAGTGAAATATAATATCATCGTCTATTATAAACTTGTGGTCGACCATCTTCATTCTGTAATTACCTGTTACAGATTTTCGTCTATTCTCTTGAATTGACACAAGTGTTTTATTTGTTTTTAATAATTCCTTACCTTCGAAGTATGCCTCTCTCCATAACATAATAATTGTATCAGCCTCTTGTCTAAATCCTGCTGAACCTTTTAAGTTGTCAGAGGTCGGAACTTCTGTTGGTGACATTTTTGTCGTGTGTACAGCTGTTACAATTGTAATCTTTAATTGTTTTGCTATCTGTCTTAAACCATGTAGCATCTCAACAATAGACATGTCGTAACCTCCTTGGTGATTACTGTTTTGCTTTATATAACCAAAGTGGTCTATAAAAACTACTCTCGTACCATACTTGATAACTGACTCTGTAACTCTATCACTAATCCATTTCATGTCTCTTGTAATATTTATTTTAGGAGTATGAAACAATGGTATATCTAATCCACGTTCCATCATGATTGTAATTAGTTCTTCAGCATCTTGCTCGAAAGCTAATAGTAATGGATTGTAATCTTTAGTCCTTCTCACCATGTCTAGTATGAACTCACTCTTTCCACTTTTTGGTTGAGCTCCAATTAAAATATGTTGTCCTGGATAGAAACCTCCAAGAATTTCATCTAGCTTTGGGTGGTTAGATGTTACTGGAGGTGGAAGAGGATTTTTCTTTAGTTTCTCATGAATGTCATGAGATGTAACAACCTTATCGTCTCCCTTGTATTGATACAGATACTCATCAATCTTATTTGTTATTAGTTCTGTATTTTCTGATATAGTTTTTTCTTCAATACCTCTTAAATCTCTAAGTGACTTCTCAATAAAACTTTCATCATAATTATTCATATTTTTTGTCTTTCGTTAATTTATAATCTGATACCTTTAAATCGTGCATCTTTGGCATGGCGTTCTCTTGTTTCATAAACTCTAAAAAGGTCCATCGCTTGGTTAGCCAAAAACCTTCTCCTGTTAATATTGTTTCATACCTAAGAATTGTTTGAGCAATTCCTTTGTCTTCATATCCCTGACGTAATCTTTTTAACACTATATCTTTCATCGGTTGAGAAAATATAGAGTGACTAACTAATCCCTTTGAATCATTCCAAAAGTTAAATAGTTTATCCATTGCAATTTTTTCTTCAGGACTTGCTGACTTAGCACTTTCTTTCTTGTTGATAGCACTTATACTGTTGTTGATAGCACTTGTGTCGGATTTAACCACAGGGTGGAACAATCCACAGTCTGGTTTTTCAGTTGGGTGGTTATCATCCACTAAATGTTTAATTTCTATAAAGTGCCCTTTAACTTTTCCGTCGTCACCAACACTAGTATAATCAACAACAAGTCCTAAATTAACTAGTTCTTTTTTATGTTTTATAAGTTTATCTCTTCCCCAGCCTATTCTTTTTTGCATAAACCCTGTTGTTGCTTTAACTCGATATGTTTCTTGCCACTTTGCAATTTCAAAATAACTAACGTAAAGACCTAAAGCCTCGCAACTTGCATTTTGTAATATGTTTCTGATTGTTACATCAGTAATTCCTATTATCTTAAAAGATACTGCTTTCATATTATTTGTTTAATTAATCAACACAAAAGGAGAAATTCTACATCAGCCCATCACAAACTGAAATAAAAATCCTCCTTTTATGTGTGATGGTTATTAAAGTACCGAAGTACTGTAACCAATATACACTAAAAAAAAAACCCTGCAAGGGGTCTTAAAGTAAATCTAATAATTTTATATCTCTGTCAAATCCAGTTTCGTTAATCACAAAATTAAAATATAAGTTTGGTTGATTATCGTCTGATACTGGTGCGTAAATATTAAAGTATTCTTCAACGGTTATTCCGTAGTCGTAGTACCTAGAGTTTCCTAACGCTGCATTTTTGATATGCGACTTTAACGCGTTGAACCCATCTTCATAAGTTCTAAAGTAAGCAAATCCATCTCTTCTTCCAGCTTGTGTTGGTGCTCCTCTGAGATTACCAGGATTGTTATTTCGATAAGCTAAACTCCCTGCATAATTTCCTTCAAATTTTTCAATCGCTTTTGCTAATAATTTTATTTTGTCTGTTTGTGGTTCTTCTTCGATAAGTTCAGCCATACACATCGCCTGAGAGGGCTCTATTTGCCCTCCTACAGCGTTCTTATGTAAAAGATGACCTAACACTCCACATGCCAGTATTAAATTGATTAAGAGTAGTTTTTTGAATAATTTCATAATTGCTTCACTTGCCATATTCCGTTACTTAAAAAGTAATTTCTCATTCTCTGCGACAGCTCTATTAACCTATCATATGTAATAAAAAAAAGCAAGCATGTGCTTACTTTAATTTGCTCTAAATCCTCCGAGTCCAATAGCTGTACCTAAACCACCAACTCCTATTCCAACAAAAGCAGAACCTAGTGTTCTAACTTGTTGACCAAGATTTCCTTTTAGGAATTTAGACCATTTACTTCCTGGTCTTGCATTGTTGACAATATCACCCTTAGCATTAATAAGAACGTGTTGGTCATTAAGACTATCAATAAAAAATCCTACTTGGTTATCGGGAACTGAATCTAAAATAGCATCAGAAGCCTCATCCCTTAATTTTCTAAGGTCTTTAATTAGTTGTGGTGCATCTTCTCCTGCCTTGGAATAACCAGCAACTCTATTTTCTAAGTCGTTATCAAAAGTTTTTCTAGCTGATAATAAGTCATCAACATTTGTTGCTTTATCTACCGCATCTTGATAGCTCTTAATAACCTGTCTTACTTGTTTATCTTTTTTAGAGTTACCTGCCCAACTTAAATTAACACCTGGAGTTTGTCCAACCCCATTAAGTGTTTCGTTAAATCTTAATTTCATTCTTGATTTTTGTAAATCATTAAATTCAATTTGTTTTGCTGCTGCTGATAATTCTACTTCTAGCTTAGTAATTAAACCTTGAGTAGTTTTTGCAATATCAGGTATAGATTCTATGTCTGTATTTTTAGTAGCTGCATTATTAAGTTTAACCTTACCATCTGCTCCAACAGACTGTACAGCTCTTGTAGATGCTGGTGTATTTGCTATTGTGTCAATTTCATCTCTAATAAGTCTAATTGCTCTTTCTTGACCTTCGTCAGTAGCTAGAACATCCTTACTTGAAAATAATGAATTACCACCTTCTGTTGCAAGTCTTTCTCTTTTTGGAAAATCTTTTGCTGAACCAGTTACCTTTATTTCTGTGGCATTTCTTACACTTTTATCTGTTTTAAGTTCTTGTACAATTCTTCTACCTTTACTTGTACCATACCTACTATAAAGTGTTCCTCCAAATGCAATAAGTGGTGAGGCTGCAGCTGAAATTGCTGAGTTAATTGCAGCATCTTTAATTGTACCACCATCAGCTAGTGTATCTGAACCAGCACTAAGAGCAGCTGTTGGTGCTGTAGCTTTTGTGGCAGTTTTTAATCCTCTTAGGAATGAAGGTGCTTTAGTTGCAGCTTGAAATCCTTTTTTAACAGTAGGAACTGTTCCAAGAGTCGCTATGTTACCAGCTTGACCAAGAACTTCTTTATTTGTTGGTAGTTCTTCTTGAACTCCTTCTATTTGTTGATTTAAACCATCAGCCTCTTGCCTTAATGTATTTGTTAAGTTTCCTAATCTAGTTATTTCGTTAGGGTCTCTACTTTGTTTAATTCTTTCTATTAATTTTAATTGTTGTTCAACGTTCATATTAATAGATTCAGTTAATGAATTTATATCAGTCTTTGAACGAGACGGTGATGCAATACTATTTGCAAAACCAGTAATACCTCTTTCTCCTAATGTAGATTTAAGAACTTCTCCTGCAAAGTCACCACCAATAGTATCTGCCTTAAACTCAGGACCTTCCTGACCAGTTACTTGATTAGTAATAAAGTTTGTTGCATTATCTAATTTACCTTGAAACTCATTATTTTTTTGTTCAAATATGCTTATGTTACTTTCTTCAGCTGGCTCTTCAATAGCTGGTGCTACTGGTGCTTGAGCTACTGGTGCTTTTTGTGATTGTATATAAGACTGAAAGCCACGAGCAAAAACAGGGTCAGAGTTAATTCTTTCCTGTATCCTTGCTTTTATATTACTGTCAGTTTTACTTCTTCTTAAAAGTTCACCGTATCTATCTTGTTCATTCATAATAATTAAAAGTTAAATAGTTCATCATCTGATAATGTTGTAATGTCTTTATCTATTGGTATTCCTTCTTCTTGTGATACTCGGTTAGCAATAGTTGAGAAGTCAAAGTTTGTAGAATCTACTTCTGTTGTTGCTGCCTCTTCTGTTTCCTCTTCTTCGTTAAATAATTCAAATCCTGTTTTCCCAATTACAGACCTAATGTCTGAGTCAATAGAACGTTGTAATGCACCTCTAATTGATTTAGTAATAACATCATTAAGTTTACCATTATTTGATGTTGATGGCATTAACCCTCTAAAGGTTGCTTCTTCTTCCCTTGTAATAGCTGCACCTGTTTGCATACGAGCAAGTAGTTCTACAGCAAATGAAATTTCAACATTTAAGGCTGCTAATTCAGGGTCATCAGTTTCACCAATTCTATTAGAGAATTTTTCTAATGTACCTTTAAGAAGGCTTGTTTCTTGGTCATCTCTAGGGTCTGATAAATCTTCTCCTAGTCTATAATCTGTTAGTTCATTACTAATAAAGTCAATTTGATTAATAATTTTTGTTCTTTCTAAGAACTTAGCTTGAGCATCTGCTGTAGGAAGTGTATTTGCTACTCTTTTTGTAATAAATAGTTTTAATAATTCCTTGCTTTGAGATGCTTCGTTTAATTGTCTATCAAACTCTGCACTAGCAAACTTAGTTGTTTCAACTTGTTTTGTTAGTTTAGCGATATTAAGTAATTCACTATATGGTGTATTTTCATCTACTATTGAAGAAGTTACTGAACTAGCTTTTCCACCACTACTTTTACCTGTAACCTTATCAGGTCTTGAAGCAAGTAATTCAGCTTCTCCTGTTTCAGGATTAATTCTATATTCACTTTGTCCTGACCTTAGGTCAAATCTTTCAGCATTGTCAAGTCTAGCTTGTCTAGCTCTTCCAACCGCATCTACAATATCTTGTGATTTAGCACCAACTTCTGAAGCTAATTTAGCTAAGATTACTGGGTCTATTGCTTCAGGGTCTACACCTTGTGAAACAAATGAATCTGATAATGTTGTAATAGCGTTCATTCTTCGTTCTTCTTGAATAGCTGCGTTTTGAGTAATATTATTAGCATTAGTATTAAAGTTATTAAAGTCATTTTGGAATTGAGCATCAGCCATTCTCATAGCTTCTCTTCTTATTGCTTGGTTTCTTGCAAAGAATTGGTCTCCGATTGCTGCTTGGTTTTGTGCACCTTCAGCTCTATCATTTCCTAATGATTGTTGTCCGAAACTTCCTCCAATAGTTCCACTTCTGTTTGCAAGGGCTCTTGTAGAACCAATGTCAGCTTGTGAATCTTGTCTTGCTATTTGTCTTTGTCGTTCTTCTACTCTTCCTAGTGCATCTAATTCTCCTTGAATACTTCTATTCATTTCTCTTCTTATTTGAGAACGGTTAGGAGCTTCATTTAGTTGTTCGAATTGTCTGTTTAGTAAATCTATTTGTCTGTCTAAATCTGTTTGACCTGTAGGAGCATTAAAGTCACTAAAAGGACTAGGTGTACCACCTGAGTTGTTTGAACCTCTTGAACCTCCAAATTGATTTTGTGCATCTCTAGTAAGAGGACCAAATATCCCATCCACAGCTAAATTAGCACCTTGTGAATTAAGTTGCTTTTGTAGGTCTCTAACCCCTTGAGAATTATCTCCAAAGACGGGTACAGAACTTCCTCCACCTGAACCTCCACCTGAAGGAGTTGCTCCACCTGAACCTCTGTTGGCTGCATTTTGTGTTGCTATTTGAACTATTTTAGCTCTTTGTGCATCGTTAAGTTTTGGAGTGCTACTTGAGCCACCACTTGAACTACCTCCTGAACTATTTGAAGACCTTCTATTTGCTGTTGCTTTTCTTGCAGATGCAAATTTTGCTCTTGTTTTTTTTCTTGATAATCTTGCCATAATACTATTTGTAAAGACTTCTAAAATTTAAAATACCTCTTCCATCAGACGATGACAATCTAACTCTATCTCCTACATTAACTGGTACTGAAAATGCTCTTTCTCCTCCATCATTTTGTAATGATCTAGCAATCCTGTAGTAACTACCACCATAAGGTTGGTGCTCTGCGATTGCGGTGCTTCCCCCAGTAGAAACCATTCCCCAACAAAAACCAACAGCTGGTACTATGTAAGTAATGTTCATACCACCGCTATCATCGTCTTCATCAGCAAGAACGTAATCTCCAAAAGATTCTTTAGAAAATTCAGTTGGTATTGAACCATTCTCGTCTGTTTTAATTACTTGATTATTTAATCCATTTATTGTTTTAAAATAAAGGTCTACGGTTGAAACATCTACCCAACCATCAGTTACGTTTTTATATTTAACTGAACCATTTGAATAACCTCCTGCACTGTTAGTACCAAGGTTTATATGATTTGAGTTATCTGCTGTTGATGAACTTACAACAATCCAGTAAAGGTTTCCTTGTATCATTCCATCGTATGGTGTTGAAAATATAGCCTCAAACTCTTCTTCATCAGTAAGAGCATTGTAAACCGAGTCTGAAATTGTTACTGTTGCTAATGACGTTCCGCTTGGGTCTCCATCATTATCTGCTTGCAACTGAACTGTAATATCTCCTGCATTTGTTCCTGCATTTGGTTCTTTCCATAGTTTTACTCCCTTAATTTTACTTCTACCAGCTTTAAAACTTTGTGCAAGTACATTATTTTGTCCTGTTGTATTAGTTTCTCCAACTCTTATTTCTGCATCTTGAGTTGTTTGTTCTTGGTCAAAATCTCCTGAATACACATTATCTTCTGTAACATATTTGTTTTCTGTACTTGGTGTACCTGTTGTACCTGCTAATGCTTGTTTTTCTTCTGCTGTAATAGTTTGAAATCCTGGTATGTGAGTAATAATTAAGTCACCAGCTGAATTAGCTTCACCAAAGAATACAACATTATTACCTGCTGTTGTTGATAGTTGCCCTGGAATATCAGATAGGTAATATTTTGAACCAGCTGTATAAGACCCTGAATGAATACCTTGAATTGTAACTTTAAATCCTGAACCTGAAGTAACAGTCTCTAATGCTATTCCAATAATCCCTAAAGACTTTGCTGAGTCTTTAGCATCTGTTTTTTCCCATCTACCATTACTTTTAAGGTAAACAGTTTCGTTTTCATTAATGTCTTCATCTGCTAGTGCTGAAATTACAAGAGCATCTGTAGTAACTACTCCACCAGTAACAACCGATAGAACGTAGCCTACTGTCGCAAGCTCATTTGCATTTGACAGGGTTGGTGTTGATTGGTACTTCATTGGTGCTGTTCCCTCAAGTCCGTCAAGCCCTTGAAGAACTCTTATAAGTCTTTTAAGAGCAACGTGGTTAGTTATCCTAACATCATCTCCAATATCATGAGTTTTTGTAAACCCATTTGTTTCTGCTCCATCAACAAAATTAACTGATTTAACGTCAGTTAGTATTCCACCTGAATTAACAGCTGTAAAGTGCTCAATTTTGTCATTCACTCCAATAGTAAATCCGTAAAGACCATTTGGAATATTTGTACCATCTAAGGTAAGGATTGATGCAACTTGTAATGTTGTACCACCTATTTCTACACTTTGTGTAAGTGTTGTTTTAAAGTTTGCGATAATATCTGCAATCATAATTTTATTTGTTATATTGTTAATTTTGTATTACTTTTAATAAATTATAGTATTAAATTCTTGATGTACCTGTAAGGTTAAACTTAGTTGAAGTAATAGCTATTCCATATATTTATTAGTTAAACTATATATTCCCTATTAGCAATACCTAATGCATCGGGTAGATGGTTTACTAAATAAATAATATTATTTGTTGATGATGTTTCATAGTAAGTCATAAGACCTGAACTACCTTCAGTTTGTGTAAAGTAATTATCCCTCATTCCTTGTGATTCTCCTGATGAATTAAACAATTCATAGTTTGCTTGGTTGTTTTCTCTTATGATAAAACTACCATCTGTAAGAATAGCAAAACCTGTATAAGCAGAAGTATTTACAGTATTACCTGAAAGGGTAATCGTTGTTTTACTTACTAATGTTGTTCCTGATAATGTTGCTTTTATCAAAATACCTGTATTTGTTTGTGTTGAAAAATAGAATACTCCATTAACTAAACACATTTGAGAATAAGAACCTGAATTTGGTAAAATAGAATTTGTTGTTATGTCAATTACTTCTTCTGTTGCATTTTCCAAGTCTGATAAATCAAATCTTGATAAAAATTTGACATCATCTGAATCTCTATGTCCATAAATATAAACTTTTCCATCGTAAATAGCTGCACATTCAAATCTATCCATTGAACCAAAATCAGATGAAGTAAAGGTTCTAAGTTCTGTCTGAGTTAAAACTGTAAATTTGAATTGACCAAAACCAGTTTGTGAGATTGATACTTTTACTTTTAAATCATCTGTAGAAATGTTTTGACTAACCAAAATCCTTCTACCTACTATTACATTTAATATTTTTGGTGCACCTGTGTTTGTATTCTCTTCAAAATAGGCTTTTGTAACTGGTTCTTGTGCAAGAGTTGGGTCAGGAATAATAGGTGAAGAACTAAATGTCTTTACACCTTCAACTGCTTGAGCTCCTTCCACCTTAACTTGAGCATCATTAGTAACATTTTCTAATCCTACGTCTGTAGAATCAAGACCTGTTGGGTTATTAATTACTGGTTCTGTAAATGTTTTGTTTGTAAATGTACCTACTGAAGTAAGCGAAGGTTTTTCAGTGTTTAATGCGATTGCATTAACTTGTGCTGTTATAGCAGCATATAGCTCTTTAAAGTTTAAGTTTGTTTTACCTGCAGCTGAAGATGGTGTGTCTAATGCTGGGTTAATTGGGTTGTTATATAACATTGTTTTTTTTGTAATAATCTAAAGTTTCTAATAATTCGTCAAGTACTTTTTTAGTTTCAAAATAAGTAACAATCGGTTTAATACGTCTATTCCTAGGCATACGGTTTTGATAATAAAGTATATCTTCATCTATAACTTTCTCGACTGATACATACCCTCCATTTCTTGCTACAAAAGTTATTTGTCTTTTGTTAAACTTTTTTTGTTTTAATTTAAACTCAGCAAAGTAAGGAGCTGTTTCAATTCCTATTGTAAAAGTTTCACTATTTCCACCAATAGTATCTTCACCAACAAGTGAATCTCCAATTGTTTTTACCTTAGACAGATTTACAAAATTAGAATTACCTTTTAGTGTTCCAATTAGTTCTCTATCTAAATTGTCGTAAGATACATAAATATCTAATTCAACGTTTAGTGAAATATCTCCTTTAATTCTAATGAATCTAGTTTTTTTAAGTCTTTCTGTTTCCATTAACTCTTCTTTTCCAGTCCAGTAGTTTTCTATTTGTTTTCCATTATTTGAGAATCCTGAGAAAACCTTATAAGTCGAAACAGACAGTGAGTCAGTAATATATAGCTGACCATCGCTATTTGATATAGAACCTGTTCTGTAGTCATACTTATCAATTCTATTCTCTGTTAAGTTAATAACTAAAAGTAGATTATTATATGTACTACCATTTTCTTTACAGGAAACAATAATGTTTTCATTTGAAACAACCATTACTGATTTATCCCAAATATAATTTGAATATTCGAAGTGTTCTGCAAACTCTTTTGAGTCGAAAACATCTCCAAATGCTCCCCTAGATAATAGAGATAGTTTAGGGCTTCTTCCGTCAAAGCTATCCATGTAAATTATTCCTTTAGAGGTTGTTACAGCAGATTGCCAGTATTTAATACCAGTGTTTCTTCTGAAAACCTCATTAACAACCCCTGAAGGGTTATCGTCTTGTGATAGTGATACACGATAGATTGAGTTTTCTTTTATTGAGAAATAAGAACCATCTAAAATTAATACATTTTGAATAGCATCTCCACCAACATCTTGTCGAAGAATAAAACCTTCTCCTGCAATTCTAGTAGCAGAGCTTGTAAAGTCAGTGATACCATCCTTGTTGTGGTCTTGTGTTTGATATACTACCTTAACAACAGAATCATCTCTTGGTGCTGTTTGGAAGTTTACTTCTACTAATCCTGTTGTATAATTAATAGTTCCTGTTCCATCTTTATTAGAGCTAAGAGTTCCTGAAAAATCATCTGTGAACTTTTCTACCTCATAGGCTAGACCTCCTGAGGTATAACTTGTGTACTCAGTTGTGTTTAATTTAACCTTTACAACGCTTGTACTAATTCTTTCTAAAACTTCTGCTGTTAAGCCATTAATCTCTGTCATTCCAACAACATCTTTAAATTGAACTATGTCTCCAACTGTTAATAAGTGAGCTTGAGAGAAAGCAACAGTAGCAATTTGTTCTTTTGAGATACTAGAAATTGTTCTCTCTGACCCTGTTCTACCAACAACATTAACACCTGAAATATAGTCGAATGGTTTTCTTACAAGTGTATCACTGAATTGCTCTTTAGAGCCTGTTCCATCTCCAAGGTCTTGTCCTTTGATGTTTAGAACACTTCCGTCTTGTGGGTCAATTTTAGAGCCATAAAGACCTGTTCCGTCTGTCTCTCTATCCCATAGAATCATACGACCTCTATCAATAAATATTTTACCTTTAAAGTTGACTTGTGAGTCTGTCATGTCAATGTAATCTGTTGGGTTTGCAGTAAGTATCATGAATAGACCATCTTGAGAACCAATGAACATAAATACTCCACCGATTGAAGAGTAATTAGTAAATGAACATTCGTGTTTCATGTTTTCAATAACATTTACCCATTCTGTTCCATTGTCATATTGAACGATGTAATTATCTCCAATCTTAACTTGTCTGTAGTGAAGTTTATCTCCGTTAGCTTTGTAAGCCCAGTTTTCATTTACTCCTGAACCTGCAACACCAGCAGAATTAACTCTTCTGATTCCCCTAGACAATTCAATACCATATTCTCTAGTTGCCCAGTTTTTAGAATCTACAGCTGCCTCCTTTGGGATAAGCTCAGGGTCTAATTTATTATGGATTCCTTTATTGAATCCTTGTGTGATAAATTGTCTACTCATAATATTATTCTACTGAATTAATTTCGTATTGATTGTGTACTGACATTTGACCTAATAGTTTTTCATAAGCTGCATCATTTGCTGCATATTGAGACCGACCAAATTCTGTTTGGTCTAGTGTATAAAAATCTCTTGCCATAAGTCTTCCTATTGCATATCCAACTGAACGAGGACCAATAATTTCTGAATTTATTGTTATTTCATCTGATTCTCTAACATAATCAAATGTTGATACCCCTGTTGTTGGGTTTGTAAATTTAATTTTTGATTCTGCATAGTCAATGTAAGCTACATTTTCACCACCCCATGAATCTCTATCTTGTAAAGAAACTAATCTTATTTTTTTTGTGTCAACCTTAACATAAAGATATTCTTCAGGTAATCCTGTTTTAAGAATATATTTAAAATCTGTTGGAAGTGTTATTTCATTTGAAACAATAGAAACGGTTGCTGTTTTTTTAAGAAAATCCCAAGTACGTTCTCCTAAAAATTCATCAAGTTTTTCTTGTGCAAGGTCTACCTCTTCTTCGGGAGATAATTCAGAAGCATCATCGACCCACACTCTAAATTTATTAATAACGGTTTGTGTATTCATATTAATAAATAATAACGACTATTGAACTGTTTGTAAATAGGTAAAGAAAAAACCCACCGTAAGGTGAGTAAGTTCTGTTATGATACTGAAACGTCAATAAGTACGTCAATGTATTGTTGTTTTGAATCTTCAAATACATCATATCCGTAAATAAATTCTGTTAAGTAGTTTTTAACTGGTTTTCGAGGTTCTTGTGTCTCGAAGATTGACATTTTGTCTTGCATTACTAAATCAATAGTTGAACGTTTACCGAAGTAAGCGTGAATGAAGTTTTTGTCAATTGCAAAAGTTCCTGTAACAGCAATGTTAAGTCGCCCTGCACCAATTCCTAGAAATACAACTTTTCCACCTACTACTGTAGCAGATAGTTGAAGTGCGTCTTCCATTTTAATTTGGTCATCAGCATCCATTTTAGTTGGATTGTTGATTTCAGCTACAATGTTAGCCATTGTTGCTGCTGTGTTAGCTCCTCGTAAAATTTCGTTTGAATCATCTGCAGGTGATGCAGCAATAGTCCAAGTAATTCCTTCGATAACGAATGTGTCTCCGTTAGCAGGGTTTGCTGAAGCTGACATAACAGCTTCACCTGTAAGGTTTTCTGAGACAAACCATTGTGATGATAGAACTTTACCAGCAAATCCGTTTCGGAATGTAGTTTCAGCTGAGCTGATTTCTTTCCCAAGTCGGTTAGCTTCTACAACAGCAGTAGCAAATGAATCCATTACGAATACAGTTCCTTCTAGTCCGATGTTATTTCTTCGTAGTTTAGCACGAAGTTTTGTAAGAGTTGAGTAAAGGTTTCCATCAGCGAATACGATAGGTGTTCCGTTTGAACCTAGACCTGTAAGGTCACCAGTATCGAAAGTTGTGTAAGCATCAGATACTTGTGAGAATACGTCTGAGTCTACTTGAATAGCCATTTTTTTAGCTACTCTTCCTCCTTGTACAGCTGCTGCTGAAAGAGGACCGTTTTGAATTCTGTCTTTTCGAGAGATTCGGAAGTTTGCTGACTTTTGTTTGTTAATAGTAAGTAGTTCTTCTCCATCTTCAAGATTGTCGATAACTCGGTCATCGTAGTCGTTTACAACGTCTCGGATTCGGATGTTATCAGCAAGAGTGAATCGAGTTACAGTTTGTCCGTAACTTAGTTTTGACTCAAAACGTGAGTTTGTAACAGCATCCGAAACAGTAACCTTTTGAAAGATTTCTTCGTATGTTGTTGAAAAGTGTTTAATAAAATTGTCCATGTATATTTATAATTAATGAATAGTGTCTGTTAAAGTGACGCTATTAGTTCAGCCATTCCTTCATCTGTTTTTAAATATTTAGCATAGGCATCAGAATCATCTGAGGCAAGTGCTGTTTTTAAATCAGTTGGAGATGTTGACTTTCCTTTAGCTTGTGAGTTTTGTGTAGATTCTGAATCAACAATAATCTCACCATACGCATCTTCAATAACTTGGTCTATAGTTTTGTCTCCATTTTCAGGGTCTAAAACTAGTTTCTTAATAAGATTTTTATTAATCTTATCAGAAATACCAGGTGTCTTGTCAGTAGTATTTTTCCAAAGGCTTTCAAATTTGTCATCAATATCTCGTTGCTTTAGTCTCGCTTCGAGTGAATCCATTCTGCCTTTTTCATCTACAGAAACTGAACTTTTTCCTAATTCAATTAACTTCTTAATTGCTTCAGGGTCTCCTCCAAACTCTTTTGCGTATAGAGCTACAGGGTCAGTTTCGTCTACGTCTTCCTCATCTTTAAATAAATCTGAATTTTTAGGAGTAGCTTTCTCCGCTTTTTCTGAACGAGTCTTGTAGTTATCTCTAACTTCTTCGGCTTTAGCCAGTAAGGCTTGTAGTTCTTCATAAGTAGGTTTATCTTCTGTTTGAGAGTCTTTATCGTCAGTACCAACGTCAGTATTAAGGTCTACTTGATTACCATTTTTATCTATTTTCATATATTTGTCGTAAGGCTTAAGTGGATATAAATATCCTAAAGATGTAGCCGCACCTAATTGACTAATAAATTATACAAGGCATGATTATTTTTATCAATACCCTGAATAAGGAGATTATATAAATCCCCAAATTCAGACCATCCATTACTATTCGTAATCTCGTAGAATCTGTGTAAGAGTTTCTTCTAGTGACTCTTTTTTAATTGTTTCAGCTCTAAACTTATTTAGCATAAGAATAGTTGCTCTAAGTTTTGATACTTGAGAGACATACTCATTAATATCAGACTTAGGATTTTCAATTAAGTTTAGAACAGTTGTTAGTTCTGCAATTGCATTATCATTAACTGAATCAATAAACTTTTTAGCTCCGTTTGTTTTAAGAAAGATATTAGCTTCAGTTGAGTCTTTAATCTCTGATTTAATCTCAGCTGTTGCTTCTTGTCTCTCTTCTTCTTTTCTTTGTTCTTCTACTATTTCTCTTTGTCCTGACATAGAATTGTTTCATCAAGGAATTTTTGATATTCCTCATTATCTTTAATTTGACCTTTAGCAAAATCAATGTCTTCCTGTCTTTTATTTGACATAGCTGTGTGATAAGAGAATAAAGCCATTTGTCTTTGTTGTTCTTCATTTAACGATTCAAACATTTTATAAAGCTCAGGAGCAGTCTTTAGTTTGATAGTCATTTGTTCTGCAATTTCATCATGCTCTCGCTTTTTTACATTTAGCTTGTGAAGTGCAATCTTGTAATCTTTTCGTTCGTCTTTGACATCACCAATCGTAAATGTTTCCCAAATACGTTCTGATAATTTCCATTCGTTCTTTGTACCTTCTTGAGATACGATTTTAAAATCTGTTTTTTTTCTTTTCATATATTTATTAAGAGTTAAGTGGGTTATTATTATCTCCTCCTGGTGTAGTTCTGTTTTGTGTGTTATTAGCAGATGCTTCAGCAGATTGAGCTTCTTCCATTGGTGCGTTCATAATGTTTCTTGCTGTATTTTCAACAACAATACCTTCATCGAATAATCCTTGGATATATTCTTGTACAGCATCAACTTGTGTTTCGTTTAAGTATTCTGAACTTGTTCTAAGGTAGTCCATCATGTATTGAGCATAAGCTCTGTCTGCCCCTAGGTTAAGTTCGATATCTCTACCTTTAATTAATTCTTGTAGGTCTCTTGATGCTTCAGCTAACACTTGTGAGCTTCCGTAATCTTTAGCCATAAGTTGACTAATTTCATCTTTTGAGAATCCAACAATGTCTGCTTCCAGTTCTAGTGCTTTCATTTGATTTGGAAGTCTTTCTCCTTGAGCCATTAGGAAGTCTAGTTTTCTACGTTGGAGAGCCTTATCTCTTGCGTTTTGCACAATAGATGATGTAACTACAATTGGGAAAGGTTCGTTACCTACATCCCCTCTGTTAATTTTAATTGTCTCTACTCCGTTTTCTCCTTGAACTTCAATAGCTGTTTTTTTAGTAAGGTGGTCTTTAACTCCGTAATAATACAGTAGAGCTAATTTAGCATATCCATCTGAATATGATTTTTCAATTCGAGCAAATCTATCTGCCGCTGCTGAAAGGTTTCCTTCGAAGATACCTACTTTACCTTTTTCATCTGCAATTCCTTGAGCCGAATCACTCATTCCAGTAATACGTTGAACAATAGCGTTCATTTTTTCGTATACAACAAGTGGGCTTGTAATCTCAGGTGTTTTAACACTTTGATAAATATTATCAATGTTTAAGTTTCCATCACCTTTAAGTTTTATGATTCCACCTCTTCTGTATTTAAGGTCTGACATATTTTCAATCATTTTTGCAACTACAGCTCTCTGTGGTTTATTGATTGACTCTACGTTGTCTACAATTTGGTTAATGTTTTTTTCTTGTAAGATAACTATATCTCTAATTATTTCACAAGGGGATGGTGTCCAAAATTCAAAAGCATTTGGGTAATATGCCCAAGATGCAAATGGAAATAGACCACTTGAGAAAACATCAGTTAGTTTATGACATCTAAGAAGTAATCCTTCCTCATTCATAAGTAAATAATATCTTTCTCCATCATACGTTGTATACCATTCCCAAAGAGTAAGGTAATCCGTAGCTTGCTTTGGTTTTGAAGCTACAACGCTTTCTCTATTCTGTTTGCTTGTTTGTTGTTGACCTAAGTTGTCATCAATTTTAGCACCTGCTTCAAGTTGTTCAGTATATGAGTTTACTTCTGAACGAATAAACACACCTGATTTAACTCCTTCTTTAAGTGAGTGTAATGACTCTCTAATTCCGTATCTACCCATATATAGAGCTGTCTCCATATCTATTCCTGAAACATTAGGGTCAATCATAAAGTCATATACATCTAAAACTGTTAGTATGTTTCTATAATTACCTGCTTTGCTCTCAGCGTGCATTTCGTAAATAACTCTACCATAGGTTGCTGCAATCTCTTTTGCCATGTAATCTTTCATAGCCCAGTTTCCATGTTGTGGTTGTTTGTCTCTATCCTTGAGTGCATTAAGGTTTCTTGCTTCGTTCTCTTTTGCCTTGTTTGACCCACTTGAATAATCGAAATCCATTGGTGCATCAATTTTACTAATTAGCATGTCTAAGAACTCTCTCATCTGAAATAACTTAACATTAGCACGAGATGTGTTAGTATTTATCCTTTTTTGGGCAAATACTTCCGTTTCTATCTCTTTCCAAGACGAATGTCTCTTCGTTTGGTACTCTCTAGCGATTAAAATCTCTTTTTTTGCTTGATTAAATAGTTTATCTCGTAAACTCTTCTTAACTTGGGGTATTTTTTTTCTAATTACTATAGTCATATTGTATTATTTATATTATATTCCCATGTATTGGTCAATACCTTCCTCTTCGTAGAGGTCTTCATCAAGATAATCGTCATACTTGCGAGGAGATTCTGCAATATCCAATTGATATGCTAAGGCATCAATAACATCATCATGTTTTCCTTTAGGGAAACTATTAAGCTCATCTTCTAAATCGTCTGCTTCTTTTTCAATGTGAATGATAGCATTATTAGAATATCTAGGGATAAGACCCTGAATACGAGTGTATTTATTTACACCCTTGTGACTTAACATTTTAAGTGGTAAATAAAAGTTACGTTTTCTCATTTCGATATCTAAGAATGGTTTAACAGCTGATTCAAAAGAAACAGCCTCTATCCCAATCCATTCAGGTTTATACCTGTTGTACATTATAAATAATCTATCTAAAAACTCAGCTGGATTAAGTTTAATCTTATTAGACTTAACGTGCCACGTTCCATCCTCATCTACAAAGTTTATAATTTCTCCAATGTAGTCAGATTGTTCTTTTTGAGAGAAAGCAACGTCATATGTTATGTAACACATAGTTCTTTTTTTAAGAACTTCTTCCATAGGAACGCTTTTAATCCAATCCGTTTTAAATAACTTAGCTTCATCGTCTACAGGCGTTCCCTGATACAGAGCTGAGAACTCATAAGGACCAATATCTTTTCTAATAGCGTTAAGGTTTTCTAAGTTGAACCAATCTTCCCATAGAGCTTCTCCTGTCTTTCGATAGGGCTCATCTTTTACAGCAATCGCTGGATAATGTAAAACATCCCATAATCCTTCCTCTGCATCTTCTAAAATTTTACCAGCAAGGTCATCATCGTGCCATCTCGTAAGAATAACAATAATAGCACCTCCTGGCATCACACGAGTACGAGCTGTTGATTGATACCAAGAATAAATTTGGTTTCGAACCGTTTCTGACTCAGCCTCTTGCCTGTTTTTGATAGGGTCATCAATAATAAGAATATCAGCACCCTTTCCTGTTACAGAACCTCCAACACCAACAGCGTTGTAGACTCCACGACCATCTGTGTTCCATTTACTTTTACTTTGTGAATCCGTAGCAAGTTCAGTTGTAAATATCTTACGATACTGTTCTGAGTTAACTAGGTTTCTAACTTGTCTACCAAAATCGGTAGCAAGGTCTCCTGAATAGGAAGCCTGAATGATTTGCCTATCTTTATTCTTACCCATTAGCCATGCTGGGAATCTAATTGAGCCAATCTCTGACTTACCATGTCGAGGTGGCATAAAAATCATAAGTCTTTTTATTTCTCCATCTTCAACTTTTTGAAGTTTCTTAATAATTTCTTCATGATGCCAATTAAAATTAAAACCTCTTGGGTCTTCAAACGTATAGTCAATAAAATCTTTTAAATATCTACGAGCTAGTTCACGTTTTGCTAATTCCCTTGATGCTAATTCTTTTGGGCTACTTCTCTTCTCCATCTTCAACTTTTACGTCTACAACTTCGCCAGTTGCCATCTCATGCAACTCTGCATCTGATAAACCTCTAAGGTCTTCTTTTGTGCTCTTAGAGTTTGATGTTGACTCGTCATTCATAAGTCTTCCTAGTGTAATAGAATCTTTCATTACGTTTCTTATGTCATTAGTTCTTTCTTTTTCAATATTACCTGCTGACATTCTTCTTGATAGTTCTTTTCCTGCAAGACTAGCTATTGTAGCTGTAGTCTCAACAAGTCGTGGAACATACTCTCTGAAAGCCTTAGCTCTGTACACATTACTTGGTGACCGTTGCATAGCTTCTGTATAACCAGCCTCTTTTAAGGCTTTACCCCAAACAAAATCAGCACTTGGGTTATCAATCTGTCTCATTATGATTTTGATAAGACCCATTTGCTTTGCTGTTGGCGTAACAGTTCTTTCTTTTCTCTTTTTTACCTTATCTGCCATATTTTTATATTTACTAATAATACATTTATTATATATATGCCATAGGTTTAAGTAAATAGGCAAAGAAAAAACCCTATTTCTAGGATTCTTCACAAAACTTTGAAAGAGAAACAGGATATTCTTTATTACCCCACCACTTCTCAGCTTTTATTTTATCTTCTTCTGTAAATTCTCTATCACAGGTATGGTTATCTGTTTTTGAGCAACAAAAGGTTTTGTCTCTGTATGATAGCATATTATTTTTCTTTAAGTTTATTTATAAATCTTTCATCTTCTATACTAAATATATCTACGCCTACTCCTTGGTGTTCTTTTCTATTACCACCTGTAATTGCATTAAATTGATAATTTATTTCTACATCTCTATTTGAGTTATAAATATGCTGTGCAATACGTTGGTCTTTTGGTACGTTTAGTAATTCTCTTATTTTTTCTATATCATTCATTTTAGTATTTCTATTAGC
>Ga0307933_1000654_pt1 | contig 31583 bp, 19 predicted proteins | sample OrgLakmetageno88_FD_201811 | JGI IMG/M metagenome (GOLD analysis project Ga0307933, IMG submission 201811) | Saline water microbial communities from Organic Lake, Antarctica - #88 | ecosystem: Environmental > Aquatic > Non-marine Saline and Alkaline > Saline | place: Antarctica: Organic Lake... | reverse complement strand
GCGGGCACTTATATGACTTTCTGCTTGATCTCCGCAATTCGCCACGATGCAGAGCTTTTATCGTTTTGTTTTCAACAAAATCGCTATTTAACTCCCCTCAAACGCCCACTGATTCTGCGGAAGAGGCTCTTTTTAAGACGTGAACCCATGGCCGCCTCTTCGCCTGCGAGCCGAGCTCGAGCCGAGGATTCGTCTTCTGCGCCCGCTTCGTTGCCTTCAAAGGCTTCGAGCTCTTCGGGGCTATACTCCTTACTTTTAACAACTGTCCAAAGAACTGCTAAGAAAAATACGCCCGCCCCAGCGTAGAACGACCACTTGACCGAGTCCGGAATCACACCCTCAGCCGCGACATTGGAAACACCTAACCAGTTAGTCAGCATGTAGGGTAAAGCCGAGGCGATCACTGAGCCAGCACCGATAAAGAAACTCTGCATGGCAAAGCCGCGGGTGCGCTGCTCGGAGGGGAGCACGTCGCCAACAAAAGCGCTCTCATGTTTCCCGATTGACGCTAGGAACCGTCCAATTCGGCTTAGCTTACGGGATTGCCAATCGGGGCGCCAAGCCGTCGTATGAAAGCTGTCGGGGCATCATGGCCGAAGCCTTTGCTGCGGGAATTCGATTTTTCGACACCGCGGCCGCCTACGGCGAGAGTGAAAGCGTATTGGGCAAAATATTATCGGAGCTTGGGATCGCCGATCAAGTCGTCGTGGTGAGCAAGAGTTTGCCGCTCGAAGCAGACCTGTCAGAATCCAAAGCCATCAGGGAATCCCTAAGAACTTGTCTGTTGGAATCACTCAAGCGCCTCAAACTTGAACGTTTACCGGTCTACTTATTCCACAGGGATCCCGACTTGGCTTTCATTGAAATACTTGCCGAAATACGCGATGCTGGGCTCGTGGAGCGGATCGGGGTCTCAGTAGATACACCGCAGGGCGCGCAGGCAGCCGCCGAGGAGCCATTGGTCGATGCCATCCAACTGCCCCACAACCTGCTGGATCACCGCTTTGCCGAGAGCCCCTGGTTCACCCACAAGGAGCCCCGAACCCGGCTTTTCGCACGAAGCGCCTTCCTGCAAGGCCTTCTGTTAATGCCAGAGGAACGCATCCCTGAAACATTGCATTCGGTCCTTCCCGTGCGGCGCAAAGTGAATGTAATTGCCGCCGAAGCGGGTGTCAGTATGGCCGAACTTTGCTTGCGCTACAGTCTTAGTTTCCCCGCAATCGACAGCGTGTTAATCGGCGTGGACAACGTGAGCCAGCTTAAGGAAAATATCGCAATCGCCACCAAGGGTCCTTTGCCCTCCGATCTGATTCACCGAATCAATGAATCCGTGCCCGATTTCCCGGAAACTATCGTCCGCCCAGCCCTTTGGGCAAAGTGGCAATGACGCGTGCAGTTGGCTGGTTCCCATTGTAAAAGCGATAAAAGCGGCGTCAGAGGTGACGCGCCCCTAGGCAGTCTTGATCTGGCGGAACTAGAGCACTCGAGTTACCCCTCATGAACCGAAAACAAATCTTAATCGATTCAAGAATTAATAAAAAAATTAAGACACCCATATTTTATGGGACTTACCCCATCCGGTAATATGACCATTTAGTTGTTTGAGCACACACGGTGATTCTCGACGCGCCGTCCAGCAACGCCTCATGAAAGACGTGCGAACTAACCGAATACCCACATTCGCCGACGAGTGACGAAAGCTCTTAGAAATTTGTGAATTTCAGCTTAAGGAGGAAATTCTACGTCGCTCTTCCCGGTGTCCATACATTCCCCGGCAAATAACGATGAACCATAAAAAAGGCCGGACGCAGAGCGCCCGACCTTTAACCCTATATAACCCTAATGAAAAAATGATTATTTGCCCTTCGACAATGCTCAGGGTCTAGCGACGGCGGCGGATCATGACCGCTCCGAGAGCTAAGAAACCGCCGATCAATGCAAAGCTGCCTGGCTCAGGCACCACAGTTAAGTTGCCGCTGCCACCATCGGCGATGAAGGCATCGTAGGTCGAATTAAGCGTGGCAAAACTGTATTCGCCTGCGGCAAGCGCTGTGCCGTTAAAAATGAGCCCTCCAATCGTGTAATCGCCAGCAAAAAGGAGCTCTGTGCCCGTCGCAAAGTCGAAGGTCGCGTTGCTGAAAGAAGCACCGATCGTTGTTTCAACGGACTGGGTGGTGAAAAATGTGCCAGAGAAAGTGCCGCCGCCGTTGAGTTGGACTTTAGAAGCGCTTGTTCCCGTTAAAGTAAGGTTACTAAAACCCGCGATCGACGAGTCGAATTGAAAGTCTTTTGTGTTTCCGCTAGCGATGGTGGAGTCGGCTATCACATTAATCGCACCATCAACAACATGGTTTGAGTCGCCGTCACCACTTTCGACTTTGCCCCCATTGAAGATCAGATTACCAATTGTGAAAGTCGCACCGCCTGTCGCTTTAGTCAATAGGCGGGTATTACTGACGATAGTTAAAGAATTACCACCAAAGGTATCTCCACCAAAACGTGTGCGAAGCGTCACTTCTGAACCGCCGCGTAAGCTGCCGTCAGTGAAATAATCATTGGCAGGAATATCGGCAACGCCACCTTCCCAAGAAACCGTTGCGTCCCAATCTGTGTTATGCGTGACCTGATCGATATCAGCCGCAGAGAGGACTGAGCTTAAAGTTAAAACGCTGGCAGCGAGGGCAGAAGTAGTTATTATTTTCATAGTGGGTGTTTTGTTTATTTGAGACGGATGAAGTAGGCATCCTGCATAATAACTTGGCAAATACCGAGTAATTATCAAGCAGGCGATTACTTGACGTTAAAATGTAGAATTTACTGCCTAATTTTTGGTCGTGCTTGAGCTTCGAGCGCCTTCAATTTCGTTGAGACCGCGTATGATTCGGTAACGCCCGTCAAAGAAGCGAACGTAATCTTGCAGTGCATCCTCCTGCTCCTCGGAGAACTTTTCATCACCGGCCAAGAAGAGCACAATATGAATACTCGGCGCGATTCCGCCTTTGTCTTGATAGAGCTTTTGAACTAAGTCTTTGAAATACTGCCTAACCTTAGATTCATCAATCGTATAGGATGGTTCATAACCGGGGTGCTCGGCTTGCATCTCGATCCCCATCTTACCTACCAGACCGCCTCCATCAATAATCTTAGGCGGCTGCCCCTTCTTTTTGCGTTCCGCGTTAATCCGGGCGAGCTCGGCTCGTGCTTTGGCTTCGGCTTCATTGCGCTCATTCTTGTAAATGAGGAGCTTTTCCTGATAGCTGGAGGAGGAGGTGACACGCTTCCAGTCAGACTCCTCCCGATCAGTCGCGCTTCGACGAACTTTTTCAAATCCACGATGGCGTCCGGTTACGATAAAAATAGCATCGACCGATTGTTCCAAAAATACCTGAGAAAGCAGCGCGTTTTCATTACCACTGCTCCATTGATATTTTGGAATCTCGTCTTGCACTGGGTTGCCAGTCATTGCCGTGAGCGGGACACGATCGGCACCTTTGAGCCCCAAACTTGATGCGTTTGCATTTATCGGTGCAATCCACTCACTTAGTTGTGTCGAAATTGTGCTGCCAGCTGGCACAGGCCGCGGCCTAAAAAAGAGCAACTTTCCATCATCATAAAAGACGACGTTAAAGAGAGTACCCGTCGAAAGGTTGGCAACCATATCGGCAATTTCGTTTTTAATAACGCGATAACTATTTAAGCCACCCTTTTCATCCGTTAGCATGGTCTTGCTCGCGTCTATCACAAACAGAACGCGCTCCGCACGGCTCTTCAGCCCGAACACACTAATTTCAGACATTCCGATGCCGATACTGCCGCGCGTACCTCCCAAAAGACTGCCCCCTCCGAAGCCCCCGAGGCCACCACTCACAGTGAATGCCTGATTCATACTTGGCAGTGTGACGTCAACGGCGGAAACAGCAATATTGCCCACTTGACGCATTTTGAGCATGCGCGTGGCTGACTGCTGTGGCGCAGCAGGCGGCTTGATCTCAACCTTCACCTCCTTGGGAGGCTCAACTTCTGCAAAGGCAGGCGGCTCTTCAAATTGAGCTTCGTCGGGAATGATGAACTTTACTACCGTGATGCCGCCAAAAATGAGCAGAGCCACTAAATGAATACCGCCGCTGATCACTAGAACCTGCATCAATTTTGAATTCAGTTTTATTCGTGTGGGTTTTGTAATCAAAATATATCGTATGGTTTAGATTACAGCAGAAGCGCTGATGAAAAAAATTAAACGACCTATTATTGACGACTCAAGGCAAGGAATACTGAACGTTAAGCAAGGGGATATCTATAAATCCATTATCGACTACTCATTCACTTAATCGTTTCGCCTCCCCGCCAGACACCCTTGATCAGCATCATTTTTTGGTGTGGTGGAACGCCCTTTTCCTGACGATGTATCTGAGCCACCACCATATCAATAGCGGCTGAACCAATAAGTTCGGGGTTTTGATCGATTCCCGGGGTCCATATCCCGGAAAAACCCCAATCGTATAAATGACTACGCTTGGGATCCATGTTATCCAGACGAACATGCGCCACATCGTCCGGCAGCTTTAAGCCCATTTCATTCAGCCATTGAATGATTGGCAGCTCATTGGAAATGATCACTTCTGGCTGATGGGTGCGGAACCAATCAACGAAATCATCGCGCGTGACTTCCCCTTGTAATAGTATCGGCACACGATTGACCTCGGGTTGAGATAGCTGGTCGACGAGAAAGGCGCCCGTCCAACCGTGCGCCATGCGTATGTCAGTACCGCTACTTTCGATCAGGCCGACTCGCTTGTATTTGCGCTTACGAATCTTAGCTAACGCTAAACTTAAATTCTCAAAGTGCGCTGCATCCACACTGTTCAGCAAGGGCTTCTTTAAGCTGAAACCTACCGCTGTGACTGAAAATTGTTCCCACTTGAAGTCGAGGGTAGTCATACTATCCGGGAGCGAACTGACGACAGCACCGTCAATGCCTCGGGCTTGCAATATGGAGCACGAACGTTTCGCCGTCATCCCGGGTGCCTTCAACCAGAAGGGCTCAAGTTTGTAGCCAAGCGTTTCCGCGCGCTCTTTAGCCCCTCGAAAAATTCGACGGTCACGTAGCCAAAAGAATGCACCATTTAACCCTCACCCCCGGCGGCTACGCCGCCGAAAAGCAAATTCCTATCAGTGGTTGATGGGATTCAGACTTTTGGCCAAAGTGGGGTCGAGGAACTCGCTGCGGGGACTCGACAAGGCGTTTCCGAGGAGTTGCTCAAAATTACTGAATTAAGGAAGTCGAAGCCAAAGCAATCCTCTGGTGGGGCACGGATTACCATGCCGACATTGGCTCAGGCTCGAACGTGCGGTTCCCGTAATCATAATTTATTGCAGTCTCCTTGGAAGATTGCAGCAGATCTGGCTCGCAACGCACGTTCGGCCTGGGATTTGGGGGATGGTCCTATTGATAATAAGCATTTGGCAGATCTTTTAGGTATATCCGATAGATATCTGACCGCGAAAACGACCGCAGCGGCACAGATCCCGTTTGGTTTGCGGCATGAGGACTCGTCGAATGTGGATGTCTACTTGAATAAATCTTATCCGACCACTCGTCGTTTTGCAGTGAGTCGCCTACTAGGCGACCATTTGCACTCTGATCGGGAAGAGGCACTGCTGCCATCAACAGAAGCCAAAACCACTCGTCAGAAAATTCAACGTGCCTTCGCTCAGGAGTTTTTGTGCCCTTATGATGCTTTGATGGAAAAGTTGAGCACGAGCGATCTAGGCGAGGAAGAGATAGAATCAGTTGCTGCATATTTCGATGTTTCGCCACGCTTGGTGGCGACCACTCTAGTGAATCATGGACAACTTGATCGGAGCGCCTTGCTTGCTATCTGATTTTACAGCGGTGGCGTGTTTTAATTTCTATTGTCCGAAAAAGAGTGTGTCATTTCGGATAACACGAGCGGCTTAAATATGCCGCAAGTGACTGGGAATAAGAATCTTAGGCGGATTTATGACCAGAGGTAAGGTTGAGCGTATTTTATTATCAGGCTTATTTTATTACCCGAATTTCATTACCACGACGAATTTTATTACCAGGCTATAAAATTTACCCCAACGAAATGACGCAAAACGCAGAGGTCTTTATCAATGGGAGGTCGCTATTAACCGAGAGCATCGGTCGCTTACCCTTCGAGGTCGATCTCAGCGATGAAACTTGGCTATAGTCAGAAATGCCTACCCTATCCTGGGTCAGGCAATTTCATCAAGTCGTCCACCCTCACAGGCAAGCCTGTCTCGAAGGAACGATTGGCCGCGATTCCAGTTAGAATCGAGCGGGCACCATCGATGTGATTTGCGGCTTGCCCGAACGGATCTTCACGGGGTACTCCGAACATATCCTCAAGCAGTAGTTTATCTCCGCCACCATGACCGCCCTCCGCCACAGGGATCGGCACGTCGTAGGGTGCCTCCCAGTGCTTCTGAACAGTTAAGCGTGACGATTGATCGGCACCTTGCGCATCAATCGGATCCTTAGCATTGACGTAAGATTTTTCGACTTGTTCGCATTCAATCCGCCCTCTCGTGCCAGTAAAGCAGACTCGGTAGCCCTCCCACGGCGAGTAGGCATTCAACGAGTAGCTCATCTGCGTACCGCTTCGGTAGCGGACTAAAACATTCATCGTGTCATCAATCGAAATCCCATCGCCAAAAACGTTCTGATCTCGCTGATAACCAGAGTCCAGCTCCGCATCCAGATAGAGACCTTTTAACATATCACTGGATCGTAGATCCATGGCGAAGGGGTCATCCTTTGCGGCCTCAGAATTAGTTGCCCTGACGTAGGGTCGTGGCTCACCACGATTCTCAGCATTCAAGCGCCCGTAAAACCCTAAATTACCAAAGCCGAAAACCGTCTCAGGTGAGCTCGCCAGCCACCAGTTGACCAAATCAAAATGATGGGTCGCCTTGTGCACCATCAGTCCACCGGAATTACGTTTGTCACGATGCCAACGTCGAAAATAATCCGCGCCGTGCTGGGTATCGAGCAACCACTCGAAATGCACTGCCCTTACCTCGCCAATCACCCCTTGCAGGAGTAATTCCTTCACCTTCGTGCGAATCGGTGCGTAGCGGTAATTGAACGTCACGCGTAGTTGCTGCCCCGTTTGCTCGACCGCATCCAAAATCTGTCGACACTTTTCTACATCGGTCGTCATCGGCTTTTCCGAAATCACATCGCAGCCCAACTCCATCGCACGAATGATATATTTGTGATGCGTCCGATCCATAGTCGTCACAATCACACAATCGGGCTTTTGGTCCGCGATCATACGATCAAAATCAGCCGCCAAATACGTCGGCAAAACATCGATGCCAAACTGCTCCTTAAAATCCTGATTATAGTAGTCCATTCGTGTCTGACTGAGATCACAGAGCGCCAGCAACTGGGTCGTTTCAGGAAAGTCCCGGATCAGGGCGTGGGCGAACATACAACAACGCCCCCCCGTGCCGACGATCACGTAGCTGCGTCTAGCTGCAACCGTGGGCAATGGTGTATCTTTGGCATTTGCCGAATTTTGGGATAAAGACATAATGCGACTTTCTCAGCTACCACGCTAAAAACAAGCGTAAGTCCACTTTACGTTAAACGCCGATCAGAAACGACCATTCGTAGACTCCTGGCTGTATCAAATAATGAGACAACGCGTCGGGACCACAACTGGCAGTGCCGAGCCCGCGCTGTAAATGATCCACCGAGACCCAGGTCTCGGGGCGGGGCTTGATTTCGTGAGTATGGAAAGCCCCAAACCAATCGGCATCGGTATAATGGGTCGCCTTGAACTCCAAGGGCACCTCCAGCGCCTCGATACGTAGGCTCTCAGTCGTTTTCTCATCCGAAAGCTCGAACCAAAGCACCCCGCAGCGTCCTCCGCTCTCCTGCGGCATGATGTAGGGCACATGCATGGCGTCGACAGTGGTCTTAAAGCAATCCTTCCACACGCCTGCACAACGGTCGCGATAGTTTTCGTGCGGCCCCAACCCGGAGTAGCGGACTTGCTCAAAACCCGCGCGAAGGGCGAACTGTTGACCGATCCGAGGCAGGTCGGGCAAGCTCGTGTCACATTCCAAACGGTTGCTCACGAGTAAACCAGCATCCGTCATCCGGAGCGTCTGAGCGAAACGCCCCGCCTCGGAATGTACGGGCGTCGTTAAATTCCAGACGCTCTTCACCGAGCCGTCCTCCGCAGCATCCACACCCACCAAAGTTGCCTCGGTTTCCATCAGCTTGGCTTTCCGCCACTTGCCGAGTGGCTTGTCTTCTTGCCCCTCCCACAGCTTGACTCCATCATTATCAGTCGCTGCACGCCACCAGGTAAACTGTAGCGGAGCAGCCATTATATTAGTTCCACCGCCAAGTTCCAATGCGCGCAATTGCCCTGTCGACTTAGAGACGCGTGCACTGAACCGGGTGTTGCTCAAAACGTAGTCCGCAGCTTCCTCGCAACACACATTCGAATATACCAGCGATTTCGCCGTCAGCATATCCGATTCGTGCAGGATGATTTGCCCCCAAGCGACCTCGTGCCCCTGTGGCAGCAAGCCCTCGGCTTCGCGCGTGCGAAAGACGATGCGTAACGCCAAACGCTCTCCACTAAAGTTGGCTTTAGCCTCGAGTAATTCGGGAAGATGGAAGGAACGTTCATCGCCCGCAGACAGACCGCTCAGATCCAACTTGCCCTCTTTCAAGACGCGCCCATCCGCTTGCAATGACCAACTCGCTTCAAGATAATCCAAGCTGCGAAAATCATGTTTCGAAACGACCGTAAAACGTCCCTCTCCCGCATTCTGTGTCCTGACGGCGACTGGTTGCGCCAGCTTCTTAAATTCAAAAAGCGCGGGGTGCGGCCTCCGATCCGGCCAGACGAGGCCATCAGCTATGAAATTAGCATCGTTCGGCGTATCCCCGTAATCCCCACCGTAAGCCCAATAGGCTTCCCCGTCGGCACTCTCCTCCCGCAGGCCGTGATCAATCCACTCCCAGATAAAGCCGCCCTGCAATCCATGGCAGCTCTCATACGCTTCAAAATATTCCCGTAAACCTCCGTTACTATTACCCATGGCATGCGAATACTCGCTTTGGATAACTGGCCGAGGATCATCACTCGTAGTGACCCATTCCTTTAACTCGGCAGGACTTGCATACATCGGGCAAATAATGTCAGTGGCGACATGCCCTTTGTCCCACTCACTCCCCGTCTGCCAACGTGAGATCGCGCCTTCATAGTGCAGCAGACGGCTATCATCATATTGTCGTATCCACCCAGCCATCGCATCGTGATTCGGCCCGTAGCCCGATTCATTTCCGAGTGACCACATAATGATGCACGGATGATTCTTATCGCGCATCACCATGCGCATGCCCCTCTCGACAAAGGCATTCAGGTAGCGCTTGTCGTGGCAGATTTGGTTGTGAAAATCGTGCGACTCGACATTGGCTTCATCGATCACGTAAAAGCCGTATTCATCGCAGAGGTCGTAGAACTTGGGGTCGTTCGGATAGTGCGAGCATCGGACGGCGTTGACGTTAAAAGCCTTCATCACTTCCAAATCCTTACGCATTAAGGCCTCACTTACGACCTTTCCCTCCGTCTCCGAGTGGTCATGCCGGTTCACCCCTTTGATTAAAACAGCCTTACCGTTGATCAATAGCTCACGCCCCCTCACTTCGACTCGGCGAAAACCGACCCAACAAGCACTTGATTCAGCTACGCATCCCTTCGGATCATACAGCGTGACGACCAAACGATAGCGGTGCGGCAGTTCCGCCGACCACGGCTTGGTTGCGGGCAATTCCAATTTATCCGCCACCCCGACGCGGGGGTAGGCTTCCATTTTATGCCGTAGGGTGATGACATCAACACAGCGTTCCGTCGCCATGACAGACTCTAAATCTAAGTTAAAGATTTGCCACCCGATGCGATAGCCATTGATCAAATCATTGCCCATCCCGACGCGTACCGTGAGATACAGCGCGCCAGTCTCGGTTTCCGGATCGAAATCCGTCTTGGCAAAAACATCTTCCAAATAACAACACCCCGTCGAGTAAATAAACACCTCACGATGGATTCCCCCGAGGCGCCACTGATCCTGATCTTCCACAAAGCTGGCGTCGCTGTATTGGATGACCACCGCAGTCATGCGATTGGGACGGTCAAAGTGTATGAAGTCCGAGAGATCAAACTCACTTGGCAGGCGCGAATCTTTATTCAAACCAACGAAGCGACCATTCACGTAGAGTTGAAAGACACCGTCGACGCCACCGAAGTGAACAACCACGCGCCGTCCAGCCCAAGACGCATCTACTTCAAAACAACGTGTGTAGCAACCCGTAGGATTCCGCTCGGGCGCAAAGGGTGGCTCGTCGGGGAAAGGCATCGCGACGTTTGTGTAATGGGGATTCCCGTAGCCGTGAAGAGCCCAATTGGACGGGACTGGCAAGTCCGACCAACCGTCCCCAGTCCCTTCCGCAAACTCGATTCGCTCGGGCAAGTCGCGTGGGTTTTCACAATAATGAAAGCGCCAACTGCCATCCAGCGACGACCACCATGGCGATTGCTCGCGCCCCGTCCGCAAGGCACTTTGCGCATCTGGAAACGGATACATCGTAGCGCGCATGGGTTCTCGGCGTAACCCAGTCAGTTCTGGTTGCTGATAAGTTTTCTCAAGAATTTGATCAATGGGACTGAGTGGCATAGCAATTTAGGAAATGTAAAAAAAGACGATTCAAGGATGGATTCCAACAAAAAGGCCGAACGCACAGCGCCCGGCCTTTAACCTTATATAACCCTAATGAAAAATTGATTATTTCCTCTTCGGCGGTGTGCTCAGGGTCTATCGACGGCGACGAAGCATGACGGCTCCGAGAGCCAAGAAGCCGCCGATCAAAGCAAAGGTGCCGGGCTCTGGGATGACGGTCAAAGAGCCGCTGCCACCTTCGACGATAAAGGCATCATAAGTTGTATTAAGGTCTGCAAAGCTATACACACCTGCTGCGAGCGACGTTGTGTCAAAAGTAAGTCCCGCGATGGTGTAGTTACCATCAAAGAAGAGTTCGGTGCCTGTCGCAAAACTGAAGTCAGCGTTACTGAAGGAGGCACCGATGGTAGTTTCAACCGACTCGGTGACGAAGAATGTTCCTGAGAATGCACCACCGCCGTTGAGTCGCACCCTCGCAGTAGCACCCGTTCCAGTCAGAGTGAGGTCACTAGACCCTGCTATGCTGGAGTCGATCTGTACATCTTTAGTGTTGTCACTAGCGATTTCAGAATCAGCGATCACATTGATTGCACCTGCCACCCTATGATTAGAATCGCCATCACCACTTTCGATCTTGCCGCCATTAAGAATCAAATTATCAACAGTGAATGTCGCACCGCCCGTTGCCTTGGTCAACAGCCGGGTATTGCTCACGATGGTCAAGGAATCACCACCAAAGGTGCCGCCGCCAAAGGGAGAGCGTAGGGTCACTTCTGGACCGCCACGCAAAGAGCCGACGGTGAAATAGTCATTGCCAGCGATATCAGCGACGCTGCCTGTCCAAGCAGGTGTAGCGCCGTCATCATTCCATGCTTGGTCATGAGTGACCTGATCGATGACAGCAGCGGAAAGGGCGGAGCCAAGAGTTAAAGTTAATACGCTAGTTGCGAGTGCGGAAGGAGTCAGTAGTTTCATAATAGATGATTTTGTATTTTTGTATTTGTGGGTTTAGATCGGTGGAATGTTTATTAAAACACCGACACCATCGAAGAAAGTTCGGGATTTTTCAAGCGGATATCCACTTGACGTTAAACAGGGCGGAAGCAGCTCAATTTTCAGTCGTTTTCGCACTGCGGGCCTCATTGATTTCATCGAGGGGTTCAATTATATCTGCGGGGTAAGCTGTACGAATATAATTCAGTCGTAGCCGAAGCGGTAACGCTTTGGATCGCTCGACACACGCGGCTCAGACCGTCCAAAATCTTACGATTTCGGCTACATTTACCCCGCACATTTAATTGAACCCTCCTCGGGCCCACGGATGATACGGTATCGCCCGTCGAAAAACCGGACGTAGTCTTCAAGCGCATCCTCGTGTTCCTCGGAGAATTTTTCACCCTCCAGAAATAGAACCAGAAAACCTGAGAGAGAAAACGTGTAACTTAAGCTCTGCGCTTCTTTCTAATAGTTTCTCCCTCTCGCCACTCGCCTTTGATCAGCATCATTTTCTGGTACAGTGGGACGCCTTTCTCCTGGCGATGAATCTGCGCGACGACCATATCGACGGCCGCAGAGCCAATCAACTCTGGTAGTTGGTCGATCCCCGGGGTCCAAGTGCCGGAAAAGCCCCAGTCATATAAATGGACTCTTTTAGGATCCATGTTGTCGAGTCGCACGTGTGCGACATCCTCCGGGAGCTTCAAGCCCATTTCGTTGAGCCATTGTATAATCGGCAGTTCATTGGAGATGACCACTTCTGGCTGGTGGCGACGAAACCATTGCACAAAATCTTCCTGCGTGACCTCATTTTGTAAGAGGAGTGGCACTCGGTTTGCCTCGGGCTGCGCTAGTTGATCGACCAAAAAAGCACCCGTCCAGCTGTGAGCCATCCGCATGTCGGTGCCGGAACTTTCAATTAAGCCGACTCGCTTGTATTTACGCTTGCGAATCTTCGCGAGAGCTAAGCTCAAGTTTTCAAAATGTGCCGCATCCACACTGTTGAGCAAGGGCTTCTTTAAGCTAAAGCCGATCGCTGTCACTGAAAACTGCTCCCACTTGAAATCGAGTGTTTGTATTCCATCGGGCAGCGAACTGACCACGACTCCCTCGATTCCCCGAGTCTGAAGAATGGAACAGGTGCGCCGCGCCGTCATACCGGGAGCCTTCAACCAAAAAGGCTCCAGCTTGTAGCCGAGCGCTTCCGCCCGCTCGGTCGCACCACGAAAGATGCGACGGTCACGCAACCAGAAAAGCGCGCCATCCTCGGTATCCCATGCTGTCAACCAAGCCAGTGTGGAATGCTGTTGCTTACTGCGCAGGCTACTGGTGTGCGCCATCAACTTACTAATTTCAGGGTCGGGTCGATAACCGAGCTGAGCCGCAATTTTAGCAACACGCTTGAGGGTCGAAGCCGAGATGGAGGGATGTTGCTTCAAAGCCAGCGAAACTGCTGCCCGACTCAATCCAGCTTTTTCAGCAATCTCCCTCAGGGTTACACGTTTTTCATTCGCCATGTTGTTTAACGTACAGCGGTTTTGCTCTTGCTGACAATTATAAAAGACGACTTACGTCTATTAGTGCAAAAAGGTTGCGTCCGACGTTCTGCCGTCGCACACGGCTGGCTCCTCCACACCTCCCCTCTAGTTTTATGAAACCCAACATCATTGAATTCATCTGGCACGATCTCGGCGATTGGCTGAGCTGCTACAACCGAAAAGCCGTCCAGACGCCGAATCTCGACCGTCTCTATAACGAGGGCGCACTCTTCGAGAACAATTTTTGCAACGCCCCTCAGTGCACTCCGAGCCGAGCTTGCATCAAGACGGGTGTCTACCCTCCGCAGCACGGACTACTCGGCTTATCGCACCGAGGCTGGGAATACAAAGAAACTGCCGTCGAGATGCCGGAGTATTTTGAGCGCGAGGGCTACCGCACGGTCTTATGTGGCCTTCAACACGAACACCATCACCCGAAGGACAGCTACCTTTACACGGGGCCCGATCCGCTGATCCCTTACAAATATCAAGAGCGCTGGACCTGTAAGACCACATCTCAGGTTGTGGCCGATATTTTCTTGGAGAAACTAGCCGCTGAAAAAACCGCACTCCAAGACTCCCCGTTCTTCATGTCGATTGGCTTCTCTGCAGTGCATCGACTCTATGCCAACGACTACAATGCATCCATCCTGAACGAAATCGAAGTGCCGAAGTTCCTACCGGACGACGAAGCGACCCGTAAAGATCTAGCCACCTTTATCTACCGAATCGAACAGGCCGATAAAGATCTCGGTCGAATCCTCGATGGTCTCGAAGACGCCGGACTCAGCGAAAACACACTGATTTATTTTACTTCCGATCACGGCCCCGAAGTGCCGCGTGCCAAGGCAAGCCTCTATGATCCGGGGCTAAAAACTGCCCTACTCATGCGCTGCCCAGGCCGTATCGCTGCGGGGCAGCGGATCCAAGGGTTAACCAGCGGCGTCGATATCCTCCCCACCCTGCTGGATGCCATCGGCGCGGCGAAACCCGACTTTCTGGAAGGTCAATCTTTCTGGCCCGAAGTCAGCGGTGAAGGCACGGTGACTCCACGAGAGCGCATCTTCGCCCAAATGACGTATCATAGTGGTGAATACGATCCCATGCGCTGTATCCGCACGGAGCGTTATAAATTAATTCGCAATTATATACCCGGATGGCCGGTGCAAATCTCTGGGCCCTACGCCGCCCGTTTCGGTGCCAAATACGTGGAGACGCATTTTGCTAAAGCGAGACCCGAGTGGGAACTTTACGACCTGAAAAACGATCCAGATGAATTTAAAAATCTCGTCGGGCATGCCGAATATGAAGCCACTGAGCAAAGCTTAAAAACCGAGCTGATGGACTTTTTAAAGCGAACCGGTGATCCGATCCTTAAAGGCCAGATCCCTAATATCGCCCCCGAAAAAGCGGGCTGTGCCTGCCGCTGGGCTAAGTTTCAACCGCGTCATCCTGAACGGGAAGAGTATCAATTTGAACTCGTCGTCACAGAGGATTTTGGCGAGCAGCCGATCTAAGGAGTGGATAGATCCGTATATCTCTCCGGCAAGACCAGTCTCTCTTGCCAAGTCAGCGCGCTCGCAGTCGAACACGCCACACGCCGCTTGCGCGAAGATTGGGAATTGATCTTTGCGACGAGTCTCGCGAGTTCCGCCATCCGTAAGCGCGGACAAATTCGTATTCTCTCATTTTCATCTCAGATGGAAGCAGAGAGCTATCGCATCAACCGTGATGCAGAAACGAACAGCCTTGAAGTAGAGTCGGCGGATGAACTGGGTTGCGCCCGTGCCATCCATGCCATCAGCACCCGCTTGCTCGGCACCGATCCCTACGATTTCTGGACAGATGCCCATCCAAAGCCGCGGGTGAGGATCCAGGTTGACTATGATCTGGAGAGCGAAGCCTTCGCCACACGGTTTCGAGGTTGGTTTATAAACGATGAGGACTGCCTACTTGGCTGGGACGATTCACTGGAAATCACCCCTGCGCTCTGGGGGCGCATCTTTGAAACGATCCTCCGCGCTGGCTATAACATGGTCGTGCCCGGCACCGCCATCAACCCAGATGCACCACAACTGGATCTCGCAGCCGAATACGGGCTCTGGATCGCACAGCACCATGCCGAACCGCTCGGAGCCACGGTTTACGGTAACGCCTACCCTGACGAGCCGATGACCTATCCCGAGTGCCAAACGAAGCTTTTTCGGCTCTACGAAAAAGCGCTCGCTTGCGCAAAAAAGCGTAAAACGATTTGGACGCTTGGCCTACGCGGACAGGGCGATAAAACCTTTGCTCATGAGGACGCGCGCTACCGCAGCCCGGACAAACTGGGAGCTCTCATTTCCGATGTCATCCGACAACAAAAACGTCTAATCGAAACGACCTTCCAAGCACCGCAACATTTCGCCTGCTACCTCTACGCGGAAAGTACCGATCTCTACCGCGACGGACACCTCGAACTCGATCCCGATATTATGCTGATCTGGTCGGACAACGGCTTCGGGGGAATGCGCCGCCGTAAAGATCTCTCCGAACGCACTGCCGAAACCGAAGCATTGCCGACTCCCGACGAAGCAGCCGCAAGCTCGAACGGCATCTACTACCACCTAAGCTTCTACGATGTGCAGGTCGCGAGCAAATTGACCCCGTGGATCTCGCCGCAAGTGATCGCCGCTGAACTCGATGCTTTCAAGCGACGTGCTCCCATCGACTTCGCGCTCTTCAACGTCAGTAACATCCGTCCCTTCCTCTACCAAATAGAACTGTGCCAGGAGTGGATGCTTACGAAAGAACCCTGCGCGAATGCCAATGAGCGATTACGCAGCAGTGCCGAGACCTGGTGGCGGCGCTACTACGGTAAGTCCAACCGCAGACTCGCTGACTTGCAAGAGCGCTACTATGCCGCACACCCAGCATTCGGAAAGTTCGCGGATAACCGTATCGGCGAAATGGTCGGGCACAACCTGTCTCGCTTACTCGTTGAATCGACATTGAAAAACGATACGGCTCCGGTCGCATTAAACTTTCTTGAAACGACCTTCGATACACTCCCCGAGACACTTGGGCATCTAAACGACCGACTCTCGCCACACTTGGACGAGTGGGATGCGATCTCCGAAGAAGCTCAAGCGATTGAGCGTGAGTTGAGCGAACCCGAAGCGCAGTTTTTTCGGCAAGATCTCAAAATGCACTGTCTCTTCAAACGCAGTACCTTCCAGTCAGCCGCACTGGCATTCACTGCCTGCCAAAGCTACCTAAGTGGCCGCTACAAAGCAGCTTTTGTCGAATACCACGAGGCTCTGCTTCACGCCCGCGAGGCACACCGAATCCTCCGAGCGGAAGATCGCGGAAAATGGCAAAACTATCACCGCGGCGACTGGATCACCAATACACGGGAGACTCTACGCGTCCTCACATCTGCCCGCGAGATGGCGCGTATCAAAGGCGACCCCGCGCGCTCGTGGGACTCATGGTCGTGCGAAGTCTGGATTCCCCAAAAGATGCACTTAGCGACCAAAACTGCCCGCACTTTCGATTCAGAGGAGCTGGCGCATTACTTTTTGAATCAAAAGCAATGCAACAATACCCCGGCCCACAATTACCACGCTTCGACGCTCACCGCCGTCTGCTAAGCAAATTTACCATATACTATTTTGAAAGACGAAACTCCAACGCCCTCCGAAGGCACGACTGCCCCCGCTGAGAAGTCAACTAAACCGGCAAAGTTCATGCCGAGGAAGATCGACAAGGCCGACGCCGTGCCGCTCAAGCAGAAGGTCGCTTACGGCATCGGCGGTATGACTGAAAATCTGGGTGCTTCGATTACCCAGAATATGTTCAACCCCATTTACAATATCGCGCTCGGCATCAGCCCTGCGATTCTCGGGGTGGCACTGATGATCTTCCGCTTCTGGGATGCGATCGCCGATCCCGTGATGGGCAACATCTCGGATAACGCCCGCACCCGCTTCGGCCGTCGTAAACCTTTTATCGTGATCGGCGGCATACTAACTGGCATTTGTTTCCCACTCCTGTGGCAAGCCCAACCGACATGGAGCGAACCGGTCATCATTGCCTACTGCATTACGGCAGGCCTGCTTTTCTACACCAGCTTCACGATCTGGGCGATGCCATACTACAGCCTCGGCATGGAAATGACGCCGGACTACGACGAGCGAACACGCGTCATCGCATTCCGTGCCTTCTTTTCGAAGTTCACTGGGCTGATTAGCGGCTGGCTGCTCGCGCTGATCTCACTCCCATTCTTTTCTTCAAAAATAGATGGAGCGCCCGACATCCTCAAAGGCATGCAATTCGCTGGCTGGATCATCGGAGGCGTCATCATCTCCGTCGCGATTCTGCCCGGCATTTTTGCGACCGAACGCTACTACAAGAAAGACGCGAGCAAACAGCAAAAAGTCCCTCTTATTAAATCCCTCAAGGAGACGATTAAGTGTAAACCCTATGCGATCATCATCGCCATTGTCGTCATTCAAACCCTCGGCTACAGCCTCGTCGGTTCGCTCGGCTTGTATTTGAATATCTACTATGTGAATGCGGGTGACCTCCAGGCTGCCTCTCTCATCGAGGGACTCAAGGCCACCGCCAAGTTTCTGCCCAGCCTCCTCAGCGTCCCCCTTTGGGCGTGGTTGACTGAGCGCATAGGGAAAACGCGTGCCCTCGGCTTAACCTTGATTCTAGGGATGGCAGCAAACTGCATGATCTACTTTGCCTACACGCCCGATCATCCTTACCTGCAAATCGTGCCCCACATACTGATGTCCGCTTTCGGTTTTGGTCTCTGGATGATTGTTCCGTCGATGCAGGCCGACATCGTGGACTACGACGAGTTGCAATCCGGTCAACGCCGTGAAGGAGCCTACTCCGCAGTTTTCTCATGGGCGCTTAAAATGTCCGGCACCATTTCTGCCGGCATCGGCGGCATGGTCATCGTGCTCTCCGGTTTCGACATAAAAAAATACGGCGGCGACCAACCTCAGCACGTCCTTGAAACGATGCTCGTCTGGTATGCCTTTCTACCCTTATTCTTCTGTGGCGTCGCCTTATTCCTACTCCGCGCCTATCCACTTGACCGGCAGCGCATGCACGAAATCCGCGGAGAGCTCGAAGCCCGGCGCGGTAGAATTTAACGTTAAGCGGAATTTGAATTCACTAGTTAGTGAAACCTGCCTATACATAGTCTCGCAGTATGATCGCGGACGCTCCGCCGTATCAGAAACCCCACCTAGAATAAGTATGAATACCCCACAAATCCCCATCAGAGTGATCTTCGCATCACTAGCAGTCGCCTGCTCAACGCTAAGCGCTGACGTCTGGATCGACCTCGACAGTGACCATTCAATATCGACTGCGAAGTCTTCGCACTACGGAATGAACGTTAATTTAATTATGCGTCCAGAAGTGGCCGATAACGTGGACTACCAAAGCAACCTCCAGTATATGGGGATCGAACATGTCCGCCACCACGCAAGTGGAATCACGGAAGAAAACACCAATCACACATGGCTCGATTTCAACACGCAGTCATGGGACTTCTCAAAAATTCAAAATTCCATCGGGCGAATGCCCTATACGCCCGAGAGCACAATCATGTCGATTCCCCGCTGGCCGGCTTACATGGATACCGATGGGAATAATCAGCTCGACCCTGACCAATACGACGCTTACGCGGCTCTCTGCGCAGATCTCGTCGACATCGTCCATAACCAACTGGGTATGTATTTCAAATATTGGGAACCAATCAACGAACTGGAAAAAAAATACGCCGGCGAACTCGATTTACTCGCAGAGATCAACAACCGTTGCGTTGTTGCCATGCGAGCCGTTGATCCAACTATTAAGATTGTAGGTGGTTCTTGGATACGCCCGACACACGAGAAAGAACTTTTTTTACAACTAGCAAATTTCGACGTGTGGGCTCATCACCACTACGCCATGGGACACTCCTCGGAAGGTCGCTACCGGATGTTCAACAACATCTACGAAATGGCCGAATCAATGGATATCGTCCGGGCACAATTGGATGCAAACGGCAAAACGGGCGTCCCCATTCTACTCACGGAACACAACATCTTCTGGACATGGACCGGGGATACCGAAAATGACATGACCGGCGTCATCGGTGGCGCGTGGGACGCCATGCTGCTGAAGGAACTCGCCGAGAATCCGAATTGCGACGGAGCCTACGCCTGGCTCGATGCCGACACACGCTACGGAAAAATTAGCTACAACTGGGACGACTGGACTTACAACATCGTCAATCCGGGGGCTCATGTGTATCACTTCATGAATTCCCTCTGCGTCGGCGACGTCTATCCATCCAATTCGAGCAATACCGATTTGGTCGAAACCTTTGCTGTCGAAAATGGAAATAGTTTTGTTTACGTCGTGATCAATCGCAGCGATATCAACCAGCAGGTTCTGCTCAATGACGATCAATTTACGCCATCGAATTACTATAAAGTATGGGAAGACGGCGTCACGACCGGTAATCTGACCACCTTCGACCGCGTAGTTGAGCCCTATGCGGTTTATTTCATTCAAGGCGCTCGTTCCTCCGCAACCGATGGAAACAAACCCGCGGTAGAAGCCGGGCATGACCGCTTCCTAATACTCCCGAACTCCCAAATCACCCTAACCGGAACGAGCTCTGAAACCACCGGGATTGATCGTATTCAATGGACGCAGATTTCAGGCCCCAATACGGTCGCGATCATGAACGAAAATAGCGAATCCGCAACCGCCAGTGGATTCGTCGCAGGCAGCTATGTATTTCAGCTCAAAGCTATGAACGGCAAAGGCGATGTCGGCAGCGACACTGTCGGCGTGCAAGTATTTGAAGCCGGTTGGGACGGTGTCTCGATCAACTTCGGAACGAATGAAAACGATCGGCCAGTCAATTATTTCGGCGACACCGGCGAACCCTTCGCTCCCCGCAACACACTCTCTTACGGATGGAATGAGAAACAAGTCAGCAAGACGCGTAACGCGGGCAATCCTGACCCGCTGGATCAAGTCGTCCAACTCGCCACCGACGCGCTCTGGGAAATGATTATCCCGAACGGAGAGTATACCGTCACCCTCGGCGCTGGCGATAAATACGGCACAAATCCATACCTCAATGTTGAGGGCGTCAACTTCTACGATTTGTCGAACCTCTCCCCGTTCGACTTTCAGGCAGTCACAAAAAGTGTCGTCGTCTCGGACAACAAACTGAGCCTGGACAACGGAACCGAATCCGGACGTTCCGCACGCATCACTCATTTGATCATTCAGTTGGTTGAACTTTCTGACGATCCCGGCCCCGGAGATATTCCTGGACAAGAAAGTCCCTACGGAGGTGCACCCGCACCCGTCCCCGGTAAAGTCGAAGCGGAGAACTACAATCTCGGCGGGCAGAATGTCGCCTACTACGATGACAGCTCCGGAAACAACGGACAAGTCTACCGTCAGGACGATGTCGATATTTTCGAGAACCAATCCGGTTCGGAGCCCGGCGAATTCCGTGTCGATAACATCGAACCAGGGGAGTATCTCAACTATCAGGTCGATGCCACTGGGGGTATTTACTCGATCACATTCCGCGTTAGTTCTCACTGGGGCACACAAGGAGATGCCATACGGCTGACCATCGACGGAGTCGAAGTCGCCCGAATTGGTAACTTATCTAGAAAGTGGAGTAACGAAAGTTTCGTCTCTCTGACCATTGATGGTGTTTCCATTAGTGGCGGACAACATCAGGTGCGCGTCGAGTTTCTCGACGATGGATTTGCCTTGAACTATCTAGAGTTCAATAAAACTGAAAGCCTTCCCGACTACGCGATCTATACGGATTCACTGGATCCATTCGAAGAAGATGGCGGAGCCACTCAAGCCTCCAGCATGACGGTCACGACCGGAACACCCGCCCCGGAAGGCTCGGAATATACACGAGTTGTTCCGAGTAATAACTACTCCAGCTACGAGTTCCTCTTCGCATCGCCCATCGACGCCAATGTTTGGAGCGAAGGCGCACTGTCTTTTTCAGCTCGAACTGATGACGGCTCCTATCGAGCCTACCTAAAAGACGAAAACGGAAACCGCAGCTACCTGCCGATCAATCAATATGGGAATACAGACGGCTCATGGAGTGAGTTCCGTATACCGTTGGCTGATTTCGCGATCAACCTCAGCCAAATACAAGCACTCGGCTTTGCCCGAACTTGGAATACTGGGAACCCACTGGACTTCGACGATCTGCGTATCGCCCTCTCGGCGGAAACACCTCCGGCTCAAAACACGACTAATCGAATAGAAGCCGAAAGCTATAATCGCAAATCAACCAACCTACTCGATTTGAGCGAAAGCATACAGGTGCCCAACAACGAAAGCGGATGGGCCGAGTATGACGGTGTGGACGCCCATGCTGGCACCTACGAATTGGAGTTGAAGTATGCCACCAAATGGGGCGGCGAAAACGTCACGGTTAGCTTGAACGGTCAGACCATTGCCTCGTTTCAAAACCTCAACCAAACATGGGGCGACACGACCTTCAAAACAGTTTCACTAATTGGCGTGCCAGTACCCGCGTCTGCCAACGGCGTCCTGCGCATCGATGCAGACGACGGACGACTCGCACTTGATTACATCGAGTTCCGCTAGCTGCAAAATAAACAGCTCAACCAGTGCCGACCTTCAGTTCGAAGGTCGGCACACATGATGACGCCCGCAGTGGCATCATGCCAAATGCTCGGCACTTTTTTGGGTTAATTGGCATTCAAGTAAGATACCTTGCAGATATCGTTTACATCCAGCCACCGCGAAGTCCCCCATTAGCTGACACTCGTTTCCCATAGATCCTGCGATGTGAGGCGTGATGAAAACATTGGGTAATCGTGCGAGTGGCGTAAGGTCGAAGGCACCTTGATCTTGGATCAAATCTAAAACCGCGCATAAGTCTGATCGTTCTTGTAGCACTTCCAACATTTCCTCTTCACGCACAATTGCACCGCGCGAGGTATTTATAAATGTGCCGTAGGGTGGCATGCTCCGCAACATGTCGCCTGATATTAAGCCCTCGGTCTCCTGCAACCAAGGAGCGTGTAAACTGACGACCTCACAATGGCTAAAGAGGGCATCGAGCGAATCTACCCGGGTGACACAAAGGTCGGAAAATGTAGCCTCTTCCGCGAACGGATCATATGCAAAGACATCGACATCGTGCTGTGAGGTTAAGATCCGTGCCACATTTTGGCCAATGGCTCCGAGCGAAATGATTCCGACTCTTGAACCGTAATAAACGCCCCGTATTCGAGAGTAGTCTACCTGATCCCTGCCTGCCTTGAGCATGGCGTTAAAATGCCATGCCTGTTTCAATCCCATAACTATCGATGAAACACTATATTCAACGACAGGAGTCGCATTGACCTTATATGCGCTACTAAGTTTAATTTCTCTCTTCCAGAACGCTTCGGTCACGAGCTTACGCACGCTCCCGGCTCCATAAAAATAGACTTTCAAGTTTGGTAACGCGGATAGTAGCTCAGCGTCCATTTTTGCGGCACTCCAACCCGAAAGAAAAATAATCTCAACGTCTCGATATTGCTCCGCATCATCCAATATGTCAGAACGTGAAACTGCCCTTTCATTGTTTTCGGTAATCGATGTGATCGAGTTGATCGCGGTCTGACTATAAATTCGATTACGTTGCCCTAGTTCGAGTTGAAAAATTGAACGTGGCTTACAATGGGATAAATTGCTAATCATTGAGAGTTCTCAGGCAAAACAGGCACGGCTGCGATATGGCAACCGCCGCAATCGGTCGGATGGAAGTAATAGAATCAGCGCCCGTCTCTCGAAAAAGAGGGATTAAGTTGACGGCCACCTTATAAAAAGGCCGGACGCTGAGCGCCCGCCCCTTAACCCTAATAACCCCTAATGAAAATTTCGTGTTCAGCGTGAAATGCATTAAAAAAACAAAACTTAGAATCTGACGAAAGTCGGCTTTTACCAAGAACAACTTCACTTTACGTTAAGCTGTGCGCTCCGATTTTAAAACATCTGCCCGCTGAACGTTAAGCCACCAAACAATTGCTCGTTAATAGCAAAGCCATCTTAATCACTTGCACTGTCCAATCTACGTCAAAACATATCCACGAAAAAAGGTACAAAGTATCTTCGTAACCGAGCCAACCACATCGACAAGGCACCCCTCAAACGGCAACCTTACAAAAACACCTACCGCACAATAAAAATGAAGACAAAGCGAATTATACACACTCTAATATATTTAGTTTCCTATCTATTTATATCTCACCTGTCGGCAGTTCCCGGGTTGCCAGTCGCCACCCCTCAAACCGCCGTTTATGCGACGAAGGATCTGAACGGTTCAGGCACCAAGACCAGAAACTACCCCGAAGCCTTTGGCGGCGATGCCGCTCATAGTCCGAAAGCATATGCACCGCTCGCCATCGTCAAGCCACCACTAGAAGGTGAGACACTGACCGTTTGGGTGCACTATCGTGGACTTGCTCTGCAGATGAAACGCGTCGATGCAGAGGGCAATAAATACTCGTTTCCATGGAGTTGGGACCGGCAAGAAGACGCCTTTGCTTGGCGAAAAGTAGGAACTTATCCTCGCGCTGAACTCGGCAATGAGCTGCAGTTCATCCAAGATAAAAAACCCACCGAAAATAGCGGCCTGGATGCGATCGTGATTACGGCTGATCCGAACTTGGAACTTGATGCGACGGTCACTCTCGCTGCGACGACTGAAGTAAAAAAGGGCGCGACTCCCAGCGTAGCCTTGAGTGCCGATCTTCCCAAGCCGTCTGTAAAAACCGCCGTTTACGACACCAGCCACTTCAACCGCTCCGACAACACCGTCCGCCAATTCTCAGATGCGGTTTCTGGAAATGCCGCCATTGCGCGCAAAGCCTATTCACCAGTCGCCGTAGTTGACCTACCGCCACAAGGTGACCCACTCTCCGTCTGGTTGCGCTATCGCGGACTCGCCCTGCAAGTCAAAAGCATCGATGCCGCAGGCAACAAACAGGATTTTCCATGGAACTGGGATCGCCAAGAAGACGGTTTCGCTTGGCGCTTAGTCGGCACTTACTCTCGGGCCACTTTAGGTGAAAAATTACAGTTGATTCACGACAAAAAAACCACCGATGAAAGCGGTCTGGATGCCATCGTGATTACAGGCGATCCCGCCGTCCAGCCCGACGGTGCCGAAGCGCTTCCCGGCATGCCTAATGCCGAAGATGCCACGGTCAAAGGCCTGCGTGAACCTCCTTCAGAAAGCACTACCCCCGGCAACGCAACCGTATCCATCGATTGGGACGCAGTTGAAGGCGAAGTCGCGCCGATGGTTTACTCGATCAACGCTTTCTACGGCTTCATGCCCGAGCGTGTTGGTAATCCCAAGTGGATTGAAAATATGCGCTACATGAACCCAAAGCTCATTCGCTTTCACCATGCCCATATGACAAAAGAGTCCATCGACGGCAAACCCGGTTGGTGGGATACGGCCGCAGGCGATTGGGACTACGAAAAAGTTAAGGCCTCGGTCGCACACTGGAATGCCGTCCCGGACGCAGAGTTAATGCTGACACTGGCCTCTTGGTTGCCGGGCATGGATGCGAACGACGACAACCAACTCGACCCCGATAAGATCGACGACTACGCCCGCGCCGCTGCTGACTTGGTGGACTATATTAACAATAAGCTGAAAGTCGGCATCGAATACTTTGAAATCACAAACGAAAAAGACGGTGCCTACTGGGTGCACTTTGATCGGAAGGGCGAGCCCATGCAGCCGGAAAAACTCATCCATATCTTCAATACGGTCGCCGATGCGGTGCGTGCCGTCGACCCCGACATTAAGCTCGGTGGTCCCGCCGCCATGCGTCCTGATTACTACAGCACCCTGCGCGCCTTCGTCGAAGGCACCAAAGACAATTTGGACTTCTTTTCAGTCCACGCCTACGCCTCAGGCGATAAGAGCGAGGCAGATCAGTCGATTTATGACAAGGTGCAAGTGATGGCCAAACATCTACGTAAACTTCACACGATGCTCGAAGAAGTCTATGCGGGTGAGCCACTCCCGGAGTTACATCTCAATGAGTATAACATTTCCTGGACGTGGGAGACGCGCGAACCGCGCATGATCAACCACAAAGGAGCGGTCTTCGATGCGCTTGCATTCAGCACCTTCGCGACAGTCGAAGGCTTGACCGCGACCAACGCATGGAACGAGCAAGATGGTATTTACGGAAAAACGGATAAAGATGGCAACCTGCGCCCCGGCGCACATGTCTTTCATTTATTCAACAACTATCACCAAGGTCGCCGCGTCCAGGCCGAGTCTTCAGCACCTGATCAAATCGTCATCTACGCGACAGAAAATGGCTCTAAAGCGCACGCTTTTACCCTGATCAACCGCTCAAATGGGGTGCAAACAGTTGACCTTTCAGCTCTTACATCGCATACTGTTCAAACGTGGAACTCGTTCCGAATTCAGTCCGATGGAGCCAAGCAAAGCGCCGACTCCGCCGCTCTGCCCGATACGGTCACCTTGCAGCCTCACTCGGTAAACACTTGGTTTACCGAGTGATCGTTCAGCCATCAAAATCACCCTGAAAACTCCCCCCCAGTCTAGCTTACCTACTCAATCCGAACAGACGCATTCTAACAGCTCTGCAAAATTGCGCTCAGAACGCGCCCTGCATCGGACAAGCGGCTTTGCGCTGGTCATCGCCCTTTCTCTGATGGCCTTTGTGGTATTGTTGCTTTTGTCTATTACGACCTTTGTTCAAATAGAGCAGCGCACAGCTGCGGGAAGTTTAGATCGGTTACACGCGCGCCAGAATGCACTGCTTGGCGCGATGGTCGCAGTCGGTCGCCTGCAAAGCTCACTCGGCCCCGACCAGCGGGTGTCGTCCACCGCAGAAATACTCAACTCAGGCAGCGGTATCGCCCACCCGAATTGGACAGCCGCATGGCGCTGGGATGTGGATAACCTGATCGACTACGATCCGGCCACTGATCCTTCGCCCAATGCCGACTGGCTCGTCTCGGGCAAACTCGGCCCCGACGAAGCCATACCCGCCGCCGATGAGGTTACCCTCGTCGGTAGCAGCGAGGTCGCCGATGTAGGCGATCAAATCAAAGTGCCCGCCGAAACCATTGATGGCGGCAGCGGGCGTTTCGCCTATTGGGTAGGCGACGAAGGCGTCAAAGCCCGCTTCAATCTAGTCGATCCTTATGCACAACTCGACCCCAACTCCCCCCTGCGCCACCGGGTGGCACAACGCACCGGGGTGGAGACTTTTTTGCCCGCCGCCGCCACAACCTTCGACCCCAACGATCCGAAAAATCAACGCATCATCTCGACCAATGAGCTTGAACTCCTCGACAGTGAGCTCGATATCCTCCCCGCCGAGGCCTTTCACGACATCACCGTGGTTAGCGAAAGCTTGCTGACCAATACACTAGAAGGCGGCCTGCAGACCGACTTAACCCCCCTCTTTGAGAGCGATAGCAAGACCAACTTCCGCGCTTTCTTCGCAGCCGCCGCACCGCTCAACGCAAGCGAGCGCGACTACTGGCTCTTCCGCGACGACTCAGGCCGCATCGACGACATTGGCCCAAATTATGGTATCCTGCGCGAATACTACCGCTTATCTAAGATTCGGACTAACGCGGCGACTGCCATCAACCCCATTGCTCCCAATCCCAACAAAATAGATCTCAATACTTACGGCGGGGAGTGGCCCATGCAAACCGGCGGATGGCCGCGCGGAGACGAGTATCACGAAAACAGCCCCGTTCACCCGGTTATGTTTCTAGTCCAAGTTTCAGCCGGTTTCGAGTTTATCGACAACGGCTTGGGAGGCAAAAAACTACGCGTCAAGCTAATGCCAGTGGTCGGGCTGTACAACCCTTACAACGTAAGCCTAGCTCCCGCCGACTACTCACTCAGGTGGGGGATGCAACCCAACGTAACAATTAAGGCCGCCTCCCGCACCGATCCAACGACCCCGATCACCTCTAGCTTCCATATCTATCGCGTCGCACTGGGCAACAACGATCCCTCCAAAAACAGTTACAGCGGCACCTTTATCAATATGGAAACGGCTGATCCCGTCGGATTTGGCCCCGGGCAAATTCGCTATTTTGCGGTCAACCAACCCACCAAAGTGCTCTACGATCCCGCGCTCAACGCTCCCGACGGAGACTTCAACTACGCCGAGATTGTGAGCGACTCCAACGCCACTGGTTACCTCTATTATGACATTGAAGACGCCCGAGTCGGCGGTAGCACTAGCCAAGAATACACAAGGCTAGATGCCCCCGAGCAAGCCGTCCTTCTCGACATCGATCCGGCTTCTCCCATCGAAGGCAGCTTCACCTATACGAATACCGAAAAAGTCTACTACCTACAGCTCGGCAAAGCCGGCTCCACTCAAGACATCCAAACCATCCCTCACTTGTGGGACGACGAGGGCGATTCCAGCGCTAGTTCCGCTAATAAGAATAACCGTAAATTCTCTGAATCCACTTTCAGTTGGCCGAATGTGACCAGCGCGGCACAAGCGCCGTCCGTCGCGACCTGGGCCGTCATCTTGCGCACCACCAATCAACCTGAATACAACAGTCTGCGCCTCTTAATCGACTCCAACCCGCGCGCCATGACGCACGATGTCTTTGCGGACGGCTTCACCGGGGGGCGCGGCTACGGCCTGACTGGTGCCTTCGAGGTGCCTTCACTTTCGCTCAGTGGCGATTCACGCTGGGGCATTCTCGGCCCCAACGACGCCGTCGAACCGGAATTCCGGAGCGACTACAATGGCCTCTGGGGGAGCTTTTACACTGTCAGCGGCGAAGAGCGCGTCATCCTCTTCGACGTCCCCTCCGAACCCCTCGTTTCTGTAGGTGAGTTGCAACACGCTCCACTCTCCCGCTACAGTTACGACCCCGCATACATGCTGGGCAACTCCTACGCACCCGTGCGTGTGCCTCGGAACGGCTTTGTAGCGACCACACCGATCAAGCGCAACAATAAGCCGGAAGAGCACTACATTTTCGACCTATCCTATCTGATCAATCAAAACTTTTGGGATCGAAATTTCTTTTCCACGATCGACCCTGATTGGTCGACGACGGAGTTAGCACAAAAACTCGCGGGCACGAGCGATGCACTGCCGAATTCACGCCTCACCGCAAGCAGTCAAGGTGCCGACGCCCTTGAGACTATCGCCCTGAACGCAACTAGCAGCGCGACCTCGCTACGGACTGCCGCCACTCAGAACGCCGCCTACCTCAAAATCCTCGGCGGTTTTAACATCAATTCGACCTCCGTGCCAGCATGGGAAGCTCTACTTTCCAGTCTAAACAATTTGAGTATTCAAAAATTTGATACGGTCAACTCTTCATCCAGCGACGACACTCCAGGCAAGCCGATCTTTTCACGCCTCGCCCTCCCCTACGCCTCCGGCTTTGAAGAAGACGACGGCGATGACAGCGATTTTTGGCGCGGCTACCGAGAACTCACTTCGAGCCAAATCACTGAGCTCGCCACCGCTATCGTGGCAGAAGTCAAATCCCGCGGCCCCTTCCTAACCATGGGTGATTTCGTCAACCGTGCATTAGCCGACGACGCGACTGGACTTTCAGGCACGATCCAAACCGCACTCGACGCCACCGTAAACGCTTTCAACCCAGCAGCGCAGATCGACAACAATACTTGGACGCCGACCTTCGAGCAGAACAGCAGCAGTGGCTACTTCTTCGATTCGAATATCACGGATCTACCGCTCGCCTCACGCGCAGCGGGTCACGCGGGCTACCTGATGCAAGGCGACCTGCTGCAAGCACTCGCCCCCGTCCTGCGCCCCCGCTCCGACACCTTCCGTGTGCGCGGCTACGGCGAGACTCGCAACCCCGTAACGGGAAAGGTTGCTGGCAAGGCCATCTGCGAACTCATCGTCCAACGTCAAGTCGAAGGCGTCGCCTTCGCAGCATCTTCCGGCTCAGCACCAGATCCTTCCGACGAACTCAACCGCCCCTCCAGCCCCTTCGGGCGGCAATTCAAAATTATCGGCGTCCGCTGGCTCGATACTCCTTAGCGTCTTCGATATGAAATATTCTTTTATCACTGCACTCGTCTCTATTTATATGATGGCGCTCGCCACCGCCACCGCACAAACCGAAGCGGTCATCCCGATTCGGGCGCAGATTGCGGCGCTGAGTCTAGACCAAACGCTGGACGATCTCACCTACCGCCAAGGCCAAAGCTTCGAGCCGCTATTCATACCAAACGCCGCCCCTTCCAACGCGTATGACTACGAGGGGCCACCGACACTCTACTTCTATCAAGGGTCACCAGTCGATCTCGAAACCACGCCCCCCGTCGCCTCCGTTCAGCTACCAGAAAGCGGAAAGTTCTTACTCTTGTTTATACCGCAGGAAAAAGGAACTTATCGGGTCACGGCACTCCCCAACAGTGCCACCGACTTCCCGGAGAATTCGTTTCGCTTCTTCAATCTCTGCGACTTCGCAGTGGCGGGTGCGCTCAATGACGACAAGTTCAAGCTAGAGCCACGCTCGCAAGATGTAGTTTCCTTTGAAATAGGCAACCGCCCGAAACTAACAGTTCAACTCGCCACTGCTAGGGACGACAACTGGAAACTCGTCTATCGCTCCAAGTGGGATTTCACAAATGGCCAGCGCGTCAACGTTTTCTTCGTCCCCGACGAGCTTCAGCCCTCCGGCATCCGCATACGCCGCTACTACGAACTCGCACCAGTGGAAGAGACCGAATGAGCCCAGAATCGATGAAACCTGCCCCCAGCGCCCCCCCAGTTCCGACTACCTCGAACAATCCCGCGCAGGAATTTTAGACTGGCTCAACAGCGTTCAAAACAGCGACATCGGGCGGGGTCGGTGGCGCTACCACGCCAACAGCAACGCGCCGTGGGCACTCAACGCCTCGGGACTGGCCATCTCGCTGCTTCACCACCTCGGAGCTTTAGCGAAAGTCTCGGAAACTAGGAAGAAGGAAGCCTCGGCCTATTTTAAAAGCTGTCAGGACGCCACTGACGGCTTTTTCAAAGATCCGTTGGAACCCGCGCCCAGAAACTCCCCCGGCACACCTGGGAGCAAGTGTGGGGGCAGCGAAACGGGGCGGCGTTGTAACTCGGATGGGGTCAAACTCGGATGGGGTCATGTCGGAATGGCACGAACTTAAGGAGCTTTGGCGAATGAAATAAAATCAATAAAAAGCTTTACATCGTTACGTTATTGTGGATGCATACAGTCATGTTTAAACGCGAACGATTTTTCCCCGGATTCAATCATATTCTCTGCGGAAATCCGCCGAAAAGTGCGCTCGCACAGCTCAAGGAAAAGGTCACGAGCTTCAGAGAATCTAGCCTATCCGAGCTAGCCCTTCTTTTTAGTGGGTGGGTGCCTTCGAGTAAGCTTGAGCCGAAGAAGAAAGAGGAAAACTCCCGCGAGCGGGTCTACAGTCTGAATGTCACATTTTGGGCATTTCTTTATCAAGTGATCTCCCCTCAAACCTCGTGCCGTGCAGTCGTGCGTAGGGTGCAGAGTTTCTGTAGCGAGCGTAAACTTGAAATGCCGAGTCCAGAATCAACCGCTTATTGCAAAGCGCGTCAGCGCATGCCAATCGAAGATATTAATGCGATCCACGAGGCTGTGGTCAGTAAGGTTCAGGCTTGCGTACGCGATGAACAACGCTGGAAGGGGCACGACATCAAGGTTATGGATGGCACCGGTATCACGCTTGCGGATACGCCAGAGAACCAGAAACTCTTCCCGCAACCCTCTTCACAACTCCCAGGCTGTGGTTTCCCTGTGCTAAAGATGGTGGCATGTTTTTGCCTCAGCAGCGGGGCGTTGCTCAAGTGGGTGGAAACAAACCTAAAAAGCCATGAAAGCCGCATTCTTCAACAGTTTTTGGGGTTCTTTGGTGCCAACGATGTGGTTCTCACCGATAGAGGATTTACCTCCTACTCTAACATCGGCTTACTAATCCAGCAGGGCGTCAATGCCGTGATGAGAGCGCACCAGGCACGTAAACTGGATTATCGCAGGGGATTTAAAAGGGACAGGCTATAAAATACTTAATAGCTGATGGCTAATGACTAAGGATTTAAAAGGGACAGGCTATAAAATACTTAATAGCTGATGGCTAATGACTAAGATTTAAATCAAGGGCCGTCTGCAAGGGGCGGCCCTTTTGATTTCCAGACGCTCATCATGCGAATCGTAGCT
>Ga0307933_1000653_pt1 | contig 31585 bp, 28 predicted proteins | sample OrgLakmetageno88_FD_201811 | JGI IMG/M metagenome (GOLD analysis project Ga0307933, IMG submission 201811) | Saline water microbial communities from Organic Lake, Antarctica - #88 | ecosystem: Environmental > Aquatic > Non-marine Saline and Alkaline > Saline | place: Antarctica: Organic Lake... | reverse complement strand
AGCGTCAGCTACACTCCCCAGTTCAGCACGGATCTGGGCACCTTCACCGACAACAACGACGTGACCAATCCTCCGATCTGGGTTGCTGATTCCACCACCGATGCCAACTACGAAGTCGTGAAGGTGCCGTATCCTACGGGCACCAAGTTTGGCCGCATCAAAATCGACGCCGCTCCCTGAGAAGAGCAGGAGCTTTCAACTTACCTTCGCGTGAGGGCAATTCGCGCCCAATGCCGGCCTTGCCCGGCATGTTGGACTGGCCAGCCAGGATGCAGATCTTCACCGGCAGTCTGGATATGGTCAGCGCAAAAAAATAGGTCCTAACAAACATGCATTAAACATAATGCGTCTGCCATGGCGGCTTGGTTGAGGAAACGTGGAATCGATCGCTCCCTGGCGCGGCGCGTTAGCGTCGTTGCCCAGAAGCTACTGGTTCGAATTACTTTTTCATCTGGAAAATCTAGAGATTTCAAAATCTCTTTCTGTCCTTTCGATAAATATAATGACGACTTTATCATCATCGATTCGGTAGTAGATGTAGGCTGGTTTTACAATGAGCCTTCTATACGGAGTCGTCCGAAGATGCTTCGGGATGTTTCCTAGTTTGGGGGTTTCTTCCAGCAGGTCTACTTTTTCGAAAACTCTTCGGACCAATCGGCAAGCTGCTTCATAATCTTCGAGCGCGATGTAGTCCGCAATTTCGTCGAGCGCGTTGAGTGCTGGCTCTGTCCAAATTACTTTAGCCATCTCGACATTTTCTTCTTCGCTTCAGTATGACTGATAATTCGCCCTTCCGAGAAGGCCTTTTCCCCGCGGGCAAGGCCTTCAAGAAGCTGCATCCTTCTTTTATTCGCCTCAAAGCTCTCAACGTCAATCAGATAGGCTGCTGGCTTTCCGTGTTCCGTAATCATGACTGGTAATTTTTCGGTTCGGAGGTCGCCAATAATGCGCGTAGCCTGCCGCTTGAGAGTGGTCACGAGTTCAGTTTTCATGAGTGATACTTTAGTGGCACTCAGAACTCATGCAATTCTTTTCCCGAACGTGGAGCACATCAACCAGCCCGCGAGTTTAAATCGTGCAAGTGCTTCTTAGGAAAACGGGCGGGTAACATGGGGTGATCGCTGCGTCTGGTTGGATCTTTTTTTGGTTTTTTGAAATCTGGGTCATACTGTTCCGCTTCGATGAGTCCTTGAATGATTCGGTTTGCGGCTTTCATCTGTTCGTCGTCGATTTCCGAAAATTCAACAGTGATCGAATTCGATACCAATGGCTTTGTCCACATGCCATTGGTAGATTCATCTTGATCCCCAGCGAAGACCAAAGGTGTCTTTTCCGGATGAGATTTGAGATGTCTCGAATAAACAGTTTCCGAATGCTCTTGAGTCGCGAATATGCGCCATTTGCCAGATTCAGGAGGACGCGGCAAGGTGACAGACAGACCGCTTATGCTGTATGGCTTGGAGATTCCTCCGCTGTGAGTCTCGACACGGCGTAAGGCGAAGAATTCGCCATCCTTTTCGGCATAGAAATTTGTCCTCGGAAACTTCCATACTTGGGCGGATGTGTTGTGGAGTGTCCTGAGGTAGACATTACAGAGAACGGTGAACGGTGCGCTATTCGGTCCTTTACGCGGTTTAATCTCTAGAAATAAACCGATACTCTCGGCTGGCATGGGCGGGGCGCTGGTCAACCGGGTCCCTTTGGTAGCGCAGCCACATAGGATGCATGCGAGGAAGAGCGCTGCGATTGTTTGTTTCATTCTTCTAAGCCAACGTCCAAAGTGACTCACGGTTGCCCGTGGCGCGACTCCTGCCCCGAGCGAAGCGAGGAAGCAGGAGGCGTGACGCGGGTAGCCTTTGAGTCCACCGCCTTGTTCGCTGTTTCGTTAAGGATCACGACATAGTCATCGATCCAGTTGTAAATGGGCCATTCTTTGCGGGCTACTGACCACATACGCCACTGTCCAGAGGAATCCAATTTGGTGAATTCATTTGCAGCTCGCTGGAGTTCGGGGTCGTCCAAGGCTGCCACAAGTTGCAAGGTGAACTCAGAGCCGAGACTGATCGTTCGTTGTTCTAATTCCGAAATCAGCCGTGGCCGGGAGGCAGGGAGGTCATTATGGTTGAAGATCAAGTTGACCAAAGCTACCTGAACGACCCTATCGTCACTGCTCTCCAGCGCACGAACCAGCACTTCCTTTACTGGTGAGCCATTCACCGAGGCAAGATATTCGAATGCCTTGCGATATTGATTGGTGTCTTTGTTCGCCGGAGGCCTGTCGCCAGAAATTGCTTTCTCTGCCTGGTCACGCAGATATGAAAAATAAGGTTCTCCGGCACCGGCCCTCAACAAAGCCCAAGCCGCGATCTGACGACTCCGTTCCGCATAAATATCGGGGCATTTGGGGTCTTCAAAAGTTTCTGAAGCAAGCTCGGTTGCCAAAAGTGGATTCTTCAAAGCAAGGCTGAAGACCGTGGTAGAAGGATAGGGACGCGCATCAGGATAAGCAGACAGAGGATCAACTGGTGCGTTCTTGCCTTCAAGGCGTAATAGGGCGTTGAAGGCGTCAATCGATTTCGTCTGCGTAAAGAAGCGGTATATATCGGGAGTTGCTCGCTTCTCGCGGTACTGCCTAAGGAGATCAATCGCCCACAAACGAAGATCTCTTTTGTGTAATAGGGCGCTGTCGCTTGACTGAATAATCTTGATGAGCGCGTCGTATCCTGAGGCATCGCCTAGAACATATAGATTTTTAGCCGCTAAAAATCGAACGACAGGGGCCGAATGCTCCAGATACCTTTTGAGACTCCTCCGGGTAGACTCGAGGCCAGACCGCTTGTTGTAGGTGGCCGCATGGAATGCCCGTGAAATCTCCCCATGATTGCCCGCCGAAACCGCGGAATCCATCGCCTGATCATACGCATCACATCCGGTGAGGATAGATGTGAGTAGGAGAACTGCGATGTATGAGCCTCTCATTATTTCAGCGAATTTTACGAGCGGGTTATCGGGTTGTCCTGCTCCGACTTGTTCTCAAATTAGTTTATTGCAGATGCGGGTCTAATGTCAGTGATAGCCCAAACCCCATTTTTCTTTTCTAATGTCATCGGGATCTCTGATCGGAAGTGAGGGTGTGGTTTATCTTGATTGGTGATACCTACGATCATCTTCACTTTATTTTCAGTTTCTACCATGATCTGAAGGATCTTTCGGTCTGCTCCTTTAGTCTCGAAGATAAGGTCATTTAATTCTTTCAGTTCCTGCGTTCCGATGGTCTGGAATTTGCCTTTGATGAGCGTTCCATTAACCTGAACAACATGGATATACGCATCGGTTTCTCTTACCTTTTGAAAGTATCCGAGGCCAAAGCCGACGACTAGACAGATGATCCCGGTGACGATGGAAGCTTTCATTTAATTCTGAGAACGATGAGCTGTGGCATGGAGTGAGCGAGGCACGAGCGAACGGAATTGACCACCAGCGCCTGGATCAAACTTATCTGTAGACGTCCTTTCGGTGGCGCACACGTTCTACCTCGACCACGCAAACTGAGTCTTCAATAAGATAAAGAACTCGGTAATCACCAACTCGAATCCTGTAAGAAGTATCTGAACTAACCAGCTTGCGACAACCCGCAGGCCTCGGATCCTCTTCCAGCTTTTCAATAGCTGCGATTATGCCCGGAACTCTCGACTTGTCGATTCGGCGTAGATCCTTTTCCGCAGAGCGCTTGAGTCGAACATTATAGGAGGCCATCCTCTTTCAGATTCCTTTTTACTTCTTCAAGCGAGACAGACGGCTCGTCCCTGCGCTCGGCAATGACTGCCAGATCGTGAAGATCTTCCATAAGTTCTTCATAATCAGCGACAGGAAGCACGACGTCAGTCCTGCTTCCGTCTTCAGATGTAATATATCGTGGGTTCATAATAGCGATACATTAGGTGAATTCTTCTTTTTCTCAATCTTTACTTTTTTGATCAGTGTTAAGTGCGTCATTCAATGACGTATATCATGGGATGACATTTTTGGATAAGCTGAGCAATCGCTAGTTTGGGTTTTTGCTCTATCGGCCTGAAGGTGCTCAAAAATGGGGGCTTACGAGCTGTGGGATATGAATAAATAAGGCGGCATAATTAATTTCCGGCAAGAGCAATTTCCGTAAAATGCGTCACTCGAGGTAAATTAATCATGAGCGTGGTGCTCTGGTGCGGCACGATAGAGAAGTTGACCAGTGGTGGCTGAATACTCAGGTCAGTAACGGTCGTTTTGTAAAGTAGATTCCTGTCGGATCTGGCAGGAAAAAAAGCTCACTGTGTGGAGTGAGCCTTTCAGGGTGACAACCATGGTTAACACGGCGAGTTCGACGACCCGCCCCCACGGTATTTTTATTTGGATCTCGGTGGGTCGTGTGCCCTGTTGGAGTCCCGGATTTATCCGGTCTTCGGTCCCAGGTGGAGCGCCAGTGAGACCGCCTAAAGGCGGGACTCCAACAAATCAGTCCAAATAAAAATACCGTGGACCCGCCCCACCGCAACCCTCCGGATGTTTGACAATCCGGCCATCCCGCAGAACCCTCTTTATATGAGTGAAACAAAAGTAGCAGTTCTCGGGCTTGGTTTAATTGGTTCAATTTGGGCGAAGCATTACGCCGCGGCAGGGCAACTTGCCTCAGCATGGAGCCGGAGCCCCAAGCCGGATCTACCCTTCGAAAACGAGAGCCTCGAGGCCTGTGCGGCGAAAGCTGACGTCCTACAACTCTGCGTCTACGATGCCGACTCTGTCCGTAGCGTGCTTGATCAGTTACTCCCCCACCTCACCGAGAAGCATACTGTGATCCAGTCATCGACGATCGACGGGGCCAGCGCCGAGGAATTTTCCAAACTGGTGCAGAGTTCTGGCGCGCAATATGTCGAATCTCCCTTCACTGGGAGCAAGCCCGCCGCAGAGGACAAGAAGACCGTCTTCTTCCTGGGAGGAAGCGAAAGCACGGTGCAGTCAGTGGAAGCCATCCTGAAAACGATCTCCGCCACGCGCTTCCACATCGGCACACCACGACAAGCGGCAAGCATCAAGCTGGCCATGAACCTGCAGATCTCCGGCATCACGCAGGCGCTATGTGAGAGCATCACGATAAGCCGCGACGCCGGCATTAGCGACGACACCTTTTTCGAAGTCATGAAGCAGAACGTCGCGTGGTCGGGCCTCTCGGCATTAAAGGAGCCAAAGATCCGTGACGCAGACTTCTCCCCCCAGTTTTCGATCAAAAACATGCACAAGGACATGCGCCTTGCGAAGCAGACCGCACAGGGCAAAATGCCACTGCTTGATACCATCATCGAGTGCTTCTCTAAAGCCGAAGATGCGGGCTACGGCGAAGACGACTTCTTATCCCTGATTAAAAACCTGAGCTAAACTGATGAAAATTCAGTGCAGTCGATATTATGTCATGCCAGCTGTCTTACCATCGACAACTCTTCTCGACAGGATCGCCTTAGCCAGGAAGTAAATGATTACGTAAATCAACGGCGCGGCCACAAGCCAACCGGTGATAGCATGTGCAAAAGTCCACGCGAACTCACGCGTGGTGGCCAGCCAGTCATCAAAAAAGATACGACTGAACTCCTTTAAGCTGAGGCTGAAGGGCTCTGCCGCGAAGAGCCACTCCCCAAGCCGCAAAAAGGGAATGATCAAAAGCAACTTAAGTGGCCCCATGATCCAGTTGATGCCCTGCACGATCGGTTGGTTCAACCGCAAGGTCAGTGCCGCCGCAGTGTTCAGCGGAGTTGCAAATCCGATGATCGGAAAAATCCCGATCGTGAAGGCGCAGCCAATGGCGGCAGAGCAGCCCTTCAAGTTCAGCCCATTCGTCAACTCGCGATGCAATACTCGTTTAACCTTTTTGAACACTAGTATAAATAGGAGAAGCGGGGTTAAAACTTACTCAAGAGCAGCTTTTTCAAAATCTAGACAGGCTTTCTTGGCAACCAAGCCCCAGCGATAGCCCCCTAGCCCGCCGTCGCTACGAACCACCCGGTGACAAGGTATCAACCAGGCGATGGGGTTTGCGCCAATGGCGGTGCCGACGGCGCGGGTGGCCTTAGGTCGGCCGACTGCGTTCGCCACTTGGGCGTAGGTGGATAGACTGGCATATGGAATTTTTAGCAACGCCTGCCAAACCTGTATTTGAAACTCGGTGCCTTGCACCAAAAGCTTGATGACGCGTGAGCTGCTCTCAGTTGCCGGGAAGTTTGAATGCATCGCCATAGTCGCCACCTCTACATCTTGAGATAGGCTTGCCCCGGACCAGCGGGCCGCCAGGTCGCCCAGCACTTCCGAATCGCTGCCATCGGGCGCAAAAGCCAGATAGCAGATGCGCCCCTCGCATACGCCAAGCAGACAGCGCCCAATAGGCGTCTCACAGAAGCCATAGTTGATGGCCAGCGCCTGAGTATTCGCCCGAGCGGCCTCCTTGGGCAGCACGTCAAGGGTCAGGCGTAAGTGGCGGGCCGATTTCATAGGAGAAAGTTCACTGCGCCCTGAAATTCAGGCAAGGGAATAGCGACTACGCCGCAAAACTGTGCTCTCTTTTTGGTTCATCGCTGATTAGCGGGAAGACCTCCATTAAAATTCAGTATTCGCGGCAATCGGCGCATTGATAGTGGCAGACAAAAATTAGGGTTTAAAAGTGTCCGCCATCCGTAGCGTGTCCGCTTGCCGGACGCCGTTGCAGGTTCGGCAACACAGCGCACTCCAATACCGCAACGGCGCTCGGCAAGCGAGCACGCTACCGGCCTCAATCCCGCAACGGCGCTCGACAAGCGAGCACGCTACCGTCCTCAATACCGCAACGTCGCTCGACAAGCGAGCACGCTACCGTCTGCAACATCGCGGCCCGGACAGAGCCGGGCCCTCCCGTATTCTTTCATTCCAGCGGAATCTGACCTTTCAGAAGAAGGTCTTAGATGCATTCGGGGCTTGATGCGAGTCGTGACGGGCGCAATCTATTCTCTTTGGTCGGCCCGCAATTGGTCCTGCCAGGGAACCAACTTTCTCTTATTGCAGACAATACCCTATTAATGGAAGACATTCCAAGCATACGCGTTCGCGACCTGAGCCGCCAGTTCGGTCAGGTCAATGCGATTCAGAACGTAAACTTCACCGTAAACCAAGGTGAGGTGGTGGGTTTTTTGGGCCCGAATGGCGCGGGCAAGAGCACAACCATGCGCATTCTCTCAGGCATTATGTCCGCCAGCTCGGGCTCGGCTTGGGTCGGTGGCATCAGCGTGGCGCAGAACCCGCACGAGGTCAAAAGGAAGATCGGCTACATGCCGGAGAACAATCCCCTGCCCGACGACATGCGCGTGGTAGAGTATCTGCGTTTTCGCGCCCGACTCAAGGAAGTGCCCGGTCGCAAGCTCCGCGAAACCGTTCAGGAAGCAATGGAAATTTGCGACCTGGCCCGCACGGCACGCCGCAAAATCATTGGCACGCTTTCAAAAGGTTTCCGTCAGCGTGTGGGCATCGCCGATGCGCTTCTAGGCAGCCCTGAAGTCATCATTATGGATGAACCGACGATCGGCCTCGACCCGCACCAGATACAGGGCATTCGTAAGCTTATCGACAATCTACGGGGTAAACTGACCGTGATTCTTTCCAGCCACATTTTGCCCGAGATCGAACGCTGCTGCGACCGCGTTATCGTGATCAATCGTGGCCGAATTGTGGCTGCCGGCACCAGCCAAGAGCTTCGCGATGAATTTTTACCGGGCAACCGATTCACCATCGAAGTGAAAGGTTCTGCTGAAATGGTCGGCCTTGCGCTCAATGAGGGAGGGATCGATGCGGCTATTATCGAACAAATTGCGGGGAACGGCAGCCAAAAGCTCGTCATTCGTATCGAAAGTGAAACTCTCGATGGTTCCGACCTGATCAGTTGCCTCAGCAAAAGAAGCGAGTTCTCATTGATGAGCCTATCCCGTAGCGTTCCGACTCTGGAAGAAATCTTCTTAGCGGCAACAAAACGCTCATGGGAAGAGACCATCGATAAAAAGCCAGTCATCCAGGAGGCTGAAGACTCTAAGCACGAAGAAACGACTGCGTAAGATGCGACATTTCATTACACTATTAAAGCACGAGCTGCGCATGCTCTTTATCAGTCCCTCGACGTATGTTGCAGGGGTGCTGTTTCTTTGCCTGATGGGCTTTCTTTATTGGGCGATTCTGCGCACATCGGTCAACGCATCCAGCGACATACTACCCAGCGTTCAATTCTTCAGCATTTTCTGGATACCGGTTTTCTTCGTCGTGCCTCTATTAACGATGCGCAGCATCGCTGGGGAACGCAGCTCGGGAACTCTTGATACCTTGATGACAACACCGACCTCACGGGTATCAGTCGTATTCAGTAAGTTCGCCGGTGCTTATATTTTCTACATCTTATTGTGGGGACTCACGTTGGGCTTCCCTCTACTCACTCAGAAGCTTTTTCCGCATGCGGCTGAGGCGGGTGCTCTGCTCGACACCGCATCGATTACCGGGAGTTTCATCTTTCTCGCCGTCAGCGGTGTTTTATTTATCTCGATCGGAATTCTCGCGAGCAGCATCACCCGCAGCCAACTTGTCGCCGGTATGCTTTGCTTCTCCACGCTCTTTGTCGTGATCGTAGGAGGCCAGCAGCTTGGCAATCTGGCTGAGACCGGCGGGCAACTCTCGGGCTGGCTCAATGCGACCGTCAATTATCTCCAGATTTTTGAACACTTGGATGATTTCTCCCGAGGCATTATTGATACCCGCCCATTCTTCTACTACGTGAGCACTGGCCTACTCCTCCTTGGGATTTCCTCCCTGGTCATCGAAGCTAAAGCATAATCAACATGAGCCGTTTCAATGAATTCAGATTCGCGCGCCGTTTCCGTGCAGCTAACAGAATTGTCCAGATTCTGCTTGGGCTGAGTTTTATCATCGCACTCAACTTCCTGGCCTCGAAATATTTCCACCGGGTCGACCTAACCGATTCCAGCAAATATACGCTCGCCGCAGAATCCAGAGCTTACATTCGCGAATTGGACGAGATGGTGAACATCTACGTTCTCATGCCCAAAGACTTCAGTGACCCAAACATTGAAACAATCTATACTGACATGCAGATGCTTCTTCGGGAATACGAAGCACTGGGCATGCAGGATGGGGAGAAAAGAATTAACATTGAATTTATCGATATTTACAGAGAACGGAAACGTTCACTCATGGTTAAGAATAAGTATAATTTCGACCGTGAGAACACCATCTTAGTCAGTTGCAGAGATCAAATACGCGAGGTGCCCTTCTCCGAGTTATACCTGGAGGATGATGGCATCAGGCGGGAATTCGCAGGCGAAAAAGCAATCACCTCCGCCATTGTCGATGTGGCGACGGAGGATGCTGACAAAATATACTTTGTTGTTGGGCACGGGGAAATGCGACTCGACGACGTGGATCCGCTGCGCGGACTCTCTGAATTGGAGAGCTTTTTAAGGGAAAGGAACTACGCGCTGGCCACCCTTGATCTCGCAGTCGACCCAGTTGTCCCGGAAGATGCTGACCTGCTCGTTGTGCCCTCGCCTCAAGCCAGCCTATTACCGGTTGAGGTTGAAAAGCTTCGCCGCTACATGACTGAACGTAATGGCAGGATGATTGTTTTACTCGACCCGGGCCGCCGCCACGGCATGGAAGATCTTTTCTACGATTGGGGGGTGCTGGTCGATGACACGACGGTGGAGGATCGCGGCTCTGACTACCGCACCCAAAGCGACGACCTAATCATCCGTCGTTTTGCGGAGCACCCGATCACTGACCTTTTGGTCGAATACCAGATCACCGCTTTATTCGGCCAATCTCGACCAGTCAGAACGGACCCGGCTTCACTCGATAACGAACGCCTCAAAGTAACTCAAATTGTGGGCACTTCAGATGAAAGTTGGGCGGAACGGGACTACAGAACACAAGATCCTGTCGTCTACGATCCAGGCCGCGACCTGAAAGGCCCAATTAGCATCGCAGCAATCTCGACCCGCAGTTCCGGCTCAGAGTTAGGTATCAACATTCCAGGCGGGCGTCTTGCAGTATTTGGTAACTCTGATTTCGTCTCTAACAATCTGGTGCGAGCTTTTGGCAACCGATCACTGTTTTTCAATACCCTGAACTGGACGCTGGCCAAGAACAACTTGCTTAACATTGCGACTAGACCTCTGAAAAGTTATCAGGTCGTTATGAGTGAGCGTGACCTGAACCGCCTACTCCTCTACTTTTCGATCATGCCGATTAGTTTGGCATTATTCGGGACATTCATTTTCATCATCCGCCAACGCCAATAGTTCAACAGACGATGCGTTTTAAATTCACCATATTCCTCCTGGGCCTAAATCTGATTATATTCGGCCTAATTTTTTATTTAACAAATAAGTCTGCCTCTTTTGACGACTCCAGCAGCAATCTCTCGGGGCTGATTGGTAAAAATCTCGCCGAAGCCGAAAAGATTGAGCTGCAAAGCAGTGCGCTGACTCAGCCATGGGTGCTCAGCCGCAAAGGTTCTGACTGGAATATAACTGAGCCTCTGGAGTGGAAGGCCAACTACTTTGCCGTAAACCGTATCCTTAACCAACTGCAGTTCATTGAAGAAAAGGCCAGCTTCACCATCAATGAAATCACCAATACCGGGCAAAACTTGGCCGACTATGGATTAGAAGATCCATTGGTTGAATTAATTATCTCCGAAGGCGGGGACGAAATGATACTAAGCATAGGCGCCCCAACCGAGATTGGTAATAATATTTACCTGCTGGGCCCGGATAGAGAACGAATCTACGTCGTAGGGCGCGAGTTCATGGACAACCTGCCCGTAGGACTGGATGAACTACGAAACCGGGATATCTTTGACATCCCGGTTTTTGAAGTCTCCGAACTCAGCGTCCAAATTAAATCAGAAGCTGGCCGCAGCGATAATGACAATCTCAAGGTGAGGCTCTCCAATACGACCGGCCAATGGCGCTTTGAAGCTCCTTTATCGGCCGAAGCAGATCCGGCACTCGTCTCCAATACAATAAACACGCTGGCCTCGCTAAAGGTCGGGCGCTTCATCGAATCAGGAGCAGGCGATCCAGTCATTCAGGGTCTGGAAAATCCATCCATGCGCATCACCCTGCATGGCAACAAGCGTCGCCAGACGCTCTTGGTCGGCAGCCCGGACCCTTCCGCTCAGGCACAAAGATCAGCACAGTTATTTGCAAGACTTGAAGGGAATCCGATTACATTCACTGTCGATGCCCGTCCCTTCGAAAATCTCATACAGGCTCAGGAATCACTTCGGGAGCGACACTTCATGACCTTCGACGAGGCAAATCTCAAGGGCATCTATATCACGGAAGGCAGCCGTGAGATACGGCTACAGGAAATCAAGACTGACGACTGGCAGGTATTAGAGAGTTCCGGCAACAGGGAAATACAACCAAACAAAGCAGACCTCGAAGTCATGACTGCTTTATTCCAAGATCTGCGCCAGCTGCGAGCGAAGGCCTTTGTTGTGGATGCCCCCAGCAATGTCGACTTAGAGCGGCTGGGGTTCAACACGCCCCGGCGAGTCGTCAGCCTGCGATTTGACAACGGAGATCCACTGGTTCTGCAGTTAGCGCACCCTGAGGACGAAAATGTTAAACTTTACGCGCGAACACTGTTAAAGCCTTCGATTTACGAAGTTGAGCGCCGCCCTACGCTTCAAAATCTGCCACTTAATTCATTGCACTATCGCAACCGAAATATCGAAACGTTGCCTCAAGCTGCCAGAATCAGAAGCTTTACGCTGACAAACCTGCTCAATGACGAGATTGTCTTTAACTATGAGGTCGCTGAAGGAAAAACCTGGATCAACTTGTTGGATGAAATGGGCACCGCAGAAGCAGACGCCGTCAGCACTCTGTTGAGTAGCCTACGCTCCTTTTCTGTAAAAACATATTTACGTGATACATACAGCGAGGCTTACATCCTGGGGCCAGAAAAGAGCCTCCCCTGGACGTACCGCTTGGAGGCTGAAATTATCCTGCCGGGCGGAGAAGTGGAGCAGACTAAAGAGTTGGAATACTTCTTCACTGAACGGCTCTCAGGCACCACGCAAGTGGGCACATCGAAGGCGCAAAACGCAGTCTTCGAACTAAAGTTGGATTTGATTGAAGCGCTTTATGTTTTGAATGATAATATGGTTCTTCCGCCGGAGTCTTTAGGCCAACCAATACCAGAGCCAGTGCCACCGGAGCCCGTCCCGGAGCCGAAGGCTTCAGATACTGAAACTGAATAAATAATGTCCGGCAAATGGAGAGGCAGGATAGCTCGCATCACCGAGCTTTTCTTCGATGGCGCAATGCTACTGTGCTTTGTCGCACAAGCATTTGTTATCGGCTGTTTGCTGACATATGGCTACATACCATTACCGTCCAAGTGGAGCTCACAAATAATTACGGATCAGTTGCCTGAAGGGATGTCTGTCGTCGCGGAGGGCTATGCCCTCGCTCTGGACGGCACGCTCAGACTGGAAAACTTACATGTCAGGCTGGAAGGCCTGCAGGAGCCGATCTTCGGCGCAGAATATGCCCATATAGAGTTTGACGTAAAATGGGACAAGGACGCCCCTATTGATTTCAAAGAGTGCACCCTGAGCAGCGGAGCTTTGACCCTACCCGCGGTTTATTCGCCCAGTGGAAAAGATAGCCCGATCCTACACCACATTTCTCTACGCTTAATTCCGACGGAGGCGGGATTCGCCGTCGACTCCTTTGCCGCGCTCCACGAAGATATTCGCCTTCGGGGCAGTGCCCAGTGGGCCCCAAAAAAACAAGCACGCGAGCCTGTAAATATCAGGGCACAAGCAGATACATTTTTTAAGCATGTTGCCAATGCCATTAAAGAGAAGCAACTGATCCAGGGTCTTACGAGTCCTACCCTATTTTTCAAAGTAGATGCAACGAGTGAAGACGCCCTGGATCTATCAGGCCGAATATGCAGTCCTTCCTATACCCTACCTAAAATCAGGGGGACGAACCTGACACTGGACGCCACATTACGCCTGACCGAGCAGACAGTTACTCAGTCGGACATACTGCTCGAAGCTGGATCTATCGAACTTCCTACCTTTAATACACATGCGACTAACTTAAGCGCTAAAGTTGAGCGGGATGACTGGGAAGCGTTACTTAAGGGCCAGTGGCCGGAAATGGAAGTGGCTGCCGAGAAACTCACTGTCGATAAGATCGACCTGGACGCGCCGCAAATAAGACTCCGGCCAAAGAATTTCCCTGACATCGACTTCGATGGAACAACCAGCGGTCTAAAAGGAGCGGTTCAATTTTCCGGATCAGTCAATGCCTCCAGCCGGGCTGCGCATATAAAAGCAGCAGGCAGTCTGGACTTGCTCTCTATTGCCCCCGAAAGCGTGACTGCACGTTTACCTCAAATTACGATAAATGAGCCGCCACACTACATTCTAGAAGCATCTTTTGATGAAGGTTTTATACTCAATAAGGCAGAGCTACGCGCTCGGGTCGACCAGTTGGGAGTCAATGATTTAAACTTTGACCACATCCGTTTTCGAGGGAGCTACCAAAACGGTGTTTATGCGCTTAATCGGCTCTACATGCGCAGAGATTGGCAAAGGCTGGAACTGGGCTTTTCCTTTGATAGCACTTCAAAGGATTACTCACTCATCCTGGAGGGCTCAGCTAAGCCTGATGACTACAACTCGATACTACCTCGATGGTGGGCAGGTATTTTCGAGGAATTCGATTTCGAACACGTCGAAGGAGGCCTGGGTAACTTCGTGATTTATGGTAATGCCGATAAAAAGTCGGCAGACTTCTTTTTCGGTCACGCCAGAGCAAAAAATGTAAGCTATAAAGGAGTCCGGATCGACGAGGGAGATCTCTTTGTAAGAGGACGCGGCCCTTATGCTGAAATCTACAAGCTCAACGCGAAAAAAGGCGAAGGCTTTGCCCGTGGCAGTATTCGTTTTGCTTCGCGCATAGACGAGGTGAAAGGCCCCATGTCTGTTCGACTGGACTTGGACACCAAGCTTCCACTTTCAGACGCGCAAACACTGTTCGATGAAGATGTCGCAAAAATACTGTCTGAATTCGAGACGAACGCCCTGCCCCGCACGCGCTTGAAAGGCACTATTTTCAACAAGTCGTATCCAGAGTTTAAAGGATTAAGTCATATCAGTCTGACGGCGGACTGCCCCTCCCCAATCAGCTACAAGGGCATGCCGATGGACTACCTCGGATTCGATTTATTCGGTATAGCAGGCACGACGTATTTACGTGACTTACGTTTTGGATACGCTGGAGGCGATGCGCTGGCTGAAGTCGATATTCTAACCGCAGGGAATACCACGGCTGAAGCGCGCTTCCAGGCTACTTTGAATAATGCCGATCAAAGCCGGGCCATCAGCCAACTAAAAACACTCTCAAACAAAAGTGACGCTCCTCAAACAAATGCCACCAGTTCAGGCAAGGGACGCCTTAACCTCGGGATTCAGGCAAGGGCGCCGGTTAACAATCTCTTTCAGTTGTATGGATTCGGCAGTCTTCAAATCGAGAATGAAGAACTGTATGCCATCCAGATTTTCGGGCCGCTATCAAAGCTAATGCAAAACACTCGGCTCGGATTTACTTCGTTTGCACTTAACGAAATGAAAGCCGATTTTGCAATCAAGGATGGCACCGTCAGTTTCAGTGAATTCGACATCAATGGCCCAAGAACCCGAATTGAGGCACCGGGCACGATCGAGATGGACGATTTTGCGCTAAATATGCGCGTCAGCGTCTACCTGTTCGGCAACGCGGGGAACCCGGAATCCAACTTTCGCCGGATCAGCAACATAATCACAAAGCAAATTCCAAACCTGTTGGAATTTGACTTAACCGGCACACCGGAGGATCAGAAGTGGCAATCCCGCTACGACCCGCGCAAGCTCATCCCAATATTTTGAATAACAGCGTCCGCGGCATCAATACCTGATACGGCAGCGCCCTCTACTCTTGCTCCGCCAAATCCATCGCCCGCCAGTGTCAGTTTTATTGCGGCATTCGTATAATGCGTCTCATGCCATGGATTCAGCGGCGTGGTAAATCCCCATCGCTGACACTTGTATTCAACTACCGTCGCACCAAGCCAGGGCTTAGCCGCTTCGATCATCAGCGACCCGCGCACCTCATCCGGCGAATCCCAATGCGCTTCGGCAAATTCAGCATCCGCGTGAATTGTAATTGCAGACACATCGGGTGAGATTCCCTTCATGCGATTATCTGCGATCCAGGAGAGCGGACTTTTTGATAGACGAACATGCCCCTCCGGTGGCAGTTTGCTGGGCCCATCCAATATTGCCAAAGTCGCTAAACCTTTAGCATAACGAACTCGGCGTAGAGCCGCTGCATCCTCACCTGCATAATCGACCCCACTGGTTTCCAATAAGCTAAGGGCTTGAGGTAATGGAGCTGCAACGACCACATAGGGTGCTGAAAATCTGGTGTCATTCTCACAAGTTGCAGCCCATTTGTCGATGTCGCGCGTCAGTTCAGTCACCCGCGAGCTTCGATGCACGTCAAGATCGGCAGCCAAATGCTTGCCCACATCCGTCATGCCGTGGACACCGCAGTAGCGGGCATAGCCGTCCGGGTTACTGTCTTCAGGCGAATGCCGGAACCACTCTTTAATAATGCCGGCATCAAGCCATTCATCCGCAATTTCCTGAAACCGTGGATCACGAATCGTGAAAAACTGTGCCCCATGATCAAGCCGACCGCCTGCCATACGGCGCGTCGCCATACGACCGCCAAAGCCACGCCCTTTATCCAGAACGCAAACCTTCGCGCCAGCGTCCTGCAGTCTTTTGGCACACAACAGCCCGGATATGCCGGCACCTATTACTAATACGTCTGTTTCATTCATGCGTCTAAAATTTCCCTGATTGCTTCGTTAATATTCTCATGCTCCCATTTAAATCCTGCATCCTTTAGACTGGTAGGCTTCACGCTTAAGTCTGACAAAATTGTTTCCCGGCCCATTTCCCCGAACATTAACTTAACTGCAAAAGTGGGCAAAGGTATAGCCGTAGGACGACCAATGGCTGAGCCAATCGCTTTCGTAAATACCAAGTTGGTCACTGCTTCGGGGGTCACCGCGTTAATAGGGCCTGAAACACTCTCATCTTCCACACAGAATAAATAAATCCGCGCCAGATCGCTGAGCCCGATCCAGCTCATCATCTGCTCACCACTACCAACCTTCCCGCCAAGGCCTGCTTTGAATGGAGGCAGGAGTTTTGCCAGCGCCCCACCCTCAGGGCTTAGCACCACCCCGGTGCGGACGAAGACACTGCGACCTTGCTTGCCAGTGAGGGGTTCTGCCGCTGCTTCCCATTGCCTGCAAACTTCAGCCAGATAACCATCGCCCGAATCAGACGTCTCGTCGACCGGCTCGTCTTTCACATATCCGTAGTAGTTGATGCCTGATGCGCTGATGTAGGTGATGGATTGCTCGCGTTTAAGAATCTCACGAACCAGCAGCTCAGAGCTTTGCACCCGACTGTCTAGAATACGCCGCTTCGCAGCATGCGTCCAACGCTGAGCAACTGACTCGCCCGCCAGGTGTATGACGACGTCGATCTCATCCAGCGCGGCAGGGTCAATTTCGCCAGCCGCAGGGTCCCATTGATGGTCGCCCGAAGAACGGGAGAGCGTTCGCACAGTATGACCCTTGGATTTGAGTAGTGGGCAAAGCGCTTGTCCGACGAGTCCGGAGGCGCCGGTGACGAGAATTGTTTTAGCAGTATTCATGATGAAAGTGCGAATGAAAGGTTAGGTTTATCTTTAATTTGAGCGGCACGTTCGATAATAGCTTCTTTCTCATCATCGGAAATACGATCCAAGTTTCGAACTTGAAGGCTCATTCGTTGATTCTTGCGAAGCTTTTCTTCGTGGCGAATAAGGTAGTCCCAATACAGGGTTGTGAATGGGCATGCGTCCTCGCCGGTTCGCTTCGTCGGATTCATCGGACAAGCCTCACAGTAGTTACTCATCTTTTGGATATATTTACCCGTCGCGACGTAGGGCTTTGATGCCATGATACCACCATCACCGAACTGCGACATACCGAGGGTGTTGGGCAATTCAACCCATTCAACGGCATCGACATAGACGGCAAGATACCACTCGTGGACTTTTTTAGGATCAACTCCGAGAAGCAAGCTGTATAGCCCCGTCACCATCAACCGTTGTATGTGGTGGGCGTAGCCATGATCAAGCGTTTGCCCGATTGATTGCCGGAGACACTCCAGTTCGGTCTCGCCCGTCCAGTAAAAATCAGGGAGATCGCCCTTTGCCCCCATTTCATTGCGGTCCACATAGTCCGGCATGTGCATCCAATAAATCCCGCGAACGTATTCCCGCCAGCCGAGAATCTGCCGCACAAAGCCCTCAACTGCAGCGATTGGCGCGTGTCCATCATCATAGGCTTTGATTGCGGCATCGACCACCTCTCGGGGATTCAATAGTTTCAAATTCAGCGACGAGCTGATCAGCGAGTGGTAAAGCCAGGGCTCGTCCTGCCACATCGCATCCTGATACTTTCCGAAGTTCGGTAAGCGCTTCTCGATAAAGTTGGCTAGATCGCGCTTTGCTTCATCCCGGGTAACGGGCCACTTAAAGTGTTTCAAAGAACCGGGATGATCACCAAATCGATCTTCTACTAATGCGATGACGTCCTGAGTTAAATTATCAATGCGGTGTAGAGGTCCTTGATTAGGATCCTCAGGGCCGGACTTGCCGAAGTTACCGCGGTTTTCCTTGTCGTAATTCCAATCACCGCCAACGGGCTTACCGTTGCCATCCATGAGCAAATCAAATCGTTTACGCAGCTCCCTGTAAAAATACTCCATCCGCAGGGACTTACGCCCCTCGGCATGCTCGCGAAAATCATCCGGCGTTGTGAAGAAGTGGGAATCTTCAAGGATTTCCAATTCAGTATTATTCTCTGCACATACTTTTTCGAGCCCCTTGAGCACACGCCACTCTCCTGGCCTCACCGAGATCACTTTATCCGGTTTCAGCGAGCGAAGATCGATTCCAAGACGCTCAGAGAGGCGGTCTGTTTTTTTGCTGTCGTCAAGCTGTGAGTAGCAGACCTCGATTGCTTTATCCTTCAGCTCATCCCGAAAGTGACGCATTGCGGAAAGGAAGATGGTGATACGTTGTTTGCTCGTCCAGACATGCGTCGACTCGAATTCCGCTTCTGCCATCCAAACGACATCCTGATCCTTATCAAAACCATCAAAAGCGGCTGACTGGTGATCAAGCTGGTCTCCGAAGACGACGATTAAATTACGTGTGCTCATATTAGCCTTTTACTTTATCTAGCGCTGCGAGGGCGCGCGCTCGACCTTCTTTATGCTCAATTACCAGCTCAGGGTAATCTTCACCCAGCTTGCAGTTAGCCCGTTCAAGTAAGCCCTCGGGAGCTTCCCACGGCTCGTGGATAAATTTACTAGGGACATCTTTCAGCTCGGGGACCCATCGACGGACGTAGTCGCCGTCAGGGTCGAACTTTTTACCCTGAGTCATCGGATTAAAAATGCGGAAATACGGTGCCGCGTCTGCGCCACAGCCGCCACTCCATTGCCAGCCCAGCGTGTTGCTCGCCAGATCGGCATCGACCAAAGTATCCCAAAACCATCGCGCACCGTCCTTCCAATCTTGTAGAAGGTGCTTTACCAGCAGTGATGACACAATCATCCGCACGCGGTTGTGCATCCAGCCGGTTTCATATAACTGCCGCATGCCCGCATCGACGATGGGATAGCCGGTCTGGCCCTTTTGCCATCTTTTCAACATCAGCTTATCTTTCTCCCAAGGAAAGTCGGCGTATTTTTCCTGCAAAGGTTCGTCAGGGGTGTGCGGAAAGTGATAGAGCACATTGTAAGCAAACTCTCGCCAGTAAATTTCCTTGGCAAAAATTTGTGGGCCCTTGGCATGCAAGTTGTGTTTTTCGCGCAGCCGGTGCATGATTTGGCGGGGCCCGATCAAGCCCCAGTGTAAATACGGCGAGAGTGAACTCGTGCCCTCTATATCAGGTATGTCGCGTCCCGTATCATATGACATAACCGGATCGGCCAGAAACTTGTCCAGCCGAGCCATCGCAGCACTTTCGCTCGCATCCCAGATTGTCTCAAATTTTTTATACCATCTTTCCTTGGGTAACAAGTTAAGAGAACTCAGTGATTGGCCGAGTCCTCTGGTCGATGCGAAATTGGCCGTATTTAGGTCAGGCTTTATCGGTTCTTGAATCTTACGATCCTTCACCTTTTTCCAGTATGGCGTGTAAACCTTGTAGGGCTTATCACTACCCGTGCTCACCGTGTGCGGTTCGTTCAACAGGCTACTGTTAAAACTTTCTACCCGCACGCCTTCTTCCCTGAGCGTTTTTTTGATTTCAGCATCGCGTTCACGGATAGGCCCCTCGTAGCAGCGATTCCAATACACCGCACTGGCACCGGTCTTTTTAATCAACGCCTTCAAAACCGTAAGAGTTTTACCTTCAGCAAGGACGAGATCGCCACCATGATCTGAAAGTTGAGCCTGCAGACTGCCCAAGGCCTGATGCAAAAACCATTTTGAGGCAGCACCCGGGGCCCAATCAACGCATTCATCCGGGCACCATATAAATACCGGCAAGATTGACTGGCCGAGTTCAATAGCTTCAGCCAGCGCAGTATTATCCTGCAAGCGAAGGTCTTTGCGAAAGAGAACTATAGTCGGTTTAATAGACACGGGAATTAAACACTAGCGGGGCGGCAAACTTACACAAGAGTAGGTAGAGTTTTAAAATAGACCGCTTGATTTTCAGGAACGGAGTGACAGTATTTTGGCATATGGATACAATTACAGCAATACGCGAGCGCCGCTCTGTGAAACACTACGATCCCAACCACGATATGTCGGAGACTGAGATCAATGCCCTTCTCGAGCTCGCCTTGTTGTCGCCGACATCGTTTAATATGCAAAATTGGCGCTTCGTCGTGGTCACGGAACAAGCGAAAAAAGACGCGATTTGTGCTGCCGCTTGGAATCAAGCCCAGGTCAAAGAAGCATCGATAACTGTTCTCCTCTGCGCCGACTTGAACGCTCACCAAGGTGCTGAGCGCTACTGGGTTAACGCGCCGGAGCCTGTGAAGGCAATGCTCGTGCCCATGATCGGCCCATTTTATGAGGGCAATCCGCAGATGCAGCGCGACGAGGCCATGCGTTCGGTCGGTATCGCCGGGCAGACCTTAATGCTCTCGGCAAAAGCCATGGGCTTCGATTCTTGCCCCATGATCGGCTTCGATCCGGTAAAAGTAGGCGAAATCGTCGATCTGCCGGAGGATCACCTTATCGGCATGATGCTCACCATCGGCAAGCCCCTCAAGGACGCAAATGTCCGCGCAGGTCAGCTTCCTTACGAAGAGGTCGTCTTCCGCGACAACTTTCCTTCCTAGCGGGAATGGCACTTACTTGAGAAGGTATTCCGGGTTCCGGCTCCAGCTGGTCTTCTCTTTGGCGTGCGTAGTCGCGGGTATAGCGCCGCTCCAAACGCTAAGGCGTTCGGCTACAAACGGGTCTGTAGCCGAAGCACTTCCGCTTCTGTCTCGGACTTCCAGAGGCGCCACCAACCCGACTCAAAGCACCCCTGAATGATAAATCTGGGCCAGTTCGAGTTCGCAAATTACTCGCAGAAATGTTTTGCCTAGTAGGCCCGCTCAACCTTCACTAACCCCATGTACGAATTAAGTGGAACAGTAAAAAAAGTCTTTGAAGAAAAAACCTTTGGCAGCGGTTTTAACGTAAGGGAATTTGTCGTCACAACAGAGGCAGATAAATATCCGCAGGATATTTGCCTGCAGTGCGTTAAAGAGAAAGTCGAGATGGTCGACAAGCTCAAGGAAGGCGATAAGGTCAAAGTATCTTTCGACCTGCGCGGCCGCGAATACCAAGACAGATATTTCGTCAATCTTAACGCCTGGAAAATCGACTACGGCACAGCCGATCAAGGGGGCGACCAGGGAGGCGATCAACCACCCCCCTTTGACCCTGCCGACGAGATTCTCGACGAAGAGCCTCCGTTTTAACAACGTTCCGTTGTTGATTAATGATAAATGATTAGTGATTATTAATTTAGACTATATCATTCATCTGTCATTATTATCATGAAACGCATTGTTATCATAAACGGACCAAATTTGGATCGACTTGGGCAACGCGAACCTGAGATCTACGGCGATCAAACTTTGACCGACCTTGAGAATCTGCTTGTTGAAGAAGCTGCAACCTTAGGCGTCGAAGTGCAGTTTTATCAAAGTAACCACGAAGGCTTCATTATTGATGAGATCAATAATGAGTTCGCCGATGGCGAAGTATTTGGCATGATCATCAATCCCGGAGCACTCACACACACCAGCCTCGCACTCCGCGATGCACTGGCAGGCTGTGAACTACCCGTGGTCGAAGTGCATATCAGCAACATCTATAAGCGCGAAGAGATCCGCCAACATTCAATGACGGCAGAAGTCTGCCAAGGTGTGATTTCCGGACTTGGTTTTGATGGCTACTTGGCCGCGCTTCGCTACCTCGCGAAGCTCGACTAAGGACTGAGTATCATGAAACTCAGGCGTCTCGCCTGTTCATGTGCATCTACCATGCACCGTTTCAGCAACTTACTTGCTTGTATCAGCGCAAGAAAGCTAACTAATAATAGCCGATGCCCGATTGCCCGAAGTGCCGCACTGCCCTAGTCCGCCGAAGAAATGACTTCGGGGTCTTTTGGAATTGCAATGCGTGCGCAGGATCGGCGGTCACCATATCATTACTACGGAAGATGATTCCGGCGAAAGCGATGAATGGTCTCTGGCAACGTGCACGTCTCGACTCTCATCCGCGAAAGCACCGCTGCCCTAGTTGCAGTCGAAAGATGGAAGAAATTTCGGTTGAGGTCGATGGCCGCGAACGCGCGATCGACGTTTGCACCACTTGCCAATTTGTCTGGTTGGACGAAGGCGAGTGGCAGGATCTCGCATATTTCGAAATCGAAAAGAAAACGCCTGAATCAATTCGCAATGCTGTGCGTGAACGGATTGCCAAGAAGCGCAGAGAGCGCGATGCACCGCCCGCCCTTAATGTGGCGCCGCCAATACCTAAGAAGCGAGCTCAACCCCGCAAAGCTGAGGCTCGACCCAGACAAACGGCCCGAGTGGAGCGCAAAGCTGAAGTCCTCCCAAGGCAAACTGCACGAGTTGAGCGTCAGGCTGAAACAAAGCCGCCGCCCGTAACTAGACGTTCACCGGAAAAGCGTAGCACCGAGCGGCGCGATTCTCGCGAAAATCGACGACATGAACAACAGCGCCGTGAAGAATCAAGACAACGCCGCCGTGGCCATGAAGCGGCGTCTAAGCGTAAAAGTGGCTGGGGAAGAGGCCCGACTTCGTCCTGGCAATGGATTCCCGCACTACTCGGCATGCCCGTGGAAGACGAGCAACCCAAAGGGCCGCGTCAACACGATGAAAAGCCATGGTTCACCTGGTTTCTCGCAGTTGGAGTCGTCGCTGTCAGCCTACTGGCGATGTTGGATCTTCCGGCAGCTGTTGATGCCTATGGCCTGATCCCCGCCGAATATGGCCGAAAGAGTGGACTGACGTGGCTCACCGCTTTCTTCTTACACGGCGGACTACTTCACTTGGTTGGCAATGTCTATTTCCTCATTGTGTTTGGCGACAATGTTGAGAAATGCCTAGGCACGATTGAATTCTTCTTGCTGCTCTGCCTCGCCACGGCCTCGGGACACCTTTTCCACATCCTGCTCGATCCCGAATCAACTATCCCGTGCATCGGTGCGAGTGGTGGTATCTCAGGAGTCATCGCATTTTATGCGCTACGGTTTAGGCAAAATCAGCTCTCTGTGATGTTCTGGTTCTTTGTCAAAACCTATTGGCTGCAAATGAGCGCGGTGTGGTTGTTCTGTATCTGGGTCATCATGCAAATCTTTATTGCGAATCAACAAATGGCTGGCTTGAGCAGCGTCTCTGGCGGCGCGCACCTAGGCGGTGCGTTGGCAGGTGCTTTTGTCTGGTTCATCTGGCGCTTGAACCACGTGTCTCTCTACAAGAGCGAAGGTGGTTGGGCGACGAAGTAGCACCGATTCGCAAAAGGTTTGAGCTGGTGGCGCAGCAGCGTCTGTCCCGCTTTGCGCATGTGCGTCAACCTAAGGGCTTAAGTGCTTGATGAGAGGCACCTTTGTAAAAGTTCTCGTTCCTGTCAGCGAGGCAGCAAGCTCCCCGCCTGCCCGCAGGGATAGGAGGGGACAGAATCAATCGTCGTTCAGACGATTGATTCAGGGGTGGTCCTCGTTGGCACCCAGCGTTCCACAGGGATTCCATCGTCCGCCCCGCCCCGAAACCACCCCTGCGTGCTCGCCTGCACGGCGATCACGCGGTCCCCTCCTATCCCCCGCTTAGGCGGGGGCAGGAGGGGAGTTTTGTAAGTCAGCAATCTAAGATGACTATTCCCGAGTCAATATTGCCTTCCTTTCCTCAGGTTGACGCACATGCGCTTTGCGGTGGTCTTCGCGGCGGCATTCGGAAAGGCTATCGCCGCTCCGCTACGGACGTTCGCCCGCCCCTACTCCGACGGCAGCAACTTCGCCAACTCTTCCAAATCGCCAAAGTGTTCGCTGAGATCTTTCGCGCTGCCGAGGTGGCCGAGTGTGTTTTCAAAGAGTTCACGCTTCTCTTGTTTGAGCTGCTGAATGCGTTGCTCAATCGTGCCCTCCGTGATCATGCGGTAGACGAACACACGGCGATCCTGACCGATACGATGCACACGATCGACTGCTTGATTTTCCACCGCTGGGTTCCACCAAGGATCGAGCAGGAAGACATAATCTGCCGCATGTAGCGTAATGCCCGTGCCGCCTGCTCGCAGGCTGACCAGCATGATCGCAGGGCCGGGCTCGTTTTGGAAAAGCTCGACAGGTTTGGCTCGGTCTTTGGTCTCTCCGGTAAGTTCATAGAGCTTAGTCTCAGGAAAGGCGTCTGTGAGTAGCGGTTTAATACGCCGCAACAACTGAACAAACTGGCTGAATATCACGACCTTGCGCTTGCCATCCCCTTCCAGTGCCTCGTTCAAACGCGTCAGCAACATCTGCACCTTCCCGCTCTGGCCAACATCGCTCTCTACCCCAGGAATCAGGCCGGGATCGCAGCACGCTTGACGCAGTCGCGTGAGCAAAGAGAAGAAATGCATCGTGTTGCCCTGCATCGCAGCTTGCAAATCGTCGCCGAGTTCATCCCGCCCACGCGAAAGAAGCTTTTCGTAGGTTTGCCGCTGAAGCTCTGTGATTGGGCAGATCAAATCCATCTCCATCTTGGGCGGAAGATCAGTGCCAACCTTATCTTTTTGGCGGCGCAGGATGAAGGGTGCGACCTGCTTCCTCAGTTGCTTCTCAAAAGCCTGGCGCAGCTTAGGATTCGTGGAGTCAATGTAGTCCTCAAACAATCGGCGACTCCCCAACAAACCTGGCATGAGAAAGCGGAAAAGCGTCCACAAATCGAGCAGGCGATTTTCAATCGGCGTGCCAGTTAGCGCCAAGCGGCACTCCGCCCGAATCGCGCAGCAGGCCTGCGTCACCTTCGCATCAGGATTCTTGATTTGCTGCGCTTCATCCAGCACGGCGTAGCCGAAAAGCGATTCATCCAGGAGGTGTTTGTGGCGCCTAAGCTGAGTGTAACTTGCGATCCATAACAAATCGCCAGCTGCGTCTTTTTTAGAAAAGTCTTCTCCACTTCGAAGCACCTTCGTTTTCATTTTTGGATACCAACGCTTAGCTTCGCTTTCCCACACGGGCACCACACTAGCTGGACAGACAATAATGCTGTCTTTACCCTCTATTGGATAGTGTTGAAAAAGCGTCAGCACTTGAAGCGTTTTACCGAGACCCATTTCATCAGCCAGCAGTCCGTGGCAGCCTTGCTGCCGCAAATTCGCCAACCAGCGCACGCCCTTCTCTTGATAGTCCCGCAGAAAATCCGGCAGTTGCTGATCATGCGTAGCGGCCTCATCGACGAGTGCGTTCCGCCAGGATTCTAGCTCATCTTCCAGATCAAGCTCAGCACCTCGTTCCCCAAACAAAGAGAAAACCATATAGCGAGGCCACTCTAGCGCCTCATCCAGACCGGCGGCCTCTGAGACCCGCCAAGCAGCAAGGGCCTTGGATTGCTCATCCGCGATGCGCACCAGACCCAAGCCCTTAACCACATGGGTTCCGCGCCCACTACGAGTCAGCGCTTTGGCATCTTCGGGCTCGAGCCACTGCCGCCCAAGTTTAAGACGCCAATCAATCTGCATGGCTTCGCGACCAGCGGCCTTCACTTTCCCCACGATCTTTACATCCCGCGCGCCCTCAGCCATGCGCTGCGTCTCCAGATCCATATCCACGTAACCAAAGGTCGATTCCCATCGCGGCAGCGCCCGCTGTAGAAATGGCCCGATCTGCTCGATATCCTTAAAATGGAAATCATTCTTTTGACTTCGAAAAGCGAAGCCTGCCCCCTTAGCCAAAGCGGTTAAACGCACCAGCAACTCGCGTTCATCGCTGACCAGGGGCTGCTCACCATCATCAAACGCCTCCTCTTTGCTAAAGTCAGCATTCGTCCAATATGCCGTAAGCCGAAGCCCCGATCGCGCACCGATGAGGCGAGGCGTCAACCGGCGAGCCGGACGCTCCTCTTTCTTTATCTCAGGCTCATCATGGTCAGTCGCTTCACTCACCTCCTCCAACGCATCCTTAGGTTTCGCCTCGAACCGCAGCGGCTGGATCTCATCTGCAATGAGTTCCTCAATTTCATAAAGCCCCGCCACCGCAACGGCACGGCCCAAATCCATATCGTCCATTGAGCATCGCACGACCGGTCCCTCTTTGGTCCAATCAATCACCGAGTAGCAAGTATCCTTTCGCGCGAATGTGCAGTTCACAATCGCTTCATTGTCCGACAGCTCGATACCTGAAATCAGGCCTTTACGGTAGAACTCGCGTCCACGCTTTAATTCGGACTCATCGAAACGTTGTTCCCATTCGTAGCCCACATTCTCAAACCACACTTCGAGTGCTTCCGGATTATAATTTCGACTGTAAGCACGAGGTGGCATAGGTGTATCTATAACCTTACATCTTATGCTTTTTCAAAACAATGCATCAAGGCCTTTGTCGTATAAAGATTTACGTGCAATCACACTGAAGCACTGCTTTAACTAGGAGATTGTTTATGAAAAGAATTTGTATCATCGGCTCAGGCATCACCGCACTAGCCCAAGCATGGGAACTTAAGAGGCAAAGCCACGATTGCACAGTGCTCGAAAGCTCGGACCACATTGGAGGAGCGATCCAAAGCCACCGACGAGGCGACTACCTGGCCGAAGAAGGCCCCAATTCGATTCAGGTCAACAGCGCTGAAGTTGATAGTTTCCTCAAGAGCATCCCCGGCTTGGACGACCGAACCGTCGAAGCAGATGCGGCTGCCAATAAACGCTACATCGTTCGCGGAGCGAAGCTCCACGCTGTGCCGATGAATCCGTGGCAGGCGATGACCACCTCCCTCTGGTCACTCTCCGGTCGACTACGGGTGCTAAAAGAACCTTTCGTCAAAGCCATCGATCCAGATATCGAAGAAAGCGCGGCAGGCTTTGTCCGCAGACGCTTAGGCAATGAGCTCTATCTGTATGCAATCAACCCACTCATCGGCGGCATCTACGCGGGTGACCCCGAGCAACTCTCACTCCGCTACGCCTTTCCTAAGTTATACGCTTTGGAGCAAAACCATGGCGGCCTGATCCGGGGCGGTTTGGCTAAAATGCGCGCTGCAAAGAAGAGCGGCCCTCCCACTTTCAAGAAACGGATTATCTCTTTTAAAGACGGCCTCGCTGAACTGCCCCAGCACCTCGCCGCCGCTCTGGGCGAAGCGGTGCAAACCAATGTCTCTATCGAATCCATAGAGCAATCCGGGGACAAATGGCTCGTCACATGGCATGGCCAGCGCCAAAGCTTCGACGAGTTAATCGTCACCGCGCCAGCGCATGCCTTAGCCAAGCTCCCCTTCCCTGAGGAAATCTCCGCAACATTTAAACCACTGGAGACCATCGACTATCCTCCCGTCTCGGTGCTCAGCCTAGCCTTCAAGCGCAGCGACGTAGCCCACCCGCTCGATGGTTTCGGTGCACTCGTGCCGGAGTGTGAGCAGCGCAACATCCTCGGCGTGCTTTTCCCTTCCAGCCTTTTTGCTCTGCGAGCGCCCGAGGATGAAGTCCTGATGACCGCCTTTGTGGGCGGCGAGCGCCAACCGGAACTCGCGAGCGCAGACACCGAACAAGTCAAAGCGCTCGTCCTCGATGAACTACGTGAACTACTCGGTGTGCGCGGCGAGCCGACTTTCACTCACCATCGCCACTGGCCATTAGCCATTCCCCAATATAAAATAGGCTACGGCAAACTACTCGAAACGATGAAACAAACCGAAACCAGGTTTCCCGGCCTCAAGCTTGCTGGCAACTACCGGACCGGCATATCCTTGACCTACTGCATCGAAAGCGCCGCGAAATCTTTTTCGAACCGGCATGATGGGTAGCGCAGCCGCGTCTCGCGGCGCACCGAAGCTTGCGAAAAGTCACGAAGATTCGTGCGGTGCGGGGACGCACCTGCGCTACCAGCACGGCTCACACCAGGCCGCAATGTTGTAACCAGAACCGCTTCTGCCAACGCGGCCCAGACGGCTTACGCAGTCGGGAGCTGAACCCGCCCATCAACCAGATCAAACCTTTTCCAAGCCGGGCATGATGGGTAGCGCAGCCGCGTCTCGCGGCGCACCGATGCTTGCGAAAAGCCACGAAGATTCGTGCGGTGCGGGGACGCACCTGCGCTACCAGCACAGCTCACATCAGGCCGCGGTGTTGCAATCGGAACCGCTCCTGCCGCAGCGATCTAGACGGCTTGCTCCACCCTAGCTCAGACTGAGCCATTCACTAGCGCTGACTCTGCTATCCGGCTGCAGCAAGCCACGTAGCTCAGCAGCGGATTCTGCCGCAGCCTGCACCGCTTCCGGTGAACGTGCTTCTAGGATTTCCCGGGCAAGTCGCTTCGGCGAAGCTTCATTCTGGATGTATTCTTTATGCAAAGCGCGATCGAGAAGCAGATTTGCGATACCGATGTAAGGCACGTTCACGAGGAAGCGCCCCATCCAATAACTCATGGGGTGCAAGCGATAGGCAATCGCTCCGGGGATACCGCTCATCGCGACGGCCAGCGACATAGTGCCGGAACTCATCAGCACGGCGCTGGCGGGTATCGCCTTCTCATCATTCCGTTTAAAAATGACTTTGCCCTGAAGTTTTGCATACCCTGCGAGAATGCCTTCGAGTTGTTCAAGAATCTGCCGACTTGGATAAATCACTTGCGCGCGCAGCTCCGCGTCGGACTCAAGCGCCTTGGCGAAGGCATCAAGTAAGACCGGAAAAATGCGACCGACAGGTGTCGTGCGGCTGCCGGGCAGCAGGAGAACCGGCGCGCTGGCATCATAGACGAATGGTAGTTCATAACTCGGCTGCACGAAGGGGTGCCCCACAAATTGGACGGGTAAATCCGTATCTTTGTAGCAGTCCACTTCAAAAGGGAAAATGACTCCGACGCGGTCAAGCAACTTGGCCATCTTGAAGCGACGTTTTGCTTTCCACGCCCATATCTGCGGGCCGATGTAGTAGCTCAGTTCAATATCTCCCCCGCCCTTACGGCTTAAGCTGCGTTGCTGCAACTGATCGGCGAGGCGAAGGTTGAAGCCGGGATAATCAACGAAGCAAATTTGCTTCGGGCGATAGCGCTCGATCCATTCAAATGTACGGTTAAAGAGTGCCTTGAAAAAGTTGTAGTGCTTCAGCACTTCGACGAATCCGACAATGGAAACCGCAGTCAAATCATAGAGCAACTGGGCACCGGCAGCCTGCAAATGAACACCGCCAAGACAAGCGACCTTGAGCTCAGGATTTTTAGCCTTTAGTTCCGCGACAATATGCGCCGCATGTTCATCGCCGGAATGCTCACCGGCAATGATCAGCAGGTCCGGCGGACCATCTTTGGGAGCCGGAAATTCAGTCGTAGTTGGAAGAGAGTCGGACAAAGTGTTCAAAATTAGCTACTGCATAGCGCAGAAGTCGCAAGAAATGAATCTGAGAACATCGCAGAATCTTGTAAGTAAGCGGCGTTCAAAAGACCAGGAAAGCTGTCCTCAGCCATGAATCAATTCTGTGATTTGGATCGCTACCTCCAAGGCGGACTTGCCGAGTTCAGCACCGACTTTGGGCTGACCGGTTTCACGAACAACCTGGGCAAACGAGGCAAGTTCCAGTTTAAGCGGCTCATCCTTCTCGATCGGGATCTCTTCGCGAACGAGTTCTGCGCCCTCTTTACGCAGGAAGTGCCCGCTCTGGTTCATAAAGTCGAGCGAAAGGTAATTGGCAGGCTGGAAGACGCGGATCTCGCGCACCTTCTTTTCGCTCACGCGACTGGTATTAATATTAGCCACGCAGCCGTTTTCAAAAGTGATACGTGCATTGGCGATGTCTTCGCTACGGGAGAGCACATTCACACCGACGGCATCAATTTGCTTAATCGGTGAACGCACCAAGGCGAGAATGACGCCAATGTCGTGAATCATGAGATCGAGAACGACGCCGACTTCTGTGCCACGGGGATTAAAAGGGGCAAGCCGGTCGGCCGTTAAAAACTGGGGCTGCGTCACCGCGTTCTCCAAGTAGCCCATCACCGGATTGTAGTGCTCGATATGGCCCACCTGCACGATGCAACCGTTGGCCTTGGCTACTGCTAGAATTTCCTCGGCCTCGTCGAGGCTCGTGCAGAGCGGCTTTTCTATGAGTAAGTGACAGCCCCCCTTAAGTAACGGCACAGCCACTTCGCAGTGTTTGTCCGTTGGCACGACCACGCTGACCGCATCACATTTCTCGGCGAGCAGCTCAGCGTTCGCAAAGCGTTCGCAGCCATAGAGCCCACAAATTTCTTCTGCTCGGGCGTCATCTGCCTCCACTATACCAACCAGCTCCGTGCCCTCAAGCGCCGCATAGATGCGGGCATGGTGCTGACCAAGGTGACCGGTGCCGATCACACCACAGCGTAATTTACTATCTTCCATCATACTAATAAGTGCGCGATAACTCTCGCTGACAAGACGAGAAATCAATTCTGGGGATCGGCAACGCCAGCCACACCGTAGAGGCTCCGCTTGTTGCAGATAAGCTTAAATTCCGAGTTACACCCTTCGATTCGTCTATTTCAAACATTTGTTTGAAATTTATACCCGAAGGGCTATTATTTTCTCTACGCGTCACCAAGATGGAAAATCCCTCACCACACAAAGTTGCCGAAAAGACCCGAGGTCAGATCGTGGAGGCTGCCGAACAGATCTTTGCAGAGAAAGGCTTCCGGGCCATGACACTGCGAGCTGTGACCGAATCAGCCCAAGTCAACCTGGCAGCGGTCAACTATCATTTTGGATCAAAAGCTAATTTAATGCGCGCGGTCATCGAGCGGAGAGTTAACCCGATCAACAAAGCACGAATCGAACGACTGGATGCATGTATCGCCGAGCACAGTCCAAAGCCAGTGCCGCTCAAACAAATCTTTGAAGCACTCTTTCGCCCATTTTTCGATCACGCGATGAGTAAGAAAGGCCCGGACCGCGCCTTCATTCAAATGGTCGGCCGCGCCATGACCGAACCTGCAGATTTCATGCGTAACATGCATAAGGAATTTTTCGCTGAACTCTCCAAACGCTTTCTCCAAGAACTTAAACGCAGCTGCCCGCAGCTCGCTGAGCAGGATCTTCATCGACGGTTCTTTCTTTCCGTCAATACCATGCTCGGCACCATGACTGAGCAAGCCCGCTTGGAAAACATTTCCGGCGGTAAGTTAAGTGGTAGCGACCTCGATAAAGTGTGTGACGAACTCACCGCATTTGTCGTGGCTGGATTTATGCAAAACAACGCTTCGTGAAACATCTCTCCTACAGTCTCATCACACTCTGTCTCGCAGGTTGCGCCACTGCGCCAGAGCCTAGCGACGCGCCAAACATCCAGCTCCCCTCAGCCTGGACTGCTGCTGCAACAGGGAAAGGCGAGGCACAAGGCTGGCTTAAGGATCTCAACTCGCCGAAACTAGAAGCACTGATCGCCGAAGCGATGGTCTACAACGCCGACTTGCAACGCGTCACTGCTGTGCTCGGTCAAACCATTTCAGAAGCTCGCCTGTCGGGCGCAGACCTCATGCCCACAGCCAACCTTGGTATCGACGGTGCGCGTCAGCAGATCAGCACTTTCGGCCCCAACTCCACCGGTGGGGTCATCTTTGAAAACTATGATCTCGGTCTAGACCTGAGCTGGGAAATAGATCTCTGGGGGCGCCTGCGTAACCTCACTTCAGCTGCCCT
>Ga0307933_1000648_pt1 | contig 31720 bp, 28 predicted proteins | sample OrgLakmetageno88_FD_201811 | JGI IMG/M metagenome (GOLD analysis project Ga0307933, IMG submission 201811) | Saline water microbial communities from Organic Lake, Antarctica - #88 | ecosystem: Environmental > Aquatic > Non-marine Saline and Alkaline > Saline | place: Antarctica: Organic Lake... | reverse complement strand
TTCGTACCAAAATTTATAGACTACGAATTTGAGGCATGGGAGGCAAATTTGCCTCTTATGCCTCTTTAGTTTTAAGCTCTAAGCTTCGTCTGCGCTCAGAGGAGCGGGTGTTGGGACAAGCTCTATTCTATTCGGCTTGGGCTGCGTCGTAGGAGCATCCGTCTTTAGCCTTTGGGTAGGGCTTTACCCGATTGGCCTTAAGTTTAGCGACTGTGAGATATATTTCATTCTCGGAGGCTATTTCGGAGCGATGGGGATTGCAGTATTACCTCTACTTTTTAAACCTAAGTCTAAACCAGCCGATTGGATCAACGGCTAAAGCCGTCGATCCATCTCTACAATCGGAGCTACTTTTTAAATCGGACCATGCGCCCGATTAACCACCCGAGTAGAGTTGCCAAGGTCACGAGGACGAATAGAGGCATTTGCAAATGCATTGAAATAAAGCTGACCGTAACCGAGTCACTGTTTTGAAACAATAGACTGACCAAAATAGTGAGTAAGACACCAATCCCGGCTAAGCGTAAGTTCTTTTTCGTCATAATTACTTCAGGCGAAGGCTGGTGTAACCAATTCTGCCCTCGATCCATGTGTAGAGTCGATTGACGCCTTCTGCGAGATTTTCTTCGAATGCTGCGAGATTAGTAACTGACTTCGAATTCACTTCGATCACGACCATGCCGACCGCAAATGAATTCGCATACTCAGAGTCAAAGGAAACCTCGGTAACGACCAAGCCTTCGATCTCTTCCGGGATCTTGTATTCGGTGCGTAGATCCTCGTCGATTGCTGCCAGTGTAATGCCTTCGAGCTTATCTGATTCCGTGGGTCCAATAGGAAGCCCACTGCTCCCATATAGCTTACCGGAAACACTCCCGAGCACAACGGGCAGCTCTATTGTTTCACCGTCGCGTATGAGCTCTAAAATAACTTCTGTGCCGGGAAGGGTTTGGGACACGACCAATCGAAGTTCCACTGCCGAAGCAATTACCTTATCATCCACTTTCAGAATAATATCACCACGCAGGACACCCCCCTTTTCGGCCGGTGAGTCCGGCATGACTTGGTTCACCAAGGCACCCTTGGTTGATTCCAAGCCGAAAGCATCAGCCAAATCACGGGTCAAATCACGCGGATAGAGGCCAAGCAAGCCGCGAGGCACTTCTCCATTCTCGATCAAATTAGTCATCACATTACGGACAATTCTGCTCGGAATCGCGAATCCGATCCCGATGTTGCCGCTACGGCCTATGATCGCTGTATTGATGCCGATCAAACGACCCCAGGCATCGATTAAGGCACCGCCGGAATTCCCTGGATTAATCGCGGCATCGGTTTGAATGAAATCTTCGTAGGTATCTTCACCGAGAATACCCAACGAGTTACGGCCTGTTGCCGAAACAATGCCTTGGGTAGCCGTTAAGCCAACACCCAGGGGATTACCAATTGCAAAGACAATATCCCCTACTCGTAGCTGCTCACTATCAGCGATCGTCACAGCAGAGAAAGGGGCGTCGCGCTCGATCTTCAAGACGGCTACATCGGTCTTCGGATCGGCACCAACAAATTCAGCAAGATACTCTTCACCGTCGCCCAAGCTAACTTTGATTTCATCCGCTATTTCATTACTCTGATCGCGAATCACGTGATTATTAGTCACGACATAACCATCCTTGGTAAAAATTACTCCCGAACCGACACCGAGCGGTTGCTTCTCTTCCCGAGTCGGTGCATTCGGATCCTGACGAAAACGTTCTGGATAATAGTAACGCTCATACAGCTCACGTAGGTTTCGAGGCTGGTCCTGCTCGACTACTGAAACGATTTTTGATGTGTAGACAGCAACCACCGATGGAGTTGTTCGCTCAAGAACATCTGCGAATGAAACTAAAGGACCCTGCGCGCTCGCTTCGATGCGCATAGGGTCAATTTCAAGCTCCAGAACCTGTGCTTCTGGAGTATCCGCGCATGCGGTTAAGGAAATTAAGAAAATCGAAAGTAGATGTAATGTGTAACGTTTCATAATAGTTGTAACAATCTTACAAAGACAAGAAGGCTAAACGCAGGTTCCGACAGGAAAGTATAAACGTCAAACTACGGGCCGCTTTCTCCAAGCTCAACCACACTGGAGACTAGAAGCCTTTAATCTTAAAAAGACCCGTTACGCTGGTATTATCGTGTATCCGCTTGATGCCCTCGCCAAGGAGTGCAGCTACACTTAAAACGGTGATAGGCACGCCTGCACGCTGCTCTACTGGTGTTGTATTGGTCGTAATCAATTGATCGAGAAGACCTTTAGAGAGTCGCTCGTAGCCCAAGTCATTCAAAACTCCGTGGCTCACTGCGGCCATCACACTTTTCGCGCCGTTCTTTTTTAAGAGTTCAGCGGCTGCACACAAGGTGCCGGCTGTTTCAGTCATGTCATCGACTAGTAAAATGTCCCTACCCTCGGTCTCACCAACAAGCGATATGGCCTCGACAGTCTCCGCATCTGTTCGACGCTTAGCAATGAATCCTAAGGGCACTTTGAGCATACTCGCGTAGGCAGATGCCATCTTCATGCCCCCAACGTCAGGTGAAAAAAGTGTCAGGTTTTTTGTATCTATATTCTTCAAATACTCAAAAAGCACTGGAGACGCGTAGAGATGATCTACTGGAATATCAAAAAAGCCTTGGATTTGTTGTGCGTGTAAATCGACGGTTAACACGCGATTCGCTCCCGCAGAGACCAAGAGATTGGCGACTAGTTTGGAGGTAATTGGGACACGTGGTTGATCCTTCCGGTCCTGTCGCGCATATCCATAAAAAGGAATCACAGCTGTAATCCGGTTTGCCGATGCCCGCCGTGCGGCATCGATCATAATAAAGAGCTCCATCAAATTCTGATTTGCTGGATTACACGTTGATTGAATGATAAATACATCCTGCCCACGAACATTCTCGTTAATGCGCACAAAACTTTCGCCATCGGGGAAGCTTTTTACAGTAGCTTTGCCCAGGGGCACGCCAATGTAATCGCAGATCTCTTCGGCTAATTTAGGGTTGGAATTTCCGCAAAATATTTTGAGTGCACTTTCTATCATATGCCTAATCAGTTGATGCTTCCGATTCTCTGGAGTCGACGCTTTTTTCGAGTTTATCGAACCTTTTAAAAAGGTCTGGCAGCTTTCTCTGTAAGACAACGATTCGATTATGAAGCATCATAGGCTCTGCCGGGCTTCCGCGCACTTTTTCCTTCGGTTGAAGATCTCGCACTACGGCCGCGCCGCCCGCGATCATTGCACCGGAACCAATTTTCAAGTGCCCCGCGATTCCTGCTTGCCCCCCAACGACCACGCCATCTCCGATCACTGTGCTTCCGCTAATGCCTACTTGCGCCACTATTAAACAGTGCTTACCAACCACCACGTTATGCGCAATTTGCACTTGATTGTCGATTTTCGTGCCTTGTCCAATCTGGGTCGAACCGAAGCGAGCGCGGTCAATGGTCGTATTCGCGCCGACGTCGACATCTTCACGGGTCACCACATTCCCAATCTGAGGAACCCGCTGATGCTGGCCCTCATAAAATTCATAGCCATATCCATCGGCACCCAATATGCAGCCCGCTAACAAACGGTTCCGCTTACCCACCTCGCAATAATCAGCGATAACGACCCGTGGATACAGATAACTGCCCTCACCGATCAGAGCGAAGCGACCGACGGAGACATGCCCTTCAATAACCGATGCTTCAACCCGGGCACCTTCCCCGATACTACAAAATGGACCAATCGATGCCTCCGAACTTACCTCCGCAGTTGGGTGGATGTAAGCGGTTGGATGCACTCCAGCAGCAGGCCTCGGTTGTAGACTATTTTCTATATCACGGCAGATTAAGGCTAAAGCAAAGGAAGGGTTCTCGACTCGTATCTGTAGTTGTCCTGCTTTGGGCGGAGCACTGAAGTCGCTAGGTAACAATAGAACCGAAGCCTGACTCTCTTCGACCATAGATCGGTATTTCGCATTGCCGAGAAATGACAGGTCCCCGGCTTGTGCCGCAGCCAAGGAAGCAATCCCCGAGACTTCTCCTGAGTAATTGCCCACAAGCTCGCAAGCACCCGTCAGAATTTCTAAAAGTCGTTTTATTGAATACGAAAAAGCCATAAATCTAAAAAACAAAAAACCCTGCTCTATGCGAGAACAGGGTTTCGTAAAAAGTTAAATTCTTTTGAGGGACGCTTATTCAGCAGAATTTAAGAGAGCAATCACTGCGTCGGAAATCTCCAAGGACTCACCAACATATATCGCTGAGTTCATTGGAATAACCAGATCGATGCCTTTATCCTTGGCCACTGTCTTAACCGCCTCAATCGCTTTTTGCTGGAGGGGAGCCATTTCTTTTTGCTGACCTTCCTGAGCCATTTGCTGTGCCTGTTGCGAGAATTGCTCCAACTTACGCTGCTCGGCTACGAGCTGCTGTTGCAACTGGCCGACTTTAGCTTGAGCTTCTGCACGTGCAGTATCGTCGAGTGCTGGGTTCTTGGCCTTCGTTTCGACTTCACGGCCTTCAGCCAGAATTGTGTTAATGTTTTCACGCATCTTTTGAATTTCTTGCTCAGCTGGAGCTACCGAACCACGCACTTTTTCAAGTGCAGCTTGGAAAGCAGTATAGTCGTTCAACACGCGCTGAACGTCGACTACACCAACGATGGGTGTTTTCTGAGCAAAGAGTCCAACGCTAGCTAAAGCGAAGACGAGGAGGATAGTTGTGAGTTTTTTCATAATAAATGTGTTTTGTGATTATTAATGTTTAGAGATTTAGAAGCGTGTGCCAAAGGAAAAATTAAATTGAACTCCACCATCCACGCCGGCAGGTGAAGTGATTGGAATACCGAAATCGAGCTTGAGCGGAGAACCCAAAAGCATGACGCGTGCACCCACGCCCCAGTTATCTGCATAGTCTGAAAAGCTAAAATCATATTCGCCGGCATTAACAAAGCCCCAGTCATAGAAAACAACTAAGCCAATTGGTTCCGCTAAACGGAACTGATATTCAAAAGAAACGAGTGCATACGAATTACCACCGACTGAATCTGTGACACCGACCTCTGTATCGCGGGGACCCACATCGCGGAATTCAAAGCCCCGTAGTGTGTCTGGACCACCGAGGTAAAAGCGGTCATAAAACGGGACAGTCGTGCTATCGCCATAAGGAGCAATCGATCCCAAACGCCCCAGGACAGAAAAAGTCTGCCGGAGTGTATCAAACGTCGGGAAAAACTGCGCCGTGCGCCCTTCCAATTTAAAGTAATTTACATCCCCACCGACACCAGCTAACTCGGTCGTCAATGTTGTGCGGCTACCTTTGCGAGTGAAAATAAGCGAATCCCGGTTATCTCTAAGGAAAGTAAGGCCTACCTTTGAGATCAGATCTTCACCCTGGGCCGCTTGAAAGACGTCAGGGACGCCATCACCCGTTACAGAACCATCTGGATTTCGCGGACCCGGGCCAAAAGCAACGTCGAAAATTTCAACCAATTCTAATCGATATGAAAGACGCGCCTCAACTAACTCAAAGAGTCGACGACGTAAAAAGAGCTCAAATCCAGTCCGCAGTTCGTTGTAGTTCGTGCTGTTAAATTCCGATTCCGTGCGAAATAAATCGATCCCGAAAGCAAGTCGCTGTTCAAAAAGCCAAGGTTCCTCAAAGGATATCAGAATTTCATTACTGCGACTCCCTAAGGAAGCTTTAAAACGGAACTTTTGACCATCTCCCTGAAAACCGGACCGCCAGTTAAAGATATCGAAATTACTTTGTGTCACTTCGATGTAAACAACTGCTCGCTCAATCGACCCGAACCCGGCACCAAACGTCAGGTTACCAGTGCGACCTTCACGAACATTTACGCCTAGATCTTTACGCCCCGGTAAGTTGGTTGTCTCAGGATCTAACGCAACCGTTTCGAAATAGCGTGTATTCTCAAGGCGCGACTTACTAGTCTCCATTCTTTGTAAATCGAAAACATCGCCTGGTCGTAGTGCCAGTTCCCGAATAATAACGCGGGATTTCGTCTTGGTATTGCCCTCGACATTAATCGACTCGACGTAAAATTTCTCACTCTCACGAACGCGAAAAATTAAGTCGATCTGCCGACTCTCCATATTCGGAACGCGTTCAGCTCGAACAAAAGCGTTCAAATAACCGCGGGAAGTGTAATAAGTGCGCACTGCATCGCCAGCCTCATCGACTTTCTCAGGAGAAAACGGGTCCCCCGTTTCAGTCTGTATAACAGAAAGAAGCTCACTTTCAGTGAAAATAGTGGCGTTATCCACCTCCATATCGCCTACAAAATAACGAAGGCCTTCAACAACGTTGATCGTAATGATCATTTTTTTACTGTTGATGATTTCTATGTTTACTTTCGATTCATCGACAACCACGTCCAAATAGCCCTCGTTTCGGTAGTAAGTTCTCAAGGTTTCGAGGTCTTCCTCAAATTGAACCTTATCGAACTTGCCCGTGCCTGTTACCCACGAGAGGAAAAAGTTATTCTTTTTGGTTTCCAGCTGCTTTCTAAGCTTCCGATCTGAGAGGACTTCGTTCCCATCAAACTCTACTAACTTGATTTTTATCTTATTACCTTCTTCAATCTGAAAAATGACGTCAGCCGTTCCGGAATCTCCGTCGCGCTCAATCGAGTAATCGACTTCTACATTAGGGTAACCCTTTTCAATGTAGTATTCTTTAATTTTTTCAGCAGCGACACTCACCGCATATTCGTCGAGGCTCTTTTCTGGCTCAAATTCGGACTTGTTTAATAACCGTCGACGGCTGAATTCGTCTGCCCCTTCAAACCGAACGGTCTCAATCGTATATTTAGAAACAATCTCGAAAGTAACATCAATGGTTCCACTGTCCGTATTTTGAACCGATACTTCGACGAACTCGAAATAGCCGGACTGGTAGAGGGCACGAATCGATTTATCGACGACAGCTGGATTATAAGCCATCCCCGAGCGAAGCTGAATATTACTTAAAACAAACTGATCACTGACTGATTGAAATCCTCGGAATTCTAGACGAATAGAGTTCACCTCTGGGTAAACATTCGTGGCGTCCTGAGCGACTATTGTAGGTGCTACCGCACACGAGATGAGCAGTGCACTCAGTAGGTAAAATATGTTGAAGATACGCATTTTGAAATAAAAGTGGCCGGACTAACGATGGAAATTCTCGTATCGGGTATATCGGCGAACAAAAGTCAGGTCGATATCACCTACGGGCCCGTTACGTTGTTTGGCAATGATTAATTTGATGTGCTCGACGTCACCGGGCATGCCACCATCATGAATTCCTTCGTCATCGTCACGCTTTTTCGGGCGACTGAGAAGCATAACTACGTCGGCATCCTGCTCGATCGAACCTGACTCGCGAAGGTCGGAAAGTCGTGGATCGCGGTTTTCCTTCTCAGACTCACGATTCAATTGGCTCAAAACGACAACAGGGACATCCAATTCCTTCGCCATACCTTTCATACCGCGAGAAATATCAGCGATCTGTTGCTCACGCTGCACGCGGCTATCCGTGCCGCGAATGAGTTGTAAATAATCCACGATGACGAGCCCCAGCTTATTCTTGGTATGCAGTCGACGTGCTTTTGCCCGTATATCGAGAATGGTCGAACTTGACCCGTCATCGATCCAGAGAGGAGAGCTCTGGAGCTCTTTCACCGATGCTGCGATATCAGCGGAGTCCTGCTTCGAGACTACCCGGTCACGAATACGCTTCATATCAACTCGTGCGCGGCTGCAAATCAAGCGCATCGCGAGTTGCGAAGCCGTCATTTCCAAACTGAAAACAAGCACACCTGAAGGCTTTCGCCTGCCATCGGGCAGAATCGCATGCTCCGCAAAATTCATCGCTAAACTGGTTTTACCGACCGAGGGCCGAGCCGCGAGAACGATCATTTGTCCCGGATGAAAGCCATACGTCATGCCATCCAAATCACGAAAACCGGACATGACGCCGTCCGCCTCATCTTTGCCGTTGAGCAGCGCATTAATATCCGCAACCGCTTTATCTAGAGACTCTTTGATCGGCTTCGCAGCGTCTGTGATCCGATCGCGACTGATCTCAAAAATATCTTGCTCAATCTTCTCAATAAACGAAGACATGTCCTCTTGCTGCTCATAGCAGGCCTCAATCGCCTCACGCGAGGTCCGGATCAAACGACGGAGTAAATACTTCTCGTGAACAATCTTAGCAAAATAACGGGCATGAGCCGGCGTTTCGATCCGATTCTGGATCGCGTAAATTGCGCCAATTCCACCAACCTCATCTTCGAGGCCGTGTTTCCTCAGATATTCCAAAAGCAATATCTCGTCCACCGGATCGCCTGTTTCATACAGTGCGATTAATGCACGATAAATTTCCTGGTGTGCGGTTTTATAGAAAAACTCTGCAGCGATCTTTGCTTCGATACACTCGGTTAAGATTTCACGCCCGCCGTCAATTAAGCACGCCGCCAAAAGACCCTCTTCAGACTCGATGCTGTGTGGTTGCACGCGCACAGAGTCGTGCGAGTTTTCCGACTCGCGCCGTTTAAATTTCCCACCTTTGCGGAAGGAAGAATCGAAAGATGCGTCAGGCGGCATAGGACGATATAGAGTATCTACTCGACCGCACTGAAGCGATTAGTCTTCGTCGTCCTCAGCAGCATCGACCGCTTCGACGACTTCTTCAATCGGGTTTTCGGAAACAACTTCGAACTTGAGCTCAGTATCGATATCTGTGTGCAGTTTGATGGCTGCAGTATGCGAGCCGAGTTCCTTGATTGGAAGCGGTAGTGAAAGCTGACGCTTGGTCAATTCCACACCCTCTTCTTTCAAGCGCTCGATTAAATCATTCGCGGTGACCGCGCCAAACATTTTACCGCCTTCACCCGTTTTCACAGCAACTGCGATGGTAAGCGCCTCGATCTTTTCACTGAGTGCGCGCGCATCTTCGAATTCTTTTTGCTCACGTGCTTCGCGTGATTTTAACAAGGCATCGACATGCTTTTTGTTCGCCTGAGTGATCGGCAAAGCAAGCTTACGAGGCAGTAAGAAATTACGAGCGTAACCGGCACGGACTGTCACGGTTTCACCTTCGGCACCGAGGCCTTTGATGGGTTGGAGGAGGAGGACCTGATTATTGGACATGATGTGTATTTATAAAAATGTGAGTGTATGAATGAGTTTTAAAATTTAAAAGGGGACGTCTTCGTCGAGCGTGTCGCCATCGTCTTCAAAGTTCTTCGGGTTGGAACTGCTCGAGCTTTCGCGACGAGGTGGAGAGCTATCCTCATAACCACCTCCAGAATTTTCATTGTCCTCTCGGCTGCCGAGGAACTGGAAATTCTCAAGAACCACACTTAGCTTGCTGCGCTTCTGCCCATCGGATTCCCACTGGTCGAGCTTAAGGCGCCCTTCTATCATGATAGGACGTCCCTTGCGCATGTATTTGCTGATGACCTCAGCTTGCTTTCCGAAAGCATCAATGTCGACAAAGGTAGTTTCTTCGCGTCGCTCACCGTCACGCGTCGAATAGACTCGAGAGGTGGCCAGGCCGAGCTTGCAAATCGAATTACCATTAGGCGTGACTCGTAATTCAGGATCCCGTGTGAGATTGCCCATCAGAATAACTTTATTAAAAGATGCCATGGTTGATTCGGTTAAGTGTGACTCGTGTAGAAAAAGTAAACTTATGCTTCGACAAAAATGCGGTTCACGCGTTTGTCGAGTTTAAGCTTCTCCTTCAAGTCTGCGGGAACTGTGCTTGGGCCATCAACATAAACTTCTAAGTAATGACCTTGTTTGTATCGCTGATCAGCGGCACGGACGAATTCACGCATGCCCAAGTCTTCACTGCTTGAAGTCTTGCCACCGACTGTGTCGATGACTTCGTTAATGTCAGCCAGGACCTTAGCCGCGTCGTCTTCTGAAGAGCGGAGGTCTAGGATAAAGGAGATTTTGTAGTTTTTGTTAGTCGTTGCGCTCATGCGATTGTGCTGTGCGTTGGTTGATGATTTTCATGGCTGGCTCGGCTCCCTCTTTAAGAATCAGTTGGAGTTGCTCCAAATAAGAAGGGGTGAGATCAACCAAAAGGTTTTGTTCGTCTTTATTAAATTTACTAAGAACGTGATCGGCGAGGTCCATCTCTTTGTGGGGCTTGGCCCCGACTCCAACTCGGTAACGAAGAAAGCCGCCTCCGATATTTTCGAGAATACTGGCGACCCCGTTATGACCGCCTGCACTGCCTTGCTGGCTAAGTTTGGTTCGGCCTAAATCGAGCGTAATATCGTCATAAATGACGAGCATCGATTCGGGCAGTAACTTATAATAGCGCAGAATGGCACCCAGAGAGCGACCACTTGCATTCATAAAGGTCGTTGGCTGTATCAGCAGGAGAGGCTGTTCCAACGATTTGACGAGTGCAAGCCGCGCTTCGAAGCGGGCTTCGGTTTTCCAGACAACATCGTATTTGGATGCTAGCTTAGTCACTAGCTCAAATCCAATGTTGTGTCGGGTGTTGCGATATTGTGATCCTGGATTTCCAAGACCAGCAATGACCGCGATGGACATTTTAAAGAACAGGTAAAAGAGCCCCGAAGGGCCCCGATATAAAATTAGTCTTCTTTCGACTCAGAGGCACGCTCATCATCGCTCTTGACTTTAGATGCGGGCACCTCAGCACTCACTTCGAGTAGTTCGTCAGTTTCTTCTGGCTCGGCTACCACGGTCGGCGGCTGGCAAGAAACAACGACTTGATCCGGTTCGCCAAGATACTCGACCCCTTCAAGGACTGGCAAATCGCTGATGTGAACGGCATCGCCTACTTCGAGCTTGGAGACATCGACTTCAATAAAGTCAGGTAGTGCGGATGGACGACAACGCACCTCAACCTCGTGAGATTTGTGATCGATCATGCCACCATCGTTCTTCACACCCACTGCATCTTGTTCACCGTTAAGGTGGACAGGGACTTGAGCGACGAAACTCTCACCACGCGATACTTCGAAAAAGTCGATATGCTGCACAGTATCCTTAATCGCATGGAGCTGCACATCTTGGATCAGTGTAAGCGCCTCTTTACCTTCATTATCAGTAAGCTCAATGAGTGCTGCGCCTCCAGCGATTTCACGATTTAACTCGCGAAAAGCAACCGTGGATACGGTAATGGAACGCGATTTACCCTTAGAATAAATACAAGCAGGAATTTTACCGTCAACACGGAGGCGGCGAGCAACACCACGACCTGTGTTTTCACGATTTTCGACGTTTAGTTTATATTGTTGCATGACTGGATAATGTAAAAAAGTAAGCTTTAGTAGATAGCTCGGATGATAAGAAAACCGCGCAGAATAAAATAGAGGTCATGAAAAGCAACCCAAAGTTTCGGTAAATTCCTTTTTTTTACACAAAGTGCGCATCATATGTAAAAACTACTCGCAATCCCCACGTATTAAGTGATTGAAAACACAGAACACACATGGCGCAAGACCCTACACCACCTCTTACTCAGTCTCGCTTGGAGGCTTTATCAAATATACCGGCTGACTCGGTTCCATCTCCTGCCTACGTCGTTCACCTCGACCGACTGCAGGAAAATTGCCAGCTGCTAAATTCTATCCAAGAGCGCAGTGGTGCAAAAATCCTACTCGCTTTGAAGGGATTCGCCTGTTTCAGCACGTTCCCCTACATCCGCAGCTACTTGAGTGGAACTACCTCCAGTGGCCTGCATGAAGCGCTCCTGGCCAAAGAATATTTCGGTAAAGAAATTCATATTTACTCCGCCGCTTTTAAAGAAAGCGAACTAAAGCAACTCAGCCCCTTTGCGCATACCCTCATTTTCAACTCGGCGCAGCAACTTGCGAATGGCCTCTCAGCACTTCCTGCTGAGCAACGCCCAGAGCTAGGCTTGCGGGTAAATCCTGAATATTCGGAAGTCGATACCGAGCTTTACGACCCCTGCTCGCCTGCCTCTCGATTGGGCACTACACGTGAGGCACTGGATAAATCCTTAAAACAACTCGCACCCGAGCTCCTAAAACAGCTCGATGGCCTTCATTTCCACGCGCTCTGCGAGCAAGATGCGGACGCGCTCGAACACACCGCTGATGCTTTTGAGGAAAAGTTCGGCGATCTCATCCCTGGATTAAAGTGGCTCAACTTCGGTGGCGGACATCATATCACCCGTCCAGGTTATGACGTCGACCGGCTGTGTCGCGTCGTCGAGCGCTTTCGTGAAAAATATGATTTGGAGATTTATTTAGAGCCCGGAGAAGCCGTCGCACTCCATACGGGGGTCCTCATTGTCACAGTCATGGATCTAATCGAAGCTGGTGGGCACCAAATCGCCATACTCGATACCTCTGCGACCTGCCACATGCCCGACATTTTAGAAATGCCCTATCGGCCTACCATTTTAGGCGCGGGACTTCCCGGTGAGCACCCACACACTTATCGCCTGGGTGGCATGTCTTGCCTCGCCGGTGATGTTATCGGAGATTACGCATTTCCTAAGCCGCTAGAGATAGGCCAACGCATTGTCTTTCTCGATATGGCGCACTATACAATGGTTAAAAATTCGACTTTTAATGGCGTGCCACTGCCAGCCATCTGTCTTTATAACGAGTCCGAAGGTGTCCAAGTTATTCGGGAATTCGGCTATGAAGATTACAGGAACCGCCTATCCTAGTAAAAGATCGCGATTACAATTCGACTTAGCCCATGAAAACCTCTAATACATATGAGTCATTGCTATGAAAAAGACTGAGTTAATGTTAGGGATTTTGCTGCTAATCGCTGTGATTCTTTCATGCTCATTAATCTGGCTCTTACGTCAGAGTGACTCTGAGACGCCAACTGAACTGCCGATAACTGAACAATCCGAATGAACCTCGACCAACATTCATTCATAATCAGCATTCCAGAGCCGCATCGCTCAGAAATACTCCCCGAAATAGAAATACTTCCATTTCAGCCGGACGAGACTATTTTTGCGGAGCAAACCCAGCCAGACTCTATGTATCTTATCCTCGAAGGCACCGTGAGCTTTGGAAAGCAAAGGGAAGATGGTGTTCGGCAAATTGTTAGCCATGCAACAGTGGATGGGTTTTTCGGTGAAGTCGGCGTGTTCACAGGAGAAACACGTGCTCTAGATGCAAAAGCAGATACGGTGGCGAGTATCGCACGCATACCCAAAGCGACATTTAATAAGATCACACAAGAAGCGGCACCTATAAAGAAAATCCTGGAAAGCATCATCGGGCATTTAAACAGCACTACCACACACTACATGTCCGACCTCGTTCGCAATGAGAAACTCTCGCTGGTCGGCACCATGATGGCATCCATCTTACACGACTTCAGAAACCCTTTTTCGATCATTAGCCTAGGTGCTCACTTTATTGGTAATCGACATACCGACGACGTAAAGACAAAGAAAATCTGCAAAAATATCGACGCACAAATCAGTCGCATGGTCGATATGGCCAATGATCTTTCCGCATTTGCCCGAGGCGATGAAGCTGTTCACTTGAGCGATATCACTGCTCAAAAATTCATCGATGAATTCCGAGATCTGAATGAGCCCTTTTTCAATGACCCGAACATCCCAATAACGACTGAACTCGAGGAAATCACTCTGAGAATCGACACGGGCAAAATAAGTCGCTCCCTTCAGAACCTTATCAATAACGCCAGAGAAGCGATCGAAAGCAGCGGTTTAAGGGGTGAAATAGAAATTCGCTGCATTCGCAATGGGAATCAAAACCTCATAGAAATCACAGACTCGGGTCCTGGCATCCCTCTGGCTATTCAGGATCGTTTCTTTGAGCCTTTCGTGACCAGCGGTAAAGCAAACGGAACCGGGCTAGGCTCAGCAATCGTTCGATCCAATATCAAGGCACATGGTGGAGATATTGAGTTCCAGACGAAACCCGGCAAGACGACTTTTAGGATCTCTCTCCCAATCGCTTCTTAAATCCTAAATCCGGCAGTTGGGAAGGCTTGCCGTCAAGACAAGGCGCAAGCCTCTTAGCTGTGGTCACCACTGCAAGTGGCTTGGAACGCAGGATTGGCGGCAAGACCTCCCAACCCTCAGTGGTCATAAAATGAGAAAAACTTCGTCGCCACTCTGGCGCGAGTTCGCTTGCGCGTAACCCATTCATAGACAATTGATTGACCCTTTTTCTCATTTTTGACTGCCGGATTTAAGTTAATGGCGAAGCCATTACTTTAAACCACCCGCTTTGGTAATTGCCAGAAACTCGCTTTTAGAAACGGGCGTAATCGACAATCGGTTACCCCGCTGAAGAACTCGCATCGATTCGAGCTTGGACATACCTTTCATCGCTTCCAGTGAAACGTATTGTGGCAGAATGTCTTTAAACTTCACATCGACCAGAATCCAGCGTGGTTTGTCCGGATCGCTCTTCGGGTCATAATACTTAGACTTTTTATCAAACGCAGTCGGATCGGCGTAAGGTTCACTGGCCACCTCTGCGAGGCCAGCCACGCCAGGCGGGTTTGTGTTTGAGTGATAAAATAAGATAAAATCACCGGGCTTCATCTCATCGCGCATAAAGTTCCGTGCCTGATAGTTGCGCACCCCATCCCAAGGCTCCGTTTGTTTCGGACGCTCGCGTAAATCCTGAATCGAAAAAACGTCCGGCTCAGATTTCATTAACCAATAATTCATAATACGGGAGCGTGTCTGAATTGCGTGTTTGGTCAACTAGTGGTGGAACCCTAAAACTTCTAAAATGCGATCTAGATCTTCATTGCCGAAATACTCGATCGTCAACTTACCTTTCTTCGGCGAATGTTTCAAAGAGACTCTTGTCTTGAAATGCTCCCCTATTCGCTTCTCCAAATCACGGATCGCCGTCGATTCTGCATCCGAGGTTTTCCGGCTCGTGCCCGACTGGGAACGACCGCCCTCTTTAAGGCGCTTTACCTCCTTTTCAGACTCACGCACACTCATACCAGTCTCGATAATTCTTCGCGCGAGCAGTTTCCGGTGCGCTTCGCTATCTAAACCAAGCAAGACCTTAGCATGTCCCGTCGAAATGAGCCGACGACTCAAAAACCCTTGAATTTCGGTGCCTAGAGAAAGTAGCCGCAAGGCATTAGCGACCGTCGCGCGGCCCTTCCCGACCCGCTCAGCCGCCGCTTCTTGAGTTAAGTCAAAGTCACGAACCAAAGAGGCATAGCCCATCGCTTCGTCGATCGGATTCAAATTCTCACGCTGTAAATTTTCAATCAGTGCCAACGCAGCGGAAGAGGCATCACTCGCTTCAATCACTCTAGCTGGAATCGATTTGCGGCCCAGATGCTCAAAGGCGCGTAGACGACGCTCACCCGCGATCAGTTCGAATTTCTTTCCTTTCGCTCGCACCACGATTGGCTGTAGTAGGCCTTCGGCCTGAATGCTCTTAGCCAATTCGGCAATGTGCTGGGCATTGATTTCGCGACGCGGCTGATAAGGGTTGGCCAACAATTCATTAATCGCGATCTCTTGGAAGCCGGAAATTTCTGGTTTTTTCGAAGTAGTCGATGCACTACTCACTGAGTGAGTCACTTTTTTGGCAGTCGCCTGTTTAGAGGTATCCGGCTGCGGCACTTTCTTTTCGGGCACTTTAGCTGGACCCGAAATAAGTCCCCCTAGACCGCGTCCTAATCTGCTTTTTGAATTAGCCATAATGTTATTCCGCAATCGGGATGAAAATCGTCTGCCCAACTTGAAGGTCCCGCGCAGGATCCGCTATCTTATTTGCATTTTGAATGTGCTTCACAGTAGAACCTTGGGCCCGAGCAATGCCGCTTAAAGTGTCGCCGGACTTTACCGTGTAGGTGATCCCCGTTTTCGGATAGTCTTCCGAGAAGCGAACGGGCGGCTTAATGTTAGGTTGGCTGTTGACTGCACCCGCCACCGTGTTCAAAGCCGATTGCATCTCCGCGCTCAGCGCTTCGATTTGGCGGGTCACTTCGGCGATGATTTGTTTTTTCTGCGCTTCATCGGCAGATCGGTATTCACTGCGTATGCTCTCTACAGCAGCGGTTAGACTGCTGATTTGACTTGCGCTCTGATTATTTGAATTGGCCGCTGTAACTTCCGAGCGTAGCCGAGCATTCTGGCGCTGCATTTCCTCGATTTCCAAGCGCAATGATTTTATCTGTTGTGAGAGCAAGGATACGTCCTGCTTTAAACCGGCGACAACTACTCGCACATCAGACTGTGCTGAGACACTGCTTAATAGGCCGATAGCGCCTATGCTTGAAATTACAAAGATACGAATAAATACTCTCATCAATATTGAGGATTGAATCAGCCCAATAAAAGTCAAAGCAAGAACTCCACTTCTGTGATTTTAGAGGAGATACCGAACTTGTAATTTAGCAGAGCAATAAACGCACACACTGAAGACTTGCGCATTCGGTTTAGCTAATTCTTATGTGAGAGATGGCAAACGTCACAGATTATTGGACTCACGACCTCAGTCCTTTCCTTATCCGCTTCCCGGATAACCCATTACACTTGGATGGCATTCGCTATTACGGACTGAGTTACCTTTGCGGATTCTTGGGCGCATGGCTCCTCTTTAAAATGTATCACAAAAGAGGACGACTAGAGCTGAATGGAGATGCTCAGGCAACACTTATGACGGCGGCCATTATCGGCGTGCTCGCAGGTGGGCGTATCGGTTATATGCTTTTTTATAATCTGGGAAATTTCCTAAGTAACCCCCTGCTCGTTTTCCGAGTTGACCAAGGGGGTATGGCGAGCCATGGAGGCTTCCTCGGTGTCTGCCTCGTCGTCATATGGTTTTCCTATAAATACAAGATGCCTTTCCTCAAACTGGGTGACATCATCTGCACGGTTGCACCGTTGGGCATCTTTTTCGGGCGCATCGCAAACTTCATCAACGGCGAACTCTGGGGCCGGGTCACCACTGTCAGTTGGGCTGTTATTTTTCCGGATAGTCCAAAAATCTATCAGGCCGCCTCCGGCATCTACGGTCCTGAGCCGCGACATCCTTCGCAGATGTATGCTTCCCTACTGGAAGGTGCCCTCTTATTGGCCTATGTCCAATGGCGTTTTTGGAAAACCCGCCCACCCGCAGGTCAACTTGGTGGAGAATTCCTCATCGGCTACGGCATAGTCCGCATATTTACCGAACTATTCAGAGAGCCCGATGCAACGCTCATTTTTGGCCTAACCCGCGGGCAATTCTACTCGACTTTCATGATAATGGCCGGTGCTGCCATTATTGCATTTGCTCGAAGAAACCTGCCCTCAAGCCAAGTCAATACTTAGCGGAAGCAAAGCACAGGAACATGGCAGCGGCGTAAAAGATCAGTCGTCGTGCTACCAATTAGCAATTCCCTAATCCGACTGTGTCCATACGCTCCAGCGACCAGTAAATCGATCTTTGAATGCGTTACGTAATCTGAAACCGCTGTCTCAACTTCTCCTGTCAGCACTTGGCAGGCAGGATATACTCCGTTTGCGTTGAGCCGTTTTTCAGCCTCCTTAAGCCGAGATGCTGCCTCATCTTCCTCACCTTGACTCTCGGCGACTGAAATAATGTGCAAATCAAGTGCTTTGAACAACTCATTTTGAGCTATAAATTCCAATGCCTTGGTAGAGCTCTTGGCACCATCATACGCGACTGCGACGCGATCGATACTCTTAAACTTGCGGGAAGTCACCAAACAAGGCTTCGAAACGCTACGCAGCACGCGCTCAAGCATTGAGCCCAAATGCTCTGTGGCGAAATTAACATTCTCACCTCGTTTGCCCATTAGGATGAGATCTGCGTTTTTCGCGAGCGCATCGATCTCATCCACGAGCAATCCTGTTTCGTAGTGAAAAGTTGCCCGCGAGCCCAAATCTTTTTCTTCAAAAATCTTGAGCGTGTCTGCTTTAATATAATCTGCCTTCAACTTCTCGACCTGTCTCAATTGATCGATGAGACCATCGTAAGGTTGCACGCCTAAGCTGCCGCTCAAATCTGCAAATGCAGGCACTTGAAATTGGCGAATGTCTGTCACATATAAAGCATCGATGGACGCCCCTGTTTCCATCGCGAGCCAAGCAGCGTATTTACACGCTTCAGTTGAGTAGTTAGAACCGTCCGTGCAGACTAATAATCGCTTCATGTTATGTCAGGTTTGGGGTTAGAAAGATCTAAATTGACATTTTGAAACTGCCTGAATGAAGGAGCTTAAGCAATCAAAATCGAAAGGTTGAACGTCAACACTAACGAGGTCGAAAGCGACTGAAAAAAGCTTATGCTTTCAAGGTAAACCCGCTGGGTATAACAGCATCTTTGGACACAACCAACACGCCATCGCGGATCGCAACATCACCGCCGTCATTGAAACGATCCTCCAAACCAGTCGGGTCCAGAATGACATTATCCCCAATCCGCACGTTCTTATCTAAAATAGCATTTTTAATCACGCAGTTCCTACCCACGCCTAGCGGTGATAGTCCCGCATTCATGCCAGCGTTCAATTCCGCATCTGTCTCAAAGAAATCGGCCCCCATCATAACGACATTTTCAAGCCGACTGCCACTGCGGACAATAGAGCGAATCCCCAAAGAACAACATTTCAAATCACCATCCGTCACAATACAGCCATCCGCCATAACGGCACGCTCTACTTTACAGGAGTTTATTTTAGAGGCCGGCAAAAACCGGGCATGTGTGAAAATACGCGCTTCCTCATCAAAAAAGTTGAAGGGTGGTAAATCATCAGTTAACCGGAGGTTTGCATCGAAGAATGCCTTTACCGTTCCAATATCTTCCCAATACTCGTCAAATACATAACTGCACATTTTAGCCTTACCTAGAAGACCTGGGATGATTTCCTTCCCGAAATCAGTCGCAACCGTGTTAAGGGCCTCAACCAGCGTTTTTGCATTGAAAACATAAATGCCCATCGACGCGAGACAGTAGTCCTTTTCACCCGGATTGTGCATTTTATCTAAAACACTATTTCCAACAGCCAACCCTTTGATGACTTCGGGGTCCTTGGGTTTTTCAACGAACTCCGTTACCTCCAAATCGTCATTCACACGCATGAGCCCCAGACCTTCCGCTTGATCAAGACCAAGTGGCTTTGCCGTAATTGTCACATCTGCTTCAGATGCATCATGCACAGCGATCACATCCTGCAAATCCATGCGAAAAAGCTGATCACCGGATAATATAATATACAAATCATCTTCCGCACCAGTCGCACCAAAGTGCTTCATATTCTGGCGCACCGCATCCGCAGTTCCTTGATACCAGTCGTCGCTGCCTTCAGTCTGTTCAGCCGACAAAATATCGACAAAACCACCGCCAAATGGATCGAATTTAAACGACTCTTGGATGTGACGGTGCAACGAAGCTGTATTAAACTGCGATAACACAAAGATCTGATTCAGTCCCGAATTCAGGCAATTACTAATCGGAATATCGACCAAGCGGTATTTACCCGCGAGAGGCACCGCAGGCTTACAACGTTCTTTCGTCAAAGGGTAGAGGCGAGAGCCGCGACCGCCTCCCATTATAATGCAGATAATTTTACGCTTTTTCATAAACTTATTAGTAGGGGGTTAAAATACAATAGACTTGATTATTAACATACTCTGAGCTGAATTGAAGCTTTATGTGTGGAATTGTTGGATATGTCGGCCGTGATCGTGCGGGAAGCGTTATGCTCGATGGCTTAAAGCGCCTCGAATACCGGGGTTACGACTCTGCCGGAATTGCTTTAAATACGAAAGATGGATTCGATTTAATCAAAAAGGCAGGTCGAGTCAAAGTCCTCGAAGGTGCACTCAGTGAGCAACAGCTTGGTGGCAATCTCGGCATCAGCCACACTCGTTGGGCTACTCACGGAGACGTTACTGAAACCAATGCGCACCCCCACATTAGCAGTGATGGGAAGATCGCCATTGCACACAATGGCGTCATTGAAAATTACGGTCTGATGAAAAAATTCCTGACTGAGAAAGGATATACTTTTAAGTCGCAGACAGATACGGAAGCCCTCGTAAATTTAATTGCCTACCACTATGCCAAAGAGCCTGTCATTCCTGGTAAAAACCGCTTTCTCGAGTCCGTTCGCCGTAGCCTTCGCCATGTTGAAGGCACCTACGGAATCGCCGTCATCTGCTCCGAGGCTCCCGGCGAACTTATTGGCGCTCGACTAGGTTCACCCTTAATTGTCGGCATCAGTAACGGCGAAAATCTCATCGCCAGCGATGTCAATGCCATCGTCCACTGCACCTCGAATGTCGTCTACTTAAACGACCTCGAAGTCGTCCATCTGACTAAAGACGACTTCTCTATTTCGACCGTTGCCAGTAAAGATGTTGAGGCAATCATTCACCAAGTTGACTGGGATACGGCCGAAGCAGAATTGGGCACTTACACCCACTTCATGGAAAAAGAGATTTTCGAGCAGCCAACCTCTCTAAAAAACGGCATGCGCGGACGCTTTTCAGACGATGGCAGCACAGCTGTATTTGGGGGCCTCAATCTCAATCCACAAGAGCTACGCCAGATTGACCGCATCCTTTTTATAGCCTGCGGCACCGCATGGCACGCCTGCATGGTAGCCGAATACTTGATCGAGCGCTATGCCCGTATCCCGGTCGAAGTTGAATACGCTTCCGAGTTCCGCTATCGCAACGCTCCACTCGATAAAAACACCCTCGTTTTTGCCATCAGTCAATCCGGAGAAACCATCGACACACTCGGTGCTCTTCGCGAAGCCAAGCGCAAAGGCTACCGCACACTCTCGATCAACAACAGCGTCGGTTCCTCGATCGCACGTGAATGCGACGGCGGCATTTATCAGCACGCCGGGCCCGAAATTGGCGTCGCTTCAACCAAAGCTTTCACATCGCAAATCATGCTCTGCGCAATGGTCGCGCTTTTCCTTGGTCGACTTCGAGACCTCAGCTATGGGGACGGCGTCGAAATCGTCAAAGCACTTAAACAACTCCCCGAACTGGTCAGCCTAATACTCGAGCAAAATGACAAAATCGAAGCGATCGCTAAAAAGTATGCGCACTTTGAGGACTGCCTCTTTCTCGGACGCCAACTCATGTTCCCCATCGCACTGGAAGGAGCGCTTAAACTAAAAGAAATTTCTTACATCCACGCAGAAGGCTATCCCGCCGCCGAAATGAAGCACGGGCCCATCGCATTAATTAGCGAAAAATGTCCCAGCGTATTTCTCGCAACCTCCGGGGAAATTCTCCATAAGACGCTTTCGAACCTACAAGAAGTCAAAGCGCGCAAAGGTAAAGTGATCCTCATTGCCACCGATGACTGCGAAATTCCCGACGACCTCGTCGACGACCTCATAACAGTGCCAGCAGGCCACGAAATCATCCTGCCGATACTCATGAGCATTCCCGTCCAACTCCTAAGCTACCACGTAGCTATAGAACGTGGATGTGATGTGGACAAACCACGCAACCTCGCAAAGTCGGTAACCGTCGAGTAAGCCAAAGTTGACCATCGGCATGCAAATTAATCTATTCGATGCATGCGATTGAAAGTAACCAACGCTAAAGATAACGCAGAGTCTGCGATTAAACATCGGTCTCTCGTCTTTACGCTCTGCACGGTCTGCATCTGCTTTCTTCTGTATAGTGAAAAGGTAGAATCCATACTCGCAAAATGGGATGTCAAAATCCTCGAAACTCGGTTTTACTTACGTGGCGAGCTACCCGCCGATAAAGACATCGTCATCCTATCCATCGATGAATCCAGTCTCGACCCTGAAATCCTGACTCCAGAAGTAGCTAAACTCCATCCCGCACTCGCAAAGATGGCCCAGGGATGGCCCTATGACCGCTCTGTTTATGCACACGTCATTAATCGGCTCGCCGAAGCAGGCGCGCGAGCCATCGTATTTGATATCGTTTTCCCGAGTCCTAGTGGGCCTGGAGACTTTGACTTTGCAGACGCTATTGCCGCACACCAGGACAAGCTAATCCTCGGCTATCGATTCACCAAACTTCGCCAGCAAGGAGTCGGCTTGGATGAAATCGGAACCGCCGCCGGACAATTCAAAATTGAATACCCTTTCGATGATCTACTCCCGCTTGATGATACGGGCTTACTGGGTCTAGTTAACGTTTGGCCCAGCATTGATGAAAGTATTCGTCAGCATAAAGACTTCACAACAGATTACATGGAGCACTTTGGTCGCGCCGGCGGAACTCGCCATGATACCCTCGCCTTCGCCACTGCTACAAAAATTGGCGAAGCCGGAGCGCCCCACCCTGATTTTTACTACATTAATTTCAGGGGTGGCCCTCGAAGCTTTGAGTATGTTCAAGTAGAGCAACTCTTTCTACCCTCGCACTGGAAGAATCAAAAACTACAAAGCGGAGCCTTCTTTAAGAATAAAATTGTCTTGATCGGCCCTGTCGCGGAAAGATTCAAAGATTCGTATCCTACACCTGTCACTAATACCGGCCTGTATGAACGCATCGGCCAGTTAATGCCTGGCGTCGAAATTCATGCTAACATTCTCTCTACCATCCGTAGCGGCAGCTATATTCTACCTGTCAGCTCGAGCACGATCTTCACGATCACTTTGGTCATAGCATTATTCGCTCAGTTGCTTGCACACAGCTTACGGCAACCCGCCGTAAGAGCGCTAATTACCTTAGTTATCCTAGGTCTCTTTTTCGTTATTACTCAGTGGATTTTCGTCGAACACTTAACCTACATAGCCGCGCTCAAGCCTGTATGCGCGCTCTTCATACTCAGCACTATCTTCATTGTCTACGACTTTACCCTCGAGCAACACGAACGAAATCGCGTCCGCTCCTACCTCGACCGTTACGTCACCCGTAACGTCGCCGACGTTATCTTAAATGACCGTGGCGACTTTGAAGAAAGCCTCAAAGGCAAACGTTCCGAAGTCTGTATATTCTTCAGCGACATACGCGGCTTTACCACCCTCAGCGAAAACCTCGATCCCGAAGAACTCGTCGCTCTCCTCAATGAATATTTCAACCCTATGGTCGACATCGTGCTTAAAGCCGATGGCACGCTACAAAAATTCATTGGCGATGCCATCATGGCTGTCTGGGGCGATACCCTCCATATGTCTGAGGAGGACAAAGCAGTCAAAGCGGTCAAAGCCTCATTAGAAATGCTCGAAGCACTTGCCTCGCTAAACTCATCCATCACCGCCCGTGGCTATGCACCACTTGGGATCGGCATCGGCCTCAACTACGGTGAAGCCATCGTCGGCAATATCGGCCATGCGCAACGTATGGAATTCACCGTCCTCGGCGACGCGGTCAACCTGGCCGCCCGCCTAGAAGGTGCGACCAAAGTATATCATCAACAGATCCTCGTTGGCGAAAGCGTCTACAAGTTGGCCGGTAACAAAATCGCTTTTCGTTTCGTCGCAAACCTACTAGTTAAAGGCAAAGAGACGGCCGTCCCCGTTTACACACCCATAACCGAGCAATCCAAAATGACCGCTGTCGCTCGCGACTGGCTCGCAACCTACGAAACCGCTATCCAGCACTTTTTTGACCGCGATTTCGAAGCCGCTCGTAAAGCATTCGAAATCGCCAACGAAGCTCTCGGAAATGAAGATTATATCTGCCAGTCCTATATTAAAAAATGCATCGTATTCAAACAGAACCCACCTCCTTCAGACTGGGACGGCACCGATAAACTCACCACTAAATAACCGAGCAATACCACTCCCATTAATACAGATAGATGGGCCACGACTAAAATAGTTCGACGTTTGCGTGGGTATTTCGTAAGCCAACTCAGGTAAGGACGATGTCTCAGCATGCTTTGCTAAATAAGGCTACAGAACACTATGACCCAAACCATTTTAAAAGTCAGTCAGGTCCGGAAAAGCTTCGGCTCGGTGGAGGTTCTCCACGGAGTTGACCTTACTTTACGCATCGGCGAACGCGTCGCCCTCATGGGCCCCAGCGGCAGCGGTAAATCCACCCTACTCAACTGCTTGAGCGGTATCGAGCCAATTACCTCCGGCGAAATTACCCTCGGCGACCTAAGAATAGATCATGCCGACCGCGCTCAAATTGATCAAATTCGGCGCGAGCAAATCGGCTACGTCTTCCAGTCATTTCACTTACTGCCTACCCTCACCGCCCTCGAGAATATTGAGTTCCCCGGCCAGTTAATCGGTATGCCGAAAAAAGAGCGCCTGGAACAAGCCAACCAGCTACTCGAAGCGGTCGGCCTCAGCGCCCGTGCACATCATCGCCCCGATAAATTAAGCGGTGGCGAGCGGCAACGCGTCGCCCTCGCACGTGCTGTCATGCACCGCCCACGACTCATTCTCGCAGATGAGCCTACGGGTAGTCTCGACTCCCAAAGCGGACAGCGCGTCCTCGACCTGCTCCGCGATCTATCCGAAAGCCATCAGATCGCAGTGCTGCTTGTCACCCACGATCCGCAAACCACTCGTATTTGCGACCGAGTAGTGTCCATGCGTGACGGACGAATCGTTGATTCCGAAGCCTGATGCAAGCGGCTGACTCAAAAAGTCCACACACTAGTTGGACGCTCTTTACGAGATTTACGCTGCGTCACTGGCGTCAATCCTTGGGCAGTTACCTGCTCTTACTCGCGATCGTCGCGGTCGGCGTCGGCGCCTTCAACGGTATCCGCCAAGCCAGCCGCGCCGCCTCCGCGAATTTCGGCCTCTTCAATGAAGCAGTCTCGGGCCAGAGCGATTTCGTCATACAAAAAGCATCCGGCACCCTAAGCGAAAACGACTTAATCAAGCTGCAATCGCTCAGCGGCTATCCAGCATGGCACTTGTTGCCTGTGATCGAAGGCTCACTCACTCAAATCGATCCCGATACAAATGCCCAACGGCAACTTCGCCTCATTGGGCTAGACCTGATTGCGATTGGCAACCTTCCCCGCTTCGTCGAGCAAGGGCTCCAAGTCGTCGATCAAGACGCTCAATGGTTCGACTACATAGGTCGCCCCGACCTCATCTGGATATCCTACAAACTGCAGGAACTGGCGAACTTCCAAGTCGGCGATCGTATACAACTCGCCACTGGAGGCCGCATGCAATCGGCGCAGATCGCAGGCATACTCGGCGATGCGGAAAACCCACTTCCAGAAGACCTCGTTATTGCCGACATTCCGGTCGCTCAAACCATCCTTAGCCGCCCTGCTGGCATAGACCGCTTGGAAATTGTCTTACAAGATCGTATCCGCCGCGCTGATACGGAATATCTGGAATCTATCCAAAACCGCATCGAGGCACTTCTGCCCGAAGGATTTCTCTTAAAGCCAGCTGCCGAACGAGCCGCCCAACGTGCGAGCATGACCGAGGCTTTCCGCCTCAACTTAATGATTCTTTCGCTCATCGCGATACTTGTGGGTGCCTACCTTATCCTGCAAGCGCTTGACGCTGCCGTCGTCCGCCGTCGCCAGGAAATGGCCACGCTCAAATCACTCGGCGTCAGCTCTAAAATACTTTTCCGCATCTCGATGATGGAAGCCGCCTTTATCGGTGTGCTCGGTTCCTTTGCCGGGATCGGAGTCGGCTATCTCCTCGCTCTCGCGGCCGTGCATTCCATAGAGGACACAGTCAATGCACTTTACTTCGCCAGCTCGTCTCAAGCGATAGAGCTGACTGCCTCCGACTGGTGGATCGGCCTCTCCCTCGGGACTATTTTCAGCCTGCTTGCGGGGTGGATTCCCGCCCGCGATGCCATGGAGACGCCGCCCGCTCAAATTCTCTCACGTGGCGATTGGTCGCCCGGTTTCGCTTGGTTGAGTAAGCCCACTGTCGGTATCGTTTTGCTTGCTGCTGGCACGCTTGCACTCGCGATCCCGCCTATTGCGATGGAAGGTGGTTCGAAATTTGCACTGGGCGGCTTCCTCGCCGCGGCTGGTTTCTTGTTAGGTGTCGCCCTACTCTCCGGGCAAATCCTTGTCGGCATGGCCAAGCTTTTTAGCTTCCTAGCAACAGGCCCCGTTCGGCGCATCGCTCTTTCACGGCTCGCCGATGGGTCCAGCCGTCATCGGCTTGCGGTGGCTGGGTTGGTCATCGCCATCGCCATGGTTACGGGCATGTTTCAAATGGTAGGTAGTTTCCGCTCCACGATTATCGACTGGTTTGATGTCCGCTTTCAGGCAGAGCTCTACATTTCCGAGCGCGGCGTATCCGGCGTTGGTGACAATAACGGACTCGACCCAGCCATCATTGATTCGCTCGCAGCCGACCCGGCAGTCAGCTTCATGGACACACTCTACGTCGAGCGCGTCAAAGCGCCAGTCGGTGTAACCATCCTGGCCGGGATCGATCTCAACGCTTGGAAGAATCAAATCGATCAACTCTGGTTAAAACCACCCGGCAGCCTAACTGCGATTGAGGGCGCTGAGCCGGCACTCATCAGTGAAACCTTCGCCCGCCGCTTCGACGTCCTGAACGGTGGAACTGTTCGAATTGAAACATCCACAGGTCCGCAAACGATCAGCCCGATCGGCATCTTCTCGGACTATGGAAATGAGTTCGGCAGCGCGGCCATCGATCAGTCCGTCTGGAAACGGTGGACGCTCAACGACCGCCCTCTCAACACCAGCGTCTATCTGACCCCAGAGTCTGACACCAATGTCGAACGCGATCGACTTCGTGTAGAATATCCAGGCCTCGATATTCGTAATGCGAAGGAACTTCGCGATCTTGCCATCGGCATCTTTGAACAAACTTTTCGAGTCACGGCTGCGCTCAACGGCATCGGTATCGCCGTCGCCATGGCCGGGCTACTACTTGGCCTCATCGCCATATTTGAAGAATCCAGTCTGACTTGGAAAACCCTCGACTACCTCGGCTTCACACGCCGTCGACTCGTCCTCGCCGCCGGCCTCGAAGGTGCGGGCATTGCCTTCGCCGCATGGATCAGCGGCACAGGGATCGGCCTTATCTTGGGATGGATATTGATCACTAAGATTAATGTCCAGTCCTTCGGATGGACCCTCCAATGGCACCTCCCCGTCTTCACCTTTTTAACTTTGGGCTGCTTTCTCGTCCTCGCAGGTGGCCTCTGCGGCATCTTCTCTGGAGCTTACTGGCACCGCAGCCACCGAAAGTCATGAATACATCCAAGCTAATTCTTTCCCTACTCTTATTGAGCCAGTCGCTGCTCCTAGCGGACTGGATACAACCCCCCCTACAAACTCTGGAAGGCTACCCCGTGCCGCAACCCGACCGTGCACCCGAACTGCCCCGCGACCATGGCGCACACCCGGAATATGCAATCGAGTGGTGGTATTGGGTCGGACATCTTGAAGCCACAGATTCCGACGAATCCTTTGGCTTTCAATCGACTGTCTTTCGCCTCGGAGGAGATCCGAATACGAAGCAATCGCCGGAGCCATCCATCTTAGGCCATGAGCAGCTCTACATGAGCCACGCCGCGCTCAGCGAACTCAGCACAAATCGATACTTTCACTCTGAACGCATCTTCCGCAACGGTTGGCAAGCCACCGCTTCGACCGAAGAACTACGGTTTAGCGCAGGTAATATACAAGTCGCGCCACTCGCAGATCGGGACGGGCAGCACATGATACTTCGCTACAGCGAAGATGCCTATCTTGAGCTGACTTTAATCCCGCAAAAACCAATCGTCGTCTTCGGCGAGCGCGGACTAAGTCGCAAAGGAGCGGATCCCGCCGCAGTCAGCCTCTACTGGAGCTATACCCGAATTAAGGTTTCGGGAACGCTCCATCGTAACGGAAGGCCAACCGCAGTATCCGGGAGCGCCTGGATGGACCATGAAATCTCCTCCAGCCAACTCGGTAGCGATCTAGCCGGTTGGGACTGGACCGCTATTCAACTTGATGATGGCACCGAGGTTAAAGCTTACCGTTTGCGCCAGGTGAACGGCGGAAGCGATCCCTGGTCCGCCATTTACTGGATCGACCGCGATGGAGCGACCCGTTCTGTCTACGCAGATCAATTTAAATGGATCACGGAGAAGACTTGGCTAAGCTCCAACACCGGAACCACCTACCCCACCAGCGTGCGTATTGAAGCAATCGACCCTGAAGATGGTTCGAAAAAGATTTACCGTCTACGTCCCAAATTTGACGCTCAGGAATTTATCGGCAACAACGGCAGCAATCCTTACTGGGAAGGCGCCTGCGATGTCCTCGACGAAGAAGGCCAGCGAATCGGCAAAGCCTACCTCGAACTCGCAGGCTACAGCGGCGGCCTCAGAGGTAAGCTCAACTAGCTGTTGAATAACTACCTAAGAGTTGTGCAACCCATCCCACCGAATCTTAGCCAGAAGCATACACAAGTAGCCATTAACGATCGCCTCGGCGGATTTCTGAACCACCGAAATTCACGCGCACTCTGTAGATCCGCTTGATCTTAAACTTGATTTCAAAAGTCTCTTTATCGACTGAAGCAGGCACTTCTTCACGGTGAATATCGACGATCGCATGAAAGCCCCGCTCAGAAAAAATATCGATCAGCATGACGAGTGCCTTAGGGTCTTGAAAAAGTGAATCCTCAGAGTTGATCACCGCCATCCCGGAGATCGCATGTCGCTCGATAATGGGAATGAAGTCGTTCTTCAATATTTCCACAACCTTGGCAAATAATTGACTGTCGTTCTCTTCATAAGAATCCAAGCGGTCGACTAATTCTTGGCGGGCGTGCTTTGAGATCGAACTGGCTACGGGTATCGGCGTCAGCCGGTCATAGGTTGCTTCATCCAGCTCTAATGAACCTTGGTAGCGGAGCTCCTCATCAATCCGCTCCCGCACCTCAGCAATCGTTCCATGCGCATTGATAAAGTGATAAAAGAAGATTTCGCGTAAGTCCCTGAGCGCACCATATGTTTTTTCTTTGAAGGTCCTGTAACGATTGATGGCCGCTTCAGTTTCCAAATCAGTCGGTCGTAGCTCGAGCAATTCACCGACGCCGGATTCACGCACCTCATCATTGTGAGCTTTCGCTTCAAGCCCACGATTTAGTTGACGACGCACGCTCTCCTTCTCATCAACGAAAAGCACTACAATATGAAAATGTGGCTTTTTGAAATAGTCCGAATACTCGGTGCCAGAGTAACGCGCTTTTAATTCAACCAGTCGGCTGTAGAGCAACTTCACGCACTCTACCTGAACCTTGGTTCGTGGAAACCCGTCTACCACAGCACCGGTCTTGAAAATCGGGTCCAGCAGCTTTCGCAACATGATCTCGATGACTTCGCGATCACCGACCAGTAAACCGGCATCTTTCATCTTTTCTGCCTCAGGACTCTTCAACAAGCTACTCACTACGAGCGGCGGCGCCGTTAAATCACGAAACTTCATTATGAAATTTGTATTGGTTCCTTTACCTGCACCCGGCGCGCCATTTAACCAAAAGATCTCTTTGGGAAATCGAAGTTGTGCTTCGCCAAATTCTTCAATCAACTTAGACCATACCGAGTTAAAAATGATTTGAGCATCTTTAACTTCGAGGTCTTGGACACGCTTACTATCAGAGTCCGTTTTAATCTTGTTCGTATCCGTAGGCATAAAATTTCTAATCTCGGGGTAATTTAAAAGTGTATCAGTGAGGGAAATTCACACGACGATCAAGCCTCATTCGGGTTCGCTCTCCAAGGTGGTGCCGAAAGCCCACCGAACTGTTTCTCAGAATTTTTTGGCAAGCAAATCCGAGTAGCCGCTGCCTCGAAGTCCTCTTCCCCCGACAGAATATCGATCTCCAGGCGCATGAAATATACCGGGACTTTGCAATGCATGTCTTCGTAGAGACGGACCGCATCCTTCTCTGTTGTCACCACAAATTCGACTCCGGTCTCCTCTGCCTGCGTGTAGACATGCTCGATCTCGTTGCGGGAAAACCGGTGATGATCCAGAAAACGCTGATTAAAACGGATTTCTGCACCGAAATCCCGAAGCATATTCTCAAAACTCTCGGGCGAGGCGATTCCGCTGAAAGCCGCAATCTTCGCTCCTTTCAATCGATCCAGTGAAAGACGCTCTCCAGTGTCTACCTCTTGTAAATATTGCGGCCGGTGCGCGCACTCGATAATTTCCGCAGTCGGATTATTTTCGCGGATCAACTCCATTAAGGCTTCGTCCTTCTGCCCATCCGATTTCGTCAAAAACACATAACTAGCCCTGGACAGATGCTTAATCGGCTCCCGTAAGATACCACGGGGCAGCAAGTGCTGATTCCCAAAAGGATTCGTTTTATCAACGAGTAATAAATTTAACCGCCCCTTAAGCGGTAAATACTGGAACCCATCATCCAAAATTAGAGTGTCACAACCAAAATGACGAATCGCATAGGATCCCGCTTTCACCCGATTCTTGTCGCAGAGCACGACTACGCCCGGCAAATTACACGCTAGCATATATGGCTCATCACCAGCGACTTCGGAGTCAAGCAGCACCGTCTTCCCATCACTCACGATCTTTGGTGGGGCTTCGGCTCCATGCGTCAATTTACGCCACCACTTCTTTAAGACGGGTTCCTTCTTACTTTTGTAGCCACGGCTAAGAATCGCGACTTTGCGCCCGCGCTCATGCAGAGTCCGTGCAAACTTCTCGACTACGGGCGTTTTGCCCGTGCCACCCACCGTCAAATTTCCCACGACCACGACCAAGCAACCCAACGGTTTGTTACGAAGTATCCGATGCTGGTAGAGATACCAACGCAGTTGGACAATCCCGCTGAATATGAAAGAGAGCCCATAAAGAAAATTTGCAAACAGCTCTGCCGCGCGGCCATGCCGGCGATCATAGATCACATCAGCAGTGAACTGTGCAAAATCATTCGCCTTGCGGTTAATCTTTTCACGGAAATTTTCAGACATTTTAATAATAAAAGCAGGTATCAATAAGTGATTAAATAAAGCTACAATTCAGAAACAGGGTTGACGCCGTAATTAATCACCTCTTTTAACCGAATTCACTGATTTGCATATTTGCCAGTGTAAAATGCACAATTAGCAGCCAAATAGTTCTCATCTAAGTAACCTATGCCCAACTCTGATAAATACAAACTGACTCACTCAAGAACGACTGTCTGCCTTTTTGAAAAGGCTAGAGAGATCGGGATATGATTTATCAATTGTGAAAATAATATAAGCCTTCGCCACCCGCGAAGGCTTAACACTTTTAAAGAAGACACACCACTAACATGAAATACTTAATTATAGCCGAAAAGCCTTCGGTCGCCACAGACCTCTCTAAAGCACTCGCCAAACAGCTCGGTAAGTTTGAGAAAAAAGGAAAGTCCCGCGACGCCCAATATTTCGTCAATGAGAATGCTGCCATCACCTCGGCTGTGGGCCACCTAGTAGAGCTTAAGATGCCGACCGGCCCCAATGGCAAAAACCTCCCTTGGAATTTCAAGGTGCTTCCCGCTATCCCGAAAAAGTTTGAGCTCCAACCGATCGAGCAAACCAGCAATCGCCTGAAGCACGTCCTCAGTCTCGCGAACAAAAAGGAATACGACTGCATCATCAATGCATGTGACGCCGGACGTGAAGGTGAGCTTATCTTCCAATATATCATGGAGATCGGCGAGATCACGAAACCCGTCAAACGGCTATGGATGCAGTCCATGACGACCAACGCGATCGAAGAGGCCTGGGGGAAACTGCGTTCAGGTGAACAGATGTCCA
>Ga0307933_1000647_pt1 | contig 31741 bp, 24 predicted proteins | sample OrgLakmetageno88_FD_201811 | JGI IMG/M metagenome (GOLD analysis project Ga0307933, IMG submission 201811) | Saline water microbial communities from Organic Lake, Antarctica - #88 | ecosystem: Environmental > Aquatic > Non-marine Saline and Alkaline > Saline | place: Antarctica: Organic Lake... | reverse complement strand
CGGCTCTATGATCATGTCCCCAGTTGGCCCAATATCCGCACATGCTGGCAGGTTTTAGTCGTGCATATGAGTTAACGGTTGGGGCAATAACGCCACTGAGAGCTTCGTGGTGTTTCAACAATCCAGCGATACAGCCTTTGGTTAAATCCGAAAGGTTGTTCTTGCTTACGCCGTCAGCTAAAGCATTATTTCCATTCTTGTCGGTAAAACTGATGTTGATATGCAGACCAGACCCACTTATTTCAGGGAACGGTTTGGCTAGGAAAGAAAGTAAATATCCTTTTTTATAAAGCACTTCTCGAGCTAAGTTTTTAAATAAGAAAAAGTTGTCGCAAGCGCTGAGGGCGTCTGAGTAACGCAAGGTTAATTCGAATTGCGGGGAGTCAAATTCTGCATTTAACGATTCAATAGGGATATTACATTTAGCCGCTTCATCCCAAATTAAATCCATTAATCCTTCTGGGTCATTGAAAATACCAGTTCCGTATACACAGGCTCCTGGTGCATCATAGGGAACCAGTTTCGAGTCCTCTTTGCTGACCACATAAGCTTCGCCCTCCAAACCAATCATGGGTGTCAAACCGTGCGCTTGCCACGCTTTAATTGCTTTTTTTAATGCACTTCGGCCACACAGTCCAAATGGACGCTCATGCTCATATACATCAGCTAAAGCAATGACAGAGTTTGGTTCCCAGCTTGTGCGATAATCTTGGGGATCGAATTTCATACATACATCAGGCAAACCTTGGTCAGCTCCGCCATGTGGTGCCTCTACCATTTGCCTCGAATAAGTAACCGAATAAACACCTTTACATAGCATTGCTTCGCCTTTCGAGGCAAAGCTTCGAGGAAGATACTTTCCACGCGCCAAGTTAAGTTGGTCGCAAAATAAAACCCTTATCTTTTGTTCTTTTGAATTATCATGTTTGCTCATATGCGGGCCTCTAATATTATTCACTGCTAAGTTATTTGTTTCTGACACGAATGTCTTAGCAATAGAGGACAACCTCCTCGTTATGCATTCTCTTCTGCTAATTTATCAATATGATGTAATTCTTAGAAATTTTTAAAGAGTAAAAGATGATGGGTGAAATTGTTGGTGCTGGACTTATATCTCATGTCCCTACTATTATGTTGTCTAAGGAAATTAGGTACGAATTGAATGAAGGAAAAGAAATTTCATTAATCCCTGGTTTTCATCGAATTAGAAAAGAGGTGCTTGATGTACTTAAGCCAGATGTCGTCATCGTGCTTGATACACACTGGGGTACGTTAGTAGAGTATGTTGTTACCTCACACGCAAGACGGGCAGGTAAATACACATCAGAAGAATTACCTAGAGGTATGTATCAAGTTCCATACGACCTGAAGGGTGACCCTGATTTAGCTAACGCCATGGCTGAAGAAGTCAATAAAGAGGGGGTTCGATGCAGTGCTATTGATGACCCATATTTGCCCATACATTATCCAACTATTAATCTTGCGCACTACCTTGAGCAAGATGAGGCGTGGATATCTGTTTCTTGTGCTATGACGGCGGGTGTTGAGGAAAACTTGGCGGTGGGAAGAGGAATAGCTAACGCAATCGCTAAGTCAGGCAAAAAAGTGGTGATACTGGCCAGTGGTTCTATGAGTCATACTTTTTATCCGTTTAACGAGTTGCACTTACATGAATCAAGTGACCCAAAACATATCTTTACCGATGGTGCTCGGGAAGCAGATTACGAGAGGTTGGCATGGTTTAAACAAGGCGATCATGCGTCGGTAATCAATAACATGGATGACTATTATCAATACAAACCTGAAGGACGCTTTGCTCACTATCTTATGATGGTTGGCGCATTAGGCTCTGACAAATGCAAGGCCATAGGAAGACAGTTTAGTGACTATGAAAACTCTGTTGGAACAAGTCAGGTGCACGTTTGGTTCGACCGCCCTGAAGATGGCTGGTCATAAAAGATTGAGTCGCTAATAGCGACTTTTATACCGGTATTTAGGTTGTCGATACCAAAAACCCGATAAAGGCTTTTTATGTCTTCATCGGGTTTTATTTTTTACTGCGATTTAATTTACGCTATGGACTTGATGTAATTCAACCAATTGAGTATTTCTAGCGCCCGAATATTGCCATCGGTAAGATCGGTGTCTATACCAAGTAGCCAACCCGCCGCTTTATTATTAGGCTCCAGTTCCAATGCTTTCATTTGCTCAACTAGGCGCTCGTGCCCTTCATCGTTTGCAACAAATTTCTCATTTAACATATCGTTTTTGTAGAGTTCAAACAGCATTCGCAGCTGTGCAATATCAAATTCAGGATGATATTGCACGCCCCAGACTTCAGATTTCTCTACCGGAATAATCGCTCCTTGTATCTCGCAATGTGCATTACTGCATAACAAGGTAGCGTTTGCTGGCAATCTAGTCACTTCATCATAGTGAATGCAGGGAGCATCATAAAACAACGGCTTTTGCTGCATGAATGGGTGGGTTTGAGCCGCGGCAGTTAGGCTGATTTTTCTTGCAACGCCGAGTTCTCGACCATTGCGGCATGGCGCAACAGCGCCGCCTGACGCAATTGCCGCAATTTGCAGTCCCCAACAACTTCCTAATATTGGTTTTCCTGTTTTGGCAAACTCAATTAATGCGTCAATTTGTTTTATAACCTCGGGTGTTTCGTCGAATGCGCGCAAGCTAGAGCCAGAAATGACTAGCCCGGCATAATTCTCAAAACTTTCACCTTCCGGCAATACTTCTCCTTCAGCAGCATTGACTACGTCAATACCGATATCTTTGTCAAAACATTTGATTGCATTTATGTAGACATCGGAGGCAGATATAACTCCGATTTTTTTCGCTTTTTGCTGAGTTTCGATGGTATTTCCTTCCATCATCAATATTTTCACTTATTCAATCCCCTTAAATAGATGGCACTTCGCCGGTCATGATCCTTCTATATGCGCGCGGACTAACGCCAAACCATCTTAAAAACGCCCTCGAAAATGTACTGTGTTCGGAATAACCTAGTTTTAAAGCCATTTGCGCTAGTGAAACACTTTTTGCCACAGTAAGCTCACATGAAGCTAAATTCATTCTGCAGTCATCCAGTAAGTTTTGATAAGACTTGCCTTCAGCGGATAACTTTCGTCGCAGTGTTCGCGTCGACAAACAGAGTTCTTTGGCTACAAAATCTTGGCTAATATCAGTTTCAATTAAGCCCCTATATATTAGATATTTAGCTCTATCCATGAACGCCATTCCGCGATTTTTTGACGAATAAATTTTTGACAACTCGGCAATTTCTGTTTGTGATGTTTCGTTGTGCTTAGGTAATGCTCTGGATAGAAATTTGGCTGGGAAAATGATCTCATTGGCACTTGATGAATAAGTTATTGGTGCATGTAAATATTGATGGAGCTCTGAATTTCTCTGGGTTTTTGGCGCCTCTATGCCGATTCTCACATGAGCAAATATATCGGGAGAGACCGACTTAAGGAAATTCGCGAATACACTTAATGTATACAAGGCATCCTGCTCTCGAGGCCAAATTTGGGGATCGAGTATCTTGTAACTCAGTCGCGCTATATCTTCATTTACCTCCAGCTTCATTAACGTGGCGTCTTGAATTAGTGGATAGAATCTGCACAACCAATGCAGCCCCATACCGAGTGTTCTAGACTGCATGGCAACTTTACCTAAAACACCTCGTGACAGATAATTGCATGAAGTACCTACTAGCCAACCCAATTCAGGCTTGTTTGCTTTCGCTGCTGCTTCCTCCAGAGAATAAACAAATTTTGATAAGGGCAATTGCGACTCATCTTTAAATTTTTCTACGTTTTCTGGCATCCATACCTGCCAATCCTCAAGGACTGCCGTTGTTATGAATGGGGTTGTCATAATTATTACCTTTTGTGCTTTTAAGGAGTTTTACTTATCTGCAACAAAATATAATAAAATTAAACGTAAAAGATTTATCTATTGTTATTCATATTTTACCTATAAGTATCAGATCGTGAAATTGACGATGGTTTTGCTGCAAATAGTCCTAACATGCCAAGTTTTTTAATGCTGGGTGTGCGAGCGTAATGTAAAAATTCAGGCATCTGTCATTATGCACAACGAAGTCGATTTTAATTCTCCCACTATTGTAAAAACTGGTGTTTTGCTGGGCACAATAGGGGTTTTATCGTTTATTGTTCAACCAGGACTAGTTCAAGGGTTTGTGACCCAAATGGGCTTATCCGAAGCAAGTGCTAATGCATTGGCGTTTGATGAAATGTTAGGGGTCGCTATTGCAACCTTTGTTACGTCATTTCTTAAATCCAAAATTAATTGGCGATATATTCTTACCACTGCACTTGCATTTGCTGTTCTGGGGAATTTTTTCTCTGTATTCGCGATGTCATCTCTGGATTTCTTATCTGCAGCTCGGTTCATTACTGGACTGGGAGAAGGAGCAATCATTTCACTTAGTTTTACCATAATTGGCCTAACTAAACGGGTCGAACGAAATTTAGCAGCGTATCTCGTGTTATTGCTCACCTATGGTGCTTTTGGCTTGTGGATCATGCCACAAGCATTCAGCACGATAGGCTTGGAAGGGATCTTCATTATATGGGGAAGCATAACTGCATTATGTTTTTTTGTGGTGAAGCACATCCCCGCGTCGTCAAATCAACCAGTCAACCCTGAAACCAGCGCTATCAACATGCCGATGTCTACTAAATTGACTGCGCTGTTGGGGGTGCTTTTGTTTAATTTGGCAATAGGTGTTGCTTGGGCTAATTTGTTTTTAATAGGAATGGAGATAGAACCCAACGAACAAGCGATTGCTAATGCCTTACTAATATCTCAATTTTTCGCCATTTTAGGCGCTTTGATCCCGGTCTTTATGGAACAAAAATTGGGCTTATTCAAGCCGATCCTGCTTACTATTTTTGGTAGTATTATCTCTATTTCATTATTGATGAGCGAGCCTACGCTAACCACGTTTATTATTGCGGTAAGTTGTTTCAACTTTTTATGGAACTTTGGGCTTCCTTTTGTGTTGAGTGGTGTTGGCAACTTAGACAAAAACGGTCATATGATCAGTCTTGCTATCGCCCTGCAGATGACAGGCTTAGGTTTTGGACCTTTCTTTGCTGCCATTGTGTTAGGTAACGAAGGCAGCTTTTACGACGTTCAAATACTCATTGTCTGCTTATATTTATGCTGTTCTGTACCATTGATGTTAGCCTTAAATGCGCATCGGAAAAAGTTAAAAAATGCGCTTGTTTAGCCTAATTTTTTTGTTTTAGGAACTATTGCTAAGTCTGATTATTAACACCAATTTACGCCTTACCTTGTATTGTAGCAGGTGCAAAGTAACGCTATCGTGGATGTCGATCAATTGCTGATAATAAGGTATGGTCTATTAACAATTGCTGATAATAAGGTATGGTCTATTAAATTTATTAGTTTATTTATTGAGTACAAATGAGGGGGCGATTATATAACCGCAGTGACGGACTTGAACCTCAAATATGGTCAAGTGTGCTGCGTGGTCTGCAATTCCATCTTGCTGAACATAATATTGATACTCCGCATTTGTTGCATGAATGCGGTATCGCTATTGATGATTTAGACCATCCCCATGGACAAATTCCACTTAACCGGTATCTGAATTTTTTAAACAAAGCAGCAAAACAAGCTGATGATCCATTGCTTGGCATTAAGTTATCAAAGTCTATAGGGCCGGAGCTATTGGGTGCGCTTGGTTTCTTATTTCTATCCTCAAGAACCTTATATGATGGGCTAGATGCAATATGCCAATATCAAAACCTATTCCAAGAATCAACCCGACTATCGTTAAATAGAATGGGAGGTCATTATATTTTGGGGTATCAAGTGTATGGCATGGGTAATATAGACACGCGTCTTGATGTTGAATTTAGTATCGCCTATACCGCTCGGTTGATTCGCTCGTTCTCAAACAATCAAGTTAAATCAGTTAAAATGCTTTTTAGGCATTCACCATCAGTATCAGTTTCACACTATCTTAGGTTAGCCGGGGTACCATGTGAATTTAACCAAACGGTCAACGGAGTTTCTATTAACGCTGATGATATTAGCTTTAAAGGCGCGAGATTTGATCCTGATCTTACCCAGATTTTAACCGATTACTTGGATGCTGATTTAGCCTCAAAAAATCAAGTAAACAGCTTTTCAGACCAAGTCAGAACCGCAATTATGAGCGAGCAAGGTCAAGAAAAAACTACCGCTAAGCTTATTGCACGCAGACTAGGCGTGTCGATACCAACATTTTTTCGTAGATTAAAGTTAGAAAATGAATCATTTAAGACAATGTTAGATAATGTGCATTATGAATTGGCACGCAAATATTTATCTGAAACACAGCTGAACATCTATCAAATAAGTCATTTGCTGGGTTTTTCATCGACACCAAGTTTTACTCGAGCATTTAAAAAATGGACTAATGGAATCACTCCCAGCGCTTATTTAACTGAGCTTAAGAGAAATCAAGGCCAGTAGTTTTAGTTCCCTGCTTAAAAACTTTGTCCTAATATGCTAAGTACAATCCTGTTAGAAGTGAGTATGTTAATCATAATTACAAAAAAAAATAGGGATTAAAGGCACTTACATGAAACTAGAAAAATCATCAATTTATATAGCGCTTGCATTGGGTTTAACCGTTGTCGGACAGGCTCACTCACAACAAGAAGCACAAGAAAAAAAGAAAGATAAGCTTTTTGAAGTCATTGAAATTACTGCAACTAAACGCTCTGAGTCAATTCAAGAAGTGCCGGTTTCTGTATCAGCTTTATCAGGCAAACAGCTAGACGCTTTAGGCCTCAGCGACAATGCCGAAATCACTCAACAGATTCCTAATTTCCAAGTAAACGCCTGGTCTCCTCAACTAACTATTTTTAACTTACGAGGCGTTTCCCAAAATAACTTTGTAGATAACTTAGAAGCGCCAATTGCGGTTTACCAAGACGAATCTTACATTGCAAGTATGAATGCAATTTCAGGCCAAATGTTCGATATTGAACGAGTTGAAGTCTTGCGAGGCCCACAAGGAACTTTGTTTGGTCGAAATGCAACAGGAGGCTTGGTTCACTATATCAGTCGCGGTGCCAGCGACCAATATACCAACGGTTTTGTTGATGTTTCTGTCGGCTCATTTAATCGCCAGAGTGTTGAAGGTGCAGTTGGTGGCGCAATATCCGATAGTGTTAGAGGTCGTTTTGCTTTTAGGCATGAAACCGCAGATGGCTATATAAAGCCGCTAGCAGGTGTTCCGGATGTTGACCAAAGAGCGATTGGTGGTGCCGATGGTTATGGCTTAAGAGGCACCATAGAAGTTGACTTTTCGGATACGTTGCTTGGCGAATTCATCATTAAATATTCTAAAGATGATGACGTACCGACGGGTGGATACGTGTTTGAAAATTGCGATTTTGATGCCGACGAATTATGCCCTGTTGATGCTACAGGTCGTGCAATTGTGACTGGGGGCGTGGTCTCTGGCGACGAGCACAAACACATGAATGATACTCGCGGCTTTTTAAACCGAGAAGTAACTAGCTTGACCGCCAAGTTGACTAAGGACTTTGAAGATTTTGAATTGGTTAGTATTACTAATCATTTGAATATGGATAAGTCTTATTTGGAAGATGGTGATGCGTTTAACGCGCCTATCGTTGTATTTGGACAGGACACTGACTTCACTCAATTTTCACAAGAGTTGAGAATATCCGGCGATACGGACCGCTTAAAGTGGCAAGTCGGCGGTTACTATATGGATATCGATATGGATACTGAGGCTTTAACTATAGGGGCTCCGAATATTGATTTATCGTTCGGATTATTTGAGGCCGGCATTATATCAGCTCCGACTGTTTTTGATGATTTCCCTTTCGATGGCCGTTCAGATAGAGAATATAATTTAACTGTTGAAAATGTCTCCATTTTTGGCCAAATTGATTATGACCTTGCAGATGACTTGATACTAACTGCCGGGTTGAGATATTCAAAAGATACCAAAAATATTAATTGGGTTGCCTTTTTCAGCTCGGATCAGCAAGCGGCCCGCATACCGTATGCAGCTACCGAAAGTAATGTAAATGTAGACGCAGCCAGCGTATTCAGGAGGTTTGCCGATGATAGTATTGATTATTCAGACTACGCAGCAAGATTATCTTTGAAGAAACAATTTACGGATTCAACAATGGGTTTTGTGTCTTGGAACAGAGGTATAAAAGGAGGCAACTGGACTTTATCTTCGAATGTTGCGCCTGAGCGTTTCCGACACGAGCCAGAAGTCCTGAATTCGTTTGAAGTAGGCATAAAAACAGAGCTAACCAAAGGTACACGCTTAAATGCGACCACTTATTATTATGATTACGAAGACTATCAAACTTTTGTTGCTATTCCTCCCGGTGAAGTTTCACCCAATCCACAAATTGGTAATTCCGATGCGACAGCCTACGGGGCAGAACTAGAACTCATTAGTTCGTTAACCGATAACTTTGACATGATGCTAGGCTTAGCATTTAGTCATTCAGACGTTGACGCTGTTCAAGCAGGTAGTTCGCCGGTATTAAACGCAGAGTTTCCTAGTGCGCCAAGCGTGTCGGGTAACTATCTTTTTCGTTATTATAAGGAGTTGGGTCAAAATACAGTTGTTTTCCAGTTTGACGGCGCATATTACGCAGATCAATTTTTAGAAGTCACAAACGGCCAGGGTACGCTGCAAGAAGCCTATAATGCATCCAACCTAAGTGTGAGTTACGAAACCGAATCTTGGACTTTTAGTGTGTGGTCAAAGAATCTATTTGATGAGCGTTACAAAGCCTACTCTCTTGACCTCGGAACACTGGGGGCGACGACCTTTTATGCGCCACCTCGTACCTCTGGTGTATCTGCAAGATATGAATTTTAACAAGGAGCAGTAAATGACGGTTATTAAATATGTAGATGCCGACAACAACGTAACTGAAGTTGAAGCAGAATCTGGCGAAAGTATCATGTCATTGGCGGTAAATAACATGGTCGATGGGATCGTCGGTGAATGCGGCGGAGCCCAGGCCTGTGCAACTTGCCATTGCTATTTAGACAAAAAATACGCTAGCCACTTTTCGGAAATAAGTGAAATGGAAGAAGCCATGCTTGAATCTGCTCCTCAACAGAATGCAAGGAGTCGTTTATCATGTCAGCTAATGTTAAACGACGATACACCTGATATAGAAGTGTCGCTTCCTTCATCTCAATATTAAGCGCGGCTGTTAAAATGGAGAAATATATTAATTCGGTTGTAATAGTTGGCGGCGGTCATGCCGCAGCCGAGGCTGCTATTGCTTTGCGCATTCAAGGTTGGGAAGGCGGCATCAAGCTTATTAGCGATGAAGACGTTCTCCCCTATCAACGGCCGCCTTTGTCAAAAGGGTATTTTCATAAAACCGTTACGTCGGCACAGCTGTTAATTAAAAAACAAGCTTTATATGAAAAGGCTAATGTGGATGTAATGCTAGGTTTATCGGTGGTTGCCATCGACCGATTATCTCAAGCCATTACTGTGTCGTCAGGCGCAATAATTAGGTATAGCCATTTAATTATTGCGACAGGCGCACAAGCTCGTATATTGAACATTCCGGGTGCTGAACTTCCTTGTGTGAGTTATCTGAGGACCTTGAATGATGCTAATAATATTATTACCAGTATTAAAAAAAATTCGCACTTGTTGGTTATCGGTGCGGGTTATATTGGTTTAGAAATTGCTGCGTCTGCCAGAAAGATCGGTGCTAGAGTGACCATTTTGGAAAGCGTTGAAAGGGTCCTTTCACGAGTTACTAATGAGCAAATGTCGCGGTTTTATCAAGATCTGCATAAAGACAACGGTGTTGACCTAAAGCTAAATATAGGTATTGAAGAAATTCATGCTATAAAAGACGGTTATGTCGCTATGTTAAACGATGGTAGTAATGTTAACTTTGATCATACGGTTGTGGGTATTGGGGTAATTCCAAATACAGGCTTAGCTGAAGCCGCTGGATTAGAATGCGACAATGGGATTGTAGTGAATGAGTATACGCTCACTTCAGACCCTACTATTTATGCGATTGGCGATGTCAGTAACCACCCCAATGAGTTTTACGCACGAAACATTCGATTAGAGTCCGTGCCCAACGCAATGGAACAAGCAAAGGTTGCTGCTGCAAGCATTTGCGGTAAGCCCAAAATCTATAACTCATTTCCTTGGTTTTGGTCAGATCAGTATGACGTTAAATTGCAAACCGCGGGTTTATCTCAAGGTTATGATGAAACCGTTGTTCGTGGTGATATGGCAGATAAAAAATTCGCATTATTTTATCTCAAAGAAGGCAAAGTAATTGCCGTGGATGCGATTAATTCGCCAAAAGACTTTATGAAAGCCAAAGCGCTCATTCCTCAAGGCCTAGCTGTATCTAAGGGCAAGCTTGCGGATACTACAAAAAATTGGTTTGAATAACTGAATAATTAACTTATTTACGGCTGATGGGATGAGACAGAGCAGGAGGCCTATTTTGAAGAGAGTCAAACCTAAGTCGAACACCACTAGAACCAAAGCTAGCAAATCTGATAGTGATAAATTTAATTATCTTTTTATGCTCAGAAATCTGTTTTTGAGCATACTCATGGTGACACTTTTTGGTTGCTCACGAATGCACGAAGAGAACCAATCTTCTGAAAGTCCCAATTTATTGCTGATTGTGGTAGACGACATGGGCATGGCAGATTTAGGCCGTTTTGGAGGTGAGATACCCACTCCGAATATAGATAAACTTGCTAATCAAGGTGTATTATTCACCAATTTTCACACATCCCCTGTTTGTTCTTCAACACGCGCAATGCTGCTAACGGGTGTCGATAATCATAAAGCTGGCTTGGGCAATATGGCCGAAGAATTGGCCCCTAATCAAGTTGGTCAGCCGGGCTATGAAGGCCAGTTAAATGACAGTGTAGTGACGATTGCCTCGTTACTTAGAGACAAGGGATATAGCACGTTTATGACTGGCAAATGGCATGTAGGCATGTCGTTAGAGGCGAGTCCCTGGGCAAAAGGTTTTGACAAATCTTTTAGCATGTTGGCTGGTGGTGCTAGTCACTTTAGTGATATGAAGCCCGCTTATCACCCGGATCCAAAAGGTCAAGCGCCGTATCGCCAAGACCAGAAAATAATAAATAAATTGCCTGATAATTTTGCGTTTTCTTCGCAGTTTTTCACCGACCAAATGATTAGCTACCTGCAACAAAGGGATGCTCACAAACCATTTTTTGCCTATCTTTCATTTACCGCTCCACATTGGCCAATACAGGCTCCTCAATACATAATTGACAAATATAAGGGCAAGTATGACATTGGTTATGATGTCGTCCGTGAGCAGCGTTTACAAAAGCAAATATCCCTAGGCATCGTGCCGCCACAAACTAAAAGTATTGCAGCTACAACGCCATGGGAAAATCTTTCTGCTATTCAAAAGCAAACTGAAGCTCGCACAATGGAAGTCTATGCGGCCATGATTGACGACCTTGACCAGCACATTGGTCGTCTGATTACGTGGCTTGACGACCAACAACAGCTTGACAATACAGTGATTATTTTTATGTCTGACAATGGTGCGGAAGGTCACACTATTGATCAAACTTGGCCTCGCGCGCAGTTTCCAAAAATTCGAAAGAACATTGATGAGCGCCACGATTTTAGTTTTGCAAATATTGGCAAAGTAGGTAGTTATTCTTTTATCGGTCCGAATTGGGCTCAAGCTAGCTCACCGGCCTTTAGATTGTATAAAGGCTTTCCTACCGAAGGCGGAACAAGGGTTCCCGCATTTATAACATACCCTGCATTTGCAAATGGCAAAACAACAGATGAATTCTTGTCAGTGCAAGACATCTTACCTACACTGCTTGAAATAACTAAAATCAAGCATCCTGCTCCTATATACAATGGCATACAAATAGAAGCACCAAGCGGATTTTCAATGCTCGATATTTTGAGCGATACCGAGTCGCCACACATTGCGGCAATTCGAGTAAAAGGCGGCGAAATATTGGGTAAGTACATGATCCGAAAAGGAGCATACAAAGCGGTAAATATTCCACCACCTCATGGCAACGGCAATTGGCAGCTTTATGACGTGTCGACTGACCTTGCTGAAGCCAATGACCTTTCCGTAGAGTATCCCATTAAACTAGCCGAGCTTATTGTCGAATGGGAAAAGTATAGTGAAGAAAATGCGGTCATTTTGCCAGATCATGTCAGCGGTTACTAAATCATAAATTAACGCTGAAATAGTCTATAGGAAGGGCATTGTTAATACTATCGCATGCTAATGACGAGTCCAATGCTAACTAAGAGTCGCAGGCATTAATAATCCACTCTGCAAAAATAGTCGCTTTTATTGTGTTATTTTTAATTGAAGGCGAAATAAGATAATAAGAATGTGCTTCGTTTATCGGTTTATTAAGTAGGCGCATTAATTGGCCATCTTTTATAAATTGCTGGGTCTCTAGGGTATTTGCTAATGCCACGCCAGCGCCGAGAACGGAGGCTCGAAGAGCTTGGCTAGCATTCGGGAAGTAAATATTTGAATGCATCTGACTTGATTCTACACCGTGCTTCTGCATCCAGCGTTGCCAGGAAACCTGGTCATCATGGATAAAGGTCAATTGAGACATATTGTTAAGGTGTATTCGCTGTTTTTCAGCATTTAATAGTGCAGGACTGCAAACGGGATAAAGAACAGGGGCACCGATTTTGGTTATTACCCTATCATCAATGTTAGGCGCGCCGTAACAAATAGCGATATCGATATCGCGCGGGATGTCGCGCTGCTGAGATTCAATTTCACGAACGGTAATAGTGATGTCTGGGTATTTTTCGTAGAAAGAGCAAATATGTTGTGCTGCCCAACTAGCTGCGATTGATTGCGTACACCCTACAATAAGAGGACCACTGACCGTTTCAGGATCAAGATTGCGTGCGCCGTCAATGATCAGGTCTAATCCTTGTGATACGGACATCAATAAACGCGAACCTGCCGGTGTTAACGAAAGTGTATTGTGCGCACGTGAAAACAAGGCGACGCCTAACCTTTCTTCCAATTGTCGTACTTGATGAGAAATAGCGCCTTGCGTAACACCCAATTCTGCTCCAGCTCGACCCATATGTAAGTTAAGCGCTGCAGACTCAAAAGCCCGCAGACTGGATAGGGGCATAGTTCTTCGATCGATCATAATCTCAACTCTTTATAGGTGCTCTTAACAAGTCCATTAAATAAATGCTTATAGTGAATTATTTTGATGAATAATACTAATGAGAATAGCTAATATTATTCGTTTGTGTCCAATATATTTATTTACTACCTTATCTACATTGAATTTCCAAGGATTAAATTAAATGTCGATGTTATCAGATCAAGAATTACTTAAATCGAATGCATTTATAAACGGCAAATTTGTGTCTGCAGAAAACGGCACTACATTTGTTGTTAAGAACCCATCGACAGGCGAGGTTGTTGCAAACGTTGCCAAATGTGGTGCTAAAGAAACCCGCTGGGCAATTGAGTCTGCCAAGGTTGCAATGACTAGCTGGGCAAAAGTGGCTTCGAAGCAACGTGCGTCTTTGCTGATGGCTTGGCATGACCAAATTATTGCTAACAAGTCGGATCTAGCTCGAATATTATCATCTGAGCAAGGTAAACCAATAGCTGAGGCTGAGGGTGAGATCTTATATGGAGCGAGCTATATTCAGTGGTTTGCAGAGGAAGCAAAGCGCATTTATGGTGATATTATTCCACACCAAAACGACGACGCTAGGCTTCTATGTATTAAACAACCGGTTGGGGTTGTTGCTTGTATCACGCCTTGGAACTTTCCTAATGCGATGCTAACTAGAAAAATTGCTCCGGCTCTGGCGGCAGGGTGCACGGTAGTGTGCAAGCCTGCGAACGAAACGCCATTATCAGCACTTGCACTTGGTGAGTTAGCAAATCGTGCCGGTATTCCTCCCGGTGTTATCAATATTTTAGCCGGTACTACCACTGAAATTGGGCAAGAAATGACGTCTAATCCAATTGTCCGCAAACTCACTTTCACAGGGTCAACCGAAGTGGGTAAAAAGCTAACTGTTGATTGTGCGCAAACACTCAAGCGCACGTCAATGGAGCTAGGTGGTAACGCCCCATTTATTGTTTTTGAAAGTGCGGATCTTGACTTAGCCGTTAAAGGCCTTATTGCTAATAAGTTCCGTAACGCGGGCCAAACTTGCGTATGCACTAATCGGGTTATCGTGCAGTCGTCGATAGTTGAGAAGTTTACGGACAAGCTCCAAGCAGCGGTTGCTGAGTTGAAAGTAGGCGATGGGTTTGAGTCCGGTGTACACGTTGGCCCAATGATCAATCAATCGGCGGTTAACAAAGTAAATGAATTAGTCGAAAATGCACGTCAATTGGGCGCCCAAGTAATTACAACTGACTCGAATATGGATGGTAAGGGCAATTTTATGGCACCCAAAATAATCACGGGGGCTAGCAAAGATATGGCTCTTTTCTCTGAAGAAATTTTTGGTCCTGTCGCTGCTATTTTTACTTTCGATGAAGAGCGTGAAGCAATCGAACTTGCTAATGATTCTCCATTCGGGCTTGCGGCATATTTCTATTCCAACGACATGAGTCAAATGTGGCGTGTTGGCGAAGCTATAGAAGCCGGCATGGTCGGTATTAACGACGCGGCGCTATCAAACGAAATGATCCCATTTGGAGGGGTTAAAGAATCTGGACAGGGTCGAGAAGGCTCAAAATACGGCTTAGATGACTACCTAGAAATCAAGCATCTTAAAATGGGAGGATTGAACTAATGAATAAAATTGCTTATTTAAAAGCTGATGTAGAAGCCGATGTAAACGCCGATGTAAACGCAACTAGCACCAATGCGCAGTGGCAAGCTCGAAAGGATCAAGCTATCGCGATCGGAGAAGCAAACCTCGCACCTATTTATATTGAAAAAGGTAAAAACGCACTATTGTGGGATGTTGAAGGGAATCGTTATGTTGACTTCGCCAGTGGCATCGCAGTAACTAATACGGGTCATTCACATCCGCGTATTGTGGCTGCGGTTAAAGAGCAAGTTGAGAGATTTTCACATACATGCGTTATGGTGACCCCCTACGATAGCGCCGTTGTGCTTGCGGAAAGACTGAATGAATTAGCCCCAGGTAATAGTCCGAAAAAAAGTATGTTTGTGACCACTGGTGCTGAGGCAGTAGAAAATGCGATTAAAATTGCGCGCGCGCATACCCGCCGTAGGGCTGTTATCGCATTCAATGGCGGTTATCATGGGCGAACTAACTTTACACTCGGATTGACTGGCAAGAACGCACCATATAAAACATTATTTGGACCCTTTCCAGCGGACATATATCGAGCACCTTTCCCGATCCCGTATCATGGTGTTACTGAAGAGCAGTCAATTGAAGCGCTGCATAATTTATTTAACTGCGATATTACGCCTGAAGAAGTGGCCGCGATTATTATCGAACCAGTACAAGGGGAAGGTGGTTTCTACCCAGCATCAAATTCCTTTCTAAAAGCATTGAGAGAGATATGCACTGAGCATGGCATTGTCATGATTGCAGATGAAATTCAAACTGGTTTTGGTAGAACCGGTAAATTATTTGCATCAGAACATGCTGATATAGAACCTGACTTGATGACGGTCGCTAAAGGTATGGCTGGCGGATTTCCGATTGCTGCTGTTATTGGCAAAACTGAAATAATGGATGCTGCATCAGCTGGAGGGCTAGGTGGAACTTATGCGGGTTCTCCAATAAGTTGTGCTGCGGCGTTGGCCGTTTTGGACATTATTGAGGATGAAAAGCTGGTTGCAAGGTCACATCAAATAGGTATTGTTTTTTCTACTTATTTGAAAGAATTACAAAAGCAATATCCACATTTGATTGGAGAAGTCAGAGCCGATAGAGGTGCTATGTTAGCTCTTGAACTGGTCAAAAATGGCGACCCTTCTCAGCCCAATCCTGAATTGTTGGGCGATTTGATCAAAGAAGCTCTCAACAACGGTTTGATACTGCTTAAATGCGGTATTAGAAATAACGTTGTTCGGCTCTTGCCACCGCTTACCATCGAAGATGAAGTGGTAGAGGAAGGATTGAATTTATTCAAAAAGAGCTTTGAGTCTGTCGCTAAATAGTTTAGTGACAATCTCAAAAGTCTTGCAAAGAGTTGAATAAGTCCCCTTCTAAGGTGCCTAACTTTCTAATTATTTTAGTGGATGATAATCGGTTTGGGATGTTAGCTCTCGATGGATAAAGGATAAAGGATAAAAAGCTCCTCTAGGGGAGCTGAATCAGTGCAAATTCCTTAGGCCAAACACTTGCGGTTAACCTCATTACAATCGGAGATATCTTATTCAAATTTAGCAATTGCAGTGTTTTGAATAAGGCTAACTAACTCTTGTTGAGTATCACGAAATATTTGCCGAATAAGCTTGGTCATTTCGTTGCTTTCATATTCCATTGTTAATAATACTCATGCTTGTAATCGGTATGTTGGTGTCTTTGACTTGTGAACATTCAAGGTCCGATGACGATGGTCGTCAAACTTTGGATGATGGATCTTGCTTTCTGTGTGGTAATCAACTGATTAAGGACAGCAGTGTTGAACACATAAACGTTTCTTTTTCAGTGATTCACTGCGTTATAAGAAAAACATGTTGGCTGAATAGTTTTAGGAGCAGTTTCCAAAACTCACTTCTAATAATCAAGTTAAACTTATGTCCCCCAGTTCATACAACGTGGTCGCAGTTTTGACGGTGCATGATAAGCAACCATAACCGGCTACTTTCAATACCTTAAAAATACCTAGTGAGTTGGACTAATAAGTGCGGTTCACGTTGGTTTAATCTTGTTAAAAACGTCTAAAAAACCATCAAATTAATTAAATAAAAAACACCCTGTTTTTTATTTAATTATCGTGCTATGTTAAATAATGCAATTGGTTTACATATATTTTACATGTATTTTACATAAACCAGTCCGTGTATTACCTCAAAGTAAAAATACTTAAGTACATTCTTACGTATTTTAAATCGGAGAATATAATGAAATGTCTTTATTATCTTTCACCAAATTTGGACATCAGCAAACAAGTTTCTGATGATCTCCATGAAGCCGGTCAATTAGACTGGTATATACATGTCTTAAGCAGAGATGAAATTGGTCTTGCGCAAAAACACATCCATTCAAGTAATTACCTCGAAACACTCGACTTATTCCGAGGGACTGCTATCGGCGGACTTATTGGTTTTGTCTTATCTTTTCTAGCGGTAATGTTCGTCTTGTATATCGATTACTTTGGACAAGCTGTGCCCAATTGGGCCTACTTTGTATTTATAATCTTTATAACTATGTTCGGGATTTGGGAGGGCGGTCTTTACGGTATTGATAGTGAAAATCAAAAAATTAAACCTTTTCATGATTATATTACAAATGATAAATATCTAATATTAGTTTATATCGACAAAACTCAAGAAGCTACAATAACTAAAATGATGAACGAAAAGCATCCTGAATCAAAGTTAGTCGGCATAGATAGACATTTCATTAATCCTTTTTCAAAAGTGAAACTGGTCTAGCTAGTAATCAGCAAGGGGTAAATCTCTAATTGACAATTGGGGGATTGATTTTAATAAAAAAAACAAAGGGATTATCTACCCATGAAGATAGTCATTGTATTAATCTTACTGGTGATCGCTACCGTTGTATTTCATTTTGTAAGTCCATGGTATTTCACTCCTATAGCCTCTAATTGGAGTAGTATTGATGATACGATTGATCTAACTCTTATCATCACAGGTGCTGTTTTCATACTGGTGAACTTGTTTCTTGCCTACTGTGTTTATCGTTATCGCCATAATAAAAATGCCCGTTCTCATTATGAACCTGAAAATCATAAGCTAGAAATTGGATTAACGATTGTTACAACTATCGGAGTTGCCGCAATGCTCGCCCCAGGTCTTTTTGTTTGGTCGGAGTTTATAAAGGTACCTAAAGAGGCACATTTTGTAGAAGCGGTAGGCCAACAGTGGCAATGGAGCTTCAGGACGCCAGGAAACGATGCGGTTTTAGGTAAGGTCGATTCACGCTATGTCAGTGCATCTAATCCTTTTGGTATGGATCCTAAGGATGAAACGGGACAAGATGATGTCCTAGTATTTGGCAATGAATTACATCTACCTTTAGATAAACCGGTAAAGTTGCTATTGCGATCTAAAGATGTTTTGCACAACTTTGCGGTGCCCCAGTTTAGAGTAAAGATGGATCTGGTACCCGGCATGGTAACCTACCTTTGGCTGACCCCAACACGAACTGGAAGTTTTGAGATTTTATGTCAAGAACTGTGTGGACTTGCTCATTTTGTAATGCGTGGTCGGGTAATCGTTGATACACCAGAGGACTATCAAACTTGGCTAACAACCCAACCCACTTATGCTGAAACGCTAAATAAAATCGTTGGTGACCCTTCGCTCGGTAAAGCTGCATATCCATTGTGCGGCAGTTGTCATGGTGCTCAGGGAGAGGGCAATATAGCGATGAATGCGCCTAATCTTAACGGCATGTCTGATTGGTATCTGGCACGCCAACTCAATTATTATAAGAAAGGGATCAGAGGGGCCCATAAAGATGATCTCTATGGTAAGCAGATGGCAAGCATGGCAGCAACCCTCGCCGATGATAAAGCAGTGAATAATATCTCGGCATATATTCAATCGCTACCTGATACTGTTCCCAAAGAAACTATTGTAGGTGACACCGAACGCGGCCACTCCTATTTTGTTACTTGTGGAACTTGTCATGGCAAAAAAGGTGAAGGCAAATTTGGTGTTAATGCCCCACGTCTTGCAGGACAACATGATTGGTATTTAAAGCAACAAATTAAAAATTTCAAAAATGGTATTCGCGGAAATCATAAGGATGATTTGTATGGTGTTCAGATGGTCCTTATGTCGAGAATATTACCAAATGAGCAAGCGATTGATGATGTCGTTGCTTACATTAACACTTTTGAGCAGTCCAAGTAGAGTCTAGGAAGTGAGCAATAAATAACGTAATAAAACCAAAAAAAGTAATAAAGGGAGATATCAATGTCTTATACAGCAATTGCAGATCAGCCCGAAGGCGACTTACATGATCCCGATACCTTTATAACAAAATATATCTATAGCCAGGATCATAAAGTCATTGCAATTCAATATACGGTTACTGCAATAGCCGTTGGTCTTGTAGCGTTAGTTCTATCTGGATTGATGCGGCTGCAGTTGGGTTTTCCAGACACATTTTCCTTTATTGACCCTTCCAATTATTATCAGTTTATTACCATGCATGGCATGATCATGGTGATATATTTACTCACTGCCTTACTGCTTGGCGGTTTTGGTAATTACCTTATTCCCTTAATGGTAGGCGCTAGGGATATGGTGTTCCCATTTTTGAATATGCTCAGTTTTTGGTTTTACTTTGTTTCCGTTATAGTTCTCATGGCCAGCTTCTTTGTGCCGGGAGGACCAACAGGGGCTGGTTGGACTCTTTATCCTCCGCAAGCTATTCTCGAAGGTACGCCCGGCTCTGACTGGGGTATCATTCTAATGCTTGTATCTCTGACTATCTTTATTGTTGCTTTTACCATGGGCGGACTGAACTACGTTACAACGGTATTGCAGGCTAGAGCCCGCGGTATGTCGTTGATGCGCATGCCACTGACTATCTGGGGAATATTTGTTGCAACTATATTAGGTCTACTGGCATTTCCAGCTCTTTTAGTCAGTGCCATCATGATGTTGATGGATAAAGTCGTCGGTACTAGTTTCTTTATGCCAGCCCTAGTTTCTATGGGTGAACAATTAAGCTATTCAGGTGGAAGCCCTATATTATTTCAGCATTTGTTTTGGTTTTTTGGTCACCCTGAAGTTTATATTGTTGCCCTACCTGCCTTTGGAATGGTCTCGGACGTTTTAGCTGTTCATGCAAGAAAGAATATTTTTGGATATAGAATGATGGTTTGGGCGATTGTTGCGATTGGCGGTCTGAGCTTCATTGTTTGGGCGCATCATATGTATGTCAGTGGTATGAATCCTTATTTTGGATTCTTCTTTGCCACTACTACCTTGATTATTGCAGTACCCACAGCCCTTAAAGTTTACAATTGGGTACTCACGCTTTATCGAGGAAATATCCATTTGAGGACACCAATGTTATTTGCCATTGGCTTCATCTTCACTTTTACTCATGGTGGTCTTACCGGATTATTTCTTGGCAATGTAGTTATCGACCTACCTTTATCTGACACTTATTTTGTGGTCGCACATTTCCATATGGTCATGGGTGTATCCCCTATTATGGTTCTTTTTGCTGCGATTTATCATTGGTTTCCTCTGGTCAGCGGTAAGCATCTCAATGTTCGACTGAGTAAACTTCATTTCTGGATAACCTTTATTGGTACTTATGCAATTTACCTGCCGATGCATTACCTTGGATTTTTAGGCGTACCACGACGTTATTACGCTATGGGTGATACAGATTTTATACCGGCCTCCGCGCAAACTCTCAATGCCAATATTACGATTGCGGCTTTGATTGTGGGTTTGGCACAATTAATTTTTATTTATAACGTCATTATAAGCTTATCAAAAGGTAAAAAGTCAGAACCAAACCCCTGGGATGCAACGTCTCTGGAATGGCAAACTCCTGATTTCCCACCTAAACATGGTAATTGGGGCAAAACATTACCAGTGGTATATCGCTGGGCCTATGATTTTAGTGTGCCAGGAACCAAATATGATTTTATTCCACAAAATGTAGCTGAAGAAGATGTTGAAAAAGAAAATAGCAACGCTGGGGTCGAAAGTACGGGGGATAAAAAATGAATTTTTTCAGAACTCTGGGTGAAAAACCTTGGCTCGCTCAAGCTGGTGAGATTGCGGTTATCAATAATTCTGAGCAAAACATTCTGAAAGGTAAGACCGCGCTAAAATTCTTGCTAGCGGTTGTTGGCGTCATCTTTTTCTTATTTACCGTCACCTTTTTGTCACGTACACAATTCCCTGATTTTATGGCTCTTTCTGGTGAGCCTTGGCAGCCTTTCACCAACCCTGTTCAACTCTGGTATAACACAGCCGCTTTGTTACTGGGAGGTATCGGATTACAAGGGGCTAAACTTAGTGCAAAAGCTAATCACTTCAATAAAGCATTAGTTGGAATTATCATAGGTATTTTTTTTACTCTGTTGTTTTTAGTCGGTCAGCTATTGGTTTGGACGCAATTGTATGCCTTAGGATATGTACTGACCTCTAATCCAGCCAATAGCTATTTCTATCTTTTTACTGCTGTTCATGGTCTACACATTTTAGGAGGCTTGGTGGCATTATCTTATGTCACTTTTCAATTCATTCGAAAAAACGGCGTCGCTAGACTGAGTTCAGGCATTAGTCTTTGCGCTACGTATTGGCACTTTTTATTTGTTGTATGGCTGTTACTTTTTGCGTTACTGACTAGCTCACCCGAAACCTACAAAACTATTGCTCAACTTTGTGGATTCTAAGGATTACGATATGAATACTGATACGCAAAGCACCGGTATTAAAAGCTTAGTAGAAGACTGGTCTGCCGATAAACAGACCTTCGATATATCTTGGGGCAAGCTCATGATGTGGATATTTCTGCTCAGTGATACCTTCATTTTCAGTATTTTTTTAATCAGTTACATGTCAGTTAGGATGGCAGCTACCTCTGAATGGCCACCAACAAGTGAAGTTTTCGCCCTGACAATTAATGGTACTCATGTACCTTTACTGTTAATAGCTATTATGACATTTATTCTGATCACCAGCAGCGGTACTATGGCGATGGCAGTAAATTATGCTTATCAGGGTAATCGCAAAAGAACAGTTATCTTGATGACCATAACCGCCTTGCTAGGATTAAGCTTTGTAGGTATGCAGGCATTCGAGTGGACCAAATTAATTGTGGAGGAAGGGGTCAGGCCTTGGGAGAACCCAATGGGCGCAGCTCAATTTGGTGCGATATTTTTTATGATCACCGGCTTTCACGGATTACATGTAACCGGCGGTGTAATTTATTTGATGATTATTGCGAATCGAGTCCGTTGCGGATACTACGAAAAAAGAGAACATAACATCGTCGAGATAACCGGCTTATATTGGCATTTTGTCGATTTGGTATGGGTGTTTATTTTTGCGTTTTTCTATTTATGGTGAGGTAATATTATGGCGGCTATAAGCGAACAAAAGCTTCATCCGATAAGTACATATTTAAAAATATGGACGTTATTGTTTGTATTAAGCTCTTTTTCCTATTTAGTAGATTTTTATGAAGTTCAAAGCTATCTGCGATGGACCCTTATTTTAGTCTTTATGTTTGCCAAAGCAGGCCTAATAATCGCTTTTTTTATGCATTTAAAATGGGAACGACTGGCTTTGATTTATACCGTGTTAGTGCCCCCTATTGCTCTTTTGGTCTTAATCGCCTTAATGAGCATGGAAGCTAATTATGTATATCTCTCAAGATTATTGTACTTCGTAGATTGAAGATAAGCTGGTAATAAAAGTAAGCGTTGTAATTGATTTCATTATCCAAGGACAACAAAAATGTTAAATATAAAAAATAGAGCGATAAGTGCTGTTCTTCTGCTGACATTATTAATAATATCTATTAGTGTTGCGATCATAATTAACCTGCCAGCAAAACCGCCACTGATTAATGGCATATTGATCCCAGAAGCAATTGTCTTAGATGAATTTTCAATCATTGATCATAACAAAGTCCCTTTCACCAACAGGCAGCTAGAAGGAAAATGGCATCTAATCAGCTATGGCTTTACTAATTGTCCCGATATTTGCCCGACGTTGTTATCCGTCCTATCTGCAGTTAGTGACAATCTTAATAAACAGCAACGTTACTCTGATTTAGATATTCTCTTTTATACTATCGATCATCAGCGTGATACGCCTGCTCACCTTGCTCAATATCTTGCTTACTTTAATAAGAGCTTTATCGGTCTTACCTATGTTGATGAGATGATTGATACAGCCCTACCTTTTGAAAAAAGTCTAGGAATGTTATCTATTATAAGACCAATTGAGGGTGAGGAGGGTGAGCAAGCTAGTAATTCAACTGACAGTAAGCAGCTTAAATATTACACTGTGAGTCATGGATTCATGCTTTATTTAATAAATCCTCAGGGTGATCTTCAGGCTGTATTTAGACCAAAAGAAAATAAGGACGGTAGTTTTCATTTCACAAAAAAGCAAATTCTTGATGATTATCTAGCCATAAGAAATTACTTGGGATAGTTCCGTAACTTTGTAATCCCCCATTTTTAACTGAAGCTAAAAGTAGAGGCTTAGGCGACTAGCGCCAATTTTTGTTTTGGTGTAACTCCATCAATTCCCATATTGGGTCTTTCATGATTATAAGTCCAGAGCCAATTAGTGGCTTGTTGCTAAACTGACAGTCCACGGCCTCTATTTCGAAGCTTGATGCGATACCAATGAACACAGACTTTGACAACCAAAGTCATAACACTGATCGAGTGTTCGCCCTAACTTGTGACGGTTAAAGTGAGATGCATCGACGCGTTCACGAAATAAATGCTCTATTGGCAGGTTGCTAAAAAATTGCGGACTAAGCGACAAGTGACAATTTGAAAATCTTAGGCGATTCATTATCGTGCCCTTAATCGCGTCGCCTGAAGTGATTAAGTGCTTGTCATCTTGTGGCAAGTGCTTATCTAACAAGGGCACTATATTTAAGTCGTCGATGACGCCAGTAACAATGCCATTATGGTTTAACGGCTTGATTTTTATTGTCATACCGCTTAAAAGAAAACAAGCCAAACCTAGATTTAACTGACCTAGAGCGCAACCTTACCGTTGTTGCTTAAGCAGATTTCAGGTAATTTATTGCTATACAGCATAGCAAAGCGGTATCCCGAGAAAAGTGAAGAACTGACAAAGAGAATATCTACGAGGCGGCAGGTCTTGTGACTTGGCAATTCAATGGTCTTTACGATTTTCTTTCAAATTCAATGCTGAGGGTGTTATACCATAATATTTTTTAAATGATTTAGAGAAGTTAGACAAGCTGTCAAATCCAACCGCGTAGGCCACTTCACTGATATTCATTTGATGTTGCTCTAATAATAATTTTGCCTGTTGCAAGCGTACTTGGTGAATATATGCAGACGGCGAAATTTTCAAACTAACCTGACATTTTCTACGCAGTGTTTCTTTACTCATAAACATTCGCTGTGACAGCATATCAATAGTAAAGTCGACTTCATGTAAATGGCTAAAAATATGCTTTTGCAAATTGTCCTCAAACGAACTACTGCTGTTTGCTGCAGCCTGAAGTTCTGGCGTCATTTGGATTTTGCGGCGGACAAACGCTCTACGGCTTTTTATCAGTGTGTTAACGCGCATGACTAACTCAGATGTATCGAATGGTTTGATCAAGTAGTCATCGGCACCGTGGGCAAAGCCCTGCACGATGTCTCTTTTCATTGCTTGCGCTGAGAGCAATAAAACAGGGATGTGCTTGGTTTCTGGGTGTCCCTTAAGCTTTTGCGTTAACTCAAGTCCTGACATCACTGGCATAGCAATATCTGAAATTATAATGTCGGGTAAGTTTATCATCGCTGAAACAAAGCCGGATTGTCCGTTGTCAGCCTCTATAACGGTAAAGCTATGGCTCAGCCTCTGGCAGATAAACTGGCGTAGTTCGGCATTGTCATCAACCACTAAAATTTTAGTAGCGTCTTTTTGGGGTAAATCATTTGTATAGTCTTGCGTGGCAATGGTTTTTTTAATACCAGTGGGCTCTATCAGTTGTGCGGATCTAAAGTGTGACTTTCCAGATGGTAGCCAGATCGTGAACTGGCAGCCTTGGTCGATTCCTGTTTCTAGGTCTATTGAGCCGTGATGCAAATCAACAAGTTCTTTTACCAGCGCCAAGCCAATGCCTGAGCCCTCAGATGACTCACCGTTTGCTAGCTCTTCTTGATAATACCGATCAAAAACCTGCTCTTTGTTGGCCGCACCAATACCATGGCCGTCGTCTGTAATCCTTATCCCCAAATGTTTTTGCTGATGGATAAGTGCCAATGTGATTACCGTGCGTTTACCACTGTATTTGATCGCATTGGAAAGCAGGTTAGAGATACATTTGTCTATTTGATCTACATCGCAATAAATTTCATGCGGATTCTCGCAGTTAAGCAGTCCCAACTCTTGCTGATGTTGCTCAGCCCAAGGTAAAAAGCGTTCATAATTAACCCTGAGTAACGCTGCCATATCATGCTGGCTAACGCGAAGCGAGAGTTGTCCAACTTCGAGTCGATTGATATCTAGCACTTGCCCTACCAAAGCCAGCATCGTTTTGGCATTATTGAGCGCGGTAAAGGTCAAATTCTTAACTTGAACATCTAATGTTGCACTGCATTCTTTCAGTATGGTTTCAAGTGGCCCAATAGTCAGAGTCAGTGGGGTTCTAAATTCATGTGAAACATTCGAGAAAAATCGGTCTTTTAATTGTTGTTGTTGTTTAAGTTCATCGACTTTAAGCGCGATTTCCTTGGTGCGTTCTGATATCCCGAGCTCTAGCTCTCGATTTTGTTGCTCTAAGGCTTTATTACGCAGTTTTTGTCCGACTCTTATACTCGTCATGATAACAAGTAGTAGTGCGACCAAATAAATTACCTTGGCCCAAAATGAAAGATACCAAGGGTAAGCAACTGCAAAACGATGCTGTGTTGACGCTGTTCTTCCCCAAACATCCCGTGCTTCAACAGACAGTGTGTAATCACCTCCCGGTAGCAATGTGAAATCTTTACTTGTTTCTGTAGACCACTGAGTCCAGCTGTGGTCGTTAGGCCCTGCAAGGTGAGTGCGATAGCGTGTTTTCATAGGCGATGAATAATCAGCCAGTGCAAACCCTATTCGCATTGAGTTGTTGTCTACTGAGTATGCTGGCTGAGGTAAGTTCAGGGGTAAACGTATATTGCTGTTGATGCTGTTAATGTATCGAACTGTCAGAGGAGCCGCTTTAGGAACATGGTGAATCGCCTTTTCAGAGAGTCTATAAATACTGCCATTTGCCACGCCAAACCAGATGGCATCGTTAAAGTAGGCTAGTCCTCTGGTACCCGAGCGATTGTAAGGTTTAAAAAATGTCTCTTTTGCACTATATGACCCAGAGTCGTCTGTATATATAACACCTGTATCAGTGCCAGCGTGATACCAAATGCGTTGCTTTTCATCAATCTCAATCTTGAACACGTCTTTGTTTAGCGTACTAAATGAATGAGTTAAATCATTTACCAAAGTGAACTCAGACTTGCTTGTCGGCTGATATTCAATCACGCCATTTTGCGTGCCTATCAACATTCTTTGCTTGTACACAAATGGACGCAAGTGCTCGCTGCCCAAAGGAGCAGACTGATTGTCGAATTTTAGAAGGGAGTCTAGATGAAGCTTATTACCGACCATGGTTAAGCGATACAGTTCCTGTTGTTCGGTAGTAAACCAAATGAGCTCGCTGCTATCATCAACGGCTTGAATTGATAAATATTCCATACCGCTCTTATCTTCAAACAAACGCGTTTCTTGCCACTGCCCGTTAATTTTCTCAAATTGTGATAAATAATTACCAATGGTGGCATATATAAATTGATTGTAGGGCCTTAATTTATTAGATGACCCTTGATTAGAACGCAATTTATGAGATGAAAAGGCCATTTCGGAAACCCAGTCTTGAGTGGATATCAATGTCGGGTTTGAAATAAATTTTTGGTCATCTACATTTGTTATGTCGAACAAATATACTCCAGCCTCGGTGCCTACGAACAGCTCATTTTCAAGTGCTAGAAGTTCGAGTACAACGAGGTTGAAATCAGGAATTTGGGTAAACAAAGGGCTACGTGTTTTACCATTTGGAAAGGTAAGTTGATAAAACCCGGTACCAGAGAAAAACATACTCTGATCAATATTAAATATATTCTCAAAATCTACGGTATCGGTATCGCTGCTATATTTACTGCGTATATGCGGCGGTTGGAAAACGCTGATGTTTGGTAGGCCAGCTAGCCAGATATTTTGCTGGTCGTCTTGAAAAACATTATAAATCGTGGACAAACCTAAACCGTCAGCTTGTTTATAATGGCGCATGAGTGTAAAAGAGGCATCGAATATTATCAGCCCGTCCCTTGAAGAGCTCAGATAGTAGAAGCCGTCATGGCCTTGAATACCGCTGTTCAAGTAATTTTCCGGCAGTTGCTTTGGCGAGATCCGCTGCACAAAAGTGTTTTTATCGAGTTCAAAAACACCGTTCATGTTAGTCACCATGACAACATTATCCTGCTGATTTAAGAACACCGACTTAATCCGCATATTGGCAGGAAATTGCCAAGTTAATGGCGTTGCAATGGGTTCGCCATTAACAATATCTATTGAATACATTTGTTGCCTGTCTTCAAGTAGCAGCATCTCGTCAATTTTGAATACTCGGGTGGTTTTACCATCAAATTGATTGATGCTTTGAATATGTTTACCGTCCCACACTAAAACAGTCTGGTCAGTGCTAAACACCACCATTTTATGATTACTGTTTACTCCCCAAGTCTGACCGAAATCCTCAAGCAGATGGTCAGTGGGTATGTGAGTAAAAGTGAATTCGCCGTTGTCGGTTGGGCTGAAGTAGCCAAGCTCTCCGACTGCGCCAGCATAGATGTTGCCGTCTTGCCAAATAGAAATATCGCGAACACGGGTATTATTAGGAGTACTTGAGCGCTGCCAATTTTCGCCATCCCATACCAATAGTCCGTTGCCCGTGGCAAATAGCATGCGCCCGTCGATGTATTGATCAACTGACCAAATTTGATTACCACTTTGATGCTCTTCAATACTAAACACTCGGGCGATAGGGTTACCGACATAGTGATACTGCTGCCCTTGAGCAAGGCTTGTAGAGATATGTAAACAAAATAAAGCGAGCGAAAATAGATAAGTTCGCCGCCAAGGATGCAATCGTTTCGACACAATAAACATATACGAACAGGCTCTAACTGTATTTTTTTCTATACACAACCCTACAAGACTCAATCGATAAGCACAAGAAAAGAACATGACATCTATTGTTTGCGCTAGGCGCTGCATGTCAAAAGGTGAGTAAGATACATTCCACTATTGTTTCGAGTTTTTTGAATCAAGACGATTGTGGATATATGACAAACATCTGTGGACACAGGACAACAAGTTAAACACATATGCAGGTTACCGTATGACGAATGCAATTTGTTGCGCTTTGTGATTAGACATTCATGCACTTATAGAAATAAAAAATGAATGTCCATTGATGCCACATTGATATGTATAAACATTCACGCATTAAATGAAATTGTTTTTTAGAATAAAAAATAATAACAATAAATTAGCCGTAGAATTAGGAAATATAGGATTATGAAACATTCAATAGTAATTAAAGCTATCGCAATATTGATTGTGTTAGGGATGAGCACGCATACTGCGAGCAGCAGAGCAGTTTCTCTTGCAGTTACAGAGACCCAAAATTTAATTGGGGCTGGTGAAGAGCAGCTATTAGAGTTCAGCGCGTTTGAAGATGTTACTCCTGAGCCGACAGATTTAGTGTCCTACACCTTATCTTGGAGTAATGTAAGTTATAGTCTTTTGGTTTATGAAGCTCTCGATTGGAATGCAGATATTGGATATAGTTTAAGTGGTGAAAGTACCACCATATCAACCACAGGGACGGGCGATTATTTTTCCCACGTTGATATACAATTTGCGGATGGCGAAGTGGTATTAGGCCCTGACTTTTTTGAGGAGACACCATCGATGGGATGGTTTGTTTCTGGTATCGGAGGCAGCAACCAATACGATGACAACGGGTGGAGTGGTGAAGTCACTTTACAATACAATTACGAAGGCGTCGGTTTACCGTCGTTGCTAGATGAAGACTTAAATAACCAGATAATCTATGCTGGCGCTGCAGTCGTCGGAGGTGCAAGTTCAATCGTTGACGGCAATGTTGAGGCAGTCGTAGCAGCAGGATTTGGTGCGGATGCAGAAGTCGATGGTAATATTGTGGCCGGAGCCGCTGTCACCATGGGCGCGGGGTCGTCGACCACAGGCAAAATTACTGCTGGCGCTGCGGTAACGCTTGGCGCTGATGCATCTGTCGATGGTGCTGCCTATGCAGGAACTAGTGTCACCATTGGCCTTAATGCCAGTGCAACTAATTATGATGAATACAATAAAACAGAAATTATAGCCGCCCAAATAAAAGATGGGAAAGCAAAACTCAGTGATCTGCAAAATAGGCTTGCCTCGGCAGAAGCTCCTCCGGAAAATCAATCATTGGATGCATATACTGGTAACGTAGATGTAGTCCCTGGTGTCTATCATTTAACCGTACTCACCACCGCTGCGGGTACCACACTCACTTTTAATGGCAATGGTGAAGACAATGTATGGCTTATCAATGTTGATACCTACGCAGCCTTTGGTGCGGATACAACATTCGATCTTGTTGATGTCACCGGTAACAGCAGCATTATAATCAATGCTGGGGGCTATGTAACAAGCGGAGCAAATGCCAATTTAGCAGGCACTATTTTTGCTGGCTCCTATATTCTGACCGGTGCCGGCACCACCCTTAGCGGCGCAGCTGGAACTTGCGGACTGTTCGCGGTTAACGGGGGAGTTTCTATAGGAGCAGATAACAAGATTGGCGAGTTTGATGCATGCTCCGGCGGTGCTTTGCCTAGTAACTTGAGTATCGATATATAAATTAAGAATACGGCAGCGAAGGCAATAACAATGAGAGTCACTTAAGATGAAATTTGACTGCGAAGCGGTCGAATTTTAGGCCCAAAATCTCGGAGGCTAAGTGCAAATCGATGGCACAGCCAAACTGCATAACTAATGACGGGTAGAACGATAATCCGGATACATTTGAATTGCCATTAGGTATATACCCGACAGGATGATTACCACGCAATCCATTGCTATTGCCAGTGTGGCTTGTGCTAAATATTGCCGACCGTAAAATAACATAAGTGATACGAACACAATTTTGCTCGATGCCGCGATGCTGATTGCAAAAACCCGATTTTTTCTACTAAAAAAGCCATAAACCAGAATGACTCCTATGAGCCCAACCAATGCAGACCAACTTCTAATTATAATGTTTTCAATTGTACCGTTGAATGACTCGCCAAACATTGATTCGAGCACCGCTTGCGGAGCAAACAAACCATACAGCATTGTGAACGTGAGTAATCCAGAAACCAACATTACCCATTTTATTTTTTTGCTGCACCCCAATATCGGGAGCTGTCCCTTTTTAATTAGGCAGCGTTCTTCAGATCTATCAGATCCTGCATACTGATAGTTCCGATTTGATTCATATCGTCATCTAAGAGCTCATACAACACGCCATCTCCTCGGATGCTGAAGGCGATTATGACATCTTGATCACCGCCACCTTCGCGATGAGGTTCATCATCCGCCGCGGTAGAAGTCATTGAACCGACGGGGCGGACTTCTTTGAGCGCGCCGTCCGGCTTATACAGGCGATGTTCTCCTTGTATTACAAAGGTATTGTTTTGAACCTTATGGCGATGCATCACGATCTTCTCGTTTGCCGCAAATTTAAATAAAACATCGGATATTTTGTTAATTTCATCGATGTGTAGAATAGAAAAATGCAAATGCTCGAAGTCGCCGAGTCTATTCCAAGAAATATTACTGTCATCAAAAGTATGTGCTGTCATGTTGTTAACTTCCTATTTAGCTTGAGTTTCTATTTTCAAATATTGCTTCTACTAGAACAAAATTTAGAGTGTCAGGAGAATGAAAGATGTCCTGCCATCTTGTTAACTTCCTATTTAGCTTGAATTTCTATTTTCAAATATTGCGTCTACTAGAACAAAATTTAAAGTATCAGGAGAATGAAAGATGTCCTAATCCATTCAAAAGGTATAGATTTTGTAAGGCGCTCATGGCTGGATGTACGAGCAATATACTTACCGCTATGTCTGGCAACAAAGTTGCCAACTGAAGCTACGTAGTCCGCCACCTAATCATTACTGTTTCGTATCACATCTATAACTACTTTACCCATTCCTTGACCACTTGAAAGACGATCTTGTGCCTGACTAACATCTTTTAAGCTGAAAAGTTGCTCATCTAATACTGGACGTAACGCACCTGCTTCTGCTATTTGTGTCAAATACCACATGAAAACCAGCGCCGCCGGTATGTTTAGCAACGTATTCTTCAACTGTTTCGGTTTTGTAATTAATACCTTTCGCGCCAAGCTCTGCAATTAATCTTAGTTGTTTGTCACCACCACCTGTCGCAAAAACATTAGCACCCAAGTAGTTAGCTAGTTGTATAGCAACAATGATATTTTCCTTTATTTATTAATCGGTATCATTTAATGAAATAAGTATATTTACTATTAATTATTTTGTAACCGTCCGAGCAATTACGCCTAGCGTAACCCATCTATAATTCAGACACTAAGGTTTTAATAACACCGAGACCTGAAATGACCACACGTACAAAAGATGATTGGCAAGCCATAATGGAT
>Ga0307933_1000641_pt1 | contig 32003 bp, 34 predicted proteins | sample OrgLakmetageno88_FD_201811 | JGI IMG/M metagenome (GOLD analysis project Ga0307933, IMG submission 201811) | Saline water microbial communities from Organic Lake, Antarctica - #88 | ecosystem: Environmental > Aquatic > Non-marine Saline and Alkaline > Saline | place: Antarctica: Organic Lake... | reverse complement strand
CGTTAAGGGCTGCGTCACAATAATGCTAGATATAACCGGAAAGGTGCGATCTTTGAGACCTTTATACAAATTCCGTTGACCATAACCATTCGTCGCCACAATCAACGTATTTGCGCTAATTGAAGCCTACTTGGTTGTCAATACATGCTGTTGATCCGCTCTTTGACAATCAATAACCGCACTATTTCCGCAGATAGTAACGCCTGCATCTGCCGCCTTTTTTGCAATACCTTGGCACAACAACCAAGGATTTATGCCAAACGCATTAGGGTAGTAAATACCGCCATATGCGTGCGTGCCGGATAAATATTTGGTAGCAATATCATCCGCTGAAAGTGATAATATTGAGTCACCATAATCTGCAGCCAACTCAGTTGCTTGATGGTGCAAAGCACTGACTAAAGACGGTTTATGTGCCAACTTTAAATAGCCACCTGCAACGCGTTCACAATCAATACCCTCTTCGATTAGCTGATTAACCGTATCAATTGAATTGAGATATTCAGTATAAATGGATTGGCTTATTGGTTTGCCCCAGCGTTGTTGCATTTGTTGAACACTTAGCCGTCCCGTTCCGGGCAGCACAAACCCGCCATTGCGACCACTGCAACCCCAGCCCGGTTGATTAGCTTCGATAACAGTACATTCAACACCAAATTGTTGCGCCAAGTTGAGAGCACATGACAAACCAGTATAGCCAGCACCAATTATCACAACATCCGTTTTATGCTCGCCAACGAGTGGCGAATAACCATCAGAAGATTTGTCTGATACCCAAAAACTGTCTGGCTGATGCTGATCGCTGGGTGGCACATTATCCACAAGAGGGTCGTACATTAGTGAGCTAACTGATTGAATCTAAGTATCATTTCAGCGGCAGTACATTGGCATAAAGCACCACATACAGGGCAGTCGTAGCTGTCTTCAATGCTGTATTGCTGCCATCTATTTGTATGCTCTTTGACTAATTCACCGCCACAAGCTTTGAAATAACGTAACGCTGAGTTACCGGGGCTTGCTAGCCAAATATGAGCGACTCCTGCAAGCGCACCCTGCTGCTTGGAGGTAGCGATTGATTTTTTCAATAATCTTGAACCCACTCCACGCCCCCTCAATTCAGCGTCAACCGTATTGCATTTAAAATAACAAATACGTTCTTTAGGAACGGCCCAAAGCAGAGGTGAACACCATTTGTCAGGCACCCATTGATTGTTTGCGATGGTCAGGCGAAAGCCAATTAAATAACCATCTGGCGTATTTCTTAACGAGCCAACATTCAACTCATGCATCTCATCTACCGAAATCACGGCTACCCAACTCGCATTGATATTGTTTGACCAACTGCGTTGATACAGATCACTCAAGCTACTTTCATCCAAGTAATTATCACCATGCACTTGGTTACCTAAAGCAATAACGGCATCAAAATGATGGGGCGAAAGTTGTACGTAGTTTATTGACATATAGAGATCGCGTTGGGTTTGTTGTTATTATAATTATTGTTAAGTACGTTACACCAAAAAACATTACTATGCATGGAGCCTCAGTCGGGTGACACTAAAAACAGTCAATTTTTTCATTTTTTGTAGGCTCAACTGTATAAATTAGTTACTCCAAAAGTCACAGATTACTTATCAGGCTTTTGCTCTATTACAACATCAGCATAGCTGCGAAGTTTGTCTTTCTTTCTTATCCCAGCAAACGGGTCGATGTTGTCATGCTTATTTTCTTCATCCGACTTCGCTGTTGCACGGCCTTTTTTATTAGCCGCACTTGATCCCGCGTTTAGATTATGGACTGATCCTGCGGCGCTATCACCAAACTGCGACTTCCATTTTAGTAATTTACTTAATGCGTTATTTGACTGCTCAGACGCGCGTTCTTTTTGTTGGCGTTTGTATCGATTGAAATAATGGTTAGAGACTAAAAATAACGTGATACTGAATGCCCAAATTAACCATTTCACCACAAATGATATACCAATATTAGCTGGCGTTTCTTGCAGTTCGTTATATCTTAGGTAGTCTTGATGCACCTGCCCAACCACCAAAATAAACGCAATTAATAAGATGAGGCTAAGCATAAAAAATTTATATTTGCGCCATAGCAAGCCAGACAGAATGATATTGATCAGTTTATTCATAGCCTACCCAAATATCCCGATACCTAAAACAGCAAGAACCCCAAGGACACCCTTTTCTTTGATTGTAGAGTGAATTTTGGCTTCTTCTTCTTGGACAATTACTTCCAATTCGTCTTCAGTAAAGTCTTGCGGCCTTTTCTTAGCTAATATAATGCGAGTTTGAGCGCGTTTTATTGCCTTTTCTCTAATCGCTTGCTTGAATTTTGAATTTACTTTTGAAAATGGATTCACTCAAATACCTCATATTGAGTTTGTAGTATAAACTGAATTTGGTTTTTTACTCAAATCACTCGTATCAGAATGTTTCTGGTTATAAAAAGTGATATATTTAGCGTAAGAAAATTTGAAAAATAAATCATTAATGAAACTGCGAACTCCCAAACAATTTACTATTCTGGTGAAGGCCATATCACTTTTTTTATGTGTTATTTTTATGCCACCATTGATTGCTCTTGCTGATGAAGAAAAAACAGTACTTTCACACTATGTTTTTACTGCAAGCGATAACCCAATTTTGCAAGCCCAAACGGCATTGAGGAAAGCACGTGCTGAAAATAAATATGCCTTAATCGTGCTAGGCGCACAATGGTGTCATGATAGCGTTGGTTTAGCTGAACGTTTCTCTACCGACAAAATGCAAACGGTATTGTCAGAGCGCTATGTTACCCAATTTATTGATGTCGGCTATCTGCAGGACCGACGAGATATCACTTCTCTAGTAGGCTACCCGAATTACTTTGCCACACCTACTGTGTTAATTGTTGATCCAATATCTAATACTGTAATGAATATGGATTCACTTAAAAAATGGCAAAGTGCAGATAGTGTTGAGCTTCAAATTTATATTGAGCAATTTTCCGGTTTCAAAAAAGAAGCAAATTCCATGAAACTCGCACCAAGGCAAAATAATCCTTCTTTAAAGGCGTTTGAAACTCAACACGGCGAACGTTTGCAACAAGGCTATCGAGTCTTAGGACCTCTGTTGGCTGCGAGTGACGTTGAGGACGCTAGCAATATGACAGAGCAAGAACGTGAACACTTTTTGACACTTTGGCGTGAAGTGAAAAAATTTCGAACCGCTGTTCAAGCCAATATTCACGAATTAAGAAACGCCGATCTTGATGACACCGAACTGCAGCTAAAATTAGCCGAAGCAACACCAACAATGCAATCTTGGGAACATGCGTCGACTAAAGATTAGCAGGTTTAAACGGCGCCACTATGATCAAACATTAAGCGCACAAGCGATATACAAAATTAGGTGCAAAAATTAAACAACACCGTCGATATCATCTTACGATCACTCGTTTTTATATACAATTGGCATGAGTTATGTAAAACAATGTGCATTTCTCTTGGGTTTGCTGTTGATTATAAACATCAAGTTATATAACATGTTACTTGGAAAAGTCGAAGACTAAATCAAAATAAAATGACTATTAAAAATTTCAGCCACCAACATCACATGAACGCATAACCTTTCAGGTTCGTGCTGGAAGGGTGTCGTTTCCTTTCCATGGCATTAAAGAAATTTGAAGCCCTCGATAGGAAACTTTCGGGGGCTTTTTGTTTGATTTTCGTTGCATATTCAATCAAATCGATCTCTGTGGGCTGGAATGGGCATTAGATAGGGCGATTAGATTGCGTAAGTAAAGACCTTGCGCTGGATCTTAGGGCCGTAAGTTACTACGAGTGCTTACCGTGAAATAAAGACTTTGTGAACCTTAGAAATTCCCAATATAGATTAACAAGTAGTAGCAATTAAGCGAAAGCATACAAAGGAACTAGAAATGAGCGATTCAACAAGATTAAAAATTGCAGTACAGAAAAAAGGCCGATTAAGCGACGACAGCATTGCGTTGTTAAAAGCGATTGGTATAAAACTACAAATTAGAGACCGCTTGCTCATTGCTCATTCAACCAATCAGCCTATCGATTTATTACTTGTGCGAGACGACGATATTCCAGGACTAGTGATGGATGGCGTTGTCGATATGGGCTTTATTGGCGAAAACGAACTTGAAGAAAAAATGCTTGAACGTCAATCATCTAACCGCCCTGCCGAGTTCAAAACGCTTCGTCGTTTAGATTATGGTGGTTGCCGTTTGTCTATTGCGATCCCAAACGAGATGCAGTACGACGGCATAAAAACCCTAAATGGCAGCAAAGTAGCGACAACTTATCCCTATCTATTAGAGCGCTACTTCAAAGAAAATAATATTGATGCACAAGCGGTCATGTTAACAGGCTCTGTTGAAGTCGCGCCGCGTGCCGGTGTTGCCGATGCAATATGCGACCTTGTATCAACAGGCGCGACACTTGAAGCCAATGGCTTGCGCGAACAAGAAGTTATTTTTAAATCAAAAGCCGTGTTAATTCAAAGAGCGCAGCCTTTAAGTGATGACAAGCAAGCATTAATAAATCGCTTATTACCCCGTGTTGATGGTGTTTTGCAGGCAAAAGAAAGCAAATACATAATGTTGCATGCACCTAAGGCCTACTTAGATCAGGTCAAAAGTTTGCTCCCTGGTGCTGAGAACCCGACTGTATTGCCATTAGCTGGTAATGACAACACTGTCGCTATCCACGTGGTCAGCTCAGAGACATTGTTCTGGGAAACCATGGAAAAATTAAAGTCGTTGGGCTGCAGCTCAATTCTTGTTATGCCAATTGAAAAAATGATGGGGTAATAGCGATGTCGTCGCAATCAATTATTGAATGGGCTTGTTTAACCGAGCAACAACAAATAGATACGTTGTTGCGTCCGGCAATGAACAACAGTGTTATCTTGCGTGATACTGTGGCTAAAATTTTGAGTCGTGTGCGTGAAAATAAAGACGCCGCCATATTTGAATATACAAAACAATTTGATGGTGCAGAACTAAGCGAATTGCGCTTAGACCCAGCCATCATTGCACAAGCAGAAAGCAAAATTAAAGCGAAAGTCAAAATCGCTATTGATAAAGCGTATGCAAATATAAAAACATTTCACGAAGCCCAAATACCTCAGGATATTCGTATTGAGACGACACCTGGTGTGCTATGCGAACAAAAACACGCAGCCTTAGAAAAAGTGGGTCTTTACATTCCCGGTGGCAGTGCACCTTTGCCTTCAACTGTATTGATGTTGGGTGTGTCAGCCCAAGTGGCTGGTTGTGAGTTGCCTATTTTATGCACACCACCTTCACCACAAGGCACCATCGCACCTGAAATTTGTTATGCTGCAAAGCTATGTGGCATTAAACACATTTATCTCTGTGGTGGCGCTCAAGCAATTGCGGCAATGGCATTTGGCACCGAGAGCATACCTAAAGTTGATAAAATATTTGGTCCTGGTAACAGCTTTGTTACCGAAGCAAAACAGCAAGTAAGCCAATTTGTTAGCGGCGCTGCTATCGATATGCCAGCGGGTCCTTCTGAAGTATTGGTTCTCGCTGATGCAAATGCTAATGCGGGATTTGTCGCTGCTGACTTGCTTTCACAGGCTGAACATGGTCCAGATTCACAAGCCGTATTAGTGAGTAATGACCGCACGTTGATTGTGAAAGTACAGCAACAAATCGGCTTACAACTTGCTCAACTTTCGCGCCGTGATATTGCAACTAAAGCGGTAGATAACAGTCGTTATATTGTTACCGATAGTATTGAAGAATGTGTTTTGGTCAGCAACGCCTATGCACCTGAGCATTTGATTGTGCAAACTGACAATGCTCGCGACTTATTGGCAACTTTGAAACACGCCGGTTCTATATTTATTGGCGCTTATTCTCCAGAGTCCGCGGGTGATTATGCAAGTGGTACTAATCATGTATTGCCAACCTATGGTTATGCGCGAAGCTATTCCAGCTTGGGCTTACTAGACTTTATGCGCCGTTATACTGTGCAAGAATTATCGCGTCAAGGATTAGAGAATATTGGCGATGCCATTATGGACTTAGCTGATGCTGAAGGTCTCGATGCGCATAGAAACGCGGTTAAAATTAGATTAACAGGTTTAGAGCTACCGTCTATTTCACTCGATCAGTCTGAAAGTTCTGCAGTAAAAAGTGATAGTGTTGTGTACAGTGCAGTAAATAGTACGGTGAATAATACGGTAAATAGAACAATCAACAGCCACAGTGAAACAGACGGTCGTGTATACATTTATACTCCGGTAGGTGAATCGCCATGAACACGGAACAAAAAAACAGGGCCAGTGACATAAACACCACAGCCAATTGGTTGTCAGACCTCACCCTTGACCATGTTAATGCGTTAACCCCTTATGAGTCAGCAAGACGACTCTTCGCTGGCTCTGGAGCTGATACAGGGCAAGTGTGGTTAAACGCCAATGAATCTCCGTTTGCAGGGGAATACGCTGTCGATTCATCAGTATTCAATCGTTATCCTGATTGCCAGCCTGACGCCGTGATCAAAGGCTATGCAAAATATGCAAACTTACAGGCAGCGCAAACCTTAGTAACAAGAGGCGCCGATGAGGGCATAGAGCTCATCATTCGCGCATTTTGTGAACCGCGCACAGACAGTATTCTTATTTGCCCTCCCACTTATGGAATGTATGCGATCAGTGCCCAAACATTTAACGTTGGTGTACAAAAATCAGTACTCAATGACGATTTCACCCTTAATATAGCCGACATACTAACGTATGTTGGTAAAGTCAAAGCGGTGTTCATTTGCTCGCCCAATAACCCGACTGGCACAAGTGTTTCTAAACAAGACATTGTGACAGTGCTTGAAGTATTTAAAGATAAAGCTATTGTTGTAGTGGACGAAGCTTATATTGAATTTGATATTGCACAAAACCAAACTGATTTACTCGAACAATATGAACATTTAGTGATATTGCGAACCTTATCAAAAGGGTTCGCGCTAGCTGGTTTACGTTGCGGGTTTACGCTAGCATCATCGGCAATTATCCAAACGTTATTGAAAGTTATTGCGCCTTACCCTATTCCTGCCCCAGTTGCTCAAGTTGCAAGCAAAGCGCTTGAATCCAAAGGTTTGCTTAAAATGCATAGCGACGTTGATTTATTAAAAACTGAATTGATTGCATTGCGTGAAGCCTTAAATGACATTGGTGGTATTCAAATTCTAGGTAATATTAACGCCAACTTTGTGCTCTTTAGAACACAAAGGAAAACTGAGCTCATGGCTTTTCTTGTGAAAAACAAGATGCTAATTCGCGATCAATCAAAACAGATAAACTTGAACAATTGTTTGCGCATCAGTATCGGAACCCCAGAGCAGAACAACAAATTATTAGCATTAATTAAGGCATTCTTTGCCGATGGAAATCAATAATATGAGTCAACAAGCTATTCTTTTCATTGATCGTGATGGCACTTTAGTGGAAGAACCCCCCGTCGATAAACAACTCGACAGCCTAGAGAAGTTAGTCTTCGAAGCCAATGTTATTCCTGAGCTACTTAAACTCCAAGCCGCTGGTTTCAGGTTGGTGATGGTGTCAAATCAAGATGGTTTAGGTACAGATAGTTTTCCAATCGCTGACTTTGATTTGCCGCACAACGCGATGATGAATATATTTTCTAGCCAAGGCGTGATTTTTGATGACGTCTTGATTTGCCCGCACTTTGATGCGGATAATTGCAGTTGCAGAAAGCCTAAATTAGGTCTAGTAAAAGACTACTTGCAAGCAGGTAAAGTCGATTTTACGCGTTCGTTTGTGATTGGCGATCGTGAAACTGACATGCAGCTTGCAGAGAACATGGGCATCAAGGGGATTAAGTATGACGCTGCAACTAATAATTGGCCGATGATCACTCAGCAATTAACAGTAACCGAGCGCACTGCAGAAGTGGTCAGAACGACTTCAGAAACAAATATCAGAGTAAAAGTAAATTTAGACAGTTCACAAAAGCCAGAACTACATACCGGTATAGGTTTTTTTGACCATATGCTTGATCAAGTAGCCACACATGGCGGCTTTTACCTTAACGTGAGTGTTGATGGTGACCTCCACATAGACGATCATCACAGTGTTGAAGACACCGCTCTTGCACTAGGTGAATGTCTGAGAAAAGCTTTAGGTGACAAGCGCGGAATCGCTCGTTTCGGCTTCGCCCTGCCAATGGATGAGTGTCGAGCCGAATGTATTATGGACATTTCAAACCGCCCTCACTTAAAATTTGATGCGCCATTTAGTCGTGATTCGGTCGGTGATATGGCAACCGAAATGGTGCCTCACTTTTTCTATTCAATTGCACAAACAATGGGTTTGTCATTGCATTTATCGACAACAGAAGGCAATGCTCATCACCAAGTGGAAAGTTTATTTAAAGTGTTTGGTCGCGCATTGCGTCAAGCAATAGCGAAACAAGGTGATGCCCTACCGAGTACCAAAGGAGCATTATAAATGTCTAGCTCATTGGTCATTGTAAATACCGGCTGTGCAAATATATCGTCAGTTAAGTTTGCATTTGAACGCTTAGGTATCAATGTTGATGTGTCTGACGATGTTAAGGTAATCGCAAAAGCACAAAGAGTCCTTTTACCTGGTGTTGGCAGCGCACCTGCCGCAATGAGCAGTATTAACAAAAAAGCCCTAGCCGATTGCTTACGCTCGTTAACTCAGCCCACATTAGGTGTTTGCTTGGGCATGCAATTGATGGTCACCGATTCACAAGAGGGTGAGTTTGGTAAAACTGATTTGACCAATAGCTTGAATTTAATTCCCGGCCACGTAAAACGTATGCAAGTAGGCAATTTGCGTTTACCGCATATGGGTTGGAATAGAGTCACAAGTAAGAATGTAAACCCTTTGTTTGTTGACATTCCAGAGGGTGAACATTTTTATTTTGTGCATAGCTATGCCATTGATGACTATGCACATACCCTAGCCACTTGCCATTATTCTTCAGGTAAAAGTCAATCGGACAGAGGCGCATTAGCTATTAACGCAAATACTGCGCCAATAAGCGCCGAGCAACTTAAAGCTGATATTGGGACTACTTTTTCAGCAGCCATTCATAACGATAATTTTTTTGGGGTGCAGTTTCACCCGGAGCGTTCCAGTGATGCTGGCGCGCAGTTACTCAAAAATTTTATTCAGTTGTAAGGAAATAAAATGATTATTCCAGCTATCGATTTAATCGAAGGGAAAGTGGTTCGTTTATATCAAGGCGACTATAACCAGACAACCGAATACAAACTTGAGCCAATCGATGTGGTGCATCAATATGCCGACGATGGCGCGCAGTGGTTACACATTGTTGACTTAACTGGCGCTAAAGACACAGCTAAACGACAATTAACCCTTATTTCAGAGATGGTTGCCACCAAGCGTATGAAGTTTCAAAGCGGTGGTGGTGTGCGCACCAAAGCAGATGTTGAAGGTTTATTAAAAGCAGGGGTGCACAGAGTAGTTATCGGTTCACTGGCCGTTACTCAACAGGAAGTTGTGGAACAATGGATGGTCGAATTCGGTTCGGAGCATATTATTCTTGCTCTGGATATCAACATTGACGAGTTGGGTAATAAGTTTGTAGCAACGCACGGCTGGCAAAAAGACTCTGGTGTTTCTATTGAAGCGCTGATTGAACGCTATTCCAAGGTTGGCTTAAAGCACGTTTTATGCACAGACATTAGTCGCGACGGCACGCTTCGAGGGGCCAACGACAGCCTTTACAAAGAAGTCGTTGCCCAATTTCCGGATATTCAATGGCAGGCATCCGGCGGTATCGGTAGTTTGCGCGATATTGAGATCTTAAAACCCACTAATGTCGCTGGTGTGATCTTAGGTAGAGCTTTGCTTGAAGGTAAATTTACAGTAAAACAAGCTATTGAATGTTGGTCAAAGTAAGTAACGATTTTTTTAATAAGATTTGCGACCTTAATTGATTTAGCACTAATAAATGCAATGCAAACAAGCGACAGCTATTGTTCAAAATTAAATATTACGTAAAATAGCCGTCATCATAAACGCTATTAAGCAACATACTGATAGCACAAGATCAATAAAATTAGGCGATTAACGCCAACAACAAAAATTGGGAATTATACATGGCTATGTTCGGGACTGTTTTTATGCCGCAAATGGCATTAGCAACTTTTGAAAATGATAAGTGGAACGATACCCAAAAAGTCTCTGCTGAGAGCATTCAAATGCACCCTGGCGCCCATGTGTTGCACTATTCAAGTACTTGTTTTGAAGGTTTGAAAGCCTTTCGCCACGAAGATGGCGGTGTTTACGTATTTAGAATGGATAAAAACCTCAACCGTTTTGAGCAAAGCAGTAAACTACTGAATTTGCCTAAAATAAACAAACCCCAAGTTGAAGCAATGATCCTAGACATTGTTGCTCAATATGCTGATGACGTGCCGCAACCTCCTGGTTCTATGTACATTCGCCCAACTCATGTTGGTACCGAGGCTTCCATCGGCAAAGCGGCAGCCCCATCCCTGTCCTCTATGTTATATGTTCTATTGTCGCCTGTAGGCGATTACTTTGCTGGCGGCGCCAAACCGTTGCGCTTATTGCTAGACGAGACAGGCATGCGCTGTTCACCGCACATGGGTATGATAAAAAGTGGTGGTAACTATGCAAGTGCATTAGGCCCCATTTTAAAAGCGCGTAGCGACGTGCAAGCTGACCAAATACTTTTTTGTCCAAATGGTGACGTACAAGAAACAGGTGCTGCCAACTTTATTTTGATTGATGGTAACGAAATCATTACCAAAGCACTAGATTCTAGCTTTTTACACGGTGTTACTCGCGATTCTATTTTAACTCTTGCCAACGACTTAGGTTTAACTATTAGTGAACGCAACATCAGTGTTGATGAGTTATTGGAGAGAGCAGCAAAACCAGATGTTGAAGCAGCACTGTCTGGCACTGCTGCGGTACTTACGCCGGTAGGCACCTTTATTCATAATGGCAAAGAGCATCAAGTAGGCAATGGAGAAGCCGGCTCAATCACATTGAAATTGCGCCAAGCATTGAATGATATTCAATGGGGTAAGGCTGAAGACAAACACAATTGGCTGGTTAGAGTTAATTGATATTTATGTAGTCTTATTTTCCTGCCTGAATTTCTACTCAATCTTATTAACAGAAATATATATGAAGTGTATCTTATGTCGACCTGTAAAAAATCAAAAACGCTCAAGATGAAAATTAAAAGACCAACATATCAAACGGATAACGTAGGTGGACCGCAATGTTAGCCAAACGCATAATCCCATGCCTCGACGTAAAAGACGGTGTTGTAGTTAAAGGGGTTAAGTTTCGTAATCACGAAATTATTGGTGATATTGTGCCACTAGCAAAGCGTTATGCAAAAGCCGGTGCTGACGAACTGGTGTTTTATGATATTACAGCTTCAAGCGACCAGCGCGTGGTCGAAAAAAATTGGGTGACTAAAATTGCGCAAGTGATTGATATTCCTTTTTGTGTTGCTGGCGGCATCAAGTCGGTTAAAGATGCGGGTAAAATTCTCGAAATGGGCGCGGATAAAATATCGATAAATAGTCCTGCACTATCAAACCCAAAATTAATCAGAGACTTACATGACACCTTCGGCCAACAGTGCGTTGTTATTGGCGTTGATAGTTTTTTTAATGAGGAAACTGGGCAGTATGAAGTATATCAATTTACCGGTGACGAAACGCGCACTCAAAAAACGGCATGGCAGACCATCGACTGGATAAAAGAAGTTCAGTCACTTGGTGCTGGTGAAATTGTTTTAAACTGTATGAATCGAGACGGTGTGCGCACAGGATATGATATAGCGCAACTTGCCGCGGTGAGGGCCGTTTGTAACGTCCCGCTTATTGCATCCGGCGGTGCGGGCGAAATGCAGCATTTTGCCGACGTTTATAATCAAGCTGATGTTGATGGTGCACTAGCTGCATCCGTCTTTCATAAAGCTATTATAGATATACCTGAACTAAAAGCTTGGCTATCCGCTCAAGGAATAGAAATGCGCAGCTAATGCGCGTTGACTCAATAGGAACAAGAATGAAAATCACAAACGAAACATCGAAGCAATTGGCGTGGGAGAAAATGGAAAATTTATTACCCGCGGTGATACAAGATTCTCATTCAGGGCGGGTCTTGATGCAAGGTTATATGGATCAAGAGGCGCTCGCGAAAACGCTTGAGTCTGGCAAGGTCACCTTTTTCAGTCGCTCAAAACGACGTTTATGGATGAAAGGCGAAACCTCTGGTAATACCTTAGATTTAGTCGATATTTCTGCTGATTGTGATCAAGATTCACTGCTAATTTTGGCTAAGCCAAACGGCCCAACTTGCCACACCGGTGCTAGCTCTTGTTGGTTTAATAGCGCATTGCCAACCATGACCTTTGTGGCTGAGTTAGAACAAATATTAGCAGAGCGCAAAGAAGCAGATCCATCCACTAGCTATACGGCCGAACTATACAGCAAAGGCATTAAGCGTATTGCACAAAAAGTGGGCGAAGAAGGGGTTGAAACAGCACTTGCCGCTGTAGTTCAAGATTTAGAAGAATTGAAAAATGAATCTGCCGACCTGTTATATCACCTGATTGTGTTACTCCAAGCCAGTAACCTTTCATTAAACGACCCTATTGCAGTATTAAAGGCTCGTCATAATAAATAACGCACTTGTATACTAGGCTTGCGCCTAACATATAAAAATTGTAATAAACACATCATATGCGTAGCGGCGAAAAATAGGCGGCACTATGCATATCGGGTTGTTGGGCTTGGCTCATCTAAACTAGCAGACAAACTCCAAGTTACTTTTGTTGGGTTTGCGGCAAGCGCATTTAATGCCTGAGCATGCCCGAGTGCTAAAAATTAAAACCAAGAGTTAGATCCAAAGCGCCAATCGCTTTGGCTCTCATCTATGCGTTACAATCTTGCATGCACATCATGTGGCGCTAGATTATAGTCTAAAAACCGCAACCTATTTAGCCAGATAATTGATCAATTATTAACCTCCGTGAAGAGTCTTAACAAACAATGCATAATAAAATAAAATTAATTGAGCATTTGATAGTGGAACTTAAAGCAACCTATCAAACCGCTTTGACTGCGGCTGAAAGAGCCCATTCGACGGCGACCGACAAAGCTAATGTTGCAGAAAACAAATACGACACACTGGGCTTAGAGGCTGCTTATTTAGCGGAAGGTCAAGCTAAACGTGCATCAGAATGTCGCGCTGATTTAGAGGCAATTCAAAATTTAATAGCGCCGGACCACTCATTAAATGATCCGATTGTTGTTGGTGCTGCAGTTAGATTAATCGATCAGGATGAAAAGTCACTATGGCTATTTTTAGCGCCAGTATCAGGAGGCCTCAAATTTGTATTTGAAGATCAAACTATGCTTGTGATTACACCATCATCACCACTGGGGAAAATGTCACGCGGTAAGTCTGTTGATGATGAGTTTGAATTTGGAAGTGCTCAGCATAAGAAAAATTATCGGATCAGTGATGTTAGTTAAGCACTAATAATAAGTTAGAGTTTGTGACTTAGGCAATGCAAGAGTCAGTGATTGCTGTAAGAAGAGAAGTTAACACATTATATCAGAGCACCGCAGTCTAGTTTTCTTGTTGGGACTTAGCATCCTCTTCTCGTTCGGCCTCGGCTTTTTCAGCGGACCACGCACCGGCAGCTTCTACCGCCACTATTGACGAAGTGGGCAGGACACCAATGTAGCTTTCGGTTTCTTCTATCGGAGTAGCTGTTCGCTGTGTCATGCGGTAGAGCGCATAAAGCGCGATGGCACCGAAGGTTGTACCAAGCACTAGCCAAAACGCGAAAGGACCAAAACGCTGCATCGCCCAGCCAGATATGAGGGGCCCTGCAATCGCGCCCAGTCCAAAAGTAAAAACAAGCGCCCCTGAGGCCGCCGGCATATCTTCGGTCGAAAGAGTATCGTTTGCGTGGGCCAGAAAAAGTGCATAGAGGGGCGTCGTTACCCCACCTGCGAAAAAAGCAGACACCATCAAAAGCCATAGAGCCCCGCTTGTGAACCACCCAATTGCACAAGATATTAGACCTAGAATGGCCGCCCCAAAGATCAGTTTTCGGCGATCCATCCGGTCCGAAAGCCAGCCTATAGGATGTTGCAATAACAGTGCCCCAGCAAACAACATCGCGACAAACAGCGCAACCTGTGAGGCCGTCAAGCCGATCTGAGTGCCGAAGACCGCACTCATTCCCGATTGCGTCGCAAAGACGCTGCCCAACAAGAAGATCCCTACGGTGCCAAGCGGCGAGCCACAGAAAAGGTCGCGCAAGGACATCGGGCGTGCGATATCTGCAATCGGCACAGGAGTAGCAGAAAGAAGGATTGGCGCAAAAGAAATCGATACAAGAATCGATGCACAGATGAACAGCACAGAGGTCCCAGCATCGGCTAACGTGAGCAGGCCTTGCGCCCCTATAATACCGAGAGTCTGCGCGGTCATATAGGCTGACAGCACTTTGCCACGATTCTCATTAGTAGCAGTATTGTTCAGCCAACTCTCGGCGGCGACATAAATGCCCGACATGCAAAAGCCCACGAGTAGCCGCAGGAACGTCCAGGCCCAAGGTTCGGTAAATAACGGAAAGGCGATTAGTCCTGCAGACATAAAGCTGCCAAGCGCCGCGAAGACGCGCACATGTCCCACCCGTTTGATCATCAGTGGAGAAAGGCGCGCGCCCGCCAGAAAACCCATGAAATAGCCCGAGGTGACAATGGCTAATTCAGCAGAGGTAAACCCTTCAATCCCGCCGCGCAGGCCGATAAGAGTAAAATGCATGCCGTTGCCGAGCATGATTAATACAATACCGAGTAGCAGGGGCCAAGTCCTATACAATATTTGAATCATGAAACCTCATGTTGGAATCTGCGTGGTCAAGACAATCTCAATCTAGTATCTATCCTATTATTTCAAATCGAACTTGGCCAGCATGAGCTGCTGGTCAAGTTTAATACGTTTTAAGTATTCAATAACCACAGGGTCCTCTTTCCATGGAGTGAGTGCGGATATAGTTGCCTCGCGGCCATCACTTCAGTATACATAATGACAGAGAATATCTTCCTGTAGAATGCTTGATGCTTTATTTTCATTATCACTGTAGAAACAAAGCTGCAGATAAGTGTTGCCTAAACCCCAATACGTAAATGATTCCGAATGCGCCGCTTTATATTCCGAAAGTTCATTATATAGAATTAACACGGTGGCTTCCCCAACTGCTTTTACGCCGCCGCAATATTGCAGGATCATCAATCCTAAAGAATTATCGAGGGTTGCACTGCCAACTGGAAATAACGGTATATTATTGAGATACGTTTTAATTTCATCAGCTCTTTGTCCATTCCAAGGATGCTTTGCGAAAGCTGTTGCCATGCTTGGATCATTATAAACATTAACTGTTTTTCTGCTAGACCCAATAAAGTCTAGCAGTTTTTTTTGTACTAAAGCACGGGCTTTGACCAGTTTTTATACTGCAAGATAATCCAACGTTTATAGAGCTGAGTTATATTGGTCGTCTTTGAGTATCAGTGTGAGGTCGAGCGCAGCGTGACTTTTAAGCCTTTAACATGCACCAGACTATTTAACAGTTCTTCGGTTAAGCCATCATCAAACTATTCTTGCTCCTCGTCTTTACTCATATTAAGGAAAGGAAGGACAGCGAGTAAGACTACTTTGCCAATTTTGGATCCTATTATAACCGCTATATCGGAAGTTTGACCTTTAACAGAAAACGCTACTTTCAAGTAACCAAACAAATTTTAACAGGTTTGAGTTGAATCTTTCTCTGACTTCAAGAAATTTTTAGATATCAATGAGTATTGGGGATCGTCTAAACTATTTTTTGTGCTTGTATGAGAAAGAAGAAATTTAAAAGCCATAGTGACACTTTGATTTAGAATATTATGATGCGTTCTATCAGGAAGTACCCGAATATCGCTACCACCGAAATTTCATTTCTGTGCTGCAATAATTTTTCCTAGAACCTCAACATTACTTGTTATTAGAGTTGATTAACCTGCAATATTGTATTCTTTCCCATCGACATAAATTTCCATTTTTTCAGAAAATTTGACTGCATTTTCAAAACGTTTTAGCAAAGTCTCTAAAAAATGCCGCTCAGAAAAGCAAAAGGCTTAGTGATAGAATATAAGCAAAAGCACCAGCTGTTTCAAGCATTGTATTTAGGGCAAAAAGACCCTCAAAAGAATGTCCAAATAGCACGGAATTCGAGGCATCATGTCAGGAAAATGCGTTTCTATTAAGGCTGTCACTGTGTTTAACCGAAATCCATAAACGACAGGCCCACCGCCTAAACTCTTTGGTATTAAAACGCAGTCGGGCCAGCTGGTTTAAGCTGAATATGGTGCTGTAAAATCATGTAATAAATAAGTTATAGTTACGTCGAAAAACAATTAATATTTCAAGTTTTTCAGGTGTTAAATATACATATTATTGTTATATATCAATATCATAAATGGATGCACTCTTTTGATTATCGCGGCATTGCATTCGAAGTCAAAATGTACCATAATTATCTTGTTTTAAATATGCTTAATATCATAATTTAAAAACTCTGGAAGAAGTTGAATGCTAGCTTAATGACTGGCCGCCTGATTTTGCTCAGTCTGAGTTAATGGATACTGATCAGAATATAAATAGTAGAATTTATTCTTGCAACTCATTCTTTAAACTAAGTCATAGAAGAGAAAACATGAAATACGAATTTAGTGGCTTTAAAATACCATCAAAAGAATCACTGCCAAAAGAAGATTATGTTTGCAACCATGTTGTGGGTTGTAATGAACAAACTACCCGTATTTTGAATCAGAAAATGGTGACATTGTGAAAGGCTTTAACCCTCATTTTAGAGACTTACCGGACTACATCCTCAAGTGCACTGCCCAGATTTGGGAAGGCCGTGATATAGCCGCGCTTGACTGGCATTATGGTGAAAACCTTATTGTAAGAACTCCAGCAGGTATAAACCACGGCAGTGCCGCCGGAAAAGCAAACACTATGGCGGCGCTCAGTGAGTTTCCAGATCGTCAATTACTCGGTGAAGATGTGATTTGGTGTGGTGATGACCAGTCAGGTTTTTTATCGTCTCATCGGATTGTATCAACCGCAACACACTGCGGCGGTTCTTTTGGCCCAGCGACCGGACGCCCTGTTACTTTTCGTACCATTGCCGACACATTTTGTCGCGAGAATAGAGTGTGGGATGAATGGTTGATACGTGACAATGGCGCGATAGCGACACAATTAGGGCAGACCCCGAAAACAGCCGCCCAAGCTCAGATTGATGCAGGAGACCTCGCATTGCCGTTAACACCAAACTCGGACGTTGCTGGACCCTATACCGCTGCCGGTAACGACAATGAATGGGGACAAAAACATGCCGAGATATTAAAACAGCTCATGAATGCTGAGTTTGCGATTATCGAAAACACTTATGATCGCGCTTGTCATCTAGCTTTACCTTGCGGCGTTGATGCACATGGTACCTCTGCCGCTAAAGAATTTTATATTGGTTTACGCAGCGCACTGCCTTGCGCGACCTTTAAAATTGAGCACCAAATTGGTCGTCATGACAAAATGCTAAGTCCGCGCAGTGCAATCCGTTGGTCTTTGACGGGCAAACATGAGGGATATGGTCGTTACGGAGCGCCCACTGGCGCAGAAGTACATGTTATGGGAGTCAGTCATGCTGAGTTCGGGCCGTGGGGTCTGCGTCGAGAAACAACCCTGATTGATGATATCGCAATCTGGAAACAAATCTTACTGCAAACTAGAGAACAGGAATGAACGAGCCACTTCTTCTTTTATCGGGAATGATGTGTGACGCGCGATTATTTGCTTCGCAAATAAGTGAGTTTTCTGCAGATTATCCTGTGATAGTCCCAGCACTGACTGGCCAATCGACATTTGCAGAACTGTCTAAAGATATTCTCGCTCATGCGCCGCCCCGATTTGCGCTTGCTGGCCTATCGATGGGAGGTATTATCGCGATGGAAATTGTCCGTCAGGCACCTGAACGTGTTTCGCGCTTAGCTTTAATGGACACCAACCCCTTGGCTGAGCCAGCGACTCGCGCAATGAAGCGCGACGCCCAGATAGAGCGTGTTCGCAATAAGGGCTTGAGCTTAGTAATGCGCGACGAGATGTTACCGAACTACTTAGCCGATGGTTCGAAAAATGACGACTTGCTCAATTTATGTATGGAAATGGCTGAAGCATTGGGCGCGGATGTCTTCACAGAACAATCTAGAGCCCTGCAGCAACGACGAGATCAGTGCGATACCTTGCGAGGAATTGATATGCCAACACTAATTCTTTGTGGGGAATATGATGCTCTTTGCCCACTCGAAAGGCACGTGATGATGTGTCAGCTCATTTCTGGGGCACGCCTTGCGGTCATTCCTGGAGCTGGCCATCTGCCAGTATTGGAACAATCCGAACTAACCAATAAAGAAATCAAATTATGGCTGAATACTTAGTACCCGATGATTTATTTACTCTTTTGCGCAAGCTTGACACGCCCGCTGTCTGCAACACCATCGAGGTCGTGCATGGACAAGAAACTGTTGTTTTGAACGAGGCCATCGTTCTCGAACCAGCCCGTCAAAAAGGATTTAACATTGGAAAACTTGAATCGGCTTGGGCTAAGTTTGAAGCAAGAAGGACCTGAGAATATGCGCAGCACACGTCCAAAGGTATTAGTTACTCGCAAACTGCCAACTTTGGTGGAGAATCGTTTGCGTTCAACTTATGAAGTAAGGCTTAATACTACTGACCAAGCTATGAGCAAAGCAGAGTTGTCAGTCGCGATGTCGAATTTTGATGCTCTGGTATCAACCGTTAGTGATCCACTCGATGCAACGGTGCTCAAGGCAGGTAATCGTCAGGTTCAACTTATTGCTAACGTCGGCGTTGGCTGCAGCAATATCGATACTAAAACGGCGGGTGACGAAGGCATTGTTGTCTCAAATACACCTGATGTTCTGACCGACGCAACAGCAGATATCGCTTTGTTATTGATACTCAGCGTGACACGCCGCGCCTATGCCGCTGAGCGCATGTTGCGTGAAGGCCGATGGCAGGGATTTTCGCTCGTAGACGGTTTAGGTAGAAGCATGCAGGGAAAAGTTATTGGTATCATCGGTATGGGCCGTATAGGACGAGCTACGGCACGCCGTGCATTATTTGCTTTGGGAATGAAAGTCGTCTTTTACAATCGTTCGCGCATTACAGAACTTGATTTCGAGGCGACCCAATTAGATACAATTGATCAAGTTATGGCGTCGGCTGATGTGGTTTCGGTGCACGTGCCTGGCATTAGGTCATCCCCTACGCTAACCGCAGAACATATTGCGCTGCTAAAACCCACAGCTTATTTAATAAACACAGCACGAGGCGACAGCATTGATCAAGCAGCATTATTAGCGGCACTGGTCGACAATCGGATCGCAGGCGCGGGTCTTGATGTTTACTTGGACGAACCTGAAGTACCTAACCAACTGCGTATTTTGGATAATGTCACGCTTTTGCCGCATATTGGTTCTGCGACCGAAGAAGTTCGTACTGCCATGGGAATGGTTGCGGCTGACAATTTGGATGCTTTCTTTTCGAACACATCATTACCCAACAGAGTTGTATAGCAATTTTTAGAGAGATCTGCTCTTGCTCTGCACTGAAGGACACTTCTTATCAAGGTGGGTCAGTATTTTTAGAATAACGAGTGGTCTGCGTCAATCACCGGTTGCCATACAGGAGATTATCGATACATTATTCAATATCACTTTGATTTTAAGTTTGTGAGCTTGTTGTATTAATTCTGTAAGCTCGATATCAGACCCAAAATCGGGGTTAATTGAATACAAACCTTTTATCGCATAAGGACTACCTAATGTGCTTTTTAGATTAAGTACACATATTAATACTGTTATTACTAAGGTAACCAAAAGGTAAACAATTTGAATTACATTCACTATCATTGCTTTAAATGGAACTTTTAGGCACTGTTGTGTCAATTAGAGAGTGAATTACCTTTTGAGAAGAATGACATGCAACAAAAAAAATATTTCCTCCTAGTGCCAGCGTTAACTATTTTGATTGCTGCCGGATGCGCTAATAAAGCAGCTGATGAAATGATGATGACTAATAAAAAAAAAGCTTGTGGGGCATGGCTGAAGGCCAAGCTAGAGAAGACTGTTTACGAGGTTATGAAAAAACATTTAAAGAATATGAACGTGAGCGCAATAGAGTAGTGGGAGATAAAAAAATAGCAGAACCGAAATGGCAACTTCCCACAAAAAAAGACCAAGACCGCTCAGGTAATTAGGCCCGTAATACCCATTATAAGCACCCAGGTTGCGAAAAATAGTTTGAGTTTAACAACAGAAAAATAGAGAACAACTCGCTTTGCGACAGTGCCACCAACAATGGCACCAGCGCCGGCAAATAGAAGCACATGCCAATAAATAGCTTGGCTAATAAACAAGTGATGAAATATTGCTGACCAAACCGTAAACGCACTGAGTATGACTGCCAAGGCTATCGCTGAAGTTACATTAAAGCCGCGCAAGATGAGATATACAGCAACCAATTCCCCGACTCCTACTGACAACCATGCCGTAATAATACCACCAAAAAAGGCAATAACGCTTAACAAAAGTATGTCAATCGGTAAGAGGTTTTTAGTTAGCTTTCTGCTTTTTAATAGGGGAATGGATCCATAAATTGCAATAGCCAACAGAATGGAAAACACACCAAAAGCGACATGTAAGGATGTTTGCATTTGCTGTGTATATTCACTTAGACCAAATTGAGCGATTAGGACACCCAATATCGAGAACGGAATAGTAATTAACAGTCCTTTATTTACATACAACCACTGAGCATCCTCACTTATTGCTTTGTTGGTGTTCGCGTTATTATCAATACCAAGAGACTGCCGATGGTGATGCCAAGTAAGCGCGCCAGCAGTCATGCCGCAGCATTGAATGGCAAAGCTTGTGGCAATACTAACGGTATTTTGCATATCAACTTGATTGAAAAAAGGGACGAAAACAACCCCGCCACCCGCACCTGTTGAATTGGCAAAAATAGCACCGACGATACCTACAAACAAAAAACCAACATAATCAAAAATGATCTGAAAACTGTTAGGTATGCTAAAAATAAGTATGAGCCAGCAAGTTGCAATGGTAGCTCGATAAGGATGGCTACTAAAAGCCCTTCTAAGAATAGTTAACAATGCGACTCGCCAATAATAAAAGAGTGTTAATACATGCTAGAAAAAGACATACTCTTGGGTAAACAATTTCATTTAAGCAGTGAAAAATGGTCCAGTTAGAAAGACATGATAATGCAGTCACTATTTTGCTAACACCTAATCGTTCTCTTACGTGGGCACAAGCAAAATGGATTATCGCATTCATGGTTGCTGTTGTCATGATAATTGCCATTGCCTGGACATTTGTTGGTGCTTGGATGGTTCTGCCCTTTGCTGGCTTAGAAGTAGGTTTGTTTGCTGTGTTGATGTACAAAGTAACGCGTTTCACCTATTTGAAACAGATAGTGACGTTTACAGAGCAAGAAATCACTATTGAAATGGGTATTGACCGCCGACAATCAACAGAATCACTTCCTCGCTTTGGTACAGATATTTATTACTCGGAAACCGACCGCAATTGGCACACGCCCAAAATCACATTGCATAGTGGTATACAACGGGTGCAAATCGGCCAATTTCTAAATGCTGATGATATGGTGATCCTGCGTAATGAACTAGAGAACTTAGGCTTACTAGTTTGCCGAGAACATTGGTGGAAGAATAAAGATTAAGCTAGTAATTAATTTTGCTCATTGTTTCTCTTTTAATAACGTTGATCCTTTACTTGTACTCATCGTTTAAATTAGAAAGAAAAAGGAGGATGAATATGAACTTATTTATTGAATCAATTGAGGGTGGGACATATATTGCAGGCACAGGTGAGACAAAAGTTGACACTTTCTTTTTAGATAAGTATAGCAAAACAATGTCCTTTCAGTGCATAAACAATATTAAGCTAAGAGTCGAAGGGCAGAAGTTTGAGCATGTATGGCTAAAACAGAATACGCCTTATGAAGAGATGTGCGGCCTTGACAGCAGCACAGAGAGCCCTGTTATTAGGTTAGATTGGAAATAGATTAGAACATCACCAAGTAACAAAAAAATCAACTGGTCAGACGTGATAATAATGTTAAGATTGGTGGTATGAAATTTATTATTTGAAGCCTTATGAATGAGTTTGACATTATTATTGTTGGCGCTGGCTCTGCCGGAGCCGTTCTAGCGAATAGATTATCTGAAAATCCGCAAATGTCTGTGTGCCTGCTAGAAGCTGGACCAAAAGACACCAACCCGGCAATACATGTTCCTTTTGGTCTAGCCGCTTTAAACGGCATAAAGTCAGTTAATTGGAACTTTCAAACCCACCAAGAACCTAATTTAAATGACCGAGAAATGTTTTGGCCTAGAGGCAAAACATTGGGCGGTTCTAGCTCAATTAACGCCATGTGCTACATTCGTGGGGCAGCACAAAATTACGATGAATGGGCTGCATCTGGTTTAATCGGATGGGCTTGGGATGATGTTCTCCCCTATTTCAAAAAAAGTGAAGATAACACCCGAGGTACCTCTGATTTCCATGCTATCGGCGGTTACCAAGGCGTATCAGATCTAAAATATATTAATCCTGTGAGTCATGATTTTGTAGCTTCGTCTGTATCTAATGGTCTCGCAGAATCTGTTGATTTCAACGGTGAATTCCAAGAAGGTGTTGGCATATATCAAGTTACTCAGCGTAATGGCTCACGTTGCAGCACGGCCAAAGGCTTTTTATCTGACGTTATAAAAGCGCGTTCAAACTTGCATATTATGACTAATGTTGAAGTTAAAAAAGTTACCTTTGATAATAAAAAAGCCACCGGTATTGAAATTTTTTCAAACAATACGAAGCAACTTTTGTTTGCTAAAAAGCGAGTGATTTTAAGTGCTGGTGCTATTGGGTCCCCGCAAATCCTGATGCAATCAGGCATTGGTAATAAAGAACATCTGCAATCCTTAGGTATTGAAGTAAAAGCACATTTGCCTGGCGTTGGCCAAAACCTACAAGACCATTTGGATGGCACCATCATATTTAAAACGCAGGCTCATCGGTCTTATGGTTTGTCTGTGCCGGCGTTACTAAAAAATGCATTAGAGCCACTCAACTATTGGCTAAATAAAGAAGGAATGTTTACTTCAAATATTGCTGAAGGTGGCGCTTTCTTAAAATCAGACCCGGAAATGACATTACCTGATATACAATTGCATTTTTTACCCGCTTTACTTGTAGACCATGGTCGCTCAAAACCTTGGGGGCATGGCTTCACTATCCATTTTTGTAACCTTTATCCGAAAAGTAGAGGCGAAATTTTACTGAAACAAATCAATGGTGAACTACACGCAGATATTCGTCCAAACTACCTGGCTCACGAAGATGATATAAAACCCTTAATTGCTGGTTTTAAGTGGTGTAGAAAGATAAGCGACACCTCCCCACTTGGTGATAGTGCGGTGGAATGGACGCCTGGCGAAACAGTGCAAACCGATGAGCAAATTATTGATTACTTAAAAAACAGTGCTGAGACCGTTTATCACCCAGTAGGGACATGCAAAATGGGCGTTGATACAGATATATTTGCTGTTGTTGATGTTAATTTAAATGTGAAAGGTATTACCAATTTAATGGTTGTCGATGCCTCTGTAATACCAAATATTATTGGTGGTAACACGAATGCGCCGACAATCATGATCGCTGAAAAAGCGGCGGACCTACTCAAAGCTACTTTACAGATAATTACTTTGCCGACAAACTCAACCTTAGCGTAAAATGGTAAAAAGGGGCTGCAATAACAGCACAGTCCCGTTACTCTTTTTAACTGACAATTTTCTCTAATTCAGCACTCACAACAATAACGACTTTTGTGCCATCAAGTTTATGATAATGGCATAAACCTTGGTTTGCAGCTGTTTGATAGTAGTTAACCAGCGGCTTAGTTTGATCATGGTAAATGGCAAGACGGTCACGTACTGTGGCTTCTTTATCGTCATCACGCACAATCAAATCTTCACCGGTATCGTCGTCCTTACCATCCGTTTTAGGAGGATTGTAAGTAATATGATATACACGCCCTGAAGCTGGGTGGACTCTGCGTCCACCCATACGGTTGACGATAACGTCGTCTGGCACGTCAAACTCAATACAATGATCAACCTTAACACCAGCGTCTTTCATTGCATCAGCTTGCGGAATAGTGCGTGGAAATCCATCTAAAAGAAAACCGTTTGCACAGTCTTCTTGTGCGATACGTTCTTTCACTAAACCAATAATAATATGGTCAGAAACCAGTTTCCCAGCGTCCATTACTTTTTTAGCTGCAAGACCCATTTCTGTACCAGCTTTAATAGCTGCACGTAACATGTCGCCAGTAGAAATTTGTGGAATACCAAACTTCTTCATTAAAAACTGAGCCTGTGTTCCTTTCCCGGCACCTGGTGCGCCAAGTAATATTATGCGCATTAAGCATCCTCCAACAAATAATTAAGGTAAATTGTAAACGAGAAACCTTACAACTTAGGCTTCCAGTTCACAAGTCAAATTATGGTTAAAAATCATAACTTAAGACTAATAGCGAATAGTTATCTCGAACTGTCGAAAAAACGCCCAGTCGACAAGGCTTGATTTACTCAATAAATAAAAAAGCGAGCATTAGCTCGCCTTTACTATCTGAATGAATTACTAAAAATAAGCCTATGCAGGTTTATTTAAAGTCAGCATGTTAAGCATTACTTAGCTAAACTAGCTAAAAGTCCATTTAAGTTTTTTACAAAAGCAGACGGATCTTTCAAACTGCCCTGCTCAGATAATGACGCCTGATCGAATAACACTTCAGACCACAACTTAAATTGCGCTTCATCTTGCACGTTAGACATTAACTTAACCAGATGATGCTCTGGGTTCAATTCAAAATGATACTTCGTTTCAGGCACAGGTTGACCGGCTGAAGCCATCAATTTGGCCATTTGCGTTGTCATTCCGTTTTCATCTGCAACAATACATGCTGGAGAATCAGTTAAGCGATGGGTAAATTTGACGTTTTCTACTTTATCGCTAAGTGCTGTTTTAACTCGCTCGATAATTCCTTCAACTTCCTTTTCAGCTGTTTCTTTGGCTTTCTTAGATTCTTCATCATCCAAGTCACTCAAGTCTAAGTCAGCTCCCGCGATAGACTGGAATTGTTTCTCACTAAACTCTGTTAAGTGTGACATTAACCATTCGTCAATGCGCTCACCCATCAATAGAACTTCGATACCTTTCTTGCGGAAAATTTCTAAATGCGGACTTGTTTTAGCTGCTTGATAACTATCAGCAGTTACGTAGAAAATTTTCTCTTGGTCTTCTTGCATACGGCCAATATAGTCTTCAAGCGATACTGATTGCACGCCCGACTCATCTGCCGTTGAAGAGAAACGAAGTAGTGCTGCAATCTTCTCCTTATTAGCAATGTCTTCAGCTGGACCTTCTTTAACAACATTACCAAATTCAGACCAAAATCCCTGATACTTTTCAACGTCATTCTTGGCCATTTTTTCAAGCATCTGAAGCACACGTTTTGTGCAACCTTGACGAATTGATTGAGTGACTTTGTTATCTTGCAAAAGTTCGCGAGATACGTTCAATGGTAAATCATTTGAATCCAACAAACCCTTTACAAAACGTAAGTAGGTTGGCATGAATTGCTCTGCATCATCCATAATAAAAACACGTTGAACGTAGAGTTTTAGGCCGTGGGCTTGGTCTCTATTCCACATATCAAACGGTGCTTTAGCTGGAATATACAATAAGCTGGTATATTCTGTTTTTCCTTCAACACGATTATGCGACCACTTTATTGGGTCGACAAAGTCATGCGAAACGTGCTTATAAAATTCAATGTATTCATCGTCACTAAGTTCTGACTTTTCGCGTGTCCACAACGCCGTCGCTTTGTTGACTGATTCCCAATAACCGGGAACTGCAGGTATTTTTTCGTCGCCTTCACCGTCACTTTCAGGCACTTCTGCTTTAAACATTTGCACAGGAATATTGATGTGATCAGAGTACTTAGTAATAATTGAACGCACTCGCCAATCATCAGCAAACTCTTTTTCATCTTTACGCAAGAATAAGGTAACTTCGGTACCGCGAGTTTCTTTATCAATTGTGGAAACTGAAAACTCACCTTCACCAGCGGATTCCCAGCGCACGCCTTCAGACTTGTCCGCGCCTGCAACACGACTCTTAACAACCACTTTTTCAGCAACGATAAATGAAGAGTAGAAGCCAACACCGAACTGACCGATAAGTTGAGAATCTTTGGTCTGATCGCCAGATAATTTAGTAAAAAATTCTGCTGTGCCAGACTTAGCGATAGTGCCTAAGTTAGCAATAGCTTCTTCTTTGTTCATACCAATTCCGTTATCGGATATGGTTAGCGTACCGGCCTCTTTATTCACACTAATTCTAACGTTGAGGTCAGGATCATTCTCATACAAGCTGCCGTCAGAAAGGCCCTTAAAGCGGAGCTTATCAGCAGCATCAGCTGCATTTGATATAAGTTCTCTTAAAAATATTTCTTTATTTGAATAAAGTGAGTGGATCATCAGTTGAAGCAATTGTTTTACTTCGGTTTGAAATCCATGGGTTTCTTGTTTGACTGTCTCAGCCATAGCCAAGTATCTCCTACTTTGTTTTCTGTTATATGAAGCCAAGTGGCACAAAACACCCTTCTGTTAATGGAAAGTGAAGAATGCCGCCATAAAATTCGTCGATTGAAAAGATATGTAAGGACACAGAGGTGTATTTTCAAGGGAAAAAACGAAATGAAGCCAAAAATAATTTGGTTTTTGTCAGCATGTATAAGCCATGGGTCTGCTTATACCGGTATTCTTCCGGCAAAGGCATGACTTATGGTATTTCCATCGATATATTCTAATTCGCCACCAACTGGAACACCATGCGCAATACGGGTCGCTTTTATTTGCTTTTCTCTGCATATTTGCCCAATATAATGCGCTGTTGCCTCGCCCTCTATCGTTGGATTAGTGGCGAGAATAACTTCTTGAATAGATTCCCTATCCAATAATTGGGCTAATTCAGTCAAACCAATTTCAGCCGGACCAATACCATCAATAGGAGACAAATGGCCCATTAATACAAAGTACTTGCCTTTGTATTCTGAGGTTTGTTCTACCGCTAATACATCTTGAGGTGATTCGACAATACAAAGCTGGCCCGTTTCGCTGCGCATTGGATTTACACATATTTTACACAGCCGTGCCTCCGTAAAGGTGCGGCAATGTTCGCAATGTGAGACATGTTCCATAGCGTCATGTAACACTTTACTTAAGGTCATTGCGCCATCACGGTTTCTTTCCAACAATGTAAATGCCATACGCTGAGCGCTTTTTGCACCAACGCCTGGTAAGCATTTCAAGGCTGTAATCAATTCGTTAATAAGAGGACTAAATGACATGTATAAAACTTCTTAAATAATAAAATCGAATAATACCATGAAGTGATGGATTTGTTATATTGCGCAAGCAAGATTTCATCCATTAGACGACTCATATATTAGTATTGAGGAATGTGTTGGGCTGGAGAACTTCATGAATGCTGATATTGAGGATATCTGTGGTGCTTAAGCGAGTTAAATTTCAGCCCAAAATGTCGACTTATATTAAAATAGAAAAGCCGATTTAAGCAATGTGCCTATATGCTAGCACTTTACTCAAAATCAGCTTTTTTTGATTTAGGTCTTGTTGAAAAACTAAAACGGCATCTTAAAGCCAGGCGGTAAATCCATCCCACCCGTAAGAGAACCCATTTTTTCTTGGCTCATTTCTGCAACACGACGAACAGCATCATTTGTTGCTGCGGCCACCAAGTCTTCAATCATTTCTTTATCATCTTGCATTAGCGACACGTCAATATCTACTCGTCTCACATTGTGATTACAAGACATCGTCACCTTCACTAAGCCTGCGCCTGACTCACCCGTTACTTCTAAAGTAGCAAGCTCATCTTGTGCCTTTTTCATTTTTTCCTGCATTTGCTGGGCTTGTTTCATCATATTACCCATGCCACCTTTTAACATTGTCATCTCCTGATTATTTTAGACAGAACTATAAATCTACTCTGTGAATATTTATCATTACGAGCCAGTTGTTACCTTGGTTTTATAGAACCTTCAATAACTCGCCCTTCAAACGCTTTTAACAATTCTTGAATTGAATCATTCGTTGCCACAACAGTATGAGCATGTTGCTGTCGTATTAACGATATCTGTTGCTGTATCTGGAAAGGCGTCTCATCAACCCCGCCATATTGCACTTCAAAGGCAACTGGTTTTTGATAGAATACGCTTAACGTTTCTGTAATAGATGCACGATGTTGCTCTTCGGCCAGATGCCGATTGCGTTCTTCAATACGAATAATAAAATGTTCACCATGCTGCACTAGATTAGATTGTAGCAAAAGTTGTTTATTCAACCCACCAACACCAAGCTCTTCAATAAAATCACTCCATTTATTGATTTGTTTTGCTCTTAAAAGTTTGTCGCCATTTTCTAAATAAGGCGCAATTTGTGGATGAGTTACTTTAACGTTGCTTAGATCGTTCACAGCGTGACCAAACATCGCTGCAATTTCATTTGCTGTATCTAAAAATGGTTTTTCAGAAAGACTATCAACTTCATCATCATAATCCTCTGTTGCGCCAGCGTCAGCTTGCTCATAAGTGGCTATTTGCTGGCTATCAACTGAATCATTAAAGAACGCTGCGCTTTGTGTTTTTTCAATAACGTTAGGCATTGGCATATCAATAGAATGATGGCTAGACTCCTGTGCTTCAGAGTTCTGTTGTTCAGGCTCAACTGATGTATGTTTTTGAGCTTCTGTTGCAGATATTATAGCTGCTTTCTCATAAGGAGCATCATCAGCTTCATTAAAATTAATATCGTCTTCGTCTTGCCTATATGCTGATTCTGATGGAGGCTCAAAATCCGCAGCAGTAAATTGCTCGACGGCTTGATCAGACGCCTTAACCGCTGCTGCAGTATCGTTATCCCAAGGTGGGGTGTCGCCTTCAATCAGTGGATTTCGAACTATCTTACTTTCTGCTTCGCCTGCGCTTTTGTTTTGCGACGACTCAGGTAAACCCTTATTAGTAACGAATATTGAATTTTCCTGCTTCATTAAGCGGTCAAACAACGACAGTGTGCTGCTTTCAACTTCTACGTTCGCTTGTTCTTCCGGTTCTTCGTTTTCGAGTAACTCGTGCAGTGCAAGTAGGTCCGAAGTCGTGGTTAGATTGTCTTGTATGGTTGGTTCGCCCGTTACGTCGGCACTTAGGGTATGCAGCGTTGAATCTGTTACTTCTGTTGTCAGCAAACTAGTGGCGTTTTCAGGCTGTATTTGCGCTTCATCATGTAATTCATGAAACTCATCAAACATCGATTGATCTGCCTCTTCGTCGACAAAAGACGTATTAAAAATATCTTGTTCAACTAATAGCGTATTTTTGGTAGGTTCTGTGTCAAGTGTTTGTGAAGTAATTTCAGGTTTTATTTCCACTAAACCCGCTTCTTTCTGTTGTATTTGTACTTCAGAAACGTCAGTAATATTAGGTTCTTTAGTAACAACAGTATCCGTTTCAGCTAAGTCAGCTGTTTTTTTTTCTGCTATAGCGTCGCTGTGTGCACTTTCTAAATCAAGCTCAACTGTTTGCGCGGGACTAAATGCGAGCATTCGCAATACGGTCATTTGCAGGCCTGTAAATGCATCTGGCGCGAAAGGTAAGTCCTTCTTACCTTGCAATACTAATTGATATAGTAGCTGAATATGTTCAGCAGATACCGACTTGGATAATTGGTAAACAGCTCGTGCACTCACCGTTTCAATTTTGCAAATATCAGGCACTATTTGAGTTAACGACACTTGATGCAACAAACTTAAGAGTTCTGATAGCACCTGTGAGAAGTCTGGCGCGTGCACACAAATGTCATCTAGCTGTTTGAGCGCTTCCTGACTGTCTTTTTCAATCACGGCTTTTACCAAACGTAACACTTGGTTTTTGTCTAGGAGACCTAACATGTCCGTGACTATTTGCGAGGTTATTTGGTTATTTCCCTGAGCGATAGCTTGATCAGTTAAGCTCAATGCATCACGCATACTACCTTGTGCTGCCCTTGCTAAATGCGATAAAGCGATGGGATCAGATGGAATACTTTCTTGAGTTAAAATATGCTCAAGTTGTTTTTGAATTTGTTCTCTGGATAACGCTTTAAGACTAAACTGTAAGCACCTTGATAAAATAGTGACAGGTAGCTTTTGCGGATCAGTCGTGGCCAATAAAAACTTTACGTGAGGAGGTGGCTCTTCTAATGTTTTCAATAGTGCGTTGAAGCTATGCTTTGAAAGCATATGCACTTCATCTATCAAATACACCTTAAAACGCCCACGAGTAGGCTTATATTGCACATTATCAAGTAATTCGCGAGTGTCCTCGACTTTTGTTCTCGACGCCGCATCAATTTCAAGTAAATCAACAAAGCGACCTTCGTCAATATCTTTGCAGGCATCACATGTGCCGCATGGCGTTGCACTTTGCCCTGTTTCACAGTTTAGGCTTTTTGAAAATATGCGAGCGATGGTTGTTTTACCGACGCCTCTTGTGCCAGTAAAAAGATATGCATGATGCAATTTGTCGTTATCAAGTGCATTGGAAATGGCACTAACGACATGCTCCTGGCCTACTAGCTCAGCGAATTTTTGTGGTCGCCACTTCCTTGCTAATACTTGATAGCTCATAGTAATTAATTACTCACCTTCAAATTCAATTAAACTAAATGGTGTTACACCATGTTCTTTTAGCTTTTTGTCACCGCCAATTTCAGGCAGTGATATAACAAAACCTGCATGTTCAGTAATCCCACCTAAACGACGGATCAAGTTAGCAGTAGCTACCATAGTGCCACCCGTAGCTAACAAGTCATCAATCATCAGGACTCTATCACCAGGTAAAATAGCATCTGTATGAATTTCTAATGTATCGGTGCCATACTCAAGCTCATAAGTTTCGGAAATCACCTCTCTGGGTAGCTTTCCAGGTTTTCTAACTGGGACAAAACCAATCCCCATTTCTAATGCTAATGGCGCACCAAAAAAGAAACCTCTGGCTTCGGTGCCGACTATCTTTTCAAAAGTCATTCCATTAAATTGAGATTTCAATTGTTTGATACACGCGGTAAAAGCTTCATGGTCTTGAAGTATGCTTGTTACATCACGAAACATGATCCCTTGCTTTGGATAATCAGGGATTGTGGTTATTGCAGATTTGATTAGTTCAATTGTCACTTAGCTACCTAAAACAGGTTAATTGCTGAAAAAGAATACATACCAACCAGAGATTATATGCATTAGAGGGAGTGCAAGCAGAGTAACCAAAATACCTAACAGATACCAGCCGTTAAAAACCTCTTTAAATTCAGTATCATCACTCATTGGCACAACCTTAATCGTTAACGGTAATTTTAAAACGGTAAACGTTACTTGATCGAAGTCAAAAAAAACAGGACTTGATCGCTTTCTTACTAGAAGATTTTGATCTATGCTCAAAGCTAGATTAACTAACCCGAATCCTGTTTAAGAAAATTGAACTAAATGCCTGTTCCAGGATCTGATCTTTCGACAAAGATTAAACAAATCTAAAAAGGAACAGGCATGAATAAATTAGTCGAGTTATATTGCGATGTCG
>Ga0307933_1000623_pt1 | contig 32426 bp, 32 predicted proteins | sample OrgLakmetageno88_FD_201811 | JGI IMG/M metagenome (GOLD analysis project Ga0307933, IMG submission 201811) | Saline water microbial communities from Organic Lake, Antarctica - #88 | ecosystem: Environmental > Aquatic > Non-marine Saline and Alkaline > Saline | place: Antarctica: Organic Lake... | reverse complement strand
CTATTGAAAACTCTGGTATTAGTGATATCCCTTTAAAATATCCAGAGTTTGAATGGGAACACCGCCTCGATGAGGAGTTGATAGATTTTAACAAATTAGGATCTCCAGATGATTATTACGAGCTTAAAGATTATCTAGAAGAGAAAAAGTGGTACACCAAAATGGCCAAAAATAAACACCGTAAAATAGTAGATAGTAGCATTCCTGAAATTGATTACCGAGCCTTTAAAAAAGGGAATCTGTGGCTAGGACACATCAAATAAACAACTCAATGCCAAAGATAATACCATTTAAAGGAGTACGAGCAGCTACAGATATAGCAGCGCATGTCATCTCGCGTTCCTATCAAGATTACGGTAAAAAGGAGCTTAAAGCTCAACTCAAATACAATCCGTACAGCTTTTTACATATTTTAAATCCCGGCTATAAATTCCGCCAAGAAATTACAGGAATAGAAAGATTCAACCTTGTTAGAAATAGATTTCTAGAATTTAAGGAAGAGGCTTACTTAGTACAAGAAGAGCAACCTGCTTTTTATGTATATGAAAATGCAGACCCACACCATTCTTATACGGGTATTATTGCAGGAACAAGTACTCAAGACTATCAAGATAATAAGATTAAAAAACATGAGGATACCTTAAGCCTTAAAGAGACTCTATTTAAAGATTACCTCAAGGCAGTAGGTTTTAATGCAGAGCCGGTCTTGTTGACCTATAAGGACCAACCAGGTATTAACGAGGTCATCCAACAAGTCAAGACTAATTTGCCAGACCAGCATTTTTCAACTACAGATTTCAATTCGCATAAAATTTGGGCAGTTACAGACCCAAAATTGATCCAATCTATAGAAAGTGAGTTTAGAAAAATTCCAGAAACCTATATTGCAGACGGTCACCACCGCAGTGCTAGCTCTAGTTTGCTTTCTCAAGAAATGCAGGGCAAACAAGACAGCTATCATTATTTTATGAGTCTGCTTATTGCCGAAAGTCAGCTTCATATATATGAATTTAACAGGCAGGTAACCGATTTAAACGGACTGAGCAAACAGGAGTTTTTGATGCAACTGGATCAGCATTTTAGAATTCAGAATCGAGGTCAAGAATTGTACAAACCCTCTAAGAAACATCATTTCAGTATGTATTTAGATGGAGATTTTTACAGTCTTTATTTGCGTAAGAGTTTATATAAAATCACGACTCCATTGCAAGATCTGGACACCCAAATGTTGTATGACTTGGTTTTAAAACCTATTTTGGGAATAGATGATCTACGTACTAATGATAGGATCAAGTACAGCTATGGGAAACACGATATGGTTCAAATCAAAGAGCGTGTGGATAAAAAGGAGTTTGAAGTAGGTTTTGGCCTATTTCCAGCAACTGTAGAACAAATGAAATCCATTGCAGATGCAGATCTGAGAATGCCTCCCAAAAGTACTTTTATCCGTCCCAAACTGCCTAGCGGTTTGATAATTTATGAATTTTAGAAATGAGCACAATTAAAGAATCACTGTTAAGCTTTCGCGAAAGCGTAGAACCACAAGCCACTCTAGTAGCTGTCAGTAAAACAAAACCTATAAGCGATCTTCAAGAAGCTTATGAGGCTGGGCAACGACATTTAGGTGAGAATAAAATCCAGGAAATGACTGAAAAGTGGGAAGCACTTCCTAAGGACATCCACTGGCATATGATAGGCCATACACAGCGCAACAAAGTAAAGTATATGGCGCCCTATGTGCATTTGATACACAGTGTGGATTCCCCGAGATTGCTTAAGGAAATCAATAAACAAGCAAAAAATAACGATCGAATTATCAATTGCTTGCTGCAAATACATATAGCACAAGAAGATTCTAAATTTGGATTTGATGAGAAAGAATTGATCGCTTTACTAAAGGATCAAGCTTTTAAGGATTACGAGCATGTTCAAATCAAAGGACTCATGGGAATGGCCACTTTTACGGATAACAAAGATCAAGTAACAGCAGAATTCAAATCCCTTGCTGATTTGTATAAAAAAATACAAAAAGAAGAATTGTTGTCTTCCAGACACGATTTTACAGAATTGTCTATGGGAATGACAGGTGATTATCAAATTGCCTTAGAAGAAGGCTCTACCATGGTGCGTATAGGAAGTGCTATTTTTGGGAGTAGAAATTGATGTTAAAATAGTTATTTAGAAAACACCTCCTATTTGTAGGTATCTTACTCTCTGAATTTAAAACCTGTTGATGAATCTTACCTTAAGCATACCCGCACTACTTTTTCCAGCAATATCCTTAACGATGCTCGCTTACAATGCAAGGTATCTAGCTATTGCTGCATTAATTAGGAGTTTATTTAGCAAGTATGAAGAAAATGAATCTGACAAAATAATAGTTCAAGTACGCCAATTAAGAAGACGATTGACCATTATAAAGAACATGCAAGCGGTTGCTATTTTGAGTTTCCTGCTCGCAGTAGTTACCATGTTCTTGATTTATATCGAACAAGGCTTTTGGGCAAAAATCGTTTTTGGAACAAGTCTAGTAGCATTAATGATCTCGCTCATTTTATCTTTAATCGAGGTGCAACTTTCTACAAAAGCATTGAGCGTTCAGTTGCAAAGTATAGGGAGGAAGAGTTGATGCTTTTTAAAATATTTTGGAACAAAAAAAAGGGAGGAATCAGCTGATTCCTCCCTTTTTATTATGCGACAAGAGTGATTATTATTTAAGCACTTCGCTCAAATCATATCCGCCAAATTTTTTCATGTAAGACCTTACACTACTCCCGTAAGCATCTTTGTTACTTTTGCGTCCATTAGATTTTAAAAACTTTCTTACACCTCCTGGTCCGGAAAGATGGGCTGCAGCAAGCATACCACTTTGGGTAACCTCTACACCAGCGATCGTTTTACCTTCATACTTCTTTATGTAAGATTTTAGCGATCTATTGTTATAACGTAAATTTTGAATAAACACTCTTTCTTGAAGTCTTATAGACTTGAGAAATGCTGTGGTGTCCGTAACACCAAAATGAGCTAATGTCACCACACCAAACTGATATTTACCCATATAGCCTAAGGTATTCACTCGCCAGTGTTGACCTCTGGATTCTTTAAAAGCAAGTGCTTCTTTAAAGGATACAAAACTATCGGCACTGGAAGTTGCCAGCGAATAGTCACGAAGACTGACGTCTTCTTCTTCTTCAGTGACCTTAAAAGGCCCCACTTTTCTTACCTCTATTGCAGCTGCTGTTGCAGTGTCGTCAGTGTAAGAATCGGCTTTAACATACTTAAAAACCGAAAAGCTCATCAGCAGTATTGCTGGATAAGCTATAAAACTCACATATTGTGATCTCATAGATGTTGTTTTCGAAAGTTTCTGTCACTTCTTTCTATAGCGGCGCAAATTTACGACACTATCTCACTTAAAATCTTGGGAACTGTTAAAGAAGTTATTAATGCCTCTAAAAACGTTTAATAGCACCTTAAGAGGACTATTGGTCTCAGCCTACATGGAAAGAAGGTAGTTGGTCTTGTAAACTATCCTAATGATTAACTTAGGATAACCCTAATCAAGAGTTTTGTTATTGATTTACAGCCTTTTATTAACAATAAATAACATTTACTCTCTCAAAATCAAATAATTAAGGGTAAATTAATAGAATTGATAAAAGAAATCTTTCAAAAAAAGCTCCCTCTACAGTTTCATTCTAACAAAGCTTTGATCCTCGAAGAATTCTATGGGATTCTTATGGCGTGTGCCTAACCGTAGCTAACCGAAGGCTTATCCACCTGCTTTGTACTCCTTTTAAATAAGGAATGGCTCTATCTATATAATAGGTCTAGAGTAAAGACAGCCTTATGATGGAAACATGAATTAGGCAAACTACTTGTTATTCTTTGCAATCCACCTTCTATATTCTGCAGCATTGCGATTGTGCTGTGCGAGCGTTTTAGCAAACTTATGGTAACCAAAATTCTGTACATCGGCTACAAAATATAAGTAGTCGTGATTTTCTGGGTGGAGCACCGCATTAATGGCAGATAGATCAGGAGTCACAATAGGACCTGGTGGCAAAGTAGCATACTTATAGGTATTGTAGGGATTATCAATCTCTAGATACACATAAAGTACCTGCTTAATTTGTTGGTCAAAATCATTTTCTGTTATTTTCTTTGCATAAATCACTGTAGGATCTGCATCTAGTTTGATACCTCTAGAAAGTCGGTTGAGATAGACTCCAGCAACTCTCGGCATTTCGTCCACCTTAGCGGTTTCCTTTTGAACTATAGAAGCCAGTGTGTAGACTTCACTAGGTGAAAGATCTAATTTTTTTGCTTTAGCACGTTTTTCGGCAGTCCAAAATTGATTGTGATAATCCAACATTTTATCTCTAAAACGAGCTGCTGTCGTATTCCAATAGGTCTCATACGAATTGGATAAGTACAAACTCAAAGCGTTTTGGGCATTCAGCTTATTCTCCTTTAAAAATTCTGGGTCACGCATCGCGTTTAAAAAACTAAGACTGTCCGGTTCCATTTGTTGTGATAACCTTCCAGCGAGGTTTTCCAGACGTTCTTGGTTATTAAAAGTGACTTTAATAGGCCTATTTTGACTACGTACCGTGTTGATGATCTCGTTATTATTAGAGCCTTTTTTAATGAGAAACCGACCTGATTTTACGTTTTCATGATACTTCTTTTTTACAGCGGTAGTATGTAAATCCTCCCGATTCTTAACTCCATCTGCAATGATCAAAAAAGCGGTGTTGTAATCGGCATCGGTTGGAATAAAAACTTCGTAGGTTTCTGACTCAAAATTAGTGTTTGGTGAAAAGAGTACCGCCCATACGTTATAGGCAAAGAATCCCATGATAACAAGCCCTATCAGCACTATTCCAAGGATGATTTTTTTGTAATTACTATTCATTGATCAGTTGATAAAGATGTTCGTTTTTATAAGATTTTTCTGTGGCAATCCAGTCTTTTTTAATTCCGCTTTCGCGAAAGCGAACCCTTTCAAACAGTTTGCGACTTGCCATATTATCTTCACTAATACTGGCATATAATTGATGTAGTCTTAAATGTTTAAAAGCATAGTCGATGATCAATTCCAACCCAGAAGTAGCAAGGCCTTGTGACCGATCTGATTCTTGAGAGATCACAATTCCTACTCCAGCGCGTTTGTGATACGGATCAAAATCATACAGGTCTACCACTCCTTTTATTTCATTTTGTCTAGTACAAATAGCAAGTCTCAATTGCTTTACTTCGTATATATCACGGTGTGCATTCTCTAAGTATTCCCTGATGGTGAATTTAGAAAAAGGAGTGATGGTGTGACCAAACTCCCATAAATCTGGATTGTTCTCGAGTTGATAAATAAAATCTAAATCCTCTGTGTCAACGGCTCGTAAGCTACATATGTCATTTTGTAACATCATAGGTTGATCTCGCCTTTAAAAACTTGTATTGCTGGACCAGTAAGCCATATATCTTCATATCCTTGTGGTGTAGGCTGGAATTTCACCTTTAACTCACCACCTGGTGTGTGAAGAATTACTTCGTTATTTTTAGTTTGCTGGGTACTGTGCATCGCTAATGCCACTGCGGTAACTCCTGTACCACAGCTCAATGTCTCGTCTTCTACGCCTCGTTCGTAAGTGCGTACTTTGAACACATGACCTCCTTGCGGCTCTACAAAATTGATATTGGCACCTTCTTTACCGTACAATTTATTCCTTAAATACCTGCCTTGAGTAAGGACATCGATATGGTCCAGATCATCTGTTAACTCTACATGATGTGGCGATCCAGTATGAGTAAAAACATGTCCATCAAAAACTTGTACCGCAGGCACATTACTCATTTGCAGACTGACCGAACCCTTATCAAATAAATGTGCATGATGCACTCCGTCTGTGGCTTCAAAGCTGGCATGATCCTTTATAATTCCTAAAAACTGCGCAAAACTTACTAAACAACGGCCACCATTTCCACACATGCTGCTTTCCTTACCATCTGCATTGTAATAGACCATAGTAAAATCAAGGCTATCGTGATTTTCTAGCAGCAGCAATCCATCTGCTCCTATTCCAAATTTTCGATCACAGAGATGAGCGATAAGCTCCGTGTCTTTTTTGTCAAAAGAATGCTTGCGGTTATCGATGATAACAAAGTCGTTACCCGTGCCTTGATACTTAAAGAATGAGATTGTGTCCATTGCTACAAAAATACAGTAAGTGATTGAATTTTCTAAGTGTTAAACAGCGTTAAACCTATTTATTAAACACAATTTAATCTGTAATTTAGGTTATGGAGCCAGAATTTGTAACAATTCATTCTAATTACCGAAAAATTGTTCTTAATTAAAAAAAAAAGCACATGAAATCATTTATCAAGACATTAGGGATAGCCATCCTTGGTGGCGCAGTTGTTTTAGGATCTTATAAATTCTTTTTTGAGGAAGATCCCCTACAACACACGTACACAAAACAAACACAAATAGAAGATACGCTGTCTGTTTCGCCCGTAAATTATGTGGCTAGCACCTCCATAGCAGGAGTTGATTTTACAGAAGCTGCAGAAAAGACCGTACATGCCGTAGTTCACGTTAAAAACAAAACTGTTTCAAGAGTACGACAATCTTGGTCAGATTTAAGGTCTGGCCGCGTGCCGTACAGAGAAACTATAGGAAGCGGAAGTGGTGTTATCATCACAGAAGATGGTTATATCGTGACCAATAATCACGTGATCGCGAAGGCTCGTGAGCTAGAAGTGACTTTAAATAACAATAAGACTTACAAAGCAAAGTTAATTGGAACAGAACCTAATAGCGATATTGCTCTTTTAAAAATTGATGCTGATGAAGCCTTGCCTTATATCGTATTTGGCAATTCTGACCAGACTAGAATTGGCGAGTGGGTACTTGCCGTAGGAAATCCATTTAACCTGACCAGCACGGTGACTGCGGGAATTATAAGTGCCAAAGGTCGTGATCTCGATGAAACAGACGCTAACGTACAAAGCTTTATACAAACTGATGCCGCTGTTAACCCAGGGAATTCTGGTGGAGCGCTAGTCAATACTAATGGGGAGTTAATAGGGATCAATACGGCGATTGCTTCTAAAACCGGATCTTACGTAGGTTACTCCTTTGCGGTACCTTCTAACAATGCTCGTAAAATCATTAACGATATCATGGAGTTTGGTTTTGTTCAAAAAGGAATGTTGGGAATAAGCGGTGGCGATCTCAATGGAAACATTGCAGATGAATTAGACATAAATGAAAGTGAAGGGATTTTCGTTTCTGCGGTTTTAGAAGATAGTGGTGCTGCACGTGCTGGACTGCGCAGTGGTGACGTGATTACGAGGATTGATGATATCAAAATGAAGAAGTTTTCAGATCTGACAGGATATGTCAACAGTAAAAACCCTGGAGATAAAGTCGTTGCTACTGTATTGAGAGATCAGAAGGTGATGAACGTAACGATCGAACTAACCAAAAACAGTACCGTAAGCATACCTTCTATCGATATGGATTTGCGCAATCTTACAGAAGAAGATCGCAGGCAATTTAAAGTAACTGACGGAGTGAAAATCGTTGCTACTACTGGCGGCCTTTCCAAGTATGATTTAAGAAATTACATCATCACTAAAATTAATGAGGAGGATGTAAATGATATTGATGACGTACAACAACTATTAAGAAGGTTACCTCCTAATGGTACCATCTTGATACAAATGAAAAATAGTGCCGGAGAAGTGGAACGTTTTAGATATACAATGGATTAGGTGATTAGGTGATTAGTGGATTAGTTGATTAGTGGATTAGGTGATTAGTGGATTAGGTGATTAGGTGATTAGGTGATTAGGTGATTAGGTGATTAGGTGATTAGGTGATTAGGTGAAATTTAAAAATCTCCAGATGGCATAGGTGCTCATTTGGAGATTTTTTTATTTTACTATAATTATATTTGGGAAAAACAAGCTAAATGAAGTACAAATCCCACATTTATTTATTAACTGTGCTATTAATTGCTTCTTGTAACAACGATAAAAAAATTGTTCCTGATAATTTGAGAAAACTATCAGAAAAAGAACAAATTGAAATCGCTGAGAAAAGAATGAATTACAATTATGATACTGTTGTTTACAAAAATGAAGCTGGGGAAACGATTACAGCAGACTCCATAGCTAAAATATCCACTGATGAGAATTTTGCTTCAGATGTATATTTAAATAAAAGTAACGAACCAGAAATTATTATAATTCGACGAGCTACAGAGCATGACAAAGATTTTAGAAGTCAGATAGTAGAAATCTACAACCAAGAAGTAGTTGAGCCCGTCCTCATAATAGATATTGATTGCGCTCAAATTAAAGAAATATTAATCGAAGTGTACTCATTAGACCAAAATATGAGAATGGATGGCAGTCCATTTGATCCTAGCATAGACCGTGAAAATTTGGTCAAAGTGATAAGCTTAATTGAAAATTGTGGAATGCCTACTTTAGAAAATGTAAATAAAAAGGAACTGTTAGCAATTTGGCTGGTCTTTCAACACGCTGATAATTACCATCGCAAAAAATATTTACCCCAATTAAAGAAATCTGCCGAAAATGGCGATTTAAGAAAAAGTGAAATGGCGCTTATGGAAGATAGAATCTTAATGGATGATAGAAAACCACAAATTTATGGTTCACAAATTACTGATAATGAAGAAAGAAACGGCTGGATGTTATATGACTTAGAAAATCCAGAAAGTGTCGACCGAAGAAGAGCTGACGTTGGACTTGAACCTCTAAACGAATATGTAAAGCAATGGGATATTGAATTTGATATTAAGCAAAACAAGTAAAATTAAGCACAATAAAACATACACCTAATAACGAGGTAGTTATTTATATAACTTAAAATTTATTTACGAATCCGCTTAGTTTTTAAATTAATTCCTCGTTAAATTAGACTCAGCAGGTAATTATTTTAAAAATAAAAAATCCATATAGAAATTAGGAAGCTTTTGGGATCTCTTAAAATTCTAAAGATGAAAAGTATCAAGGCCTTCTTGATGGGGGGCTGAATGTTTTTTAATGAATATGGTTCCCTTAGTCGCTCCTATAGATAAAGTAAAAAAAAGTGAATTCTAATACCAAGTTATTACACAAATGAAAAATAGTGCCGGAGAATTGGAACGTTTTAGATATACAATGAATTAGTTATGAGGTATGATGAATTCCTATAAGCTTCATTTATTTAGTTGGTGGGACTTTAAATTGTCAAAAAATGCCATTTAAATTCTCCTACAAAAAAGCAGACTTCCGTCTGCTCAATAGAAAGCACACTGTAGGCGACAAAATAGATTCTTAACGGCGCAATTTATTCCGCTGGTGAGCATTGAAAAGGTTAAGAATTTATATCTCCGATAACAAAGTAGAATTTATTGTGCCGGTTATAAATTCTAAAGTCTCCAAATGATCTCAAAACATTTAGGGACTTTTACGTGTCATTATAAAAGATAAATACGGGTGAATACAAAGCTAACATTGGCTATTGACAAAGCAATTATAGAAGAAGCAAAAGCTTACGCATCTTCAAGCGGTAGTAGCTTATCTGCTGTGATAGAAGAGTACTTGAAAGCGATTACTGTACCTAAGAAAAAAACGCAAGTCCAACTTAATGAAGAAGTTAGTTTAGTGTTAGGATCTGTGACCATAAACGAAGAAAGAAGCTACAAAGAATTGCGTGATGAAGCCGTGACTGATAAATATCTGAAAGGAATAAAGTTATTTTAGATACTAATTTATTGTTAGACTTTTTATTGGACAGAAAGCCTTTTAGTAGAGATGTTGCAGTTTTTTTAAATCACTTATCAAATTCTGATCTAGTTTTAGATGTTGCTTCTATCAGTTTGCAAAATATCAACTACATTATCGCAAAAGCCAAAAACAGGAAATCTGCCCACTTAAAAATATCAAAAATTAATAGTTTAGTAAATGTGTTGAATGTCGGGCAGAAAGAAATCCATCCCATCTATCTAAATTTAAAGATTTTGAAGATGGACTCCAAAATTTCTGTGCCTCAAAAAATAATCATAGCATCATTATTACTGGCCATGTAAAAGATTATAAGGAAAGTAAATTATCAATTCGTACTCCAGAAGAGTATTTGGCTTTGATTGCTACCTAATCCACAAGTTGGTATTCTGGGTAGGTCTCTTGGAGGTATTCTTCTGCTCGTTTAGGTATTTCCACGAGCATGACATAGATCATGATGCACATAAGTACAAACAGAAAGCTTATGCCACCTAATACGTAATCATTACTAGTTGCTAATGACTCTGTATTAGGCATAATAATATTAAAAATGTGTATAGGTATTAAGCCAAAGCCAAGGCCAACACCTTGCTGCATAATCATATCTTTAAACAACCATTTCTTTTCTCCACTTTCCTCAGCTCGCTTTCTTTTGCGGTAATTTGAAACGATCAAGATTGCAAAATAACCAAAGCATAATATAACTAAAATGCCTAGAAAATAATCTGGGGTTATAGTCAGCAATCGCAACAAATAGAAAACCAAAAAGCTGAATAAAACCAACATAAATATTCTAGGGATTTTAAAAAAACCTAGAACGTGTTTCCAAATCAATTTAGAATACTTTTTACCTAGAGATTTCTGTCGCTCTTCCACTACATTCATAAAACCAAAGATGCCAAACTTCTTAAACTCCTTTTGAAGGGCATCTTCAAAGTTTAAACTAGTATTGTCTTTCCATTGTTGCTCAATACCATTTGCTAGATGATCTACTAGCTCTGATTGCAAATCATACCATTCTACGTAGTGTTTTCTAGTAAAGCTAAACAGTTGTTCTAATTGAGAATCGTTGATTTTCATATCACAAAGCTAATTTAGGATTAATAATGGCTTGCATGTTTTCCATATACTCTTTAAGCTCTGCAAGCATGGCAACGGTTTGTTTTTTTCCTTGTGGTGTCAACGAATAATATTTGCGAATTCGGTTCTCTACCTTCTCAGCAGCAACTTTCAAATGCCCTTCTGACTCTAATTTATGAAGTGATGGGTACAAAGCCCCTTCCTTAATATCCATACGGCCCCCGGTTATTTCTTTCACTTTTTGAGTGATCTCATAACCGTACATTTTGCCTTCTTGCTCGAGTAATCGCATGATAATAGTGGTTAAACTACCTCTGTATAATTGATTATTTGACATACCTAAGATTCTTAGGTGTAAATATACATAAGAATCTTAGGCAAGCAAATCAATCTGGTAAAAATTGTCTTCTTTCTACTTTTTAGATTTGTAGAATTCTTTAGGATCCAGACTTTTTATCTACTCCTGTTTTCAGAATACAGGAGTCTGAGAAGATACATTCTAGTTAAATATTTAAAAGTTTTAATCTATGGACAGCTAACAGTTCAGTGAAGTGAGCACCGTATATATTTTGTTTGCTTTGTGTTTATTTATATTTTTTATAAGGCCGCTTTCGCGAAAGCGGAGCTGACATCAAACTGCTCCCGAACAGCCATCAAGATACCGTATGAAAAAATTTAGAATTAAGTCATAATTAATTTCACTATAACGTTATAGTATGATTACTTTTGCAAAAATTTTAAACACATTAAACCCACATTTATGAGTAACCCGATAGATACTTATGAAAAAGAGCTCGCTTTTCAAACCGACAGACGACGTGCAGCTGTCGCCTTTATAAAAGCTGTAAGCGATTTATGGTACGACCGTTCTATAGAATTGGTTCTTTTTAGAAACCAATTGATCGATAGAAACGTGAGCCAAATCATTAATTTACATGAATATGCTGGCCAATTTGTTCAAAAGCCTATTTCGGTTTTTGATAGTGTGGAAATTGCTCAAGCAATTCTATCCTTAGACTTACCGCCTTCTAAACTAGATATAGGTAAGCTTACTTATGAGTACCATCTTGAGGAAAATGAAATGCAAGATGTAATGAGTTTTGTGATGAACAAACTAGGAGATGCTCAAAAATCAGAAGAAATCACTCCTAAAGATGTGGTTCTTTATGGTTTTGGTCGAATAGGTAGGTTACTTGCCCGCGAATTAATGTCCAAAGCAGGAAAAGGAAGCCAACTCAGATTGCGTGCTATTGTTACTCGTGGAGCAATTACAGAATCTGTTTTAGAAAAACGTGCTTCACTCCTGGCCCAAGACAGTGTTCATGGTGATTTTTCTGGAACAGTGGGTTACAATGTAGAGCAGGAATCTCTTATTGTAAATGGAACCACTGTAAAATTGATCAGTGCTACTGCGCCTGAAGAAATAGATTATACGGCTTACGGTATACATAATGCTCTTATTATTGATAATACGGGAGCTTTTAGAGATGATGTTGCCTTAGCACGTCACTTAAAAGCAAAAGGGGCTCATAAAGTGTTGCTTACTGCACCTGGTAAAGGAATACCTAACATCGTACACGGTGTCAATCATTTGGAATACGATCCAGATCAAGTAGATATTTTCTCTGCTGCCAGTTGTACGACTAATGCCATTACTCCTGTTTTAAAGGCGATAGAAGATAGTTTTGGTGTAAAAAAAGGACATTTAGAGACCATACATGCCTATACCAACGATCAGAATCTAGTAGACAATATGCACAGCAAGTACCGCCGTGGTCGTGCTGCTGCATTGAACATGGTAATTACAGAGACTGGGGCTGGCCAAGCGGTAAGCAAGGCGCTTCCTTCTTTTGAAGGGAAATTAACCTCTAATGCCATACGTGTCCCTGTACCTAATGGTTCTCTAGCAATTTTAAACTTAGAATTAGAAACTGCTACCTCTAAAGATGCGCTTAACGCTACTCTTAAGAAATATGCACTAGAAGGTGATCTGGTAGAACAAATCAAATACTCTATAGATAACGAGTTGGTTTCCAGTGATATTATAGGATCTAATGCGCCCTCCATTTATGATTCTAACGCTACCATCGTAGGACCTGACGGTAAAAATGTAGTGATTTATGTATGGTATGATAATGAATACGGTTACAGTCATCAGGTCATACGACTGGCTAAATATATTGCTAAGGTGAGAAGATTTACCTATTACTAGAAGTTAAAAATTCTTGTTGAAATTTTCTAAAACGTGAAAAAGCCATCTCTATTTGAGATGGCTTTTTTGATAAATATTATATTTTGAAAATGTACTAAAACTTTACAGTACTCATCGTTTCCAGCGCTTTACCAATTAGAGTATCTCCTTTTATAATTTCAAAGGTCTCCTTATTTGCTGTATCATCATGCAATACTCTGGTCAATACCTGAGCTACATCTGTTCTGGAAATAGATCCTTGCTCACTTAATTTATGTGACAATTGGATATGCTGCGTACCTCCGTCATTAGTTAATGCCCCTGGTCTTACAATGGTATAATTAAGACCGCTGTTTCTAAGATAGATATCTGCATGGTGTTTTGCTACCATATATTCATGCAATTCTTTCACTTCTTCTGGTTGATCAGCCCCCATAGAACTTAACATGACAAACTTCTTGATATGGTTAGCCATGGACGCATCTATAAACCTCTTTGCTCCTTCTTGATCTATTTCTACTACATTTTTACCACCAGACCCAGCTGCAAATATGACTTTATCCATATTTTTACAAGTATGAGAAAGGTCTTCAGCGAGATCTCCCATAATCCATTGGACATTTTGATCTTCAAAAAAAGATTTTTGATCCTCTTTACGTATCATCGCTATAGGCTCAAAATACTGAGATTCTTTTAAAAAGTTTACAATCTTTTTTCCTGTTGCGCCGGTTGCGCCTGCTATTAGTACTTTTTCCATAATCTTAATATAGGGAAATGGACTGTGTTTTGTTGGGAGGTTGCATAGTTTAACCAAGCTTTGTGCTTGTATTAACTTGGTATTCTTTTTTATTTAAGTTTTCTTTAACTTTACCATTGTAAAAATCACAACAATACTTAGGAAAGCTGTTGCAGCATTTATTTACTATTGTCTTTTACTTAAAACCGTTTTAATTATGAAACTTACTTTATTAGTACTTGCTTTTTTACTTTCTATTGCTGCTGTAAATGCCCAAGAATGGGAAGTTTATAAAAATGAAACGCTCGAGTTTAGAGCAGAATATCCGGATACTCCTGATAAGACAGTTCAAAAAGTAGCTACTGCTGTTGGACAACTGGACATGCACATGGTCATGTATGCACCTAATTCAAATAATGATAACGCCGTTTACTCCATCATACGCTCAGATTATCCAGAGGATTCATTTACAGACGCTGATGAGGCAAGGTACCTTGAAATACTCGATGGTGCCGTTGAAGGTGCTCGTAGCAATCTAAATGGTACTATGGTTTTTGATAGAAGTGTTACTTTTAACGGTTTTCCTGGAAGGTATATTAAAATCGAAATACCAGGAGCCTATGTTTACATGAATGCGATACTGGTAAATAATACCATGTTTATTGCCCAAGTTATTTGCGAAACAGAGAAAGACAACAACTCGAGTATTCAAAAGTTTTTAAACTCGTTTGACATTATTAAAGTCAGAGAATAGTTGGTTTGCTTAGATACTAAAATGTAGTAGCTTCACGATTTCTAAATAGATACATGCACTTAAAACCTCTTACTTCCCTACGATTTTTATTTGCGTTGATGGTTTTTGTCTCTCATCTTGATTTTTTAAGGAGAAGCAATTATGAATGGTTGAGAACTGTATACCAAGATATTTTAGTTCATGGCTATATAGGTGTGAGTTTCTTTTTTATTCTCAGTGGTTTTATATTGACACATGTCTATCATTCTCAAATCGATGCTAGTAAAAAAGAGCGTAAGAAGTTTTTTATTGCCCGACTAGCGCGCATCTATCCGTTGCATTTTGTGACATTTTTAATTGCGATTCCGTTGATGTTTTGGGGACAGGAAATCAATGCAAAAGGATGGCTACTTGGGTTATCCAACGCTACGCTCACACAGAGTTATTTACCTTTTAAAGAGTTGTATTTCTCTTTCAATGGCCCTTCCTGGAGTGTTTCCTGTGAAGTATTTTTCTATTTGTGCTTTCCATTTTTACTCCGCTTTTTTGTTAAGATAGGTCAATTGAAATACTACCTCACTGCAGCATTGGCTTTGACAATTTTACTACTTCCCCATTTTATTGATTCCCAATGGCATCACGGGTTGTTTTATATCAATCCGTTGTTTAGAATAGTTGATTTTATACTTGGAATCGTTTTGTACGATCTATACGTGCACCTCAAAAGTAAAAAACCCCTGATTCATTTCACTAGACTTGAACTGTTGAGCATTGGTGTTTTTATGTTGTTTTTCAGCTTGCGCAATAAGGTTTCAGAAACAGCTCTTTACAGTGTGTTTTATTGGATTCCAATGATGGGGATGATTCTTGTTTTTGCCTTTCAAAAAGGTAAAATATCAGAAATTTTAAGTCATAAATATGCCCTCTGGCTAGGTGAAATAAGCTTTGGGTTCTATATGATACATCATTTGGTGTTGCGTTATTTCACTTTAGGAAACGGGAAGTTGGAATGGGTGACCAACGATTATATCATTATAAGCATACTGCTATCGATTTCCATTATTGGTGCAGGAATAAGCCATCGTTTTTTTGAAGTTCCTTTAAATAGGATGATACGACATAAGTGTAAATAAAGCCTAAAGAAGGTTGCGACTGCAATTTACATCTTTGCCTTCAACACTTTGGAAGCTTGGGTATAACCGCCATTATCTCCATCTAGAAAATGGATGTGATAATCATCTACCGCGGTGACAAAGCAAGATAGAATACTACTCGAACTCGTATAATAACCATACTTCAACTTGTTTGCTCCTTCTAACTCGTCCAGGTAGGCAAGTAATTCATCCCGTTGAGATGCTTCTCCTGTGATAACTGTGTTGATAGAACCATCGAGTAATAAGGTCTCTGTCAGTTGTATCAAATCATTGAGATAGTTCTTACCAGGCCTGGTATATGTAGTAAAAATACTTCCTGCGATACTACGCCACCAGCTGGCAGCTATTTTCCCTCCAGTTACCCCCTTATATTTCATTTTCACCTCATTTTTAAATCTGCTTAAGTGGTGTACCATTTTTAACTTACCAGCAGAGATAGGGTGCCTTATCGTATCTTCTCCGTAAATGAGATCCATTTTTTTCAACACCTCACTGTACAGTTCTGATTGTGATGCTACCGTAGCGGCGCTTATGATGAGCGATAAGACTTCATTACCTTTTTGAGGTGGTTTTATTTTATCCCATTTACACTCCATTCCTTGCAGGTCTAGATTATAAGTCCTCTGTTCCATAGTCTTTTGTGGCTCACTTGCTTTTATAGAACGTTCTGCCATTTGTAGCGCATCGCCTAGTATAATAGGCATTCTATGTAAATCATTGTGCTTGTATTTAGCTATTCTAAGTTGTGCCCCTTGCTCTTTCATTTTTCCCACATTGCGATGACCTACACGCAAAAAGAAATCAAAAGAAAGGCTGCAACGTTCTTGATGCAATTGCAATGCAAATAAACAATCTGCTAGGATTTCATTTGGAACCAGTAAAGTAGCTCCATCACCACCAAAAAAGAACGGGATATCAATGCCTTTAGCTCGAGAAATATTTAAACAAGCTACTATAGAGCCTGTGGCGGCAAGATTTACTAATTGCTGTTTCCCTTCCTGTACTGCTTGAGTAGAATTCTTTATATCAGTCACGATGATATTCCATTCATTAGGCACCTCTGTAAAGGCGGTCTTTTCTAAGAGCAACTCGTGCAGTGCGCCATAATGGAGGTGTAATTGGGAATAAAAGGAACTGTATTTATACGACATCTTCAAACTTACGTTATTCCGCTTATATCTATGCTAGGAATCGCTAAAATCAGTTCCTCCCCTCTGCTCATTAAAACCATTTTAAATTCTTATTTTTACGTTAGATGAATCTTTTAAAAAAGTTATGTTTGGTAGCTGGTTTGGTTTTCGCTTTCGCGAAAGCGGAATCACAAGTAGTTATTAACGAGTTTGATGCCAATACTCCTAGCACAGATACTGCCGAATTTATCGAATTAAAATCAGACGCTCCATTCTTCTCTTTACATGGATATGTACTCGTTTTATTCAATGGCTCTTCTAGCTTTACTACAGGTATGGGAAGGAGTTATTACGCATTAGATCTGGATAGTTATACCACCGACTCCAACGGTCTTTTTGTAATTGGAGGATCAGATGTGTCACCAGTTGCAGACGTACTCCTATTAAACAATACCATCCAAAACGGTACAGATGCTATCGCACTATATTTAGGAAATGATACCGACTGGCCAGAATTTACTTTTGCTAGTCCCTCCAACTTAGTTCAATCAGTAATTTATGGAACCCAAGCAAACAGCATTCAAAATCTTATCAATTTATTAGGCCAACAACCCGTATATAATGAAGCTATTAATGGGAATAATGATACAGAATCCTTTCAGCTTAAAATGGACGGTACATTTGAAGTAAAAGCACCAACCCCACATGCTCTTAATGACGCAAGCTTTCCCAGCTATATAGGACTAAGTTTTACCACTAGCAAGCTGGAACTGACGGAGCCAGACAGCTTTGATGTCATTTTTACACTCAGTCAAGCTCCTACAGCAGCTTTTACATTGGGGTTTAGCTTCCATAATTTTGGCTTTAACACAGCAGACTATACTGGAGCAACTACTTTTACCATCCCCGCGGGACAGAACAGTACCACACTCAGTTACACGATCGTGGATGATGCCCTCGATGAAGGAGATGAGTCCTTGCTTATAGACCTAGATAATAATTTACCAGTAGGATTTAAAAGATTAAAAGACCGCGAAGAACTATTTGTGATCGACAACGACTTCCAAGTTGCCGGTTATGGGACACCACTAGCGCCTACTTATGGAAATGTGTCCAGCAGCGCGCCTGCTAATTATTACAACACTATCAACCAGCTTGCTTCACCACAACTAGAGCTTGCAATTACGACATTAATTGCCGAAGAAAATATAGTACGTATACACACCTATAGCGATGTAACAGACATTTTAAAAGAGGCAGATGTCTCTCCTTTAAACTCCAACAAGGTCTGGCTGATGTATACGGAGCAGGAACGAAGAGTTATAAATTTTCAAACCAGTAGTTCCAGCATTGGTAAGTGGAATAGAGAGCACATTTGGTCGCGCTCACGAGGTCGCTTTACAGACATTGAGTACGATGGGCTTAGTGATGGAATGTCCATCTGGACAGAAACTAATGCAGACAGTTTGCGTCACGGTCAAAGCGATGCACATCATCTTAGAGCTACTGATGGACCAGAAAACAGTTCCAGAGGAAATAGCGATTATCCAGAATACAACGGCCCTATTAGTTCACAAGGCAGTTGGCATGGCGATGTAGCTCGTGCGCTATTTTACATGGATTTACGTTACAACAATTTAACCTTAGTAAATGGAAACCCGGCAAATAGTACTATTGGACAACTAGGAGATCTTGCTACTTTGATACAGTGGCACAGAAATGATCCGCCAGATGATTTTGAAATGAATCGCAATAATGTGGTCTATAATTGGCAAATCAATAGAAACCCATTTATAGATCTACCAGATTTGGTGGAGTTTATTTATGGCAACCAGGTAGGCCAAATCTTTACTTTGTCCGAAGAGACAGAAGTGCTTTCTCAAATTGTATGCACCCCTAACCCGACTAACAATGAATTAAGGCTAGCGCATATTATCAGTCCGGTAGCGCTTTTTATTTACGATGCTTACGGAAGAATGGTGCTTACGCAAGAATTGAATCAAGATACCACTATCTACCACGATCTTAAATCTGGAATCTATCTCGTACATTTTAAAAAAGGAAATCAGACTAGGGTTGAGAAACTGTTGGTGAGGTGAACCGGCCAGTTATTATTAGTTTTATAAAATAATAAAAAGAAATACATGTGCGCACTCGTTGCCAACTAGCGCTAGCAAAAGATAAATAGCTAGACAGTTCTTGTGGAAAATAAAAAAGAAGTTCACCTATAATTACCCCAAGTCTTATAAATGTCCTCTTGTTTTTTTTTGGATTGTTAGACCGTTATTTTCCCACTTATTCTGGTGTAGATACGGGAGGTTTTTTTTAGAGCTGTTATAATGGAACGTATTTTTTTGTCTGGTTGTTGGGTTTCTTCTCTATAAACTTTTATCAAAATAGAATGAAAAATAGCACCAACAAATGCACGTTAGTGCTAGTTGGCAACTAGAGCCGTTCTGAGGAATTTGTTCCTTGCGGACTTAAAAACTTTTCAAAATTCTTATAATTGAACCACAAAGCCGGAATAGAAAGATATAAAAAGCTCCCTAAAAGGCATAATGATTGCAAATTGCGCGCATTTATAATGCGAGAGTGTAATCGCTACTAGATGCGGAACAAATTTGAGTTCTACCTTTTTCATTCACTTAAAACTCCCAATCCCAAGTTTCTCAGTATGACAGAGCTGCTTAATAAGATTTAGTTCCAATGATGTATAGTCCTCTACTACTAGTGATGGTATAAAAGTATGGCCTGAGTTAATTTGCCCATAGTACGGTTTATTAAATCTGGCTTAAAGCCTAAAAAATTACAATGATTCCATCTAAAACATTCATTTAAAAGTACTTAAGTTAAATCACAACATAGCGGGAATAAAAGCGACAATAGAATTTAATAACAATTAGAAAACAGGGACTTTAGTTGCTATATTTATCCAATGAAAAAAACTGTATTACTTTTTTGTGTTTGCGTTATGGGATATAGCGTTATGGCACAAAGCGAGGACGTTTCTGAAATACGTCTTGCAAAAAATGAAATTTCATCAAATATTCTCGATTTAGTTATCGCAGGTTCTTTGAACGTGACTTATGAGCGAATGTTAAATAATAACATCAGTCTTGCTGGTAGCGCTACTTTTTTTGACACCTATGGGTATTACGATGCAGGTTACCTAGAATCGACTAATGCAGTTTCCTTCCGCGCCTCAGCAAACTTCTATGTCAGCAAACGCCGTCAGTTTGAAGGACTGTATTTTTACCCATTACTAAAGATACGAACAGGTGAAGTTACCAGTGATTACGACGTATATATTTACAATGATCAGGGTGATTTTGAACAAACCGACCGTCGTAATTATGATATAAGTGGCTTTTCAGCTGGTTTAGGTCTCGGTAACAAATGGTTGATTCAAGATAAATTCACAGTGACGGTTTTTGGAGAAGTTGCGAGGAACTTGGGTAAAAACATAGAAAAGGAAAATGCAGATTTAGGTAATGTAGAGCCACGCTTAGGTATTAACTTTGGTTATCGTTTCTAATAGTTATTAAGGCAGTATTCTTAATCTTAAATTTAATAAAACAGAAAAAATCCCATCTCGATAACCGAGATGGGATTTTTAAGTTTGTATTTAAATCTCTAATTGATTAGTCCCATTTAGAACCAAAGAACTTAGAACGACTTCCTTTTTTTTCTCCAGAAGAGCTGTTTGAATCAGACTCTTCTCTTTTAGGTCTAGACTCCCGGTTTTTAAAACCGCCTCCACTAGAACTAGAATCATCATTTGATCTAGAGCTGCGACCCTTAAAGCCACCACCAGAATTAGAGTCATCATCACGACGTCCTCTATGACTGCTTCCACCGCCATCGCTGCTTCTTCCTTTAAAGCCACCGCCAGAACGAGAATCACTATCTCTATTTCCTTTATAACCACCACTAGAGTTGCCATCACGATTTCCTTTGTAACCGCCACCGCTGCTTCTACCGCGACCACTATCTCTACCACCGCGACCGCCACTATCTCTAGATTCTGTTACTACACCTTCGTGAATATTTGCTCTTATTTCGCGATTATTGCGCTCTGTACCGTTGAGTTTCTCCATTTGAGAAGCTACTTCTTCTTTTACATCCATAAAGGAGTGCGCTCCATCTAATACGATACGACCTATGTCGTTTCCTGTAATACCAGTAACATCACATACAAAGCCTAATAAAGCCCCTTTGTTCATGTCATCCTTACGACCTACATTGATAAAGTAGGTTTTCATCCCTTCTTCTTTACCTCTAGATCTAGGTTTTCTCTCGCGGTATTCACCACTATCTTCACGACCTTTAGATCGGTCATTAAGATCTGTAATAGAGTTACGTTTATATATTTTATTAAATTCTTGACTTAAGAATTTGCCAATAAGTTCTTCTTTGGTTACCTCTTCAAGACTTGCTTTAACTTCATCAAAAAGTTCGTCAGTAATCTTATTGTTTACTTCTAAATCTTTTATTCCATTAGTCCATCTTGAAATACGTTTTGCAGTAATTGCTTCAAGAGCTGGAATTTCTCCCTTGTCAAACTTTATAGAGAGTTTACTCTCCATATACTTCAATTTACGCATATCACCTTTAGTAATTAAGGCAATAGATTCTCCTTTTTTACCTGCACGAGCGGTACGACCAGAACGGTGGGCATAAAATTCAGGATCATCTGGTAAAGCAAAGTGGATAACGTGTGTTATATCTTCTACATCAATACCACGAGCGGCAACATCTGTTGCGATCAATAATTTTAGATTTTTATTTCTAAAACGTTTCATTGCAGCATCACGCTGTGCTTGTGACATATCTCCATGAAGTGCCTCAGTAGAATAACCATTGTTATTGAGCTCATCAGCCACTTGTTGTGTATCTCTTTTTGTACGACAAAAAACCACACCAAACATATCTTGATCAAAATCCAACATTCTTCTTAGAGCTTCGGTTTTATCACGTGCTTTTAATTGAACATATTGGTGAGAGATATTGTTATTTACAATTTCCTCGCGGTTGATACGCACCTCTTCAGGATTTTTCATGTAGGTATCTACAATCTTCTTGATTTCCTTTGCCATAGTAGCAGAGAACAACCAGATATTGCGACCTACGTCTGTTTTAGAAAGTATAAAATCAATGTCTTCACGGAAACCCATGTTCAACATCTCATCTGCTTCATCAAGAATCAAAAACTTCAACGCATCGAGTTTGATCTCGCGACGTTTCATAAGATCCATAAGACGTCCTGGAGTGGCCACAATTACTTGTGCTCCACGTCTGATGTCTTTGATTTGGCCCATGATATTTGCTCCTCCAAAAACGGGTACGACATTAAGTCTTCCCATTTTTTGAGACATCGCTTCTATCTGACGACAAATTTGTTGTGCTAGTTCACGCGTTGGGGCTAGAATTAATGCCTGCGTGTCTTTTGAGTTGGTATCCATTAGCTCTAGTAACGGTATACCGAAAGCTGCTGTTTTCCCTGTACCGGTCTGCGCCAGACCTATAAAATCTCCATCGTGCTTCAGCAAGATTGGAATTGCTTGCTGTTGAATCTCTGTTGGATTCACAAATCCCATTTCAGCAAGGCCGTCTAATAACGGCTGAGTAAGCCCTAAGGCTTCAAAATTTTTCAAATAACTGTTTTTAAATATTTTGCAAAAATACAACTTTAATATGAAATAGTTATCATATAAATAAATAGGACGTTAATTAACTCTGTTATAGGCTCCTGTTATCCCTTTTTGAAAATATTATGGTGTACTTTCCTTGTGGTCGCATACATTCAAAATCCATTAGAATCGGACCTTATCAAAACACAGGTTTTTTTTAAGGAATAGCGAGTTCATAGTAAAAGGAGTTATTTTTAAGAAGTTGCCGACAATAAGGAAATTTCCCTATTTTTATTCAATACGGCAACTTTCATAGGAATGGAGCATACTAATTAGTTGCGGCAAATGCAAAAAAATAAGTCTTTGTATTGAAATTTAGTTTGTAAAAAGTAAATTATAATTTGCCTTTGAGTTGTGAAACCAAAGCGAAACTGAATGAAATGTTCTCCACTTTATTGAATATTGACCAAAGATGCCTAGTATGGATTGTCGCAGATAGGTTAGCACGTAAAAATGCGCCACGAAACTAAAGAAGGAACAATTATCTTTCCAAATCACGGAAGCTCGGAAATGGGTAAAGGTTTGGAAAATAAAATCCTAAAAGACGCTGGAATTAAAAGATAAGATTATGGCAAAAAAGAAAAAAATTACGATGACCGTTGAAAAACAGGTACTGGATGTTCTGCATTTCCAGCAGACTATCCGATTTTTACGACCGGACAGTCGATTTCCGAGCTGATTAACAAGGCTTACGAGGCGACCGAATTTCATTTTGAAGACGGGAAAGTAAAAATTGAACCAAGTGGTATCGGATTTGAAATTGACTTTAAGCAATTTTTCAAATTTTATAAAGTCTTAAACGCTAAGTTTCTTGCAGAAAAAATAGGAAGGAACGCTGCCTTACTTTCTCCATATGTTTCAGGTACAAAAAAACCGTCAGCGAAACAGACCGAGAAAATTTTGAGCGGAATACATCAAATCGGACAAGAATTAAGCAGATTAAATTTGTTGCAAATTGCATAGCAGAACGCAGAAGCACTTGCCACAACAAAGAAGTATAAAATAATTACTCCATTTCGGGCTTAATCGATGGTCGTTGCAAGTTTACTACAGCTGATTTTTCCTGCGGAAAATCCTCGCACGAAAACCCACAACTAATTTTATACCAACTGTTGTGAGCCATTTGACTCAAAAACCTAGAGAATCCTATGAAAATAAAACCAAATGCTGCTTCTAATGAACTTTCATCGCCATTTTATTTAATAAATGAAAAATTTTGCTCGGATTTTGAAAATTACATGGCGAGCAAAATGGTAAAGTAAAAGGAAATTATGATGCTTGGTCTTATCTTATTTTAGGAAAGGTATATTCACCAAAAAATTGGACTTTAACCTATAAGAAGTGAACATTCACATCAGGTAATTTATTGCTTTCTTCTAAAAGTCAGACTTTATTAGTTCTTGCCGAATGGGAAACTGACCGAAAGGAAACTCATAATTCAGAATTTGAAATCAGGAAAAAAACATCAACAGATTCTTTGAGGAAAATTATAAATAAATCTTTATCTGATTTGGATTTATGTGACAAATATGTTTTGGAAATCAAAAAACGGCAAACCGCCACTAATTTCTAAATTGAGCATCTGAATGACAAACTAAAAATCGAAATGAGAACTGAAAAACACCATTTCGAAATATTTGATAAATTGCTAATTGAAATATAGAAAACGGCTCAAAACGCCTTGTATAAGCCATTGCTGGGTCTGTGCTCATCTGGAAAATTCTTAGGGATTTTCCGATTTTCCAGATGAGTTTTGCACTTTTAATGGTTCCTGTATGAGACACGCAACGGCCCATATACATCAAGGTTAAAGTTGTCGTGTGATAAGAAAAGTGACGGTATGCCAAGAATACTTTGCTGATTTTTATAAAGCTCCAGACAAAAAAGTTTTAGAAAAGATAAGATATGTTCTGGACTTGGTTCGTTTTGAAAGACAAGTCCCAAGAGATTCTTTTAAGTATCTCAAAAACACAGACGGAATTTACGAAGCACGGGTGACCAGGTTTATAAGCTTGATACTGTTAATAAAACATATTATCGAGGATCGCAAACCCGTCCACCAGCTGGTTTTATAAGGAAATCTTGTTAATAACCTATTCTGCAAACTCGGTAAACTCGTTGATATTTTTTCTTTCAGGCAATACAGCTACTGCCTGGTTATCGTAAGTCCCTATATAGAAAAAGCCTAAGAATTCTTCTCGTTCTCCTACAGTGATGTGCTGGAACTCTGACATAGTTACAAAGTCTTTTGGCGAGCTCCAATAGCAACCGTAGCCTAAGTCATGAGTGGTCAGCCACATGTTTTGAACGCTCATACCTACCGCTGCCACTTCTTCCCATTCTGGAAGGGATTCTTTTTTATCTCTATGTTTAAAAATAAGCAACATCGCGCTGGTAACCGCCAGTTTTTCTTGTAGTTTTTTTAGTTTTATAGAGAGTGGTTTTCCCGTCGATTTTACAAATTGATCTCCCATAAAGACTCCTAAATCAGTCAGGGCATTTCCTTGCAAGACTTTGTAGCGCCAGGGCTCTGTTTTTTTATGGTTGGGAGCCCATCTGGCGCTTTCTAAAATTTTCAAAAGGTCATGGCGAGGAATTTCTCCACCGGTATATTGGGAAGGAAACACGCTGCGACGGGACTGGATCAATAGTTCTAAGCTCTTTTTCATGTTTTAAAGATACTAGTTGTTTCGCTTTCGCGAAAGCGGAATCCAACTACATATCACAAAAAGTAACAGATTTATTATAGAGCCCTGTAAAGCTCTAGGGTTTCCAAACTTATAAAGAAGAAATCGCATTTGCAGCAAATACCCATACCTGTGCTTTATAAACAAGAATGCGCCGATTATAGCTCTTAAATTTTCAGTGGGACTACCACTATAAAGGTTCTATAAAATATTTTGTAATGTTATCTTTGCCCAGAAGACTCACCGCATAAAACTGCTATGAAACTCACTTTACAACTCGCTGCTATTTACAATCTTATTTGGGGTGCTTGGGTGGTATTATTTCCCCATCATTTTTTTGAATTGGTCGGTATGGAACCACTCAATCATCCTATGGTATGGCAAGGAATGGGAATGGTAATAGGTGTTTACGGACTGGGGTACTGGTGGGCGAGCTACAATCCTATGAAGCACTGGCCTATTGTAGCCGTCGGTTTTTTAGGGAAGATATTTGGGCCTTTAGGCTTTTTGTTCAACTATGTTCAGGATATAGTTCCTTTTGAATTTATTTTTACATTGATCACCAATGATTTTATCTGGTGGATCCCTTTTTTCTTGATACTTAAAAAAGTACATACTGATTATAAATGGAAACTTTCTTAATAGGTTTCCTTTTCAATTACCGCATTAGCATCATATATGGAGGAGTTTAAATATTTAGAAACGCACATAGAAAAATAAAGAAATGAAGAAAAAAGCACTCTTATATAGTTTTATAGTCCTGTATGCTATTGCTGGGATCATGCATTTTGTGACTCCAGAGATTTATTTAGAAGTCATACCAGACTGGTTGGGAAATAAGTTATGGATCAATTATGCAGCAGGAGTTGCCGAATTGCTGGTTGCTGGGATGGCTCTTTTTCCTAAAACTCGCCAGATAGCAGGAATGGTCACTATGGTCATGCTCCTCGCCTTCTCCATTTCTCATGTATATTTTTTACAGAATGACAGTTGTGCAGGAACCTTTTGTATTCCTTCTTGGATAGGCTGGCTGCGCCTTGTTATCATTCATCCCTTATTGATATATTGGGCTTGGAAAATATCTCGTTTATGAATTTTTTAGATCTGTTACAGCTTTTGGTAGATTTTGGACTGGTGGTTCTCATATGGATCGTACAGCTGATTATTTATCCTAGTTTTCTTTATTACGATAGTAATTCCCTGGGCAAATGGCATAAAATTTATACCGGCAGAATTACGGTTATCGTCGCCCCACTAATGATTGCTCAAATAGCACTAGCTGCATACTTGTTAGTGATCAAAGGCGATTTTGCTATTTTTGAAATCATTGCGCTTGTATTCATTTCTGTGAATTGGCTTATTACGATGTTTGTTTTTATTCCATTACACGAACAAATTGATACCGACTCTGATGATCGTAAGGTACAGCTGCGCTTGGTTTACTTCAACTGGTGGCGTGTGTTGTTGTTCTGTTTGGTGTTTATGGTGCATATGATCCATTTTATGACCACGGACTTCCAAAGTATCTAAAAGCTCTCGGACAGTCACTTTAAGGTCCATTAATTTTATGAAAAGGCTTTTTAAAATTTTATAAAGTGATGTTACCTATCTAGCCAAACATGGCGCCTTATATCAATTTAGCGAAGTTACCATACTTGAAAGGATAGTCAAGCCATCAATTAAAATTGGTGCCCTACAGGAATAAAAAAGAATTGCTAGAGCTGATGAAAGACGGTAATGACCAGCTGTGCTTAATTAGTGAAAGGTGTAAGCTCTCGCATATAACCGGCTTGAAATTAAAAAGTAGCAGTTCATTGTTGTGTGCAATGGGAGGAAATTTTCTAAATGTACCAATTTTTGGTATGTTTGAGTCAAATAGTATTCAAATGAACAAAAACACATCCATATCGCTCGGAAATTATTTTGACCAATTTGTACAAAGTAGCATAAGTGAAGGAAGTTTTAAAAATGTTAGTGAAGTCATACGCGCAGGACTAAGACTTTAAGAAGAAGAAGAAAGTAAAGTAATTGCTTTAAAAAACGCAATTCAAGAAGGAATTGACAGCGGAATAGCTCACGACTTTGATCCAAAAAAGCATCTTGAATCCCTTAAAGCGAAAAAACACTCGAATGGCTGCATATAAATTGACGAACAAAGCTGTTGAGGATTTATCTGAGATTTGGGATTATACATTTGAGGTTAGGTCAGAAAAACAAGCTGACAAATATTAGGATGGACTAATTTCTAATGGTCAAGAAATTGCTGAAAACCCAGATTTAGGAAAAAATTACGAAGGAATATCAACGCAACTTTTCGGAATGAAAGCAAATCGACACATAATATTCTACAGAATTGAAAGCGAAAACTATATGGAAATAGCAAGAATTTTGCACGAAAGAATGGATCTTAAGAAAAGAATAACGGAATAAAAACTGCACACACATGGTATATAATTAATTGCTTGAGAGTATTTAAGCGCCTCTAAAGGATTTCCACCAAATCCCAACAAATCCCTACTTTTTTTTGCTGTCTTAGTACACAGCAATTAACCATACCCTAAACGATAGACCAAACCTGCAAAGGCCCAATTGTGATCAACATATTCTAGGGTTCCTGTACCGGTATTGGTTTGCCCATTGATAAATAACTCCTTCCGCAAGGCGGCATATAAGTTATGGTCAGTGATTGTTTTACGGTAAAAGGGCACATTTAAGGAATAAGGTATAGCGGTAACGCGTTCTAAAATCTTGACCTTTTACAAAGCGCTCTTCTATCCTGATGCGGTGTTTGAGTTCAAAACGGTTTTTTATTTTGCTTTTCAACCCAAGGTCTTGATGCCATCGATGCTCCATAGTCGCATCATTTGCTGCACCGAATGGCTGACGGGTAAAATAAGCATAGCCTGCCTGCAGAACGATCATGGTAGGTAGCGCTTGTAAGAAACGGCAGCTCGAGCTATAAATTGCTGGAAGACAGATACTAATTTATAGGTACGGTATTGAACATCTTCAGCAAAGGCCCAAGGCTTAGCAAGCTGTGTTTTATACATGTATTGGGACCACAGACCTGTCTCCCTAATTTTTGTTTATGACGGAGAGCAGGCACCTGACATGATAAGGAGAAAGAATACGAAGCTAATACTCCTAAAATAAATTGTGCTTTTAGAAAAGGAGTAATTTAAGGTGTTAGCTGGCATATGGAGAAACAAAGGAGTTGTTTTTTTTATTTTTTGTTGAGCCTTTATGGGCTTATTCTAGTGGGGTGTATCTCCTAATGCTAACATTTTTATAAGAATAAGCAAGTGGTACTTGTAACAAAAAACCGTGTGTAGCGACTTATATTTTCTACTAAGAAGTCTCCCTATTACTAGCCTGATAAGCTGTCAGAATAGCTGTTTTGGTATGATTTTTGCCATAGTAATACCATCTGACAAAGGATGTCAGGTCATTAATTTTTAATCTTTATTATTTAAATGAGACAACTCAAAATCACCAAGCAGGTTACAAACCGTGAATCAAAATCGCTGGACAAGTACCTACAAGACATCTCTAAAATTGATTTGATCACAGCAGAGGAAGAAGTGGAACTGGCACAGCGCATTAAGAAAGGTGATCAGAGAGCTCTTGAGAAGTTGACTACTGCAAACTTACGTTTTGTAGTATCTGTTGCAAAGCAGTATCAAAATCAAGGGCTTAAGCTTCCCGATCTCATAAATGAAGGTAACGCCGGGCTCGTAAAGGCTGCAAAAAGATTTGATGAGACTCGTGGTTTTAAATTCATCTCCTACGCGGTATGGTGGATACGCCAGTCCATTCTTCAAGCACTAGCAGAGCAGTCACGTATCGTGCGACTTCCATTGAACAAGATTGGTTCCATTAACAAGATTAACAAGGCTTTTTCTCATCTTGAGCAATTGCATGAGCGTCCACCATCTCCAGAAGAACTTGCAAAAGAACTGGACATGACGGTAAGCGATGTAAAGCAATCCCTTAAGAATGCAGGTCGTCACGTATCCATGGATGCGCCTCTTAAAGAAGGAGAGACTTCTAACCTTTACGACGTTGTACGTAGTGGTGAGTCTCCTAATCCTGATAGAGAATTGATGCATGAATCTCTAACTTTAGAGATCACACGTGCATTAGAAACTTTATCTCAGAAAGAAGCAGACGTGATTTCGCTATACTTCGGTATTGGAAATCAGCAACCTATGAGCCTAGAAGAAATCGGCGAAACCTTTGACCTTACTCGTGAGCGCGTGCGCCAGATCAAGGAAAAAGGAATCAAAAGACTACGTCAGAATTCGAGAAGTAAGATCCTTAAATCCTATTTAGGATAGAACTATCTTTCTACAGTTAGTATACCAAGCGCCTCCTTAAAAAGAGGCGCTTTTTTTTTGAATAGTTTTAGTAATCAATACTGCTTTTTTATTTCTATTGAAAATACCTATCTGGTGAAGGTTGTTTTTAGACCTGCTCTTCTGACTTGTATTCTGCGTAGGTGCTGCGGTAAATAACCTATACTTGCATTCTAGGGCAAAAAGCAGATTGGAATTGGTCTTATTCCACTGTGGTTGCAACAAATGTTATCTCCACTTCTTTTTTACCCCATTGAATGGCGGCTTCTTGATCTAGTCCCATATAGATATCTATTTTCTTTTCCCATCGTTTATTCATTTTATCTTTGACTATAAAGCTACCTTCTAGACCTTCAATTAGTACTACTGTGTTATGTCCTAAACCCATATCTATCAGATCACGGGATACTGCAATGGCTTTTTGGCCGGGTACTAAGGTATCACCCCAAGCTGCAAGACCTGTATTTCCTTTTTTGGTTTGGCTTTCTACAGAGTTATAGGCTGTAGAGGTTACTGTAATAGTTGTGGTGTCTTTTTGTTTTGATTCTTTACAACTTGTCAGTACGATTAAAGTAATAAGTAATACTAAAATATTTAAGTAATGGCGTTTGATATTTTCCATATTCAAAAGGTACAAAAATTCTAATAAAGTGATTTTACCTTGCAAGGCCTTCAGCAGTTGTATTTTATTTTTAAACGATGGAATAAGAAAAAGCCTGCGCCCTACTCCTTTAAGTAAAACAATTTATAAGGAGTTTTAATGTTCCATTTACGATAAGTTAGAAAGGAGTTAAATAAAAAAGATGTTGGAAAAACTTATTTTACAGGGCTAACGACTAATGACTGTTGAGGTGCATTAGATGTGAGGAGCTGTATACAAATCTTTCAAAACTCCACGATTCATAGGGTTATAGGAATCATACGGCTATTTGTTAAATTATATGTTATGCGCATAGTAAGGGCATTACTATCACACACGCCTCCCCATTGCGAGCGACAAGAAGTTTTATTTTAAAAGGTTGCGTACTATTAAAATTTGATCATTTGAAAATTGCATCCATCCAAAGTCATATACCCAGTGCATGGTTTTACCTTCTTTATTTATATGTGTATGCGTGTGGTATTTAAAGGTAAAGTTTTTAGATTCGAGGAGCAATCGTTGCACTTTTAATTTAAGCTGCTTCTTACCCATAATTTCTAATAGTATGGCACGGTTGCGATGTAGAATCTCATCTAAATGAGCAGTTGCCTCTAGCGTTACCTTTCTTAAATTGATGTGATAATAATTTTTACATCTTAGCGAACAGAATATTTTATTGCTTCTTCCTATAATTTTACGACTGCAAATTTTACAAATTCTATCCTTCATTTTTTTTACCGTTTTCACAGAAAGCAACAGGTATGGTCTTTAAAAATAAATTGATTAAAACCATCTGCAAACTTAATTTCAAGGGAACACCAGAGTTTAAATAAGCTTTAAAGTCGCTCATTTTCAGTCTATTTATAAATATAAACGTTTTTAACGGTTTTCAACTCTTGTTATAGGTTTTATGTTTTTTAAAACAAAAAAAACACTGAGGTTTACTACAAAATAAGAAGTTATGAGAGCCATACTATACGAGCCATTACCGAATTCCAAACGTATTAAAGTATATATCCCTTATGATTTGACTGCGATAAGGGAACAAATAAAGGCTATGAATAGCAGTTACTGGCATAAAGATCAAAAACTATGGAGTGTGATCAACACACCAGACAATAGGCGTTTTTTAGTATCTATATTAGGAAATACGTATAGAATAGAAAAAACAACTATGCCTAAGCAAGTGGAGAAAAGTGAGTTAAGTATAGAACAAAATGACGAGTTGCTGGCACTTCATAAAACCTTAACCTTAAAACGTTACAGCGATTCTACCATACGTTCTTACAAAAATTTATTAGGTGTGTTTTTAAATGCTTTTGCGCATAAAAACAGTAGCGACATTACTACTGCCGATATTGAGGAATACCTACACCATCTCATTGCCTCCCATGATATAAGTACCAGTTATCAAAATCAACTTATAAACGCTATCAAAGCATATTATGAACATGTCTTGGGCCGAGAACGCACCTTTTATAACATAACAAGACCCAAAAGAGCTATAGAATTACCTGATATTTTATCACGGGATGAAATAGCTGCAATTATCAAACACCCTACTAATTTGAAGCATCGTGCTGTACTTACTACTATATACAGTGCTGGTTTACGTATATCAGAACTCGTTAACTTAAGAGTGGCTGACATACATTCTAAGGAAGGTTATATTTTTGTAAAAAACAGTAAAGGAAAAAAGGACCGGCACACGATTCTGGCTCATGCCCTTTTGCCTTTATTGCGTACTTATTATAAGGAGTACCGTCCTAGTTATTGGCTTTTTGAAGGACAAACTGGCGGTAAATACAGTGTGAGCAGTATTAGGGCGATCTTTAGAAAAGCGGTAGCAGGAACTAATAGCAATCCATGGGCAACCGTACATACATTAAGACACAGCTTTGCGACACATTCCATAGAAAACAATGTTAATATGAGGCACGTACAAATAATGTTGGGCCATAATTCTTCAAAAACCACCGAAATTTACACCAAAACGATTGCTATAAACAATAAAAAAGTTAGTAGTCCTTTGGATAGCTTTTAAATATGAAATATATTGCTGTCTATAATGGATATATCGTCAATGACGATATCCAATTGTTGCCAACTATATTAAAAAAACAGAACTCAAATTGAAAACCGAGTTGCATGATAAAATTGGAACTGAACATTGACTGATAATCGAAATCGAATTTTACGAAAAAAACGCTGAATAAATTTCACTCA
>Ga0307933_1000620_pt1 | contig 32496 bp, 10 predicted proteins | sample OrgLakmetageno88_FD_201811 | JGI IMG/M metagenome (GOLD analysis project Ga0307933, IMG submission 201811) | Saline water microbial communities from Organic Lake, Antarctica - #88 | ecosystem: Environmental > Aquatic > Non-marine Saline and Alkaline > Saline | place: Antarctica: Organic Lake... | reverse complement strand
ATTTGTGAAATTTGTAACTACATGAAAACAATTTGTGTGCATACAATATGACTACCATTGACTCGCTGGTGAGCCATATACAAATATATTCACCACTTAGTATCGCAACTGATTTCCACTACTTTTCTCTTTTCTATCAAAATTTTATATCAGCTGAGCATGAATACCTTGAAGATAAAATCAGCATCTGAGCAGTTAGCCCATTACCTGAAAGCTGAGATAGCTCAGAGAACATGGAGTGATACGATGCCTGGAGAGACCCAGCTACTTAGAGAACTCGGGGTAGGGAGGGATACCATCAAAGCAGCGCTTTCTCTTCTTGAGCAAGAAGGTGTCATCATTAATCAAGGTCCAAGTAGGCGTCGTAAGATAGCAGAGCTGTCTTCTGCTTCAACTCCTTCGTTGAGAATAGGAATTCTATGCTATGATGAAAATGATAAAGCGGATGTTGTGAAGCAGCAGCTTATTTTTTCTTTCAGAGAACAAAAGCATACATCGTTCATTGCAACTGAAACGCTGCACAGCCTGAAAGGAGATGTGAGGCGCGTGTCTAGGTTTATAAAGCGAAATAATGCAGATGCATGGGTGCTTAGTGCTGCTTCGAGGGCGGTTACAGAATGGTTCTCAAATGAGGGAATTCCTGCATTTGCATTTTACGGTGCGCAGTCTGGGCTCTCGATAGCAGGAGTAGGAGCTGACCATAATCCAGCGATAATCTCAGCAGTCCAGAAATTAATTGAACTTGGGCATCGGCGTATCGTTTCCTTGAGTAATAGAGGACGTCACAGTAATGCCTTAAGGGAAGCAGAGAAGACATTTCTTATGCAGCTAGAATCTAATAGTATTCAAACCAGCTCTTATAATCTGCCTAGTTGGGAGGATAGGCCAAATGGGTTTCTGCAATGTCTTGAGTCGTTATTCAAGCATACTCCTCCCACAGCATTAATTGTCGAAGAACCTACTCACTTTATCGCTGTCTTACAATTCTGTGGAAAGTATAAGTTAAGCATTCCTGAGGATGTTTCGCTGATCTGTTCTGAATACACTCCAAATTTTGATTTCTCGAACCCTTCTATTTCTCATATTACATGGGATACGAAACCTATGATTCGTCGTGCGATACGCTGGGCGGATAACATCGCAAGTGGCAAAGAAGACAAACGCCAAACGCGAATTAAAGCGAAATTTATTGAAGGTGGAACGATTGGGCTTGTTCAGAATGGAAGGTGAGAGTTTCTTTGAGCTTCAAATGGGGGCATGTCGGAATGGCACGGACTTAGCGTGTTTATAGGGGTTAGAGGGCGAATGGCACCTAGTTAAGAGCACTTATCGTAGTGGTGTGCTTCAGCCACCACACCGACGCTTGCCTGATCTTGTGAGCGATGCGGTGGCTGAAGCACACCGCTACGGCTGTAGATTGCACTCAATCGCTCTTAACTAAGTGCCATTCCGACATGACCCTATACGAAGCCTCGCCACCTCCGGTTGACCTACGTCGTAGTCAATCAACTAATCTTCTTCGGTAGCTACCTTTCGGCTACTCAATTGCGATGAGACGGCTGAAGAGCTTACCATCAGGCCCTTTGCTTTCTGGGATTGATACCGAAATATCATCCATTTCAGAACTCTGGGCATTCGCCGAAACGCTAATTTCAACTCCATCTACGACAACGACGCCCTGACTTGCTGGAACTGGAATGCGGTTATCCGCCCACAGGTCAGTAAGTCCCAGATCAGCACTGTATTCAACCGCGAGAACGGAATCACCACGGTTGGCAGCGTTTCTAGCGCCGAAGCTCAAATCCAAGCCACTGTTTGTCGCCTGCATGGCAATCGAACTTGCTGGCATCGCTTCGTTGGCATCACTTGCACCGAGAAGAAATGCCAGGCCATCAGATATACCGTCGCTGTTTGTGTCATCGTCGAAGGCCGCGCCACCTGACCAAGTCGAGAAGACGGAGGCGGGTGTCAGTCCAGTCGCAGTTAGCACGATACCGCCCCAGCGACCGCTATTTCTTGTCGAATTATCCCAGTAGTAGCTGATTGTGTCGTAGCCAGCTGCCCCTACAAATTGCAGTTCGGAGAGAAAGACGTAGCCTCGCGCTACGCCTGTATCGACTTCCAAATCTGAGACGACGATATCAGGGTTTGTGCCTGTGGAATCTGACATGGTGGCTGTTAAATAAACGTCTTCAGCGAAGGCACCGATGTAAAAGTAAACAAGGCCAGAGGAAATCTCGGAAATATCGATGCTACCTTGGACGAATCTGCCCATGTTAATGACTGCGGTATCGACAAAGTTTGGTGTTTGCGTGGCAGGATCATTACTCGTCCAGATGTCGAACCTACCGCGCGTGCCACTCGGCGGATTAGTGCTGAAGTCTAATGGGCCAATGTTTGGAGCGGCTCCCTTTGCATCTGAGACGTAAAATGAGTAATCCACGATATCGCCAACAAAGGGTGTATCCACTCCTTCGATACGGTTAAATGAATCATTAGAATTCACTGAAACAGACCAAAGACCTGTCGCAGGTTGGGGCTTATTCAGGTAGGTATTACTCACCATTTCCAGTGCCGGTTGTGCCGCTGGTGTCGTAATAGATACCGTAGCAGATACGGCAGACGCATTTCTAATCTCGGCAGAATCACGCGACTGAACGGTGTAGAGATATGTTGTTTCAGGAATGAGTCGAATGTCAGTGAAGCTAGGGCTATCGACCCAGCCGCTGTCGAACCCACTGGTCACATTAGTGAGAAGGTATTGCACATCTGTTCCCTCTGGATCGGTGACTGCCGTCGCAGTAATCACGGCGGAGATCGGCGTCAATGAAGCCGCCGGCGTAATAATCGCTGGTACTGGTGGGGGCGTTTCATCCGGTGTCAAGGTGGTGACACCCGTCGTTGCAGATGCGGTGTTCGTGTTTAGGTTTTCACTGCGATCTCTTGCCTGAACTGTGTAGCTGTAAGTTGTGCTCTTTGTCAGGTCAGTGTCGACGTGCACGGGGCTGGTCTGCCAGTTAGAGCTGGTTGCGCCTGGGTTGCCAGTCGTTTCGATGAAGCGATACTGCACACCATTATCGTCTGAGGCAGCGGCCGCAACCATGCGTATAATCGTTGGCGATTCAGCAGTGGGTGGTGTCTCCCAGCCAGCGGTGGCAGGCGTAGGTGCTGTATTATCGGCAGAGGTATCGATATTGAGACCGATAACTGACTCGTAAGTCGCACCGATGCGAATTTCATCGATCAGCACGCTACCAGAACCGTATATCGAAAGTTTAGTGAGCTGGCTCTGGTCAATATCAAACACGTAGGAACTACGGGAACTACGAAGATCATCTCTACCGACGTGATCGCTTGCTGGTAGATAAGAAATCACCCGGTCGCCAAAGCCATCATCTTCAGGGCTGTTATTCACGACTTCAGTATGTTCCGTATTCCACACCAGTTCACCCACAAGGAGCGTCGACCGGCCTTCCGTGGCACCGCCGATGCGGCGCGAAAGCCTGTCTGCAGCGATATCAGCATCTCTGAAGACAGTTTGCAGCTCACCATTCATCATTTGGATACCTGCTGCTTCAGTGCCATCGTCGTTTTGCAGCATGACTGAGATATTGCCATTGCTACCTGCCACTCGCTGCACAATCGCGCTGATCCAGAGGGAGTCACCTGGCTCAATCGTTCCAGCGCTAGCCAGCAAGCCTGGCACTATATCAATCTCGGCAGAGAACGTATCATCCACTTCAAGGCGATTTCCGTTTGCATCGAAATTTCCAAAAACGAGCGTGATAGGAGCGATGCCAGTGGAGCCTGTGCCAGTGTAACTCCCTTGAGTTCCAGTCGCCCCAGATAAACCAACTAATGTAGGATTGTTTCCCGGATCTGCTGGATAAGCGAACGCTTCGTAAATCAAGGCTTGCTTGGCATCGATTGGACCTAGGTTCACCGATGTGGTGGCGGGAGTGGCGTCTCCATTGGTATGCACGATTTCGTAGTTCACTACACCAGTTGTAGGTGCGGCAGTATCCGTGTAAGAAGTGGCATCACCTGCTAATGCCGCTGCGATCACTTGCCCATTACGCTTGATTTCGATATTTGGGTAGTCTTGGGCGTTGTTCACCCAAGTGACGATTACATTATCGCCAACGACTGAGTAAGCTGAGGCCGTAGAAATTGAGGTGTCAACCGAAGTAGTCAATGTCGTCAGCGGGCTACTCGGCATCGTAAACTCAAGCGTGTAAACATTCGCGCCTGGAAGTGCTGTGGTGTCCTCATAAATCGTTATCGAGCCAGCCAGTGCGGCTACGATCTCTGTGCCATTTCTGAGGATACGTACGGAGGTCGGCGTCTCTGAACCGATCTGCCAATTGAGCCTCACCCCAGTCGTCTCACCAGCAAATGCGGATAGTCGTGATGGGAGCACAGGGCCTGTCAGAAGTGGCATCTCTGCGGCCATAGCTAAACCCATGTGCATAAAAGGTAGAATATTCTGATTCCAGTGAAAGCCTTGGTCGCGAGGTGACTCAGCGGCTGGTTGTCGGAATGCATACGTGCTCGGGCCATAGTCAAAACTGACTGGTCGTGTGTAGTCCGTCGTTGTATCAACCGTAGTCAAGTTATCTGCAAACGCGGGGTAAGTCGTATCATTACCCAATGCGATTTGACCGCCGACGATGTTCTCGAATTCTGAATCACCATCTGCGATGTTACCACTTGCGGTGATGACCACTGGAAGATTTGCAACTCCCAGACCGTTTTCCGTGCTACGAATGTCGTTAATGAAGGCCTCTAAGTTCGTCTCGTAATTGTCAGGGTCTGTAAACTGATCATTGAAGCCTTGATGGAAACCCAAACCAGCGATTTCGTAGCCCTGATTATTGTAGCTCGGGAAATAGGTTTTAATATTCTTGGTCACGTCGTCTACTAGGCGAAGTATCTCGGCGTAGTAGAACCCAGTCTTTCCAGGTGTTTCTGGCGTAGGATACGCTCCCAAGCTAGGTGGGCGTATGTCGTCGCTAATGCTCTTGCCACCCCAGGCGGTTTTAATGATCAGCACCTGCTCATCAAGTAAGTCCCCCATCGCGTGGCCAAAGCCTAGCTCGATGCCAGAGTAGTTACCATTAACGCCGAACCCAGGGGCCAGGTTCCCGAATTTAAGCCCCGCGATCAACCGGTCGTAATGCACCCAGACGTCCGTGCGCTCGATGTAGTCGCCTGTATTACTATCAACTAGAAAATCGTAGTCGCCGTTCGTGTCATTGGCGCTCGCCGTAATGTAGTCTAGTGTCCCCTGTGTTTCGACGGGGCTAGTCGTTCCATAGCCCTCCATGTTCGATTGCCCAACAAGAATGAAGATCTTGACTGGGTCATTATTGACTGGCTGCGCGAAGCTGACATGGCAAGCCACTAGAGAGCAAATGAACAGCGCGGATCGAAGTAGTGTGTGGGCCATGGTTTTTTTTGGGGGGGCATAAATGATACTATATGTGAATGATCACGAGTGAGTATGATGATGACTTTCGTCAATCTTGATACGTCTTTATTCGTGAAGAATACAGAACTTATTTTCTCGCCATTCGATCCTTAAGTCGGACTCAATTAAGGAGTGATGATGTCTTCTGGGGTGATTCTTTTAGCCAATTCTATCAAGCGCAGCTGTTATTGCTTGCTGCTTTGCTTATGCGCGCTCCCTGCGAGTGGGCGTTCGGACGATCCGAATAACCCGACTCAAGAGGTCTGCCTTGCGCTCGTCGTGGGGTTTCCGGATGATCCGAATACCCCAGGAGACGATAGCTACGTGCCGAGAGTCGACCCGGCTGGGGATGGCACCGCTCAGAGCTACATCACGCGGATCTGTAATGAAGTTGGGTTCGATGATAGTAGCTCAGGCTCGACGGTAATAACGGGCTCGGTTTTTGATTACTACAAGTATCACTCATTAGGAGCGTATGAGTTGACGCACGAAGTCATGGCCTCATTTATGCTGGACGAGCCCTACAGCTATTACGCGAATATTAATGCCACGCTTGGGAGCGTCCAAGGCGCTCGTCAAATAGCGCGTGATGCGGTCGAAAAATTCAAGGCATCTGGCCGAAAAGTGCCGAACAATGTTACAACTCGTAGCGACAACAATATCGTGAACATCAGCGTAATCGCGGCTGGCTCCACTGCGATGATTCAAGGCTTAGCGACAAGTTTCGCGCCCAGCAGAATCTTACTCGACCGGGAGGATGGGAGCACCGTCTATGCGAATACTTATAATGTCTCCAATTTCTTTACGAGGGCAGGCGAGGGCCCTATCGCTGCGAATTCGCCGGTGCCGACTCTCATCCACGAACTAGGTCATGCGCTCTTCGAATGGCCTGACCTCTACGATGTGGATGGGGGCAGTTCTGGCATCGGCAATTATTGCCTCATGTCATTTGGTAACAGTAATGGGGTTCGCCGTGTTTCTGCGCCGCCCAGTGCCTATCTCAAGGTCTTGAATGGTTGGGCGGATGTGATCGACGTGGCGACGACTGACGAACTCACGGTGAGCATCCCGTCGACTGGTAATGTCGTCTATCGCGTCTATCCGTATGGGACATTATTTACGGGTGAATATTTCCTTATCGAAAATATCGGCGATGGTAATCCTTACTATGCTGCGATGCCTGATAAAGGAATCGCGATCTGGCACGTGGATGAGAGTGCGTCTGATAATACCGATCAGCAAGCCACGACCAATAGACACTTTCGAGTCTCTCTGGTTCAAGCAGATGGCAACTTGGATATGGAGAATGATAGAAGCCGAGGCGACAGTGGCGACCTCTATGATAATTCGACGCAATCCTTCACCCCGACGAGTGTGCCTTCATCAGACGCATGGTATGTACGGCCACAAGATACGACTGGCCGCGGCTTAAGGGTCGAAGTGCTCAGTGCTCCCGGGGCGAATATGACAGTCAAGTTCGGCGGGCCGAACTATACGCTAAGCTACTCTGCTGGAGCCAATGGTAGTCTGGTGGGCGATACGACCCAGGTCATCGCGCCTTTCAGCTCCGGTTTTGCGGTTCGCGCTGTGCCCGATCCTAATTACATTTTCAGCGCTTGGAGTGACGGTGTTCTAACTGAGCTACGTGACGAGCTCGACGTGCAGTCTGATATCACGGTAGTCGCCAATTTCGTGGCGCCACCTGCTCCAGGCTTTAGCGGCCTGAGCTTAAACACGGATGAGGAGGATTCGATCACCATCAGCCTCGATGACTTTTTGTTGAACTTTACTTACCTGGATGAGCAGGTCGTCTCAATAGTCGAAGTGTCTCCGCGTAGCTCGCTGGGCGGCTCCGTCGAGCTGACGCAATCCGACTTAGTCTACACGCCTGCAATCGGCATGTATGGGGACGACCGATTCAGCGTGACTGTGGCCGACGCGCTCGGCGCGACGACGGTCGCGGTCGTGCAAGTCGTCATCGATGCTGCAGATCCCGGTGCGAGCCCAGTCCCCGTGCCGCCTGCGATCGAGTTGAACCAAGGCGGTGCGCCGTTGCTGTCGTTTGATGTGATCGCTGATCGGGACTACGTCTTGCAGCGCAGCGCAGACCTACTGATTTGGGATAATTTGACGGATGTGACTGCCGATAACGAAGGCAAGGTCATCTACACCGATACAGCCGCCCTGCCAGATGCGGGCTTTTATCGCTTAGCTCGTCCGGAGTAGTCGTCGAAGCGCTTCCGCTGCGGTCGAACTTGCTACAGAGTCTAGGACGACCAAACGCAAAGGCGTTCGGCGACCACGGTATTTTTATTTGGACCTCGGTGGGTTGTGTGCCCTGTTGGAGTCCCGTCCCGCTCAGCGGGGCGGTCTTCGGTCCCAGGTGGAGCGCCAGTGAGACCGTCCCGCTCAGCGCATGTGCGTCAACCTAAGGGCTTAAGTGCTTAATGAGAGGAACGTTTGTAAAAGTTCTCGTTCCTCTCAGCTAGGCCGCAAGCTCCCCGCCTGCCCCCGCCTAAGCGGGGGATAGGAGGGGACAGAACGAATCGCCGTTCAGGCGATTCGTTCAGGGGTGGTTCCCCGCTTTCCACGGTGATTACATTGTCCACCATGCACCGAAACCACCCTGCACGCCCGCTCTGAACGAGCGGACATGCTGCCCCTCCTATCCCGTTGGGCAGGAGGGGAGCTTTGTAAACCTGAACAAAACGTTTAATATATGGAGTCAATATTGCCTTTCTTTCCTTAGGTTGACGCACATGCGCTCAGCGGGACGGGACTCCAACAAATCAGTCCAAATAAAAATACCGTGGTTCGGCGACTCGTTTCGAAAGTTTTAGGCAAAAAACTTATTTGATGAAATACTAGGACTAGGCTACTTGGCGCCAATGACTGACTCAAAGGTCGGGCCGACGCGGATCTCGTCGATATAGGAGTCTTCGCTGCCTTCGACGACCAGTCGGCTGATTTGCGTTTGATCGATTTGGTAAGGGTAGGCGGGGCGTGCGTTCCCTTCTGGTAATGTGAGCTCCGGGGGCACCCAGTATGGGAGAAAGCTATCATCTTCTCCGTCTTTACCCCAGGTGAGCTTGGCGACGAGGAACACCTCTTTTTTAGGCGTGACAGCGCCTATTCTCCGTTTGATTTGCTCACCATCTTTGATGATGATGGTCTGGTGCTCTCGCCCGTCCATGCGCAGGCCGATTCCAGTATTCATGTCCGCAGATCGTAAGGAGATAGACGCGCCTGACTTTCCTGTATAAACGATGCAGCTGATCCACATTGTTCCTCCATCGCTCAGTAATCTCGCTCTTGAGAGTGAATTATCGAGCTCAACGTAGGCCCCTCCGCTCCATTTATGACCTGCGAGTTTGTTACCATTGGTTGGTAGGTCTCCGTAGGTCATGCCACCTGGTTGGATGAGTGGCAGCCATCTTTCGTTCTCTTTGACAGACTTGAAAACGCCGGTGGTTCCTTTGGCTCCGCCTTGTCCAAACAGCGATGGGCTAGTGCGCACGCCTTGCTTCGCTTTAGGGTCATAAGGGTAGTCAAATGGTTCGTAAATTAGTGCTTGGCCAGGGTTTGGCTGCCCCATGGACAGTGTGGTTCGAGCAATGGTCGAGTTTCCATTCTGAGGCGCGACGTAATAGGTCAGCACGCCGTTCTCAGGAGGATTCGTGTCGGTGTATGTCCTGGCTTCGAGGGGGATGTTTGTCGAAAGAACTTGGTTATCTCTTGCGATTTTAAAGCCGGCGTAGCGGCCCTTCGCCGTCCAATTCAGGACGATGCCTTCGGTTGTTTTGTATGCTATTAAGCGCTCTATCGACGTGTCACTCTGGGCGGATAGCTTATGGATCTCGGAATTTGGAAGGGCAAATAAGATTTCGAAGTTATTGGTTCCTGGCAGGGCGGTCCTGTCGGTGTAGGTCGTCTGAGTGATTGGTAGGCGCGCTTCGAGTTCTTCACCATTCGCCATCAGTTTAATCGCCGTGGGCTTTACGGAGCCGATTTGCCAAGTGAGGCGGACACCTTCGGGAGTGCCGTGGGCGGCGAGGCGAGACGGTCGTTTCGGTTGGGTCAGCTTCGACATCTCCTGGGCCATCGCTGTGCCGATGCTTAGATGCGTGCGGGCGTTACCATTCCAGTGGAAACCTTGGTTCCTCGGAGATTCGCTGGCTGGAAACAAAAAGGGGAGCTTTTCTGGGCCGTAGGGTTCGCTGGTGCTAACCACTGCCACATTGCCGACGAGTTCAGGGTATTTGCCTGCATCAGCCATCGCGAGTTGACCTTGCACAATAAGTGAGGATGTCTGATCGCTGAGCATGCCACTGGTCGCAATGACGACTGGCAGATTTGGCACACCAATGCCATGCTCGACACTGCGTATATCATCGATAAAAGCTCTCAGGTTAGCCTCGTAAAAAGCATCGAGCCCACCGTATTGATCGTTCCAGCCTTGGTGGAAGCAGAGTCCTGCAAATTCGATGCCCTGGCCTTGGTAGTCGGGGAAATAGGTTTTGATGTTTTCGGTGACTTGCTTCGTCAGTCGAAGAATCTCGTGATAGTAAAATCCGGTGTTGCCGGGCTTCCCCGGCTTCGGGTATTCGCCTTTACTCGGCGGCAGGAAGTCGTTTCCGAGACTCTTGCCACCCCAGCTTGTTTTAATGATGAGCACTTTCCCATCGTAGGAATCCCCCATTTTATGGCCAAAGGCGAGTTCTGGCCCGATGAATCCATCCCGAGCACCGTAGTTTGGCCGTAGGCCGCCGAACTTTTCATTTCCAGCTCCCATGTCGAGGTGAATCCAGACGTCCTCTCGCTCTCTCCATGATCCGTCGGCATTGGTGAGGTGGCTGTATTTTCCCGCGCTATCGTTTTTGACGAGTGTTTCGAGTGTGTTCGGCTTTGCCCCTCCGACGTGCCCGTAGCCTTGCATATTCGACTGGCCGACCATGACATAAACTTTGACTGGCAGTTCGGGGGTGCCTTGTGCATGCGCCATGAACAAAAAACCTGAGAGGAAAATTAGAGTAGGGCCGATGAAGCTCGTGTAGGGGTGCTTGAGTATCTGATTCATTTCGTAGAGTAGAATTTTGAGAGATGATTAGGGCAATACAAAATAGAACACTGACACTGATCGAAAGAGGTTGTCCGTCTCCCAACCCGCGATACCTAGAGGCAGAAGGGTGGTGATTTTGATACAAATTATTTTTCTATATTCGCATTTTTGGTATTTGCCAATAAGACTAAGTTGTTCCATATGAGTGATTCCTCTAGTATAGGAGAGAATCACATGCCCATTGCAGTCGCCCCATTTATTATGAAAAGATACTTACGTTCTACTTTCTTATGCGCTTTCGCCTACGTCATTCTCGTGTCTGCGACCTCGGCGGCGACCCGCGAGCGTGCAGCGCTTCTTCAGAAATTCGAGTCTCAGACGCCCCTCAGTTACCCCGGCAAGGTCTTAGCCGTGCCGGAAGATACTGAGTTGGCAGGCCTCTCCGATGCGCAGCTCATGCGGATGTTGGAGCACTACAACCCAGGTATTCGGTCGCAGGCGGCAAAGGGCTTAGCGATGCGTAAACTGGACAATGTGACTGCGCTCGTTAAGCTCGCTGATTCTCCAGACGTGAACGCTCGCAGAGGCGCTGCTAAAGCGCTAGTTGCTCTGATTGAATCGGCGGGAAAGCCCCCCGAAGGAGCGAATCGAGAGCCCCTGGAACGCGAAGAATTAGATCGATTTATACAACAGTCTCGGGCGCTGCCCGCATTTCTGAAACTAGCCGAAGATTCAGATAAACTTGTGCGGCATAACGCTCTAAGAGGTCTGCTTCGCACTCGGGGTGACTCCCGAGAGGCGGTTAGCGCCCTGGTTAAGCTAACCATGGATGAAAACCCATTCGTCGCGCAGGACGCGAGAATTGCTATCGACAAGCGCCTTTCCAGTGAGGCGCTAGAAGATGATGCTATCGGCGATGCAATTGTACAAAGTTTTAATGCGCCTCTACCGCGAGGTCGGGGGCACATGATCGGCTTCATTAAGAGAATGGATTTTGACCAACAAAAGGAGTTTTTGCCACTTCTGCTCGACCATATCCGCTGGGAACCCACTCGCGACACGATGTTCGGGGGTGGAGGCGTTAAAACCGCCCTCCAAATCCTTAAAGATCATAAACATAAGGAGCTGCCAACTGCACTCCTTGATGCCTTGCATATCACCCACCGTGGTCGTGATATGTTTGAAACTGGAATGGAGGAGCTGAAGACGTATCCGAAAGCAGAACTCAAGCAACATAAGGAAGCGATGCTGCGAGCACAGAAAAAACTTAAATACGTCTCTGAGATTTCCCGCGAACGAAAAGGAGAGCGTTTTCAAAAAAAATACGAGGAGTTCACTACTTTTATGAATTCTGTGATCTAGCGCGTTTCCGCTGATTCATCCCAATACCTCTTAAATATGAAATTTTTTAAAGTTCCTCTCCTCTTGGCAGTCTGCTTAGTCTCTGGGCTCCCTGCACAAAACTCGTCAACACCGCTGTTCAAGCTACCTAAGTATCAGACGCCCATTCCTGGTTCGAGCAGTAGAATATGGCACTTCACTCAGAATCTTGGACCTACCGGCGCGCGTGGCTGGATGTCAGGTGCAAAGGGGGACACCTTGAAGAGCCGGGAAATATTAGTAAAGAGTGTTGAGCCAGGGTCCCCCTCCGACGGCATCCTTCAGCCTTATGACGTCATCGTGGGCGCAAGGTTTCACGATAAGTCGGCTCCCAGCACTTGGCAGACTGTTCCTAGTCTGAAGCCTTTTGAGAATGATGCCAGAATGTCCTTTGCTCGCGCCATCACGTGGGCGGAGTCCGAGCAAGGTGCAGGACGCCTAGAGCTTCTTGTCTCGCGGGAAGGCCAAGTCAATGCGGCGGTTATCCCGCTTCGTGTGATGGGTAATTACGCAGATGCCGCGCCGCTATTTTGCAGTAAGAGCCACGCTGTCGCGAAGGGTGCCGCAGATTTCGTTGCCAAGACGATGCCTGCGTATGGCTACAGCGTTGATGTCGGCGAACCGAAAGCGGCCCTGCTCATGCTCGGAATGGGCGATGCCGCCTACCTTGATCACGTTCGCCGCACTGCAATGAACGCGAGCTTAAACCATACAGTGAGCATAAGCGGAAAAGACTCATGGCGCTGGGGTAACACCGCGGTATTTCTATGCGAATACTACCTAGCCACCGGTGATGATCGAGTCTTACCCGCGATCCAGGATTTCACAAAACACATCGCAGACGCGCAGTATAATCCCGGCACATGGGGGCATACGACGGTCAAGAATTTCGTGCCACCAGGCTACGGCTCAGTCAATGCCACTGCGGTGACCTGTTTCCTCGCGCTAGTTATGGCCGAGCACATTGGCCTACAGGACGAACTGATTAATGGCTACAACAAGACGAATACGGTGGACAACAGCATCAGGTTTTTCGGCTCTTTTGCTGGGCTGGGCAGCCCGCCATACGGAGACCATATGGTAAATTCTAATCCTTCGGGATCGGGTAAAAGTGGCCCGCTGGTAGTTGCATTTAACCTTCTCGGCTCAGAACGGATAACAAACTGGTATGCACAATTATGCGCCAGTGTTAGCCAAGAATTATTTGAGGCGGGGCACTCCGGGAACTATTTCAATCAGGTTTGGACTCCGCTGGGAGCTAGCTTTGCAGGCTCGGAAAATTACGCCAGCTTTTGGGCTCGATTCCATAGTTACCGTGATTTGGCGCGTCGCCATGACGGCTCGTTTGTCACACAGCCGCAGCCTCATTGGCGTGAAGGGGATCTCGGATCTATAAATTATCTGAGCCGCGGGCCGCACTGGTCGACTGGAGGCTTCGGTCTCTCCTACCTCGCCGGGAATAAGAAGCTAGCGATCTTAGGCCGTAAGGATAGCGTGTTCGCCGCAAATCCGCCTGTTGAGCTGAAGGGCGCACTGGCCGCGTTTAAACAAAAGAACTTCAAAGCTGCATTTCAACTCTCTCGCCAGCAAGCGGCATCGACAAATCCGCGAGTGGTGGAGCTGGCCGAGCAGCTCATGCAGATTTCCATATTAAACAGACAGAGTGTTGACCTCACACTGGCTGATATGAAAAAGACACACTCCGCAGGCGACCTTGCGAAGCTAAATTTTCAGCTGCAAGCGATTGAGTCGATTCTCGATCCGAATGATAGCCGCTTATCTACTTTCAGATCTGTGCTGGAGACTCCCGGTGCCAGCAAAATCGTCTCAGATGGGCGGGAATTCTACAGATTTTACAGTCAAATCGACTTTGATGGAGAAGAGGGGTTTCGCTACTTCACGGCTCCGGGCCACCACAAAAGGATCCAGTCCTTAGCAGCAGAAGCTAGCAGTTCTTCCGCATCAAGTGATCCATATGCCACAATCGCTAAGAAAATCGTTGCAGCCCTGCCTAACAAAATCCCCACCGCGAATGTCACACTCATTAAAATGAAGCAAGGCGATAGCAGCCAGTGGAAGATGTCGTCCGAGAACCTGCCAACGGATTGGTTCTCGCCGCGATTCAACGATAGCCGCTGGGAACAAGCAAAAACACCGGTTAAAGGTATCGAAGGGACGCGGGCCTTTCGCACCACGTTCGAGGTCGAAGATCCAGCTGCCATTGACTATCTGGCGCTCCAGCAAATGGCGGGCGGGATGCTCCGTGTCTATCTGAATGGTACCCTGATTATACATCTTGAACCTGAAAGAACAAGGGGGCGCTACGAACGAACGGTGAACTTGAAGCCGAACACGGTCGAACTTCTCAAGCTGGGCGAAAACACCCTCGCTGTTGTCATGGACAATACCGCTGACCGATTTAAGGACTTTGATCTAGGTTTAAAAGTAGCTCTAAAAAACTAAAATGGCAATGAATGCAGAGACGAGCCGTAGCGTATTAAATTTGGCTATTCGAAAAATGCTTGTGGAACAAGCTATTTGACGACGACAAATCGTAGGGGCTTTCCTGGCCGCAGGCTATGAGCTCGTCGAATGGGTAAGCCCGCGCAAGTCCAGTAGCGCACACGAACTTTCGGAGCACCTCACAACAACACCCCTACGGCAAAAGCAACGCACCGACGCGCTGACGATACAGAGTGGAGATGGCGAATCTAGGATAATCCACTACAATAATATACGAAGAAACTTAAATTTCACAACCACCCGCTACGCGGGTTAGAGTTGGGGAGGTTAAGGGAGACAGATTCGTCTCAATCAGCCCAGGGCCCCAATGGCTATGCACTTCCATGGCCGCCCCGTTAATCCTAAAAAGAGGGGTCAGCGGTCAGAAAACAGAAATGATCGCGTTTGATCCCATTCCAGGGGTAGTCCTGCATGTTGAGGTGAACTGTCTTGGCACCGGTTTGCCATATTTTATTCAACCGTTCGTCCGAGCATTTATTGTTTTACCTCAATCCAATGCTTGGAACTGCCCACAATGTTGACTATTGATCGAGGTCTCCCCGGTAAATGACGATGAATCTTTTTTATCGGCGATTTACGTCAAAATCAGGCATGACCCAAAAGATACGGGAAGTTTTTTTTGTTCTTTTTGACAGATCAATTCCAGTGAGTGATTGTTAATACAAGATCTACTAAAACCCTAATTATCCGACCGGTTTTGTCGCAGGTCAGACACACAACCAAGTCTACCCACTACCCACTATGAACGATTTCCCCTTGAAATTCTGGGAGCATGTTGTATCCCTGTATAAGAACAAACGCTTACATGATTTGAAAAGTAGATGGGGCTGGTGTCTGGCTTCACTATCCATTGCCTCTGTGCTTTGTGCCGCTCCACCGGACCTGACCAATGGCGATGTTCCGTGGGATAGCAATGGCAGCCCAGTCGATCCCCTGAGCGAGGATATCAACTTGGGCCCTACGGGGATGACTGGGTGGGTCTACAGTAAAGGTGTCAGATCCTCCGAAGCCCGGCAAATTCTAGTCACAGCTGTCGATGCGGGATCACCTGCGGATGGTGTTCTTGCGGTGGATGATGTGATCCTGGGCGTGGACGGATCGGGCGCGAACCCGTCCTTCTTTAACTCAGATGTCCGGATCGCCTTGGGCGCGGAAATCGGGGTTGCTGAGGCGAACAATCCTGCAACGCTCAAAGTGCTTCGCTGGCGCTCCGAGGTAACCGAGACGGTGGAGATCACCCTGGAGACGATGGGTGCCTACAGTGCGACGGCTCCCTACAATTGTCCCAAGTCGCAGTTGATTCTCGAACAGGGTATTGAAGATGTGATGAACAATCAGGATGCCGGGACTTTCGGATTCAATACCCTGACGCTTCTGGCAGCAAACGATCCTAGCAATCCGGCGAATCAGGCGCGTCAGGCGGTCGCGCAAAGCTGGGCATTGTCGCTGGTGTTGACTCAGGACGAGATCGACGAACGCCTGAATGAGCAGTTCGTGTCCGGAGAATCCAAGGTCGCTTGGAAAAGGGGACATGAGTTGATTGTTCTGGCGGAGTACTACCTGGTTACAGGCGACGCCCAGGTTTTGCCAAGTATTGAGGCGATGGCCGTCGAAATTAGCAATGGCCAGAGTCTGCTGGGCACGACAGGGCATCAGTTCACCAGCATTTACCGGAATGATGGAGTGGTGAACGGCCCTTACAACATTGGCTATGGAGCGGTTAACTCGAGCGGAGTACCCAACTATTATGCGCTATTGCTGGCCAAGTAGTGTGGGGTGACTCGGCCTGAGCTGGATTCAGCGATCGCTCGATCCACGAATTTCTTTGCGAGCTTTGTCGGCTTTGGAACCATTCCCTATGGCGAACACAGTCCGGGCCGTGGTTCGCATGAGAGCAACGGCAAAGTGGGCAATTTGGCGATTGCCTTTGCTCTGGAGGGAAGCCGTCCGGATGCCGCTCAGTACAACGCCAAGTTGGCTACGGCCTCGGCAGCCGAACGAGAAATAGGGCATAATGGAGCCTGGTTCAATTACCTGTGGGCACCCTTGGGTGCAAACGTCGGCGGCGAGGAAGCGGCCGCCGACCACTTCAGCCGGATCAGTTGGCGGCTGGACCTGAACCGTCGTTGGAATGGGGGTTTTAATTATGATTGCTGGTACGAGGGCCATGCGACGGGCAGTCCCAAATTTCTCAGATCCAGTGGTGAGTTCTGGGCCAATACGGCCATGTTGCTGACCTATGCGATGCCCCTGAGACAAACGTACATGACCGGCAAGAACCAGAATACTTCCGCGTATCTTTCGAGTGCCGAAGTCAGTGAAACCGCCTTTGCCGACAATTACGACGCCACCACACGAACCACGAGCGAATTGGTCGCCGATCTAGGGTTTTGGTCATACAAAGTGCAGTTCAAAGCCGGTCAGGAATTGGGCAATCGCACAAGCGAGCATGCGACCCTGGTTCCGCAGTTGATTGCAATCGCGGACAACACCGGGGCGGGGGAGCAGCGTGTAGGTGCCTGCTTTGCTTTGGGTGAAATTGGTGATGGTGCGGCAGCAGCGACGCTTGCCGCCTTGCTTACGGATGGTGATGAGGAATTGCGCTGGTCCGCCACTCACGCCATGCGCTACATGCCGGATAGTGAGCGGCTCACTCATTTGAATACCATGCTCACCGCCGCAGTGAGCATGGCCAGGACTTTTGATCCAGTCAATGACCCGTATCCCACGCAATTCGCGTACTCCAACCTCTGCAAACTGCTATTCAACAGCGGCAGCAGTGGTGGTCCGCTTGGGGTCATTTACGGAGACAAGATCAATACCTTGGGAGTGGATCGTAATTTGCTCTATCCTGCCATTGAAGCGGCTGTGGGTGCTCCCGATGGGAGTGCCCGTTCCTCCATGGCGTCAACCTTTCTCAACCTGACTCAAGCGGATATCGAGGCGCTTGCCGGTTCTCTTGTGGATGTTGTGCAATATCCGGCACCCGGAGATATGATGACCAAGCATCAAGCGCGCAACGGGGGCTTGCAGGCGCTGCAAGCCAACAACTATGCCGAGGGGGTTCCATTGGCTAAATTACTCGCGAACGATCACACCTACAGCAATAGGATCAAAGCCTTGAACGTGCTCAAGTGGTATGCCGGTTCGTCGACGCTGGTGAATCCGGATCCGAAGATCATCGAGTTTTGTGAATATCTGGCCTATGCGGACTTACTGGTGACGACTGGTTCCCCCGATATTGACCACGCCCAGGAAGTGCTCGATGCAATTGCCGCAGACCTGAATCCGGTGGCACCGATCTCCCTCAAGAGCATCCAGTCGGTGACGGCGCAGAATCCGAGTCTACAGTTGCCTGCCATCTATACCAACCTGGATGTGGTCGCGACGGACCTCGCCGAAGGTGACAGCATCTACACCTGGCGCAAGGTGCATGGCGCGGGCGAAGTCACCTTCGCTTTCAACGGAACCGCCGCCGCCAAGAATACCACGGTCCTGTTTGGCGGAGCCCCGGGTAACTATCTTTTTGAGGTAACCATGTCGGATTCGCGTGGGTTGACCGAGGTGTCGGATACTGTAGCCGTGACTTTGAATAACAGCGGGGGAGGCTTACCCGCCAATACCGGACCGAGCGCCACACCGCAGTCTGTCAATGTTTCACGATCAAACCCCGCCCCGATTGAGTTGAGCGGAAGCGACCCGGAGGGATATGAATTGACCTATTCCGTGACCAGCAGTCCTAGCCAAGGAACTCTTTCTGGAACGCCACCCAACTTGGTCTATACCCCGAATATCAATTATGTGGGAGCCGACCAGTTCACCTTTCATGTCATGGACAGTGAAGGACTGACCGATACCGCCGCCATCGATCTCACGGTCAGTTCCACTGCCGTGGTTGAGACAGCCATTTATGAACCGTTTGATTATCCTTCGGTGAGCACACTCAACGGGCAATCCGGGGCATCGGAAGTGGGTCTTGATGGTTCATGGACTGCGGCAAGCGATGGTACCACGCTCTCAGATGGTTCGCTTACATTCGGTAGCCTATCAACGACGGGGCGCAAGTATGATGGCGTGGCAGGAGGAAGCTGGGGCGGATCCCGCCCCATTAGCCCTTCTGCACTTGCCAGCACGGGTTTGCTCAATGATGGATCCACGCTCTGGATTGCGGCGGTGGTGGGTATGGATGCAGCGGCCAATAACACGAATGCGACCATCAACCTCGGTTTGGCCAACAACAGTTTCGCCGAATGGCAATCGAGTGTATGGATTGTCGACGATGGAGCCCTGCTGGGTTCGGGCATCGGGTTCTCCATGGGGAACATCGGGGGCAAGGGGCGGACGGTTGCGAGTCAATTCCGAGACAGGTCATTTAAAGTTGAGGCAAACGATGTGAGCGTCCACGGTAGCAGGGTCAAGGAACGCGCTGCCGTAGTCCAGCCGGGGGAACATATGTATGTTGTCTGCAAAATCACCTGGAACGAGGATCCCCTGCAGCCTGACCTGGTTGAGGTCTTTCAACCGACGGATGCCAATATGGTGCTTCCATCTGAGCCGATCTCAGTGCTCGAGGCCGTAGTGGACCAATCGACCTTCGATACCCTGACCTTCAACAAAAACGACAAAGTCCTGATGGACGAGATTCGGGTTGGACCGAGTTATTACAGCGTGATGGCTGGCACACAGCCGATCACGGTGGACAACACGGCACCGACGCTCGATCCGGTCGGGTTTGATACCCCGCCGACCGCGGTCAGCGATACCAGTATTACCATGCAAGCCGGCAACGCATACGAGCCCACTTACGGCGTTGAATATTACTTTACCTGCACCGCTGGCGGCGGCAATGACAGTGGTTGGCAGAGCAGTCGTCGCTATACGGACACTGGGCTGACGCCAGGCGTGCAATACAGCTACACGGTCATGGCGCGAGATCTGAGTCCGTTCAAGAATGAGACCAGCCCATCTGCGGCGTCATCGGTCACCCTGCCTACGACATGGACGGTTCTGGACGTCGTGGGCATGCCCCAGTTGGCTGCAGAGGACTTCATTGTAATGAACAGCTATACGGTGGGTTCTGTGACGACGGTCTATGACGAAGTGGTTCCAGTGGACGCCGTCATTAGCCAGAACCCTGCAGGAGGTGCGAGTGTCTCCGGCGGAACCGCGGTCGATCTGGTGGTGTCGCTGGGGCCGAATAACAGCGCGCCGGTGGTCGATGCAGGCAGTGATCAGTTGCTCGAAATGGCGGGTGCGAATGTCGTCGTCAATCTCGATGCGACTGTCACTGATACGGATGCGGGGGATGTGGTAATCACGTATTGGTCGGTGGTGAGTGCGCCGGACGAAGCTTCATTCGCCTTTGGTGACACTTCGGCAGTGGATACCACTGTGAGCCTCAACATGGCAGGGGACTATGTGCTGCGCCTGACCGCCGATGACCAGACGATCGAAACTTCCGATGAAGTGGCCATCACCATACATGACTCCGGAGCCGTAGCCTTGACGGACAATATGCCGGTTGCGATGCGGACAGCGCCTGCAGCAATCTCGGTTAAGCCCGGTGAGGAAGGTTTTTCCAGTTATGATGGAGGTGGCGCCATTGACACGAGTTTCAATGCAGCGGTTGTCGACTACGCCTTCTTTGATAATGGGGTGATGCCCTACGCTTTAGGGAGCTCTGGAAGCGGTGGCGCTTCGCGGATTAGCAATTTGACCAATACGGGCGGAAGCGACTCCAAGACGAGCCTCTGGGAAACTTCAAGCACGGCAGGAACTTCGGATTACACCGCCAAGGGGATTCGTTCAAAGCCTGAGACCGGTGTGGGCAATGGTACGAGCTTCACGGTTGATATTTCCGGATTGGGCCGGGGCAGCGTGTATGTCTTCAACGGCAGTTGGCAATCCAGGTCTGATTGGCTCAAGGTATCCATGACGGGAGTGAGTCTGCCGGATGTGACAACGGATTCCGGAAATGGGGATGGTGACGGGGATAACACCACCTTTGGCTTTAGCCCGGATGCGGGCGGTGTGCTCTACTACGCCAAACGGATCGATTTCTCAGAGGCAACCGGATACGACACGATCACCATCACAGTATACGAGAGTGGCAATTCGGAAGGTTATTTCTCCGGAGTTGTGCTCACTGAAGGTGACAACCCTCCGGCTGATACGACTCAACCGTCGCTCGCCAGCAGCGATATCGTGGATGGCCAGAGCGGTGCCGATGTCACCCAGTTCAGCACGGTAAACTACACGATCACCTTCAGTGAAGATATGGATGAAACCACCGTGGATGCTGCCGACTTCTTCAATGCGGGAAGCGCCTCCGTGAGCATCGGTGCCATTTCTGAGATATCACTGGGTGTGTTTGCTGTCGAAGTGACTCCGACGACTACAGGAACACTACAGCTACAGGTAGCTGCCGGGGCGGTCGTGACCGATCCATCAGGCAACGCGCTCGATACGACTTTAGCGATTACCGATGACACGACGATCAACGTGCAGGCTTCCGGAAATACCGCGCCCGTGGCTTCGGGTGATTCCGTCAGCACTGACGAGGACGCCGAGGTAGCGATCACTCTAATCGCCACGGATGCCGATCTCGATCCACTGACTTACTCAGTGCTCACCGGGCCCACCTATGGCTACCTCGCGGGGACGTATCCGAATCTGACCTACATGCCTATCCTCAATTACAGCGGCTCGGACAGCTTCACCTTCAAGGCCAACGACGATAAGCAGGATTCGAACATCGCGACGATCAGCATTACGGTCAACGCGGCCAATGATGCGCCGGTGGCCAACAGCGACTCGGCTACAACCGTCGAGGACGCTTCAGTCGCGATCACACTAACTGCAAGTGATGTGGATGTCTCTGATGCATTGACCTACACCGTAGTGTCAGCACCTATCAACGGAATCCTTGCCGGCTCAGAGGAGAACCGGACCTACATCCCGAACAGCGATTACAGCGGCTCGGACAGCTTTACCTTCAAGGCAAATGACGGCACGGTGGATTCAAACATTGCGACGGTCAGCATTATGGTGAACGCGATCAATGATGCGCCCGATGTAAATGCCGGACCGAATCAGGCCGTGACATTACAGGATGAGGCGGCCGTTCCTGGCCTCTATTACGGAACCGTGCCTGGTAACATCAACACCACGACTCCAAATCCGAATACTGAGATTCTGGTCGACGTATCGAGCAAGACGGAGGACGCCATTGCGCAAAATACCACCGAGATCTACACTGGCAAGATTTACGATGCAGACGGCAGCATCAGCTTTACTGAAGATATTGACGATGCAGCGCGCATCTGGATCGACGGCGTTCTCGTGATCAACAATAATGTATGGAATGCCCGAACATCCACGCCCAACCTCAATCTAACGCCCGGCTGGCATGATATCGAGATCCGTATTTCCAATGGTACCGGTGGTAGCGGTCCAACCACCAGTCCTGGCATCGGTTATGACCCTGCTGGTGGAACTGCCTGGCAGACACTTGTCGATCCCGGAGACGGCAGTCTCTTAAGAATCAGCACGCCACACAATGCCGCAGTTACCCTCGATGGTACGGTCACTGACCTTGAAGATACTCCGACAACGACATGGACCTTCGTCAGCAGCGTACCGACTGGCCAGTCCGTTACATTTGACGATGCCTCCGTGATCGATACGATCGCAACCTTCGAAACGGTGGGCACTTACGTGCTGCGTTTGACAGGCGATGACGGAATGCTGCAATCCTTCGATGAGGTGACTATTACGGTCAGTGAAAGCGGGGGTGACAGTGCGCCGGTAGCCAACGACGATTCTGTGACGACCGATGAGGATACTGCAGTCGCAGTGACTCTTGTTGCTACGGATGCGGATGGGGATCCGCTGACTTACACCGTTGAGACACAACCAACCAACGGTGTGCTCAACGGCACAGATGCAAACCTGACCTACACACCGAATGCTGATTACAACGGCTCGGATAGCTTCACCTTCTCCGCGACCGGCAATGCAGTGACTTCTAATATTGCGACGGTCAGCATTACCGTAAACGCCATCAATGATGCACCGGTCTTTACGGTCGATCCGATCAGCGGCAGCGATGCGACCGAGGACGCGGCTTATGCCGGAACGATTGCGGGCAGCGCGACGGATGCCGATACCGGAGACAGCTTGACCTACGCGCTGGTTAGTCCGGTGACCTGGTTGAGCGTAACCAGCGATGGCACACTTTCCGGGACACCAACGAACGACGATGTTGGCGCAAACGCCTTCACCGTCAGCGTGAGCGACGGGACCGCAGCAGCAGTCAATGCAACCCTGAACATCACGGTGATCAACACCAACGATGCACCTGTAGCCAATGACGATTCGGCCACAACCGCTGAAGACACTTCAGTAGCGATTACACTGACTGCAAGCGATGTGGATGTCTCTGATACATTGAGCTACACGGTGGTGTCAGCACCTACCAACGGTATCCTTACCGGCTCGGAGGAGAACCTGACCTACACGCCAAACAGTAATTATAACGGTGCGGACAGCTTCACCTTCAGGGTCAACGACAACACGGTGGCTTCGAATACCGCGACGGTCTCAATCATGGTCAACGCAGTCGACGATGCTCCGGTAGCTTCCAACGACGTAGTCAGTGCGGATGAGGATACTGCAGTCGCAGTGACTCTGGTTGCTGCGGATGCGGATGGTGACTCACTGACTTACACCGTTGAGGCACAACCAACCAACGGTGTGCTCAGCGGCACAGATGCAAACCTGACCTACACACCGAATGCTGATTACAACGGCTCGGATAGCTTCACCTTCTCCGCGACCGGCAATGCAGTGACTTCTAATATTGCGACGGTCAGCATTACCGTAAACGCCATCAATGATGCACCGGTCTTTACGGTCGATCCGATCAGCGGCAGCGATGCGACCGAGGACGCGGCTTATGCCTCGACACTGAGCGATGATGCCAGCGACGCCGACGGCGATACGTTGAGCTATGCCCTGGTCGGCAGTTCAGGCTGGCTCGCGGTGACCAGCAACGGCGATCTCTCCGGCACACCTGCCAATGCCGACGTGGGCAGCAATAACTTTACCGTCAGCGTGAGCGACGGCATCAACCCCGCAGTGGAGGCGACCCTGACCATTGAGGTGAGCAATACCAATGATGCACCGGTGGCCAATGATGACTCGGCAACGACCGACGAGGATGTCACTTTAGCTATCACGCTGGTCGCGGCCGACCTCGATGCGGGTGATTCACTCACTTACGAAGTGGTGACACCACCAACCAATGGTATCCTTACGGGCACAGCCCCGGATCTGACCTATACGCCGAACAGCGACTATAACGGTAGCGACAGCTTCACCTTTGTGGCGAACGACGGCACGACCGACTCGAATACCGCGACGGTCAGCCTTACCATCAATGCAATCAACGACGCGCCGGTCTTTAGCAGCGATCCGTTCAGTGCAAGTGATGCCACTGAAGGCGGCGCTTACAGCGATACGATCGCGGGCAGCGCCACCGACGTGGATGCCGCTGCATCCCTGACCTACGCACTGGTCAGTGCGCAGGGTTGGCTGTTTATAGCCAGTGACGGCACACTCTCCGGGACCCCCGGTAGTGGTGATGTGGGCTCGAACAGCTTTATCGTAAGTGTCTCCGATGGTATTGCGCCTGCGGTGGAAGCGACCCTGAACATCACGGTCTATGTGCCCATTACGGCGGTTCTTGCGGATGTGGCCACCGTGGCGGCAGGAGGTAATGCGCTGATCTCGGTTACTCCTGGCCATTTCCAGGGATTCTCAAGCAACAACGGAACCGTCGACACAGCCTTCAATAAACCAGTGCTGGACTACCGATTCTACGGTAATAATCCGGCGTATGGAAGCTCCCGCAGTGGAGGAGCGTCTAGGTTCAGCGACTTGGTCAACCAACAAGCGAATAATGACTACACCGACTATTGGACCACCTCCGATCCGCTCACCCAGGTGGCCGACGTGACGAACTCGGGCACTCGGACGGGCACGTCCGCTGATGGGCTGACATCCGGCACGGTTGATATTTCAGGTCTTACCAGTGGATCCCTCTATATATTCCATGGGCGCTGGCAGAGCGGCACGACCGACTATCTGGAGGTTGTCATGAGCGGAGACGGTCAACTGGATGTGACGCTTCCCGCAGCTGGCGCAACCATAGAGGGCGCCCCAATCATGTGGGTGACTCGGATCGATTTCAGCGATGCGGACGCTTACGATACGATCACCTTTACGCACTATGTGAATGACGGCGCGGCTGGCGGCTATTTCTCGAGTGTGGTGCTGACCCAGGCACCTGCCGGAGACACTACTCCGCCGATACTTGCGGGTAGCGACATCGTGGATGACCGGGGCGGGGCGGGTATCGACGAGAACACCCTGGTCACTTATACGGTATCCTTCAGCGAGGACATGGATCAAACCACGGTCGATGCGACCGACTTCTCCAACGCAGGAACCTCTACTGTGACCATCGGAACCATCGCTGAGATCTCACCCGGTGTGTTTACAGTGGAAGCGACTCCGACCAACGCGGGAACCCTGCAGTTGCAGGTGAATGCGGCAGCGCAGCTCTCCGATGTGGCGGGTAATTCGCTCGATACCGCTGTTGCGACTGCTGCCGATACGGTGATCACGGTCGAAGAGGCCAATGTGGTCCCGGTCTGGGTGAACAATCCGGTCAATGAGACGGACGCCAGCGAGGACATTGCCTACGCAAGCAGCCTGACCGACAATGCCAGTGATGCGAACACAAGTGATACGCTCAGTTTCGCCAAAGTCTCCGGCCCGGCATGGTTGAGCGTGGCAATCGATGGCACGCTCTCTGGCACACCGGGCAACGACGATGTCGGTGCCAATATCTTCACCGTCAGTGTTACCGATAACGAAATAGGCACACCCCTTGAAGCGATGCTTAACATCACTGTCATCAATGCGAACGATGCTCCGATCGTCGATGCCGGCCTTCCGCAAACCGTCTATTCGATTGGTGGAGCCAGTGTTTCGCCAGCATCGGGCGCAGCCATCTTCCTCGATGCCGGGCTTGATGATGGTATCAACAGCACTTGGGAGGACAGCGTCGGCCTCTGGGATCCAACGATCAATGCCGGAGTGGCATTTGTTGCCGATGCAGGCAGCAGCCTAGAAGGCATCACTTCAGCCTATGATTTCCCCGGAGATCTTTCGGGAGATGGCGGATGCTTCGGTCCGGGACTTCAGGACATGGGAGTGGACAACCTGCCCTACACTATGGAAATCTGGTTCAAGCCGGATGCGTCTGCGACTTATCCTACGAATGGGCAAGTGCTTTGGGAAACGGGTGGAGGGACCGGCATCGGTATCTTCTATAACAATGGATTTGTGGAGACAGCCCACGACTCCAATCAAGCCCAAATCAGCGCAGACGTTTCCTCGCTCACGGGTGAGTTTATCCAGGTTGCCGTCACCTATGACCCAACTAACTCAGTGAATAACTTCAACTTGTATATTAACGGAAGTCTCGCGGCGACGGCCAGCCGAAGCGATACCGACATGTGCGGCGGTGATGATTCCGGCCTTGGTCGGCGGGGAGGTAATAATGTCGGCGGTGCCGGTGGCGGCGACTCAAGCACCGAGAGCTTCGACGGCCAGATTGCAATCTTCCGTGCCTACCACAACCAGATCCTAAGCTTGGCTCAAGTAACGGCAAACTATGACTCCATAGCTAGCACTAATTACTCAGCGGTCGCCAATCTGGACGGAGACGTGAGTGATCCGGATAGTGGTGATTCCCTGACTACAACATGGTCAGTCCTTTCTGCGCCAGTTGGAGGCAGCGTCATCTTTGGTGATGGCTCGGCGGTCGATACGACGGCTACCTTCGATATGGAAGGAGATTATACCTTGCGTCTTACTGCCGATGACAGCGCCGCGCAATCCCATGCGGATGTCGTGATCACTGTGGATACCCCCTTGGAGACCATTGCTCCGACACTCGCAAGTAGCGATATTGTTGACGATCAGGGTGGCGCCAACGTGACTCCCGACACGCTGGTGACCTACACCGTGACCTTTAGTGAGGACATGGATGCATCGACAGTGAGTGCTACTGATTTCTCAAATGCCGGAACGGCACCAACCATGATAGGCGTGGTCACAGAGATTGCGGCAGGCGTCTTCACGGTAGAGGCAACGCCTACCGCAGAAGGCACCTTGCAATTGCAGGTTTCAGCCGGAGCCGTATTGACCGACCTCATCGGCAACCCACTCGATACGACTAGCGGCATAGCAGATGGTAACCTCATCATGGTCACCTCAGGGCAAGCCTCTGGTCCGAAACTGGTCCGTATGACGGCAACTGGTGTGAGCAGCGATTCCTGGACAATGGTGAGCCTCGGCCAGACCTATAACTCACCGGTCATCGTCGCAACGCCAATTTACCCGGCAGGTCAACAGATCCCCGTAGTCACCCGCATCACCAACGTCACGACGACAGGCTTCGACCTCAAGCTTGACCGCGCAGACAGCCAAGCCGGAGTGGTCAGCTTCGATGTGTCCATCATCGCGGTGGACGAGGGCGTCTATTCTCAGGCCAGCGACGGGGTGACTCTGGAGGCGGCGAAGTTCACCTCCAGCATCACAGCCTACAAGAACAGTTGGACGGCGGAGCTCCGGAGCTACGTGAACAGCTACACCAATCCGGTTGTCCTCGGACAGGTCATGAGTGCCAACGATAATAACTGGTCTGCCTTCTGGTGCATGGGCTCCTCTGCAGCCAATCCTCCTGACGCTTCAAATCTCGCGGTCGGCAAGCACGTCGGTGAGGATCCGAACAATACGCGTGCGGATGAAGAAATCGGCTACATCGTGATCGAGTCGGGTAATGGAAGCATCAATGGAATCGCCTACGAGGCTGGCTTAGGTAATGATATCGTTGAGGGTCTGACTAACTCCAGCTCACCCTACACCTACAGTCTTAGCGGCACGCTTAATTCAGTCAGCGCCGCAGCGGTCACGCAGGCCGCGATGGATGGCGTTGACGGTTCCTGGGCGGTGCTCTCCGAGCCTACGCCGTTCTCAACGACCAACGTTAGCGTCTATGCTGCGGAGGACACACTCGGCGACAGCGAGCAGGCTCACACTAATGAACAGGTCGGCTACATTGTCTTCGAGTAATTCACAGAGATAATGCTTATTTTCATGCCCGGAGGCAGAGAAGCGCTCCGGCCATTTTTTGATGTGACGAAGATACTAGATGAGGTGTAGGTAATACTTTATGAAAACGACTATTCTTTGCGGCTTTTGCCTGCTCATTGGTTTTCTCATTGGTCTTCTGGTTCCTAAGAATGCAGACAAGGAACAACCGGATGTCGCCAAGCTTTCCTCCGAGTTGCCGATGGACCCCTCAGGATCCGCCCAAACGACAGAAGCAACTCCTGTTCAATTAATCGGCGGCGATGCTGATACAAATCTGCCACCGGAAATTCAGCGCCCTGTCGTTTCTTACAGCAATTCGGCTACTGTCGTCGTCACGACGGACTTAATCGCACGACTCAGTCAGAGTGGCAGCAGCCGCAACCTCGGGCAGGCGCTCATTGATCCGGATGGTGCGATTGAGCAGGCCCTTCAAATTTCCGAACAGGAGCAGGCACAGATTCAAACCAGCTGGGAATCGACGAAACAAGGTCTAAAGGAGCAAGAAGTGCGCGCATCTTTCATCCAGGAAATGGAGGATATGTCAGTTAGAATTACCATCCCGGAAATGGCCTCTCAGCTAGATGTTATCAGCAAGCAGTTTAATCAGTCTGTGCAACGCACCTTGGGCCAGAATCGCGGTGACGTTTTTCTCGCCGCTAAGCAGGTCGACCAGGCTCTGGCCAAATCCTCTGCGGAGCGCACCTACACCATCGTGGCGGAGTCCCCGAAGGAGGGAGAGTGGCGCTTCAATATGACTCTGGAAAGTCCTGCTGGTCGCCGTGTCTGGGTAGGTGAATCTATTCCCGACGAGATCCGCCACCTCACCGATGCTGCAAAAATCTTCCCTACTATTAGTGACTTGCCGGAGTAATGACGCATATGCGCTCAGCGGGATCCGTGGTTTAACTCACCTTTTTAGAATTACCGCTTACTTCGGGTCTGGTATAATTTCGTTCTGGATACGGGGACTCATACATCCATTTATCCTAAAATCGGTAGTTGAAAGCAAAGAATTTTTTAAACCGTTAATTTACGTCAATTTACGTGAATAAGACCTCCGCCAAAATGGCGGAGTAATCATTCCTGAGGTGAATTCGCATAAAAAATATAAATGACTAACTATTAAATCCTTAAGTTTTTTAATTAATGTAAATTAACGTAAATTAACGGTTCAACTCATCTTTTTAGGTTTATCGGACGCCCACCCCCCCAAAAAAATGGCCCCCAAAACCACGAACACCCTCCCTTAAGCGTAACGGCGCTCGGCAAGCGAGCATCGGCGAACGTTCTCGGATGCGCTTCTCAGGGAGCGATGTTGATTTCGAGGCGGCCGAATCTGCTGGCGGCAGGGTAGGGCACCCTCATCACTTCGTAGTTGCTGGTATCGACGCTGGAGTCGGTGACATTGATCAAGGGATTGGTGCTGTTGTTGTTATCGGTGAAGCTACCCAGGTCGGTGCTGAACTGGACCGTGTAGCTCACACTGCCGGAGGTGCCGTGATCTTTGCGCCTGACGAAGTAGAAATCGAACGCTCCGCCTCCGGCATCCTTGAGGATGGGTAAGCCGTGTGCCGAACCGTCGATGGCCAGACTGGCGGAATCCTGAACGGTGGGATCCGTGCCAAAGGCAAATTCCACGAAGTTGCTCATCTCGTCGCCGTCCGGGTTGGCGGCTAAGCCGGTGTCGGCGAATGCGTTGGTGAAGGTCCCGCCGGCCCATGTCGCATATTTCTCGGGCAATGGCGCATTGACGGTGATGCTCTCGTCATCGGTGGCTGTGTTAATGCCGTCTGCAACTGTGAGCACGGCTGTGTAGCTACCTGCAGAGTTGTAGGTGTAGGACGGGCTCGGTTCGGTTGATGTGCCCACGCCGTCACCGAAATCCCACGCATAGGTATAGTTGCCATCTGCTTCGGAGTCCGAGACTAGGATCGAGACCAAGTCCACGTCGATCTGATCGTTGTCAAAGCTAAGCTCAGTTGGAATAATCGGCGTCGTATCGCTTGTGGTCAGGTTCTGCCGCTCGACGCCGTCGATCGACAATCTCATCGAGTTCGGCGACCACCATATTTCCAAAGTTATCAGAACGTCTTCCGCATCGATGGTGCCGGTTTCCGACCATTCATCGACAATCGATCCTCCCACCTTCTTCTGCAAGTTTTGATCGGAATAGTTCGAACCGACGACCTTGAATAAGTAAGCATTGTCTGCATCCTGCGATAGAATGATGGTCTGGAAGTTGTCATTGGGGTAGTCTTCGCGCTTGATCATCTCGATTCGGCCGTAACCCGAGGATTTGAGGTCCAGGCTCCGTGTGAGCCTACGCGTTCTATTGTCTCCGGTCCGCACGTTCATCGTGCTGTTGGTGCTGTCCCAGGTGTGGGACGTGCCCGTCCCCGACCAAACATAATCCGTAGACGTATCAGTGCTGAAGTCGTCATCCAATACTGCTGTTAAGCCACCCGTGGCACTGCCGGTGAAGTCCACGGCTAGAGGTGGAGTCCCAGCCATTGGTGTGGCGGATGCATTCGCACGAAGCGCTTCGCTCACCGTCACCGCGACTGTCGCAATATTCGAGTCAAACGTGCCGTCGTTGGCCTTGAAGGTGAAGCTGTCCGAGCCGCTATAGCCGGGGTTTGGTGTGTAGGTGAGGTTTGGAACCGTGCCACTGAGCACACCGTTGGTAGGTTGTGTCTCGACGGTATAAGTCAGTGGATCCAGATCCCCGTCCGTCGCCACCAACGTGACCGCAACGCCCGTATCTTCGTCCGTTGTCACAGAATCATTATTCGCTAACGGCGAACGTCCGAGTCCCAAACGTTTTCGTTGTTGTTCCAGGTGGAGGTTTCGAGGAACCAAATTGGCCAGTGGCTCGACCCATGTTCCGGAGCCGCTCGTGCTGGCACTGTATCCACTGACCCCGATGACATTGAACAGTGGCCAATCAGGAATGGTGGGTGCACTACCACCGCTACTGGTGATGTTCCAGATCGTGGAGCGTGCGGCCGTGTGAGGCTTGCGAGCGCTAGCCCCTCCAGAGGAGTATAGGCTTCCGATGTTTGAAGTTCTTAGGTCGGTGAAGAGATTTTCATAAGGAAGGTTAGCATGATGATCGAGCCGTAAGGTCGCAGCGAAGCCATCGGAAAACACGTTGCCATGAGCATTACCCTCAACCGAGAGTTCGTGGACGAATTCGGTCTGTATATCGAATCGGGTGAACAGGTTGCCTTGACCGTAGCCTTTGACCCAGAGCGCGTGGTGACCTGTAACCGTGCTAGTGCGTTGAAACGCTATGAAAGTGAGGTCCGAAAATTCGCAAAATCTGGAAAATTTAACCAGGAGGCAGTTATCGGCGTCGATGAAAGTTACTCGCCGGACCCAGCTATGTTGTGCCCCACTGAAATCAATGGCATTGAATCCTTCTTCTTGGTTATGAGGTCTTTTTGCGGTGCCTCCCATTTCGAAAGTCAGATCCTCAATGCCAAATTCGGTGATACCGGGAATGTAGGTTATAATTTGGCTGTCCCATTCAGGTCGGGCATCCAGACGGAGAGGGCGATCAAAAGTAAGTGTATTCCCGTTTACAGCAGTCACTTTAGCGAGCGTATTGGTGTAGTAGGAGAGATCGCCTGGAGTGTCGGAGCCAACGGTTTGACCATCAAGAAGCTGCAGGCCAAGGCTATTGCTGTTATCGGACCGAAGAATAATACTCTGCCCCACCGATACAGATGGAATACGATCTAAAGTGACTGAGAAATCACCTCGGCTGGCATCCGTAGAAAGGTTGCCAACGAGTTCCGGCGAGGAGGGCGAACCCCTAATCTGAAAAAAGGCTCCATCATACGGCAGACGACTAAGACCCTCCAGCGTAGAGATGGAGTCGGGCATATAAATGATGGTCTGCCCTTCACCTGCGCCGCGGATGACAATATTGCTTTTGCTAATGTTGATACGAGAACTTATTTTGTATCTACCCGCAGGGATGAGAAGGGCACCATTATTAGTGGCACTGATCGCATCTTTGAGCGCCTGAGTGTCATCGGTTACGCCGTCTCCCGTTGCACCATAATCAGCGGCGTTTGTGACGATGGCTACATCGGGGATGGGGCGCTCTCCTGAATGATATCCAGCGAAGGAGAAATCGGGAAGCCGCGAGGTAGAACTATGCAAATCGCCGTAATCACCCCAAAGCAGCGAAGTATTTGCGGCCGCTGATTTCAGGGCGACCAAAGGAAGAAGTAGTAACAGGGCATATGCTTGGAATGATTTCATAAGCAACTATAGGTAAATATGGAATTTGTGATTAAAGATGCATCATTAATATTGGAGGGACTTCCGAAAAACGCCTTTAGGGTGCCGGAGGGAAGGGGGTCCTCCAAAATGGCTTCGGTGAACCGATTTACCGCTCACGATTCAATTATATATTAGGGCTGCAAGGCCTAACATGCGCAACAGTATGTATCAAAGTGATCGTCCACGAAGTGCCGCTTGCGACCAATAGAAAGTGCCCGATGGCGCTGAATCCCTTTGAATAAGGGCTCTGGAGCTGTTAACCATCTCGCTGATCGGGCTCTGATTGTTCACCTGCGGTGGCACTGCGTGGAACGATCAGTTCGCTTTTTCAATAGTGATTGGCCAGCCACCTTGGCCTTAAGGGGAACTTCTTCGGAAGTTCCCCTTTTTGCTGATTTCAAACAACTTAGGCGAAAGTGTGTGGTTCTTCGCTATTTTTAATGGAAACTAGTTTGTTGGCACTGAGTTCAACCTAATGCGAATGGCACTTAGTTAAGAGCACTTATCGTAGTGGTGTGCTTAAGCCACCACACCGACGCTTGCC
>Ga0307933_1000614_pt1 | contig 32699 bp, 26 predicted proteins | sample OrgLakmetageno88_FD_201811 | JGI IMG/M metagenome (GOLD analysis project Ga0307933, IMG submission 201811) | Saline water microbial communities from Organic Lake, Antarctica - #88 | ecosystem: Environmental > Aquatic > Non-marine Saline and Alkaline > Saline | place: Antarctica: Organic Lake... | reverse complement strand
CTATCAAGCGTATGCCCGATATGCCGGACTGGGAGTGCTTGCTTACAACCTGCACAAAATCGGAAACCATTTGCTCGATGTCCGCCGAGAGGCGGACCGAGCGGCAAGAGCTGCGTAAGTCAGTCTACCACGATACAGCTTAGCTTCAATGGTAGCCTGCCAAAAATGGAACAGGGCAACCTCCCATAGCTAAAGGACTCGGATTTTCCGTGAAAATACAAATTGACAGCCCTGAAATCCAAAAAAATACGAGTGACGCGCGGAAAATGACAAATTGGCATAATCTTAATTTTGGAATTTATAGGGAAATCAAAAAATGCCCCCTTTTCGGCCAAGCACTAAGTAGCCTATCTAGCGAGCCTTAAAAAAGGATACCGCATTTAAAAACGCGGATGCACACGGATTAGGAATGAAACCAAAAAACGAAGTTCTCTACTACGAAAATCGCGAAAATGCGCGAAAACAGGGACTTATAGATTTTGAAGCTTCGCCGATTTGGCGACCCCATAAAATTTTTCTTCTCATTGGTTTCGAGTTATTTAGACACCAGTTGGCTACCCTCAGGTAATACGGATACAAAACCCGTCAAATCAAGCCCGACCGCGATCAATTGCCCCATTAATCACTCTTATCCAGCTTGTGCTTAGCCAGCAACTGATCGAGCAACACGCCCTCCGGAAGCTACGATTACGGCTACGACTACGGCTACGATTTCGATTTCGACTACGGCTACAATTTCGGCTCTCCGGAGTGGATAGGGTTCACAACCAGCTAAAGTGACTCACTTTATCGCGACTTGACTACTCAAGCTCACCTCTTTCATGATTCTGTAACAACCTTTCAATCAAGCGAATCGGAAAATTAATCGAACATCTTCACCTCACCGAATGATTTTTTTAGACAAACTATTGACAACGCTGTTACAGAAACACTTTATACCATTTTTCTATTTTGCTCGGTAGCTCAGCGGTAGAGTCCCGCCTTAGCGGGATTAATACCTTGGTTGCCGTCTTGTTTATTTTTATACTCACTTTTTTGCTCGGTAGCTCAGCGGTAGAGCAGGTGACTGTTAATCACTTGGTCGCTGGTTCGATCCCAGCCCGAGCAGCCATTTAAAGCCCTTCGAGAAATCGGAGGGCTTTATTTTTAGCCATGTTCACGGTTTACATTCTCGAAAGCTAAAAAGGTTGGCTCGATAACTCTCTTATTTTAGGGGCTTTAAACTGGGGAAAAGTATAGTGTCGCGAATACTCTCGGCGCCGGTCAGTAGAATGACCAGGCGATCAATCCCTAAACCCATGCCGCCGGCGGGGGGCATGCCGTGCTCTAGGGCTGTCAGGAAATCGGTGTCCATGTCTTGCTGCTCTTCGCCGACTTGATTCTCAAACATCTTGCGCTGAATGATGGGGTCGTTCTGCTCGGAGTAGGCGGGTGCGATCTCTTGGCCGTTAATACAGAGCTCGAAAACGTCGATGGTGGTGTCGTCGTCTTGGGTGATTTTGGCCAATGGGCAGAGTTCACGGGGGATGTGGGTGACGAAAGTGGGCTGGATCAGGGTCGGCTCAATCAGCTTTTCGAAGACGTTGTTGGTGATCTCGTAGTCCTCTAGCTGGCCGTCGACCTCGATGTTGAGGGCGCGGGCTTTGGCCAGCTTGTCCTCGCGGGAGTGGCTGAACCAGTCGGCGTCGCGGGTGGCTTCGATAATGAGATCCTTATATTTGGCTTCGCGCCATTCGCCGCCGAGCTGAATGAGGGTGCCGTCGGGACGGGCGATTTCGAGGGAGCCGATAACAGTCTTGGCCAAGTGCTGAATGAGGCCTTGGGTGAGCTCCATCATGCCGCGGAAGTCGGTGTAGGCTTGATAAAGCTCAAGCATGGTGAACTCGGGATTGTGACGGCGGGAGAGCCCTTCATTTCGAAAGACGCGCCCGATCTCGAAGACGCGGTCTTCGCCGGCCACAAGCATACGCTTGAGATAGAGTTCTAAGGCGATGCGCATGTAGAACTGGCAGTCGAGCGCGTTGGAATGGGTGACGAAGGGGCGCGCCGCGGCACCGCCGGCCACAGATTGCAGCATGGGGGTTTCGACTTCGGTGAAGTCGCGCTCCCAGAGATACTTGCGCATCTCTTGAATGATCTTGGAACGGTGGCGGAAGCGCTGGCGCGACTCTTGATTGACTATGAGATCGAGGTAGCGCTGGCGGTAGATCTTGTCGTCGTCTGTGAGGCCGGCCCACTTCTCGGGGAGCGGGCGTAGGGCTTTGGAGACGAGTGTGTAGCTGGCGGCGCGGACGGTGATCTCACCGGTCTTGGTTTTGAAGAGGCGGCCTTCGATGCCGATGATGTCGCCGAGGTCGAGCTTCTTGAAATAGGTGTTGTACTCGCCTTCGGCCAACTCGTCGCGCGTGACGTAGGCTTGTATCTGGCCGTCGCGGTCTTGAATCTTAATAAAGCTGGCTTTGCCCATGACGCGGAAGACGACGATGCGCCCCGCCACGGCCACCTTGGGCTGCTCCTCGTCGGCAGCGCCGTCTTTATACAGTTTGAGCGCCTCCTCGGATGTATGGCTCTGCGCGCAGTTCGCGGCAAAGGGGTTGCGATCCTCCTTGCAGAGGTTCTCAAGCTTTTGCAGGCGCACGGCGTAAAGATCGTGCGAGTTGTCGGGTGTGGCGGTTTGGTCTGTCATAAAGAAGCCCGCGAATGTGCGTGGCTCCCCCGAAATGGCAAATGCAAATTAGTTGAGAGCAAAATGATAAAAAAATTGACTTTGGTCAGATGAGCATATAAAAAGGTTTAGATGAAGAAACAGAAAGGGAAAGACGACTGGAGCCTCGAAGAACCTGCCGCAATCTACGGCGAAAAGCGAAGAACGCGCGGGCAGTCGGGAGCGCGCGGGCAGTCGGGAGCGCGCGGGCAGTCGGGGACGCGCGGGCAGTCGGGGACGCGCGAAGATCGAGCGATGGGGCCAGGCGAGACGGTGGCGTGCATTCGCGCGGGGCTGCCGATCGTCGAATTTGAGGCGCTGCAAGAATTACTCGGACTGGGGGCGGAAGAACTGGCGGGGCACTTGTCGATCTCGCGCAGCACCTTGATTCGGCGGCGTAAGAGCCGGCGACTGGATGCGCAGGAATCGGATCGGCTATTACGGTATGCGCGGCTCTATGCACGGGCGGAAAGCACCTTGGGCGATGCGGAAGCGGCGCAGCAGTGGCTGAAAAGCCCGGCGCGGGCGCTGGGCTACGAAAGCCCTTTGCATTTTGCTGAAACCGAGGCAGGCGCGCGCGAGGTCGAAAACTTGCTTGGCCGTATTGAGCACGGCGTGTTTAGCTGATGCCTCGCTTGATCAGGGCTTGGCGAATCGTGCAAGCGCACTGGGCGGAGCGCGCTTTCGATGGCGAAGGGGCGCGGCTCTATGGCGGGCGTTGGAATCCGGCGGGACTAGCGGTGGTCTATCTGGCAGATACGCGGGCACTGGCCGCGCTGGAAACGCTGGTGCACGCGGAGGGCTCGCTGCGCAAGGTGCGGTATGTGCGCTATGAGGTGACTTTTCCGAAGCAACTGGTCGAAGTGGCGGAGGTCGATGGTGCGGCCGAAGTGGCGGCGGCGCTTAGCTCGCTGATTGTTTCGCCACGCACGCAGGCTGTGGGCAGGGACTGGCTGGAGCGGGCGAGCCAGCCTGTTTTAGAAGTGCGTAGTGCAATTATCCCGGAGGAGCCGAACTATTTGCTGAATCCACGGCATGCGAAATTTGACCAAATAAAGATCGGCAAGGCGGAGGGCTTTGCCTTTGATCCGCGGCTGATTTGAAAAATTGACATGACGCCAATGGAATACATCGCACTGGGCGTTTGCTCTTTGATTTTCTTACTCGGGCTGGTGGGCTCGCTGCTCCCGGTGGTGCCAGGCACCTTGATCGTATGGGCAGGCATGGTCACGCACCGGCTCTGGATGGGGGCGGAGGATTCGGTGAGCTGGAAAATCGTGATAATCGCGGGCGTGCTGACACTGCTAGGGCAAGTGGCGGACTTCGTAATGGGCGTCTGGGGGGCGCGTAAGTTTGGCGCGAGCTGGAAAGGTGCGGTCGGGGCGTTTGTCGGCGCTTTTGTGGGATTTTTTGTGCCGCCTCCGCTGTTTTGGCTGATCGTGGGGCCTATCCTCGGTGCGGTGATTGGTGAACTGGCGGCGGGCCGCACTTTTCACGACGGCGGCAAGGCAGGGATCGGCACCGTGATTGGCGGCATCCTAGCCTTTGCACTGAAGTTTGGGATCAGCGTGTGTGTGATCGCGCTGTTCTTTTTAGATCTTTTTCTGATTTGAAAAGAGTAGTCGTAGACTATTGAGACAGACGATAACGGTGCTGCCTTCGTGAGCGAAGACACCGATGCTGAGCGGAATCCAACCAAGTATAGCGGCAGTGGCCATTAGCACGACGGTGCCAAGCGCGATGGCCAAGTTTTGGCGGATAATGGAGCGCGCGCGGTTGCTAAGGGAGACGGCTGCGAGGAAATTCTCGATGCGGTCTTTCATGAGCACCACCTCGCTCTGCTCTAGGGCGGCATCGCTGCCTCTTGCGCCCATGGCGACCGAGACATAGGCGGCAGCGAGACACGGCGCATCGTTAACGCCGTCGCCGACCATCGCGACTTTGTATCCAGCTTCTGAATACTCTCGGATGGCGGCGACTTTACCCTCGGGGCTCAAGCCTGCGCGCACTTCGTCGATACCGATCTGGCTCGCGACTGATTCTGCGGCGGAGCGGCGGTCGCCCGTGAGCATGACGGTGCGAATGCCCATGCGATGGAGCGCTTCTAAAGTCGATTTGGACTCTAGCCGAATCTGATCTTTTAGTAGAATGCGCGCGATGAGGTCTCCCTTGAAAATCCAGTTTTCGACAAACTCCTGCGGTGGTTCAGGCACGGATTGAATCCACGCGGCGAGCGGGCCTTCTTCCAGTAATTCACGGCGACCGAGCACGCAGAGCGCCTCCCCTGCCCGCCCTTGGATGCCGCGCCCGCTCATTGCCTCGAAGTCTTCGATCTTTTGCCTTTGGACACCTTGCGCTTTGGCGTGCTTTTGAATGGCTCGCCCGATCGGATGCGAGCCGTGGCTTTCCAGCGAATAGGCGAGTGCGAGCGCTTCGGCCTCGCGCCCCGGCGGGAAGCTTTCGATCTGATTGACCTCCATTTCGCCGGTCGTGAGTGTGCCTGTCTTGTCGAGGGCGACGAGATCGACTTCGGCCAGTTTCTCAATGGCCGCGCCGCCTCGGAAGAGGACGCCGTGGCGCGCGCCCCAAGCGATAGCTGCCAGAATCGCTGACGGGATCGAGATCACGAGTGCGCAAGGGCTAGCGACGACGAGCAGCGTCATCGCGCGATAAAAGGCGGAGAAGCCTGCCTCGGTATTGGTAAACGCGGGAATGCCAAAGCCCAGCCACCACACGAAAAACATCAACGCCGTCAGCCCGAGGATACCGATGGTGTAGCGCGTGCCAAAGCGGTCGGTAAAGCGCTGGCTGGGTGCCTTGAGGTGTTGCGCTTCTTGGATGAGGCGGATGACTTTTTGGAGTGAGCTCTCGCCAGCGAGCTTGGTCGCTTTGAGGCGGACGGCTCCCCACAGGTTGAGAGTGCCGCTATAAACACTGTCGCCTTTGAGCTTAGCGACAGGATTGGCTTCGCCAGTGAGGTTGGACTCGTCGGCGGCTGTTTTACCCTCGAGCACTTCTGCATCGACAGGAAAAAGGCCCCCCGGTTTGACCACGAGAATATCACCGACTTGAACGCGGGCAACAGGCACCTCGCGCTCGTTACCCTTTTCATCGACCAGTAAGGCCGTCTTAGGCGCCGCGTCGAAGAGGCTATCGATCTCACGCCGGGTGCGATGCAGGGCAAAGTGCTCCAACGCGCCGGAGAGGGAGAAGAGAAAGAGTAACAGCGCACCTTCCGCCCACGCACCAATCGAGGCCGCGCCGACGGCGACGGCTAGCATAAGAAAGTGAATATCTAGCTCACCTTTGGGCAGCCCCTTGCGCACATCCTGAAACGCATCCCAACCCCCTGCGAACATGGCAGCGATGTAGAGCGCAATCGGCACCCACGCGGGCGCGATACCCGCCGCACCGATCCCCCACGCCGCGAGCCCGAGGATGGCGCAGGCAGCCGCGAGGATGGCGAGTGTGCGCCAGTCCTCTTGTGCCGGCGCTTCGTCCGCAGGCAGTGTGAGCTGACGCCAGCGCCAGAGTTGCGGCGCAGTCAAACAACTCGCCTTGCTCAGCTCAAGGCCTCCATCGGGCTTTGACTCAACTACGACGCCGATCGCCTTGCTTCGGGGGCTCAGCTGGATCGCCTCGAGTGTGGCCGCCAGCCGGGCTTGCAACTGCGAGAGATCGACCTCCCCGAGCGTGGCAATCTCGACCCGGCGATGTTCTGAGTCGACACGAATCGCTTCCACGTGGCTGCTCTCCTGCAAAAACGTAGCCAGCGCTTCCACCCACTCCGCCGAACTATGATTCGATGTTGAATTGCTCATTCTGATTTTAGAATAGTTCTAAATAAGTAGCGAGAGCAAGAAATAAGAAATATGTGGCGGGTGAATGCGCCCCTGCCCCTGACCCATGATGAAGATTAATGCTTTAGTATGTTTCGCATCCGTTCGATCGCACCAGCTCTTGCGGAAACTCGAGGTAGTTTCCCAATAGCTTGCAGCGCGTCGGCACTGGACTGCGCGGGGGTGCCGTAGGCTTGAACAGCGGCTTGCCAGGACTGAGTCGCCCCTGCGGGCTGGCCTTCGCGCCAGAGATAGACGCCACGAATGAATCCGACCGAGGCATCGCTTGATTTAATCGTGCCGAGGCTGTCACCGAGCGCCTGCCAATAGTTTGGCTCAGCTGCGACCAACCATAAATTAAACAGGCTAGCTAGCTCAAGGCGTTGTGCTTCCGCGCGTAGCGGGTCGCGCGCTAAGACCGCCCTCGACAGCTCCAGTGCCTGCAAATCATCGCCCACCTGACTGCTTGCGTTGGCCAGCAGCAGCTCGTCTTGAATAAAGGTGACACGGTCCTTGGCCTCGAACCAGTTGCCAAAGCTCAAAATAGATAGCCCGGCGATCCCCACCAGCAGGCTACCACCCTGGCGCAAGCTTAACGGTAAGCGGAGAAAGACGCACCCGCCTGCGGCGATGCAAAGCAAGGGCGCAAGCGGCAGCCGGAAACGTGCGCTGACAAAAAAGAGTAACAGCCCCGCCGCGTAGGCGAGGCCGAGCAGCGCGATGGCGTAGCACGCGGGGCGCGAAGACTTGGTATAGCCTATGAAAAGCCCTGCAAATGCGGCAAGTAGCAGGACGCCCCACCCGAGCGGATTGCCTGCCAGCAGCGGTAAGCGCGCCTGGTGGTAGGCGTAGGTGAGGTTATTATATTGCTCCCAGTCATTAAACACATAGATGACTTTGCGCGACATCAGGCCGAGCCAACGCAGCGGATCGGCAGCGACTTCATCGATCAACCGTGCCCGCCAGTGACTGCTCATATCATCGATATTTAGAGGCGCATCCTGCCCCACTGCTTGGCGATATAAAATCTCCGATTCCATACGCGTGGTGTTTGCGCCCGCACGCACTTCTTCGAACGAGACGCGCTGCATATAGTATTTGCCATTAGCCCCCTCACGATTGGCTGCGTAGAGATTGTAAGCGCCTTGCCAAGGCATGAGGCGAAAGTCCCCCGATAGTTTTTGATTCACAAAACCTTGCCCACATAGCATCAGTGCCAGACCTGCCGCGATGGCGATCGATGCTGGCCACGGTCTGGATTTGGCAAAGATCACGACCACCGGAAAAAACAACACCGCTGGTAAAAAATTTGGCCGTGCCAAGACCGCGAGGCCGCCGACAATGCCTGCGAGTAGCCCCCACAATAGCCGCGCACGAGGCGACTCGGCATCCATACATCGCAGCAAGGCATACAGCCCGGCCAGAAAGAGCGTGATCGAAAAAGTGATGTCCAGCACCTGCCCGGCAAAATACAGCGCCACTGGATAGACGGCAAACAGCAAGCCCGCTAGCCAAGCCGCTGAGGTATTTGCCCATAGCCGACGCGCGATGAGGCCGACGAGCACGGCGCTAAAGACATGCATCGCGAGGCCAAAGAAAGTTGCGGCGGCAGGCAAACTCGCCGCTGGCAGATTAGCCAATACGAGTGGATACAACAAGGCGCGGTAGATCGGCTCTTCGGGTAAGCTGCCAGCGCGAAGAACGTTTGCCCATGTGATGTTTTCGCGCGCGTCGAGCACGGGCACTTGCCCCAGAGGATCGATGAGAAAACTCATTCCAAAAAAGAGCACATAAGCGAACGCGCCCGCCACGAGGGCGAACTGGATGCGGCTATTGGCAAGTTTGATCATAAGGAGAGGTGGCATCAGTAAAATGTATTTAGCTAGGGGTTCAAAGCCGAATTTGATGCTTTTCCAGATCGCTATTGAGCCACCGCGCCTTAGCTTCAGCAGATGCCTTCGCACCAAGATCTCTCAAACTGGTATGCTCAACTCGGGCAACACCTAGAGGCGGGCGCACTGATCAGCGATGCGCTGCGGCTATGCGAGGGGATGCCAGCGGCGGGACGCCTCGGCATGGCGGAGCGTCTGGAGCGCGGCGATACCTTTACCTCGGTGATGGCGACCGCGCCGAAATGGCTGCCGCGCGCGGACCGCCAGTTCATGGTAGCTGGCATGGAAACGGGCAGCCTGCCGTTGACGCTGAAGAACCTTTCCGAGCGCCATGCCAGTATCGGCGCGACGCAGTTGAAGTTGGTGCTGGGGCTGGCCTACCCTGTCGGTGTGCTGCACATTGCCGCGCTGGTGCTACCGGTCGCGCGCATGATCGACTATGAGAACGGGGTGCAGTGGGATCTGGCGCAGTATCTGGTGGAAGCGACGGCGATCATTGTGCCGATTTGGCTGATCATCGCGCTAACGCTGTATCTGGCTCGTAGCGATCGCTCGCTGCTGCCGCGCTTGCTGCGGCTGATGCCGATCTTGCGCAATTACGCGCAAGCGCAGGCGCTGGCCGATCTGGCCTACTCGCTCGGCACTTTCATCGCGGCGGGCGTGCCGGCGCCGAGCGCTTGGCGGCTGTCGGTGAAGCTTGTTAATGATGCGCGCTACACGAAAGTGGCGGCTCAATTGGAGCCCGCCTTTGCTGCGGGGCAAGACCCCGCGGCAGAGCTGCATCAGTTTAAATGCTTGCCCGCAGACTTCACCGCTTTTTACCGATCAGGCGCTCTCAGCGGGCAGCTAGACTCAAATCTGCTGATCGCCGGTAGGCAATATCAGGAACGTGCCAACCGCGCGATGTCGCTTGCCTCGCTAGTCTATCCCTCGCTTATTTTTGCAGGCATTGCGGGCGTGATCATCTATACGATCTTTAAAATATTTGGTGGCTACCTACGGATGCTTGACACGTTTTCAGCTTAAACTTAAGAGATTCAAATATTTCTTTATGCCCTACAAAACTATCTGGCAAGCGAACGGGATCGTCTGGACTTACTCAGGCGTGTTAACTGGCAACGAGTTGCTCAATTCGAATTTTGAAATTTTTGGCGATGAACGCTTCGACGATCTGCGTTATCAAATTGTCGATCTAACTGCGGTCGAGGAAATCGAAGTCTGGCGCAACCACATCCGCAAACTCGCGCACCTCGATATGGCTGCATCGCGCAGTAATCCACGGATCAAAGTGGCGATAGTAACGACGGCTCCGGACGGGCAGTTTATTTCGGATATTTATAAGCAATACACCGAGGGAAAGTCGCCCTGGGTCACAAAGATATTTACGGCTATGGACGAAGCGATGCAGTGGGCGCAGGCTGAATAGCGAAGCGCCTGCTACTTGCCGAGCAGCTCTTCGGCGTGCGCTCTGGCTGAGGCGGACTTGCGGTCGCCGAGCATGCGGGCGAGCTCTTCGAGGCGGGCTTCGCGGCTTTCGTCGAGCGGTGCGATGGTGACGGCGGTGGAGTCTTCGTCTTGAGATTTAGTGACGACGAAATGATTGTGCGCCAGCGAGGCGACTTGCGGCAAGTGGGTGACGCAGAGCACCTGGTGCTTCTTCGCCAAGCGCGCCAGCTCGGCACCGACTGCGCGGCCGACTTCGCCGCCGACATTGGCATCGACTTCGTCGAAGACGAGCAGCGGCGTGGCGTCGGCCTCGGCCAGCACGGTCTTGAGCGCGAGCATCACGCGGGCGGTCTCGCCGCTGGAGGCGATCTTGTTGAGTGGCAGCAAGTCTTGCCCGGCGTTGGGCGCGAAGAGAAACTGGCAATGACTGTCGCCGTGCTCGTGCAGTTTGGCATCGGCGATGAGTTGGATGTCGAGCCGCGCTTTTTTAAAGCCGAGCGCTTGCAGCAGATCGGCGGCTTTTTGGGCGAGTGCTTGGGCAGCTTTTTTGCGGGCGGCGGTGAGCTTGGTGGCTTGTGCGCGCAGCTGGGCTTCGCTGGCGGCAGCGGCTTTGCGCTTTTTAGTCAGCACGCCGTCGAGGTCACCTTGGATGGCGATCTTTTGCGCCAGCTCCTCGCGCTTGAAGAGGACGGATTCCACGCTGCCACCGTATTTGCGGCGCACTTCTTGCCAGAGATTCATGCGCTCGGTAGCGGCTTCGATGGTCTCGGCATCGAAGTCCAGATCGCCAGCGAGGCGGCCGATTTCTTCGCCCAGATCTTGCAGCTCGATTTGTAGGCTGCGGGCGCGTTCAAGCAGAGGCTCGGAGCCGGTGTCGAGCTGTGCCAGCTCTTCGAGGCGGTGGAGCACCTTACCCAGCAGATCGTTGACGCTCTGCTCACCGGTCAAGTCCTCGGCGCACTCGGCGGCGATGCCGACGAGCTCCTGTGCGCTGGACATGCGGGTGTAGTCGCGCTCCAGCTGCTCGATGGACTCTTCGCCGACATCGACGGCGTCAATTTTCTTAATTTGTTTGCGCACAAATTCGATTTCTTCAGCATCAAGGCGCTCGCCTGTTTCCAGCTCTTGTATCTCGCGCAGCGCTTGCCGCCATTCGCCGTAGTCGAGGTTGTAGGCAAGGAGTGCCTGAGCGTTTTCGGCATAGGTATCGAGCATCTCAAGTTGGCGCTTTTCTTGAAAAAGTTTTTGCGGCTCGCCGGGCCCGTGGAAGTCGATCCACGACTCCCCGAGCGCTTGTAGCTGGGCGAGCGTGGCCATGCTGCCGTTGATTTGGATGCGGGGGATTTTTGTGCGATGGATGCTGCGCTGGAGTAGCAGCACGCCGTCTTCGCAAGCGGGCAAGCCTGCGGCGGCGAGCAAAGCATCGATCACGTGGGCCTCGACGAAATAAAGCGCGGCTTCGACTTCGAGTGCGTCTTGCCCTTTGCGTATCTTGCCCTTGTCGGTGCGCGCGCCAGAAAGCAGGCCGAGGGCTCCGAGCAGCACGCTCTTGCCCGCGCCGGTCTCGCCCGTCACCGCGGTGAAGCCAGAGCCGAACTCCAGCGTGACCTCCTCAAGGAGTGCGAGATTCTTAATGCGGATGTATTGAAGCATAGGAGACTGGAATGAACGCGACTAGACGACCGATGAAAACAATTGAAGCAGTAAAGTGAGCGGGAACAGGCTCACTAGAAAAGTGACGATGAGACAAAGAAATGTTTTGACCGACGACAAGCGCAATGCCGCTGAAAGCGATAACAGCAGAATCACATAGCCGTAGAGGAAGCCGACGAAAAAGACCCAGTAATAGTTGGCCAATGCGGCGGGGTCTGAATCGCCACCCAAGGCGACCACGAGCGCCAGAAAGAGCAGTAGCCAAGGCATGAGCCCGAGGCCGAGTGCGACCCGCACCTCGCGCAGCGTGGCCTGTCCACCGAACCAGCGGCCGAAGTTGCGCAAAAGCCACGAAAACAAAAAGAGCCCCGCCAGCCCCGCGATGGCGCCGATGGCGTAGTAGCCGATTCCGGCATCGGGATGGTTCCTATAAAAGCGCCCAGCTTGCACCAAACCGAAAAACATGGCGACCCACAGCGCGAGTCGATGCCCGCCGCCGCTTTTAATTAGGTCTTGCATCGTTTGCCCCGGCTTATACCAGAGCGTGAGCAGATAAGATGGATTGCTTTGTTCGGTCATAGAAGACTTGAAAAGAAGACGTATCCCACGAATCAATCAAGTCTGCTTACGAACAATCGTGCTATGCTCACCGTTTCTCAAATCACTAAAGGCTTCGGCCAAAAAACTCTCTTCACCGACATCTCGCTGCGCCTGCTGTGCGGTGAGCGTATCGGCCTAGTCGGGCCAAACGGCGCAGGTAAGACCACGCTCTTTTCCATCATAATGGGCGATCTGGAGGCCGACAGCGGCGAGATCGAGCTGGAGCGCGACACACGGATCGGCTTCCTCCCGCAAGAGAGCGCCCCTGCGGGCGACGAAACGGTGGCGGAGCTGGCGGCTTCGATCTCGCCGGAGTTTACCAAAATCTACAAGACCCTGCGCGAGCATCCCGACCCCAACTCACCCGAGCGGCTGGATGCGACTGAGCGTTTCATCGAACTGGACGGCTACAGTCTGGAGGCCAAAGCCAAAGGCATCTTGGCTGGGCTGGCCTTCCGCGCTGAGGACTTCGACATGCCGGCCAAAACCCTGAGCGGTGGCTGGATCATGCGGGCGCACTTGGCGCGCCTGCTCGTGATGGAGCCCGACTTGCTGATGCTCGACGAGCCGACCAATCACCTCGATCTGGAGACGCTCGGCTGGTTTCAAAATCAACTCAAGCGCTACTCAGGCGCGATTCTCACTATCTCGCACGACCGCGAGTTTCTAAATGCGATCTGCGATGGCATCGTGGAGATCGCCAACAGCAAGCTGCACCGCTACGTGGGCAACTACGAAAAGTATCTCAAAGAAAAGGCCGAGCGCGAAGCTCAGCACCTCGCCGCCTATAATAACCAGCAGCGCGAGATCGCGCACCTTGAAGATTTCGTGCGCCGTTTCCGCGCCAAGGCCAGCAAGGCCAGTCAAGCGCAGGCGCGCCTCAAACAGCTGGAAAAGATGGAGCGCATCGCCCCGCCCGAGAGCGCCGCCGACACCATTCACTTTAAATTCCCACAGCCGCAGCGCAGCGGCCAGCGCATCGCCAAGCTCGAAAACGTGAAGCAAGCCTATGGCGAGCATGTCGTTTACGAAGATATCAGCATGGAGGTCGAAAAGGGGCAAACCATCGTGCTAGTCGGCCCCAACGGCTCAGGCAAGTCGACGCTGCTCAAGATCCTGGCCGAAATTGTCCCGATCCAAGCGGGTAGTCGCGAACTGGGGCACAACGTAAGCGTGGGTTACTTTTCGCAGCAGCGCGTGGAGGTGCTCGACCTAGAGCGCAGCGTGCTCGACGAGGCGATGGATCGCACCTCAGGCACCAGCGAGCAAAGCGTGCGCAGTATCTTGGGGGCATTCCTCTTTCGCGGGGACGACGTCTTTAAAAGAGTCAAAGTGCTCAGCGGAGGTGAAAAAAGCCGCCTCGCGCTGGTCAAGCTGCTGCTGGCACCGCCCAACTTTCTGCTGCTTGACGAACCGACCACCCACTTAGACATGCCCAGCATCGACGCGCTGATCGGCGCGCTCAAAGACTACACAGGCACCCTGATCTTCGTCAGCCACGACGTGCACTTTATCCGTGCGATCGCCGAGCACACCATCCAGATTCAAGCGGGCGCGGTGACTCAATATGCAGGCAACTACGATTATTACTTACGCAAATCTGGCGCAGACTCCGAACAGAGTGGCTTGATCGCAGGCCTGAAAAACGCCCGCCCCGACGGCGCACCCACCAGCGAGGGCAGCCATAAAACGATCAGCGCCAAAGAGCGCCGTCGAAACGCCGCCGAAGAGAGAAAAAGTGGCAAAAAAACACGCAAAAATGCCGAAGCCCGCGTCGCCAAAGCCGAGGCCGACATCGTCAGGCTCGAAGCCGAACAAGCAGAAGTCTCCAAAAAGTTGGCAGACCCCACCGCTTACGCCGACCCCGAAGCGGCCAAAGAGCTCAACATCAAAGCCGCCCGCATCGCGAAGTATCTCGAAGAAAAAAACTACGAATGGGAACTCGCCGCCGAGGAACTAAACAAGCTGGATTGAGTCAACGTCGCCCAAGCCTGAGCGATTCGAACGAAGCGTAGGTATCACCCTTTTCAAAAAGATTGTTTTCGCTTTACAAGACCCTCAGAAAAGCGGAATTTTAGCATTTTCGGTCATTCACCCCTGTCCCTTTGTGATGTTGCTTCGATCTACTTTAAAATACCTCCTTCCCCTCCTCCTCCTCATTCTTGTCTTGTCGCAATCAGCAAGCGCTCAAGACGATGCCAGCCAGATGGGCTTCACCTCCCTACAGAGCCAAGCCAACGCGTTGGTCGAAGAAGGCAAGCTGGTTGAAGCCATGCCCTTGCTCAAGGAGTTGGTCAAGCGCGTCGAGGCATCCGATAACTCTGAGATCGAGCTCGACTTCCCGATCTTCCTGATCGGCACCGGCTACATTCAGGAATATGTCGTCTCTGGCCAGAAAAGCGAATTGTCCGAAGCTCTCAGGTGGTATGAAAAGCTGGAGGACGAATTCCCCCAGTCGCCCAAAATGAAGGACATGCTGCTCAAACGCATCGACGTGCTACGTGCGCTCGGGCGCAATGACGATGCCATCGCAGTCATGCAAAAGATCCTCACGGGCGGCTATAGTCGGGTGCGGCTCAACCTCACCGAGCAGACTAAGATGCTCAAAGACCTCACCCAAATCTACTACAGCACCGGGCAACTGGCTGCCGGCCTCCCCTATTTCGGCCAGCTACTCGAAATCGCTCGCGACCCTGAGGATCGAGCACTAGCCGCCGCCGCCAGCTTTGAGGCTCTTTTTCAGGCCAACCGCCTCGACGATGCCCTGCGCCTCCTGCCCATGCTGGCCAGAGAGTCCGAGGTGCGCTACCGCCCACGCCTGAACGTTGCTCTGCTCAAAGCCAGTGACACCCTCGTCGATGTGGGCCGTGTCAACGACGCCGCCCTCACGCTCAACCTTATCAAAACTACCGACCTCATGATCGAGTGGCACGAAGGCCAAGTCGAAATTAAGAACAACCAGATGGATCAACGGCTCGCCTTCGGCAATGCCGACGAGCAGATCGAACGCCTCCAGCAAGAAATCGCCACCCTCGAAGTCAACCTAGAGCATCTGCGCAAGCTGCCCACCCTGCGCAACGAACTCCTCGTGCGCCGCGCTCGTAACTATACCAAAACCGCCCGCCGCTATGAAGCCTTCTGGATGTTTAACGACTTGATGGTCGAAAACCCTGACGACGAACAAGCCGAGTTCTACCACTACGCCACCTTTTCTAACGCCTTACAGATCAACAAAACAGAGACCGCTATCGAAGTCGGCAATACCTATCGCAGTAAGTTCCCTCAGGGTGATTACTTCTCAGATGTCAGCGGCGCCCTCGCCGTCGAGCTGAAAAAAGCTGGCCAAAACGAAGCTTTCCTCGCGCTCGCAGTCGACTTCCTCGGCACGCGCCCGCTCGACGCCGTGTCTCGCAGCCTCTTCGCTCAGTGGGCTAGCTTCCTGATTGAGCAGCAACGCTTCGCCGAGCTGATTAATCAGGCTGCCGAATGGTATAACACCCATACTAACACCATCTACGAAGACGGCATTTTCTACTGGGGCGGCCTCGCCGAGCTACAGATGAGCCAGTTTGAAGACGCCATCGGCAGCTTCACCCGCCTCGTTGACAAATACCCCGGCAGCCTCTACGCCGAAGACGGCCTCCTGCGCAAAGGTGCCGCCCTCTTCTACGCCCAACGCTTTGAAGAAGCCCGCACAACACTCTACAGCTACGTTGATAAATACCCCAGTGGTAACAGCCTCGACCAAGCCTACTTCTTCCTCGGTGAGGTCGAATACCTAGCAGGGAATCTGGAACTCTCGCTCGATCACTTCCGCAAGGCCGACCAGATCACCACCTTGCAAGATGTGCATAATGGAGCCGCCTTCCGCATCGGAGCCGTGCTCGAAGAGCTAGGCCGCTACGAAGAAATGGCCACGCACTTCGCGGCTCACATCCAACGCTTCGGCGCAGACGGCGATCTCACCCGCGCCGTGCTCCAGCTAGGGCGCGCCGTCGAGTTCCTGATGCGTCCGGTCGAGATGCTCGCGCTCTACCGTGAGAACATTTCCATTTTCGCTAAAGACGCCGAAAACAGCGGTGTCGATGCCCTGATCGAAAGCTACGCGGAGAAATACAACGCAAATAAAACCATCCTCACCCGCACCGTCGCCTTCTTCGACCGCCTCGAAAGCGACCTCGAATTCCGCAAAAATATCGTCACCGACCGTGGCTTCCTCTTCGAGCACTTTTATGTCAACCCCGACCTTGACCAGCCACTCTATAATCAGCTGCGCCGCGACCCCGACTTTACCGATGCACTCGTCGAGGACTTATCCCCGATCCAAGACTTCATCACCCCCTACCGCACCCAGCTGAAAAAATACCCCAGCGAGACGCCCGAGGATTATTTCAAGGATCTGCTGGCCCAAGCCCGCGCCGCTGGCGATGTGATCGCCGAAACACGTATGCTGATGGGGCTCTACCGCTTAGGGGTCGAGCGCTCTCCGAGCCAGCCTTTCGACTCCGCACTGCTCACGCGACTCACGCCCCGCTCCATCCTCTACGTGGCCGACTACGAGCGCAATAAGCGCCTCGCCCTCGCCGAAGAAGCCTGGAATTTGCTACTCGTTAACTACCCGACCGATGATGCCACCATCGTCGCCTTCATGCGCCTAGCCGACGTCACCGCCGAAAAGGGTGATCGATCAGGCGCGCTCAACTACCTAGAGCAAATCGTCACCCAGTTCCCCGGCTCGCCTAAAGTGCCCGCCGTCATGCTGCGCCAAGGAGAGCTGCTCAGCGAGTTAAACCGCAGCCCCGAAGCCCGCGAGAAATATCAATACATCCTGCGCGTGCCAGAGTGGCGCGGCGTCCTCCATGCCCGCGCCCTTTACCAAATCGGCCAGTCCTACATGGCGCAGAGCGCTTACGCCGAAGCCCACGGCTTCTTCGAACGCACCTTCCTCGGCTACCCACACCTCGCCGAGTGGAGCGCCCGCGCCTACCTCGCCGATGCAGAGGCACTCGTCGGCATGGGCGAAAAGGCAGACGCCATCACCACCTTACAAGAAGCAGTCAAAGAGCTGTCCGCCAACGCCCCCGAAGACATTCTAAAGTCGATCCAAGCCAAACTAAAGGAGCTGCAAGTATGAATTTCGCCCCTTTTCAAATTAGACCCCGCACTCGACGCCCCATGATAAAGCGCCTCTCCACTCTCCTACTGTCCGGCCTGCTGCTCCAAGCCGCCGCCACCGCCCAAACGGTCAACCCCTACTGGACGGAATTTGGCGACCAACCCGTCTTCATCCAGCAGAATAATAACGGCGCCGTGCAAACTCTTAAATTCGTTAATTTCGTCGACGGTATGCTCGTCGCCGAACTCGACGGAGGCGTCGGTGAGATCTCACTGCCCGTCAGCGAGTCGATGGTGCGGACTCTACAGCTCGACACCTCGAAGATGCCCGAAATCAACCGCATGATTATCAGCGGCAACCCCACCGGTGCCCTTACACTGCTCCGCCCCATCGCCTACCCACTGATCAAATTCCACCAAGTGCCCGAGAGTTTCAATCAGCTACACACGCCCATTCGCACCCTGATCGACACCCTGATCCGCGCGGAAGAGCTAGAAGAAGCCTACGATTTGATCAATCGCATTCAGCTCGACCAGGTCGGCATTAAATACAGCGAGAGCGCCATCGCCCTGATGAATGCCTACCTCTCCAAGGAAGACTTCGACAGCGCTGCCAACATGACTAAGCTGATCCCTGTCAAAGGCCAGTATGTTAGCAACATCCGCCCCATCATCGATGCCGCCGATGCCCTGCGCGCCGCCGGCCAATACGAAGCCGTCATCCCCCTCTACCGGCAGATCGAAACCATCGTGCCTGAAGACGTTAAAAAGAACGTCCAAATGTGGCTCGCCTACAGCCTCGTGCTTGCCGACCGCGTCGAGGAAGCCACCCCCATCATCGAAGCCCTCGAAGAGCCCGAGCCAAACGACCGCCTCTTTTCACTTTACAAACTGCTGCAAGGCTCGCGCGAGCACCGCGGCGCAAACTACGGCGACGCGCTCGACGTGCTGACTCGCGGCTTCGTTCGCGCGCAGACCTCCTACGTCTGGGTGCCTGAAATGCTCTACCTGATCGGCGATTGCTACAACCGTTCCGAGGATACGCTCGCTGCGCGCAATGTATGGACAGAGATCGCCATTCTCTACCCCGACTCACCTTGGGCGCGGCGCGCCGAAACCTCACTTGCACTCCTGCCCGAACTTGAACAGCCTGTCACCGAATAATCACACACTCGCAGCCAACCACCCATTTCAAAACACACCATTCACTTTAATCTAAAATCATGAATACATCAAAATTACGCCTCCTCCCCGCCCTCTTCGCCATCGCACTGTTTGCCATTGCCACACAGTGGGTACTCACTCAGCCGCTCAGCGCGCAAGATACCGAAGTGGCCACTGAGGTAGTCGACGCCGCCGATGCCGAAGCAGCCGCCCTCGCCGCAGCCGAAGCCGAAGCCAACGAAAAGTCGCTCATCGACATGTATAAAGCCGGCGGCTGGGCGATGTATCCGCTCACCCTCCTCTCGATCGGTGGTTTCGGGTTGATCGTTTATAATTTCATGGCCGTGCGCGCCGAGCCCATTCTCAACAGCGAAGCCACCGTCCAAATCGACGAAGCACTCGCCAATCTCGACGTCGAAAAGGCCAAAAGCATCTGCCTAGAAAACCCCTCACCGACCACCAACATCATTGAGGCTGGTATGAACCGAGTCGATATCGACAACTACGACCCCGAGCAGGTCAAAGAAGCCATCGAAGAGTCCAGCTCCGAAGAGCTAGCCGGCCCCTTCGTCCTAATCAACTACCTCTCCGTCGTCGGTTCGCTCTCCCCCATGGTGGGGCTACTCGGAACGGTCTCTGGTATGGTCAAAGCCTTCAACGTAATCGAGGCCGAAGGCGCCGGCAGTGCCCAAGCCCTCGCAGGTAACATCTCGGAAGCACTCATCACCACCGCCACCGGCATGATCATCGGCATCCCCGCCATGTTCTTCTTCTTCTTCTTTAAGAATCGCTACGGCAAGATCACCTCTCGCATCGGCCGCATCGTCGGCGACCTTCAGTTCACTCTGAACAAAGCCGTTAGAAACCGCGCCTAAGAATCTAGGCCTCTTCAGCCTCAACTCAACCCCCACCCAAAAAAAGCTATGGCTATGTGGACACCAGACGAAGTCGATCCGGAGTTTGAACTCACTCCTATGATCGACGTGGTCTTCCTGCTGATCGCGTTCTTTATGACGTTGATCAGCTTCATCAGCTCCGAGCTGGTCGAGCTCGAACTGCCCGAAGCCGCACAAGCCAGCATCCCCGAAGAGCCCGGCGAGCGGCAATATATCTCGATCGATATCAACGGGCAGCTCTACTTCGGTGCCGCACCGATCACCGCCGAAGCTCTCACCGCACAGCTCATTTCGCTCAAGGCAGAACTCCCCCAACTCAAAGTCTTCCTGCGTGCCGACGTGAATACCGCTCACCGCCACGTTAACCGCGTGATGGAAGCCACCGCCAAGGCTGGTATTTTTGACCTTATCTTCGCCTCTGCCAAAGAATAATTATGAAGATCAGCTCCGTACTCGAATCTCAAGATAAAGTCGACATCACCCCGATGATCGACGTCGTCTTTCTGCTCCTCATTTACTTCATGTTCCTGCCGCTCCAGCAAGAGGCCGATATCGGCATCAAACTGCCCAGCAATGCCCCACCCGCTGAGAATTTGGAACTCCCCAGCGAGCATATTGTCGAAATCTTTCCCAATGGCCTCATTCTGCTCAATGGCGCACCGATGGATGGCATCGACGATCGCAATATGGAGCGCCTCAGCACTACGTTGACCCGCCTCAAGCTCTCCTCCGACCGCGCCGGTATCGACACCGTAGTTAAAATTCAAGCCGATCCCGACTCTCCCCATCAACGCTCGATCGATGTGCTCAACGCCTCGGCCAAAGCAGATATCACCAAGGTCTCCTTCGCCTCCTATTCAGAATAAATTCACCCAAAACACGTTTTTCCCATGATTTCTAGACTTAAAAAACGTAAGATGAACCCCATGCTGCTCAACGTTCTGTTGATCAGCGGAGGCGTGCATGCACTCGCCCTCTTCGTGCTCGGATCGATCACTGTTTATAAATACATCATCCCCGACGAAGCCCAGTTTGAGGAGCCCCCCGCCGTCGTCGAAGAGCAACCTCCCCCCGATGTCAAGATTGAGATCAAACAGCAGGCCGCCCCCCAGCAGCAGGCCATGCAGAGCCTGCGCATGAAGCAGGTGGGCAATATCGCTGTCAGCGCTGTCAATGTCGATCTGCCCAGCATGCAAGACTCCTTCACCGTCAGCGCCGCCATCGGCGGTTTCGGCAGCGGCTCCCTCCTTGGCGGCACCCGTGGCACCCTCGGCATCGGTATGTCCGATGTCAGCGTCTTCGGTCTCAAAACACGCGCCGAACGCATCCTGTTCGTCATTGACGCCAACCGCCAAATGGTGACCGATGCCAAAGGCGGCCTCAATAGCTACAAAGTGATCAAAGATGAAATCACCGACATGGTCGGCAATCTCTCTGCCGGTACCCTCTTCAACGTTATGATCGCAGATCGTCGTAATAACATAGTCTTCAAGCCACAACTTGTGCCCGCCGGGCAGGAAGTGCACCAGCAAATCATCCAGTGGATGGCTCCCATTAACGCCAACGCCAATAATCCTGGCCTCGAAGGTGCGCGCGGCGTCTCGCGAGATCGACTACAAACCTTCGCCGATCTGGACATCAATAAAGATATAGGTTGGTCGGGCAGCCGCGGCAACGAGACTGCCTACATGACACAAATCGCCCTAGAGCAGGACGTGGATGCGATCTTTTTTATTACTGGCTACCATCGCGGCTTCGAACAGCTACGCAGACGCCTAACCGAGCGCGAAGAGGCCGACTGGCAGCGCATAGTCACCAGCCGGAAATACATTGTTCAACTTGCCGAGCACCAAAAAGAGGTGCCACTCATGCAAAAGCGGATTAACGATGCCATGGCAAAAATCAACGAAGACCGAAAAAAGAAGGGTCAGCCACCGCGTGTGCTCGCACAGCGTCACGGTATTTATTCTAATGTCAGAGAGCTCGATTTAGAATGGGAAACTCCTCACCCTGGCTGGATTCCCTACCATTCCCACAAATCGCGCGAAGTTGAAGGCTATTTTAAAGACCTCGTGGATGTGCTCTATACCGATAAAGGAGGCATTGAGCCTTCCCTCAACGTCGTCCTTTTCTTGGCCGGCGACGAAGAGATGCGTAAAGACTGGGAAGACCAGCTCGATGACTACGTCGATTTCTTCAGCGGAAAATACCGCATCATCCGCGGCCTAGACGAGATCAAGAGCGCCCGCAGTTCAAAGAATACGGTCAACTAGCAAGTTCCGCATTCGACTCAATCCTTTCACACGTAGCATTCCTTTCATTCGTAGCGGACTGGCGAAGCCATTTCGAACGTCAGTCGATTGTGATCGCGCAACCCGACCTGTCCTGCGAAGCTCGGAGAGCGTAGGAGGGAAGCGGTTCCCGCATCTGCTACACCTATCAGACGCGGGAACTCAGCTGATCGGGTTCGGATCAAAGATACGGAAGCTCACGGGCGCTCCGATCACGGAAGCCTCCGCAGAGAGCACTGCCTTAGCGCGCACGATCGCGGCTTCGCTGCTTTTGTGCGTCGTCACCATCAATTTAGCGGTGCCATCGGCTAGCTCCTTCTGGTTCACTGTGGCGAAGCTGATGTGCTCCTTAGCCAAAATGTCCGAAATCTTCGCCAGCACGCCCTCTTCGTCCTTTACATGGATGCGTAAATAGTAGCGCCCCACCAATTCATCCTTACCCGCCAGTTCGAGGCCGTCGGCCAGTTTCTGATAAACCGCCTCGTCCTCCTCAGAGATAACCGGCCCGGGCGCACCTTGCAGCATAAAGACGGCATCTGCAATGTCGCTGATCACGGAGCTAGAGGTGGCATCCTGCCCTGCCCCACGACCGATCAAGACCGTCGTGCCGACGACGTCGCCTGTCACGCTCACACCATTGTAAACCTCGTCGACCCCGGCAATGATTTCTTTTTTGGAAATGAGTGCCGGATGCAGGCGCACAGAAAGTTTACTCGCCTCAAAATCGCGCGCGATCACCGCCAGTAGCTTGATCTTGTAGCCCAGCTGCCCAGCGATCTCGATGTCCTCACCCGTGATCTCACGGATGCCCTCGCAAATAATTTCATTCAGCTTCACCCACTTACCGTGCGCCAGATAGGCAAGGATCACCGCCTTATGGGCCGCATCGATCCCGTCGAGATCCAACGCCTCGTCGGCCTCGACATAGCCGAGCTTGCGCGCATCGCCCAGCGTCGCGTCGAAGCTTAGCCCCTCACGCTCCATACGGGTCAGAATGTAATTGGAGGTACCATTAAGAATACCGAAGATCAGCTTGAAGCGATTGGCCACCAGCGCCTCGCGGATCGTCTTAATAATCGGAATACCACCCGCCACCGAAGCCTCGTAGAAGTAATGCCCCCCACACCGCCGAGCGATCTCAAAGAGTTCCTCACCGTGCTCACAGATCAGCGCTTTGTTGGCCGTCACCACGATCTTACCTTGCTGCAACGCGCGGCGAGTCAGCTCCAGCGCCTTGCCAGTGCCGCCCATTAGCTCGCAGACGATGTCGATGTCCGGATTGTCGATCACGCGCGTAGGATCGGCAGAATACAAATCGGCAGGCACCTTAACTTCGCGCTCTTTCGAGGTATCCTTGACCACCACTTGTGTGATGTCCAACCGCGCCCCTAAGCGATACTCCAAAGCGAGGCGGTTCTTCTCGATATTTTTCCATACTCCTTGGCCGACCACGCCGAAACCAAGTAGACCGATGCGAATTGTGCGTTTTTTAGACATATTTCTCAAATTATTTGAATCCCGTTGATGGATCTGCCACCTCTTGGCAACAAATCTAATGCTCGGACACAATATCTGCCTCGATAATACTCAAGGTCATAATCTGAGCCGACGAAAGTCGGCGCCTCTAAACGCGCTTTAACATCATCGCTCAGCCGAGCCGCGAATACTCAGCATCTTCGCCTTTTCTTCCTTAAACTTCGCGCGGTTACAATTACAGTGCAAGCACAGCGGCGTATTGTAGAACAGTACAAGCTTCTCCGAGAGTTTGAGCGGACGCTCCTGCCCAAGCTCCACCAGCCGTAGCGCTGGGCCACAGCTAGGTACGACTGCGCCCACAGTGTCGAAAAATACATCTGTCGCGGTGCGCTTACCCTTTTTTTGCTTTGAAGAATGACTCATAACCAGATAGCTAAAACACAGTTTTTAGCATTTTCCAATCGTCCTCTACGTTTTTTTACAGCAAATCCTATGGAAAGGTGTCCTCTCAAAAATTATTTTTGCCTTTGGATGTTCGCCGTAGCACAGGCATCCTAGACATGTATTACCGCGCTCAGATCCTCGGCGTCATCTTTTGTCTCAGTAGTCTCTACCTGAGCGCGGCTCCAACGTCTGAGCGTATCGCGTTCTACTATGGTATCGCGCAGGGCAACTACTTGATCGGCGACCTTCGAGGCGCGGAGCGTGGCATCGAGCAAATGCTGCGACTCGACCCGGACTATCTGCCGGCGTTGACGCTCAAATCGAGGGTCATGCTCGACCAAGATCGACCTGAGCAAGCCCTCAAAGCCGCTGATCGCGCGATCGCACTCGAGCCCACTAATCACGAACACGCCCTCCTCAAAGCGCTTGTGCTCGGCCACATGGAACGCCGCGAGGAAGCCAGCGCGCTGATCCAACAAGTCATCGCCAAGGCTCCACCGCAAAGTGACGACGCTCGCGCCGCGCACCAACTCCTCGGGCTACTCCGCATGGCCGCCGGCGAGTGGGATCAAGCGGCGGCTGCGTTTAACAGCATCTACCTAGCAGATCCCACCACGGCGAGCACCAGCCTGCGCCTAAGCAGTGAGGCCTATCTCGAAAAAGCCCGCGCCGAAATGCAGGTCGGCGCACACGACGCCGCCGTCGCAGCCATCGACCAAGCCATCGCCGTCTATAAAGATCAAACTGGCCAAGAAAGCCTACTACAAGGCACCGCCCTGCGGCTGATGCGCGCCCGCCTGATGATCCAGCTAGGACGTTACCAGGCCGCGATCCAAGACCTGCAAATCCTCACCGGCCAACAGCCCGAGAACTACGATGCACTCATCACCCTCGCCTCGCTCTACGCCAGCGTAGAGCGTTGGGACTCGCTCGAAGCCGCACTCCAGCCTCTCGCCGATCGCCCCGAACTGCGCGACATCGTGCTCTACTTCGAGGGCCGCGCCGCACTGGCCAAGAACCGAGTCGGCACCGCCCGCGCGAAGTTTGAAGAAGCCATCGCCGCACTCCCCCAAGAGGCTGAACTCCTACGCCGCGCGCTCTTTTTCTATCGCGGCATCTGCCTCGAACAGCTCGACCGCCGCGCCGAGGCACAGACCGCGATTCTTTACGCCATCGATGCCGGCTTCCTCCCCGAGACCAGCCAAGAGGCGCTCATCGCCAGCCGCACACTACTACGCGCCGGACGCGCCAACGATGCCATCCCCATCCTCGAAGCCATTACCCTCAACCGCATCGCACCCAGCGCAGCCGTCTGGGCGATGCTGGGGCGCGCCCACCTCGCCTCTGACACCCCGACCTTAGCGCTGAGCGCGTTTAACGAATCTCTCTTGATCGACCCTGAGCAAACAAAGGCACTTGCGCTGCGAGGCTCCATTCTCCGTAAAATCGGCGACCTCGAAGGCGCGCTCGCCGACTACACTCGGGCCCACGAACTTCTTCCCTCCAGTCCTGTCTTGAGCTACGAGAAGGGTCTAGTGCTATTGCAACTCGGGCAAGTCGCCGAGGCCGAAAGTTTACTCCGCATTGCAGCACGGAAATTAACGGCACACCACACACTCAACCTCGTCCACGCCATCTGTGCCTATTCAGTGGGTAAAATCGAAGAGGCAAAGCAATCGCTCAACGAATACCTCGCAGGAATTACTGGATCACCGGAACCGAGTGCGCTCTACCTATCGCGCCTTCTTCAGGTCGAAGCGCCAGATGATTCCACTGATCCCGTGCTTAGCTTCTTCGATCGGAAATCTGACCGTAAGACTGTTCTCGATTGGGCAGGCAAAGCCGAGACACCCGAACAAGCCCGTCAGCAAATTTGCGCCGCTGCCTTTTGGATGGCACAGTTTGAGCAGAAAAAAGGAAACTTAAGCGAGTCTGAGGAACTACTCAATATAAGCATCGAAATAGGCAAGTCCGACTACACTGAATATCAGATAGCCAAGTGGCTGTTGGATCAATATTACCCCCCCCCGACCAATACCCTCGAATTTGTACTTGCACCCACGCTCGGGAACCGCATCCTCCTACATTTCAGCGTTAGAGCGCGCTCTGAGAAGAGCCCGTTCCTCGACTTCTCTCTCCACCTCACGGATGGGAAGAGCTCAACGGTTCAGACGGCTCAGTGGCGGTTTGGACGGTTTCGACAACTCGAAGCCCGCAAGTCGTGATCACACAATCAAACATAACATGTCAAAATCAGCACCCGTAGGGGATACAACAATCGATAAAGCAGCGATCATCAAAGAGTTCGGTCTTAAAGAAAACGACACCGGTTCATCCGAGGTTCAAGTCGCGCTGCTCACAGCCCGCGTCAAGCACCTCACCGAGCACCTTCGCGACAATCGCAAAGATTACCACTCACGCCGTGGTCTCATCGCGATGACCGCTCGCCGCCGCAAGCTCCTCGACTACCTCAAGCGCACCGATTTCAATCGCTACACCGCGATCCTCGAAAAACTCGGTCTGCGCCGATAGCCGAATTACTTTTTTCCAATGCCGGACTTCCTCTAAAGTGGGAGTCCGGCATTTTTTTTCCATCCGAGCAGCTCGACCGATTCGAGCCGCGAGCGACACAAGTATGGTCCAATCCCAGAACAGTCGTTTTGAATGCATAAAGCAAAAACAAGACAAAGATAATGAAACAAAAACATAACGTAAAAGTCGAAGGCCTCGATATCGAGATCTCAACAGGTAAGCTGGCAGGCCTCGCAAGTGGTGCCGTCACCATCCGCTCCGGCGACACCGAACTCTTCGTATCGGTCACTGCCGCGTCTTCACTCCGTCCCGGACAAGACTTCTTCCCCCTCACGGTTGATTACCGCGAAAAATTCTCCGCTGGTGGTAAGTTCCCCGGTGGCTACTTCAAGCGCGAAGGCAAACCTTCCGAGAAGGAGATCCTCACCTCGCGCCTTTGCGACCGTCCCCTGCGCCCGCTCTTCCAGAAGGGCTTCATGAACGAAGTGCAAGTCATCGGCCTGCTCCTCTCGACCGATCAGCTCCACGAGCCAGACATCCTGATGGTCAACGCCGCATCGGCTGCGACACTCATTTCTGATATCCCCTGGAACGGCCCTATCGGCTGTGTGCGCGTCGGTCAAATCGACGGCGAGTTCGTCACGAACCCGAACCACGACGAAATGCTCGATTCCGACCTCGACCTCATCTACGTTGGTTCCCAAACCGAAATGCTGATGATCGAAGGTTCTGCCGAGTTCATCTCTGACGAGCGTTTCTACGAAGCCCTCGTATACGGTCAAGAAGCCATCCAGCCAATCATCACCGCTCAGCTTGAGATCGCGAAACTTGCTGGCAAAGCGAAGAAGGAATTCGCCTTGATGGTCTCTCCCAAGGAAATCGTTGATTTCTGCGAAGAGCACGCCGCCGCGAAAGTTAAAGAAGCCCTTAACTTTGATAGCTACACCGAGCGTAAGCTCGCGATCGAAGTCATCGCTAAGGAAACAACCGAAGCACTCAAAGCAAAGCTTGGCGCTGAGAATGTAAAGGGTGACGACGTCGCTCGCGCCTTCGACGAAATCCAAGAGAAGCTCTACCGCCAAAACATCCTCGACACCGGTAAGCGTGTTGACGGTCGTGCGGGCCCTGACCTTCGCACCATCTCTTGCGAAACAGGCGTGCTTCCACGCGTTCACGGTTCGGCCATCTTCAACCGTGGCGAAACACAAGCCCTCGTTATCACCACTCTCGGCACTAGCCGTGACACACAAGATATCGATGGCCTTACCGGCGGCGCGAAGAGCAAGTCCTTTATCCTGCACTACAACTTTCCTCCGTTCTCGGTGGGTGAAGCGGGTCGTTTCGGATTCACTGGTCGCCGCGAAATTGGCCACGGTGCCCTCGCAGAGCGCTCGCTTCTGCCCATCCTTCCTCCCGAAGATGAGTTCCCCTACGCCATCCGTGTTGTCTCCGAAGTGATGAGCTCCAACGGCTCCACTTCGATGGCTTCCATCTGTGGCGGCTGCCTCTCGCTCATGGATGCCGGTGTGCCCATCACCGCGCCCTGCGCAGGTATCTCCACCGGCCTCGTCACTGAAAAGGACGCCAATGGCAAGATCACCAAGAGCGTACTCCTCACCGACATCCTCGGTGCAGAAGATCACTTCGGCGATATGGACTTCAAGGTCGCGGGCACACCTGCCGGCATCACAGGTTTCCAACTCGACTTAAAGATCACCGGCTTGCCCTTCGACATCGCGCTCGAAGCCATCAAGCAAAACCGCGACGCCCGCATGAAGATCCTCGCCATCATGGCTGAGCACATGCCCGAGTCCCGCAAAGATCTGCGCGAGCACGCACCACGCATCCACACCATCAAGATCGCACCCGACAAAATCGGCGCACTCATCGGTCCCGGTGGTAAGAACATCCGCCGTATCACCGAAGTCTCCGGTGCCCAAGTCGATATCAACGACGAAGGCCAAGTGCTCGTTTTCGCGACGGACAAAAAATCGATGGATCGTGCGATCCAAGAAGTCGATGCCTGCACCGCAGAGATCGAAGTCGGCAAGACCTACCGCGGCATCGTTCGCGGCGTGAAAGACTTCGGCGCATTCGTCGAGTGCTTGCCCGGTAAAGAAGGCCTCGTGCACATCTCCGAGCTAGCTGACTTCCGCGTCAATAAGACCGACGACATCTGCAAGCTAGGCGACGAAATGGTCGTCAAGTGCATCGGTGTTGAAAAGGGCAAAGTGCGCTTGTCGCGCAAAGCCGCTCTGGAAGAAGCCGCAGAAGAAGCTGAAGAAGCATCCGAAGAGGAAGCTCCTGAAGCCGAAGAAGAAACAAAAGCCGCCGAGTAATCGGTCGCACAAAACGTTTAATACAAAGCGGTCGCCGAAAGGTGGCCGCTTTTTTTATGCGTTGATAGGGACCCAATTGGCAACAAGAAAACTGCAATCTCACGACTGGGAAATCATGTAAAAGACGTTAAGCTTTCTACTATCGAAAAATATGCCCACGCCCTCGGGCGGCGAATTGAGATTAAAATCGCCTAAGCCATTTTGTGATCGGCTCCTTTGCCGCCTGCTTTATCTACAACATACTCACGCGGGGTATTATACATCCGGGCGGAGTGAACTTTCACCTTCACATTCCCACTCACCGCGCCAATCATACCCGCATGTCCGTCGAACTCTACGATACTCTTAGCCGATCTGTGCAAACCCTCGCGCCCGCGAGCGGCGATACCTTGCGCTTTTATTGCTGCGGCCCCACCGTCTATGGCCCAGCGCATATTGGTAACTTCCGCACCTTCCTGATCCAAGATACACTGCGGCGTGTGCTTGAAGTGGATGGCACGGCGGTCAAGCACGTGCGCAACATCACGGATCTGGACGATAAAACGATCCGCCGCTCTTTGGAGGAAGGCAAAAGCCTAGTTGAGTTTACTGCTCATTGGACGGCTAAATTCCACGCCGATTGCGAAGCGCTCAACATGCTCACTCCAAGCATCGAACCGAGCGCGGTTGCCCACATACCACAACAAATCGCGCTGGTCGAGAAGTTGATCGAAATGGGAAACGCCTATGCCACCGAAGATGGCTCGGTCTATTTTAGGGTCGGCTCCTTTGAAGACTATGGCCGCCTCTCGCGCCTCAAGCAGCGCGAGCTGAAGACGCAGACTCAAAACTCCGCCGGCGAGCTAAACGATGCAGATGAATACGACCGCGAATCGGTGAGCGACTTTGTACTCTGGAAATCGCGCAAGCCGGGCGATGGTGACAACTACTGGCGCAGCCCTTGGGGTGAAGGCCGACCGGGATGGCATTTGGAGTGCTCAGCGATGGTCGATAGTGCTTTCGACGGTGAAACGATCGACCTGCACGGCGGGGGGATCGACCTCTGCTTCCCCCACCATGAAAACGAGATCGCCCAGTCCGAATGCGCCCACGGGCACGACTTCTGCAAGCACTGGTTCCACAGCGCCCACCTGATGGTGGAAGGTGCCAAGATGTCGAAGAGCCTCGGCAATCTCTACACGCTCGACGACCTGCGCACGAAGGGCTTTAGCCCGATGGTTGTGCGCTACACGCTGATCGCTGGCAGCTATCGGCAACAGCTCAATTTTACTTTCGACGGACTACACGCCTCGCAGAGTGCCCTCACACGCCTCGAACGCTTCGCACAGGCACTGCTGGACAAAACTGGCGAGGCGGCTGGAAAGTTTAACACCACTTACGTGACCGTCGATGCGCCCGATGATTTCGGGCGCCTAGCCAAGGCTTGGGATGCGCTCCGCACCAACCTAAACACAGCGGCCTGCCTCGGCGCGATCTTCGGCGTCGTCGGCTCCAACCCTGCCGTGTCGCTCAATGCGGTGGGCGCACGTGCCCTACTCCGTGCCTTCGGCAGCCTGCTCTACGCGCTCGGCTTAGAGCTCTTTACCGTGGAAGCTACAAAAAACGATGCGCCGGACGAAATCGTCGCACTCGCGCAAGCCCGCTGGGATGCCAAGCAAGCCAAAGACTGGGGCAAAGCCGACGAGTTGCGTGATGCCCTGCTAGCTCAAGGCTGGATCGTGAATGATCGCAAAGACGGCTTCGAAATCGAGGCGGCTGATCGCTAATTTCCTCAAAAGCTATTTACCTTTTGCTAGAATCATGGCCAACGTACTCGTCGACACCTCAGTTTGGATCGCCATCGACAGCAACATGCGTGCCTACGCTAAAAACAAGCACTTTGACAGCATGGTTCAGCCGCTTGGGCTGCGCCTCTACGAGCCAGGCTACGGAGGGCGCTATAACCCCAACTCCAACTCCAACTCCAACTCCAATTAAATATGCAAAACCCACAAATCACAACGATCGGCAAACAAGTCTCACAATGGGGCGAAGGCTCCATCTGGTGGGGCGCCCATCTACTCTACGTTGACATCGAAGGAAATAAGCTCATCCGCCTTAACCCCGACAGTGGCGAGGAAACCGTCTGGGAAATCGGTGAACGCATCGGCACTGTAGTCCCCACAGATGACGATCACGAAGTCATTTACGCTGGCGATACTGGCTACGTCCGTCTCAATTTGAAGTCTGGCAAGAAAACGCCACTCGCCGACCCCGAAGCCGCTCTCCGCGGACAAAATCGCTTTAACGATGGCAAGTGCGATCCCGCAGGCCGCTTCTGGGCAGGCACCATCAGTATGGTCAAGGAGACTGGCACCGCGAATCTTTACTGCCTCGATACCGATGGCACACTTACCCACAAAGTAGGCGACGTCACCAATTCCAACGGCCTATGCTGGAGCCTCGATGCGAAGACGATGTATTACATCGACACGCCGACGCAGCAAATACGCGCCTACGATTATGACCTAGCAAGTAGCCATATTTTAAATGCCCGCGTGGTGATCGACACTGCCGCGCACGGCTACGCCAGTGCGCCCGATGGCATGACGATCGACGCCGAAGGCATGTTGTGGGTGGCCTTCTGCCATGGCGGCTGCGTGGTACGCTTCGACCCCGCGAGGGATAAAGCACTGCAACGCGTCGATCTGCCCTGTATCGAGACGACCGCCTGCGCCTTCGGCGGCGAACACTTGGAGCGCCTCTTCGTAACAACAGGCATCAAGGCCGGCCTCGACGAGCCAGAGGCTGGTCAAGTCTTCGTGATCGACGGCCTCGGCGTAAAGGGTGTGCCCGCTTTTGCATTTAAAGGTTAGTCGAAGTATCCGCAAAGCCGACCTTCAGCAGAGTCACGCCCCACACTGCGGGAGGGCGGATGTCCCATCCGCTTGCGGCTCGGCGGTCGAAACGGGTTCCCCGCTCCGCTACACTTTGATAGACGCAACCGCCCGCCCGGCACAACCGCGGCGGTTGGGACAACCGCCCTCCCGGCACAACCGCCCGCCCGGCACAACCGCCCGCCCGGCACAACCGCCCGCCCGGCACAACCGCCCGCCCGGCACAACGCGGCGGTTGGGACAACCGCCCTCCCGGAACAACGCGGCGGTTGGGACAACCGCCCTCCCGGCACAACCGCCCTCCCGGCACGAAAAAGGCCGACTCCTTTGCGGGAATCGGCCTTTTGAAATTCGTTTACAGATCAGTGGTCAGATCAGTGGGGATCAACTTAAGCAGCATTCGCCCCTTTGGCCTTCTCGATCAAAGTCAAGAAAGCAGTCTCGTCGTGAATCGCTAGCTCTGAGAGCTGTTTACGATCCATTTCAATACCTACGGCTTTGATGCCACGGATGAAACGGCTATAGTTGATGCCATTGTTACGGCAAATCGCATTGATACGAACGATCCAGAGTTGACGAAACTCTGTCTTCCTTTTGCGGCGGTCGCGGTAAGCGTAAACTTCGGCGCGATCGACGGCGTCTTTTGCGTAGCGGAAAAGACGCGATTTATTTCCGAAATAGCCTTTGGCTTTTTTCAGAACTTTTTTGCGGCGCGCAAGCGTCGCGGGACCATTGGTGGCTCTAGGCATGTTGTGGTATCTCTCGTTTAGGTGGCTGCCGGGTCGCCCATTTTCATGTTACCCGGCTAGCGTGAGTTATAGTTGTTAAAACGTTTCGTTGATCAAAATGATCAGTTTAAGCGCGGTTTAAGCGCGGTTTAAGCGCGATTTAAGCGAAAGGCATACCGCGAATGAGGTCAGCACGTTGGCCAGGAGCGACCAATTTGCTGCTACCTGCACGGCGGCGTTGCTTGACACTTTTTTTGCGAAGAAGGTGACGGTGCCCTGGCGAACGACGTAGTAGTTTACCAGTGCCTGTCTTCTTGAAGCGTTTTGAGATGGATTTGCGTGTTTTCTGCATGAGAAATTTGGGAAAGGCCGGAAGAGATAGGTTTCCCCATGCCTTGTAAAGGGGAAAAATAGAAAATTTTAACAGGGGTATTTCCCAGAGTTGGTAAGTAATCAGGTTTTTGCCCCCTGTTTTGGGCGGAGTTCCCACCTACGTGCGGAAGGTTCCTGAGATCTTCTGCTGCACCTTCGCCATGCGTCAATCCCTTTCACTGGTTCCAACCTGGCTACCGAGTCCGAGTCAATCGGGCTGTTCCTGACGAAGCAAACGCCGCGTTGCGCGCTTCGCTCGCCCACCGATAGATGGCTTCGTATTTCGCGGCGGAGGCATCCCAGGTGTAGTTGCCGTGCATCCCGTTTTGTTG
>Ga0307933_1000613_pt1 | contig 32705 bp, 24 predicted proteins | sample OrgLakmetageno88_FD_201811 | JGI IMG/M metagenome (GOLD analysis project Ga0307933, IMG submission 201811) | Saline water microbial communities from Organic Lake, Antarctica - #88 | ecosystem: Environmental > Aquatic > Non-marine Saline and Alkaline > Saline | place: Antarctica: Organic Lake... | reverse complement strand
AACGCCTTATGATGAATCCAAATATTTAAATGCTTTAAAAGAGCGAAATTCTCCTCTATTAATTGCATAAAATGCTTGTTGAATGACTCAGGACCTGATGCGGCCATTCAAGGATCAAACTCTTTCTACAAATTTCAGCCGCTCTGACCCCGCAGTTCCTGAAGGTTAACCGCTACACGGACGGCTTAAGGTAATACTTTCTTGTCCCAAGGCCAAGGCGATAAGTTATCCGCAATTTATGCGGCTTTTTAAGATTTAAAGACTGTGAGTTTTTTTCAAAGCTTTTTTTGTTATTTTGTTAGAGCGAATCTTTGTCTGTAACTTTTTCTTCGTTATCGCATTGTTCTGAGTTGTTAAAAATGTACTCAAGTAATAAATAACCTGAGCCTGAGTTACTAGCTCGTGCGGCAAGTATAATACTTTCCAGTTGGTTTTCTAACGTCTGACTTTCAACCTTTCCTTCCCATTGTGTGAGTAAATATCTGTCTTTTTTAACCATACCCATCATCCAATCGCCGGCATCTTTCCAAATGCTATCAGGCAAGAGTTGATCTGTTTTTTCACCGATGCCGTAAATTTCAGCCAGGACCGATTCTAGGCTGTTAAATTCTATTTTGATTTGAATACCATAACCACTAGTTTCGATATCTTTACCTACAGCTCTCACAGAGCATAATCCGGTGGTCTGCCCAATGGTTAGAAGATAGTTGTTAAAGGCGCGGTGAGGTTTAGGTACAGTTGACGAAATGTATGTATTTTTCCTAGAAGCTATCGGGTCAAGTGATATACCAGTCATCAATTCTATTTCTTCTTGAGTTAAGCCTTTTTTGAAACCAAATGGGCCTTCTGCCGGTGGCATTTTTTTTATAACGACTGGCGCTATAGCAACCTCTGGTGCAGTTACATTTTTTGGTTCAATCTTGCTTTGGCTAACGTCCTGTATCTCTGCTGGTGCGGCTTGTGTTGATATGCCATATTTGAAGTTAAGGTATTTCTGTTTAAGCATTGCTAGGGTTTGCTCTTGTGTTGCAATGGTGGATTGTTTCATGGCAAGTATAAGGCCTCCGCTGTAACGATCAGCGTCCTTCTTGGCAAAACCAATTTCTTCTTCCAATAGGCGTATTTCTTCTGAAACCTCAGCTGATTTATCTGGCTGTGGTGACATTGATGTTAAACTAATGGTGATTGGCGCCCCATATTCAAGTGCTTTTATCCGCTGTTCAATCAATGCTTTTGTGGTTTTGATTGTTTCTAAGCGAACACTAATAAGAGATTTGATAAGTCCACCTGAATATTTATCATATTCGTCTTGTGCACTATTAATATCACTAGAAATGGAGGTTAACTCGGTATTTAACGCATTAACTTCTGCTAACTCTTGCTCAGTAAGCTCTCTTTTTCCGCCGCAGCCAACGAGCACTACAACAAGAAAAAATGTAAAGAAGATTTTAATCATAAAAGTTCCCTTTAGTTTTATTTAAGTATGTTTCTATCCTTGTTCACTTTAAAGATACTAAAGGCCAAATCTTAAAATGCAATAAAAAATTTACAGAAACCTGCGGGGGCAGAGCCGATGAAATGTCTCCTTTAAACCTAAAAAAGTCAATTAAATCATAATCAGTGAACGGCTGTTTATCGCTCATTGCCGTCAGTCAAGGTTGATTAATGGGATTTTTTTTTCGCAAAATACAGTATCGTCTAATAGCTCTAATTACCATTGCCCGTGCTTTAAGCTGTCCTTTGCACGTGAACTTGAATGCCCCCTAATTATCAATAATTAATTAGAGTGCGACACGCACATACCGGTATTTTGGTTTGCCTAGCTAGTAGAGCTTAACGTCGAGGCAGACTTAACGTAAATACATCATAAATTTATTTAGTAGACAGAATATCGAACGTGAATTCAACGAAAATCGTGTCTTAATCGGTTTCGTACTTTTAACAATGGCGACCATTTAAACCCAATTTGAGTATCGAACATTTATCCAAGATCAGTGGTTTTAAATTACGCCAGGACCATACATTTATAAGGTTAACCCAGTTACGTACTTTATTTAACAATGACAACTGCATGTGCCAGCATTATTGTCTCTATTACTTAAAAGTGAGTCGCAAACAATTCTGATACAGCGGGTTATTATCGTCTGTTAAATTGAGTTGCATTAAAATACTGTCCTTTGGTGCAGATGTCCCCGTATCTGAATGATGATAATTTAAATGTATATTCAATTTCGTAAGGGCAAAGTACCATATGCAAAACCATCAATTTCAGTCATTACATGAGTATTTTCTAAATTTTAACTACGGGAAAGTTATCAGCGGCCCTCGTAACTTCGGTGTTCCAGTGGCAATTTATGATTTTCAAGGAGCTATGGCCCATAGAACCTGTGTTGGGGAGTTAACGCTGGAAGAAGCAACGCAATTAGTTGAAGAAAAGGATGCCTACGTTTCTTATTTCTTTGGCTCAGCTGGTTATCGAAGGAATGAGAACGAATCATGGCACTTTTTATGTACTAGTCAGTATTTAATGGCATGTGTGTTGGATAAGCAGGTCTGGATAGTTATTAATGATAACAAGCCCTTCGTATTTACACCCAACTGTCCGCATTTTGATTTGATTGAGAGCATTGTTATTAAACAGACGGTACCGGCCAAATCTAATGTCGTCTCCATTTTTTCTGGAAAATGAACTACTAATTGAATTAAAGTAACTCCATTGGGATTTTTCTTATAATACAGGCGTCAATATCCAAAAATGTGGTTAGATCAATTTCTGGAAGTATAACAAACGGTCGTTTTATTTACATTTAATCACCTCTATTTTTACTCTTCTTTATACTTGAATTAATGTAAAATAACTCGTAAAGTTATCTATGTAAATAAAACGTACCTTTTATTCCGGTGATGGTTATGAAAATTGGTTATGCAAGAGTCAGTACCGAAGAGCAATCCGAAGACCCGCAAATGGATGCATTGAATGATGCTGGGTGTGAACGGATATTTCGAGAAAAAATGAGTGGTAAATCAAAACAGCGACCCGAGCTTGAACGTTTGATGGATACCTTACGTTCTGGTGATATCGTCGTTGTGCAACGTCTTGATAGATTGGGTCGTAGTCTGAAAGACCTAATTGAGCTGCTGGATGGCTTTAAGTCGCAGCAGGTGAAGTTTATAAGCCTGAATGAGAGCATTGACACAACTACTGCTGTTGGTGAGCTAGCGTTTCATATGATTGGTGCTATCGCACAATTCGAACGTCGTTTGATCTCTGAACGAACCAAAGCAGGTTTAGATGCTGCACGAGCTAGAGGTCGTAAAGGTGGGCGACGTGTGAAATTAACGTCTTCAGATATAAAAAAGGCACAAGCAATGTTGCTTGATCCTACCGTCACAAAAAGTGAAGTCGCTGCACATTTTAGTGTAAGCCGACCAACACTAAATAAATCATTGAGTACAGCGTCTCCCCCACAAGAACGTTCACTATTTGAAAAGTGAACTGAATTACTTTTCAACGGGAATATTATAGGGCAAAGTTAATTAACTTTGTTACTTAACAGCATTAACAATTATTGGATTAACAACATAGATGTTTGAACAAATTTTTAAAAATATTGATGACATACTTCACAAGGACGCTGGCTGTTCAAGTGAGTTAGATTACACCGAACAAACCTCTTGGATGCTGTTTTTAAAGTATTTGGATGACTTAGAGTTTACTAAGTCGCAAGAAGCCGAAATGATGATGGAAACCTACCAGTACATTATCGACGAGCAATACCGATGGAGCGCATGGGCAGCACCCAAAGACGCAGACGGAAAGTTTGACCACAACAACGCCCTAACCGGTGACGACTTAATGGACTTTGTTGACAGTCAATTATTCCCCTACCTAAAAGGCTTTAAACAACGTGCCGATAATGCCAACACCATCGAATACAAAATTGGTGAGATTTTTAGCGAGATAAAAAACAAAATTCAAAGCGGTTATTCACTGCGTGACGCCTTAGAAAAAGTAGACCAATTACGCTTTCGCTCACAAGATGAAAAACACGAACTTAGCCACTTATACGAAGCTAAAATTAAAAACATGGGCAACGCAGGCCGCAACGGTGGCGAATACTACACACCACGCCCACTTATCCGCGCGATGATTGACGTTATACAACCAAAAATTGGCGAAACCATTTACGACGGTGCAGCAGGCTCGGCAGGTTTTTTATGTGAAGCCTTTGATTACCTGCGCCAAGGCGGCCGCAATAAAATAGAACTAAGCACCAGTGATTTAGCTACCCTGCAAAACGATACCTTTTACGCCAAAGAGAAAAAGTCACTCGCTTACGTTATCGCCATCATGAACATGATATTACACGGCATAGAAGCACCTAACGTATTACACACCAATACATTAAGTGAAAACCTACAAGACATTCAGCCAAGTAACCAACACAGCATCATACTGGCAAACCCCCCGTTTGGCGGCAAAGAGCGTAAAGAGGTGCAAGAGAACTTCCCAATACAAACGGGCGAAACCGCCTTCTTATTTCTACAGCACTTTATTAAAATGCTCAAACCCGGTGGTCGCTCCGCCATTGTCATTAAAAATACTTTTTTAAGTAATACCGACAACGCCGCCATTAAATTGCGTAAAGAGCTATTAGAGAACTGTAATTTACATACCGTGCTCGACTGCCCCGGTGGTACCTTTTTAGGCGCAGGGGTAAAAACGGTTGTGTTGTTTTTTACCAAAGGTGAACCAACCTTAAATACATGGTTTTATGAGCTGAACGTTGGCCGTAACATGGGTAAAACCAATCCGCTGAATGATAAAGATTTAGCCGAGTTTGTTGAGCTTCAAAAAGTAGCTGTCACTGATAAATCAAAAGGCGAAAGCGAGAAATCGTGGTTATTGGCCATTTGCGATATTGACCAAACCACTTATGACTTATCCGTTAAAAACCCCAACGTTGAAGAAGCCGCACCACTGCGAGAGCCTAAAGTTATAATTGACGACATTATTGCACTCGATAAAGAGTCTGAGGCGATTTTAGCTAAGATTCAGGAGTTGTTGTAATGGCTTGGGAAACTCAAACGTTTGGCGATGTGTGCAAGTTTGTTCGAGGTCCATTTGGTGGTAGTCTCAAAAAGAATATCTTTAAAGAAGAAGGTTACGCAGTTTACGAACAAAAACATGCTATATACGATCAATTTACTGATATTAAATATTATGTAGATGAAGAAAAATTTGATGAAATGATTCGGTTTGAATTGTTTTCAGGTGACTTGATCATGAGTTGCTCTGGCACGATGGGGAAGGTTGCAATAGTGCCTCCGAACATCCCAAGAGGAATTATTAATCAGGCGTTGTTGAAGTTAACTCCAAACAAATCGCTCTCTTCAGAGTTTTTAAAACTTTGGATGGAAAGCAGGAATTTTCAAGAACAGATAGAACAGCTATCGCAGGGCGCTGCCATTAAAAATATGGCTTCAGTTAAAATACTGAAAGAGATAAAAATCCCAACACCTAGCGAGAGCGAACAAAAACGCATTGTGGCATTGCTCGACACCGTGTTTGCCGACTTAGAACAAACTCGTGCTAAAACCGAACAAAACCTAAAAAATGCCCGCGAGTTATTCGAAAGTAAGAAGCTTAGCTTGTTTGAAAGCCTTAGTAATTCCTCGAATTTAAGTCCTTTATCGTTAGTTTGTGAGAATATATTCGCAGGAGGTGATGCGCCTCAAAAAGATTTGTATTCAAAAGAGGAAACTGAAAAATTCAATATTCCTATCTACGCAAATGCTGTTAGGAATAATGGGCTTTATGGCTTTACCGATTATTCTAGAGCAAATGAACCGTCAATAACTATTGCGGCTAGGGGAAGTGGTACAGGTCATATTGAGTTGAGAACAGAACCATTTTTGCCAATTGTGCGATTAATAGTGTTAACGCCAAATAAAGAACTTATTAGCTTAGGATATTTTAAACATGCTCTTCAAACGTTAGATATATTAAGAAGCGGCTCGGCGATTCCCCAATTAACAGTGCCTATGATTAAAGAGTACTCTATCCCTGTGCCTGATTTAAAAGTTCAGGGGAAAATCGTTCTCGAATTAGAAATTTTGGCGGTATATATTGAGCGTATAGAAGCAATTTATCAGGATAAGTTAACCGCGATAGACGAGCTAAAGAAATCCATATTACAAAAAGCCTTTAGTGGTGAATTAACCGCAACGGCTGAATAACAACGAAAGCAATAACACAGGTAAGTGTCATGAGTAGAAACGAATCTGAAACCCGCGCCGAATTAATCTCGCCTAAACTAGCGTTAGATGGATGGGGAGTAATCGAAAATAGTTTTATTCGACGTGAAGTGAGTATTACCGCAGGCCGTATCTTAGGTGGCGGTAAACGAGCTTCCAAGCTTAGCTGTGATTATGTATTAGAGTTTCAAGGAAGAAAACTGGCCGCCGTTGAAGCCAAGCGTGAAGGCTTAAGTTATACCGAAGGTGTACGCCAAGCCAAAGACTACGCCCAGCGTTTACAGTGCCGTTTCGCTTATGCCACTAACGGTCATGACATTTACCAAATAGATATGCTCACCGGTGATGAGCGATTAGTTGATAGCTACCTTAGCCCTGAAGAGATGTGGCGCTTATGTTTCGCACCAGCCACAGGTAAAACCGAGCCGGAATATACCAGTACATGGCGCACCCGCTTTGCCAAAATCCCCTTTGAATGCAAAGGCGACTGGCAACCTCGCTATTACCAAGAAAACGCCATTAACCAAGCCTTAGAGGCAATAGCGCAAGGTAAAAACCGTATTCTCCTAACCCTTGCTACTGGCACGGGCAAAACCTGTATTGCTTTTCAAATGTCATGGAAGTTATTTTACAGTCGGTGGAGTTTACAAGCAGCTAAAAATCCAAGTAACGCCAAAAAACGCCCACGTATTTTATTTTTAGCCGACCGTAATGTATTAACCAAACAAGCCTTTAACGACTTTGGCGCCTTTGGTGAAGATGCCGTAGTGCGTATAACCCCTAGTGAAATTAAAAAAGCCAAAGGTGTACCTAAAAACGCCAGTATCTTTATGGCTATTTTTCAAACACTGATGACTGACTCTGGCGGTAATGAAGAAGCTGAAGAATTAGAAAGTGAAGAGTTTGATTCTGAGCAAATAAAAGATACTAGCAATTGCCGGTTTAGAGAATATCCAGAAGACTTCTTCGATTTTATAATCATTGACGAATGCCACCGTGGTGGCGCAAATGACGAAAGCTCGTGGCGCGACATTCTTAACTACTTTGCTCCTGCGGTTCAATTAGGTTTAACCGCTACACCAAAGCGAACCGACAATGCCGACAGTTATAAATACTTTGGCGACCCCGTTTACAGCTATACCTTAAAACAGGGTATCAACGACGGGTTTTTAACCCCGTTCAAGGTGTATCCGATAGTGGGCACCATGGACGAATATGTGTATACCCCAGGCGATGCGGTCACTTTTAAAGGCGAACCCGAAGCAGGTAAAGTGTATAAGGAAGGCGACTTTAACCGCATTATCACCATGCCACAGCGTGAACAAAAACGTGTACAGTATTGGATGGACCATATTAACCCATCTGAGAAAACCATCGTATTTTGTGCCACCCAAGAACACGCAGGCAAAGTGCGAGACTACATCAATCAATATGCTGTCAAAAACGGTTGGACAACCAATCCAACCTATTGCGTACGCATTACCGCTAACGATGGCGCAGCCGGTGAAAACGACCTACGTACCTTCTGTGATAATGAAAAAACCATACCGACCATATTAACCACCTCACGCAAGTTATCGACAGGCGTAGACGCCCGCAATGTGCGCAACATTGTGCTAATGCGTGAATGTAAGAACATGATTGAGTTTAAACAAATTATTGGCCGTGGTACCCGTATGTATGACGGAAAATCATTCTTCACCGTGTATGACTTTGTAAAAGCGCATCATAACTTTGCTGATCCTGCGTGGGATGGTGAACCATTACCCCCTCCAAATAAACCTGACCAAGAGCCATGTGATATTTGTAATATTAATCCATGCGTTTGCCTATGCGCTACTTGCGGTTTTAATCCATGCAATTGCAAAGACAACACACCAGACGAGCCATGTAGTGTATGTAAACAATCTCCCTGTCAATGTCTTGTTGAGCCTTGCAATAACTGCGGTAATGAACCTTGTAGTTGCGATACTGGTGGGGACGATGGTGGAGGGAAACCAGACAAGATATTTATTACCCTAACCGACGGCAAAGTACGCCAAATACAACACATGAAAAGTGTATTGTTTATGGGGACAGACGGCGACATGCTCACCGCACATCAGTTTGTAGAGCAGTTATTTGGTGAGTTACCAAGGTTTTTTGGTAACGAAGATGAACTACGTCAAATATGGAGCAACCCAAGCACCCGCGAAAAGCTACTAGCAGACTTACACGAAGCCGGTTACGACGATGAAAAGCTAGGCAGCATGAGAGACATCATCGACGCCAAAGACAGCGACGTATACGACCTATTAGCCTTTGTCGCCTACGCCAGAAAAACCCATACCCGTAAAGACCGCGTAGCAAGCGCCAAACCGGGCATATCAAAAGAATTCACCTACAAGCAAGTCGAGTTCATCGAATTCATTTTAGATAAATACATAGAAGACGGCGTACAAGAACTAGCAGCCAAGAAAATGCGCAGCTTAGTCGAACTTAAGTACAACACCATAAGCGACGCCGCCGCAGAGTTTGGATCACCGCTGGCAATCCGAGACACATTTATCGGGTTTCAGAAGTATTTGTATGAGTAATAAATTAAAGGATTAATATATGAACAACAAATATCCGAAAGGATCAGAATGGAGACAGTGGGATCTTCATGTGCATACACCAGCATCATTCCATTGGAATGGCCAAAAGTTTCAAGGCGATCCGTCGTCGCCGGAAAATTACCACCTTGTAGATGAAATGATAGTTGCGTTAAATGCTGCAAAGCCAGCGGTATTTGCTTTGATGGACTATTGGACTTTTGATGGTTGGTTCGCTTTAAAGAACCGACTTACGAAAGAAGGTGCTCCCCGGTTAGAAAAAACCGTTTTCCCGGGAATAGAGCTGAGATTAGTAGCACCTATGGATGGGAGGCTTAACGCACATGTACTTTTTTCCAATGAGGTCGATGATCAAGTTTTACGCGATTTTCAATCAGGATTGAAAATCGCCCTTATTGAACGACCTTTGTCAGACCACGCGTTAAAGTGCTATGCACGCGAAGTTGGGGAATACCTCTTACAGTCTAAGGGTTTCAAAAAAGCGGACATAGAGAGGGACGAAAAAAAAGCTCTGTTGGCGGGTTCTACCATTGCAGAAATAACGTGTGAAAGCTATAAAACAGCATTGAAGGGTGTCCCAAATGATATGGCTATAGGTTTTATGCCTTTTAGCACAAACGATGGCTTAGCCGCTGTAAAATGGCAAGATCATTACGCTTATGTATTAGGACTCTTTGAAATATCTCCTATTTTCGAATCTAGAGACGCCGACCTTTGGGCAGCTTTTAATGGCGTCAAAACCGAAGCAAATAAGAATTGGATTGTAAATTTCCAAAGGGCCCTAGGTAATATTCCTAGGTTAGCGGTTTCCGGTAGTGATGCTCATCAGTTTGTCGGTATGAAAGGTAATAACGATCGCAGAGGTTACGGTGATTATCCATCGGATAAAATTACTTGGATCAAAGCTAATCCTACTTTCCAAGGCTTACAACAGGCCATCAAAGAACCCGTCAAACGTTCTTTTCTCGGGGAATTCCCTCCCAAAGTTCAAGTAGTACAGGAAAATAGAAGCATTTTCATAAATAAATTAGAGGTAAATAAAGAGCCGTTATCAACCTTTAATGAAAGCTGGCTAGACCAAACAGATATAATTTTGAATCATGATTTGGTTGCCATTATCGGGAATAAAGGGAGTGGAAAAAGTGCTTTAGCTGACATTACCGCGTTATTAGGAAACTCAAAGCAAAGCCATCATTTTTCTTTTCTCAAACAAAATCGATTTAGAGGTAAAACTGGTGAGCCTGCTAAACATTTTGTTGCCAAAGCTATATGGGAAGATGGAGAGGTTTTAGAAAAGAATCTAAATGAAAATCCTGCAACAGAAAATGTTGAATATGTTAAATACATACCACAAGGTCATTTCGAAGAGTTGTGTAATGCGCATGTTTCAGGAAAATCCGATGCTTTTGAGAAAGAGCTGAGGTCTGTAATTTTTTCTCACGCTGATGACGGTACTAGACTCGGCGCTCATAATTTTGATCAACTTATCGACCAACAAGAAAGCGCATTGAGAAGTAATTTTGATAGTTTAAGGGGGAGATTACATAAGCTAAATCGTCAGATATCATCTGTTGAAGGCCAAATGTCTGACGAAACACGCAAAGCAGTCAATGAACAACTAGCTCAAAAGAGTAGATTGCTTCAAGAGCATACGAATGTTAAACCTAAGGAAGTCCCTGAGCCGACTAGTCAGCTATCCAGAGAACAACAAGTTGCCTCTGCTGAATTATCAGATATTACTCGTAATATCGAGGCAATTGATATTCAACGGGAAGCTAATAAGGTTGAATTGACTCAACTTGCTTTAAAGAATAAAGCTCATTTAAATATAAAAGAAGGAATTGAGGTTGTTAAACGATCGATTACTCAATTTAAGACTGATTATCTTAGTGATGTTTTAGCTTTAGGGATAGATATAGAAACGTTAATTTCATTTGAAATAAAAGAGAAAGATCTAGAGATAATTGATTTGCATATTTCTACTCGAAGTCGAGAGATTGAAGAAATTAATCAAACTCTTGATCTCGATAAAGATTCTCTAATAGATAAAAGAACTCCACTTAATGCTAAATTAAATGGACCACAACAGAGTTATCAAAAATATTTAGAGTTATTGAAAGTTTGGCAAGAAAAAGAGGTTGGAATAATCGGTTCAAAAGATCAGCCTGACACATTAGATGGCTTGAAGTATAGATTAGCACAGTTAGAAGATTTGCCAGTCAATAGAGTTGCCTTACAAGCCGAGCGGATAGCTATTACCGAGCAAATTTTTGATCGATTAGATGAACAACGTATCAGTAGAGAAGCGCTCTTTAGACCCGTTCAAGAACTAATCCAAAATAACGCCCTAATTCGTGACGAATATAAACTACAATTTAAATCAGAGATAAAAAGCACCCCTGAACTTATCTATACTAAGTTGTTTGCACTGGTAAAACAAAATACCAGTGAATTTAGAGGAGATAGTGAGAGTTTATCAGTACTAAAAGATATGATGGATAAACATGATATAAGTAGTAAGCAGTCTCTATTGGAATTTGTTCAAGAATTACATGACAAACTTGAAGTGGTTTCAAAATTACCTGGTGTAGAATCCTTATTGAGGAAAGACCGCACATCCAACGAAGTTTATGACTTAATATTTGGGTTAGAGTACTTAGATCCAAGATACACTTTGATGTTCCAAGATGCGCAAATAGGTCAATTATCACCTGGGCAAAGAGGAGCTCTGCTGTTAATTTTCTATCTACTGGTTGATAAAGGCAACAAACCCATCATCTTAGATCAGCCTGAAGAAAATTTAGACAATGAAACTATCGTTAGTTTGCTAGTACCTGTTTTGACTGAAGCAAAGAAAAAACGTCAAATAATGATGGTAACCCATAATCCCAACTTAGCAGTCGTTTGCGATGCAGAGCAAATAATTCACTGCGAATTTAATCGCATCGACAGCCACAATATTACTTATACTTCGGGAGCAATTGAGAGTCGCTTAATTAACAATAAAGTGGTCGACGTGCTGGAGGGAACAATGCCAGCTTTTGATAACCGAAAACTAAAGTATATGTAGAATATAGGAGCAATATGTTTAATTACATACAATTGTTTGTGTTGTTGACTGGTAGCAGTGCCATCACGTTTTTGTAAAGTTTCATCAGTAAATAGATTATTTTTTACAAAAATCGTTACGATTAATCTATAAAATAAATCAAGTATATGTTTTTTATGTAATTTATGGCTCGGTCGGTCAGCAAGGTAACCATACCCATTCTAATTCAAGACAAAAATTAAAATGTTTAAAAATATCTTCAAAAGCCGCTATCAGCGGCTTTTTTTTGTTTAAAGATAAGTAAAAGTGTAAATACGATTTAAGGCATATATAACAAAGCTCTGATTTCAAGGAGCTTTTTTTACTTTAAAAATACTAGCTTCTGGATCGTTTTCTTTGAACTTGGCTAGATTCACACATGTAAAAATGACAACTCGGAGTTAATCAAAAAATGACCACTATGTGTTAAGTTGCACTCGTTATTGACCCGCGTTTGCATTAAATGAGTGATCCGCTTAAACCGATTGTCAGCGAGATGTTTTGTGGCAGTAGCAACTTATAAAATGGTCAAGCTTATATGCAAAAGATAGGAATGTTTGGTTCAATTTTGAATGCAAATCAAAACAGTCCTAAGAGACAATTGTTGGCTCTTTACTCCTATGTTATCTTCAATTTGTAAAAGGAATTTACATTGCAACCGGTTTTGACCTTAAGCGAAAATGTAGTGCTTTAACAACGTAGTTTAATAAGCTGGTTGCGTCAGTCAATTTTAAGCCTGGAAGGGCGAATTTAGGTTAATTTATAAGGATATAAAAATGAACATCAAGAAAGATTTACTAGGTAATTTGTCTAAAAATGAACTAATAGATGCGGCGTTATTGAATGTTGTTTCAGGAGGTGGTTGTGAGCAATGGGTAGAAACCTGCGGCTGCAAAAGTGGTCTTTGCGATTGGTGTGGTAAATGGGTGCCTAGGACAACAATAACCAAGGTTCCGTTCGAGGAGATTTAATTTGTCGTAAGCTTGAACATACCAATAACGCTAATAATAATGCTAATAAAATAAGGTAGGGCTGCAAAATGTCATGTTTAAAATTTGACAACACAAGCTTATTAGCCGAAAAAGCGGTCTATCTTGATGACTTAATTCAAGATAAGACCGGCATAATACAGCCGCCTTTAAAGGTTATATTGGCATATAAAAATCAACATATAATTGATGGATTAATGTCTGCATTAGAAATAAGTCTAGACACAGCATTGCAACTATTTGAAGACGGTCTAATTTGGCTCTGGTATTGCAATAACAATGGATCAAAAGGTTATCGGGATATAGATGATCCCATTTTAATCTTGGATGAAGTTTGGCATACATTCATATTGTATACACCTTACTATACGAAGTTCTGTGCCACCTTTTTTGGTGAGTATTTACATCATATGCCGACCTTATTACAAGCCGACGTTCCGCAATGTGACAATAGTCAAGAACACTACTTTAGCCGCAAGAAAAAACAGTTGGAGACCATTTACGAGTTGCTTGGTAGAGACGTTTTTACGCGTTGGTATCACACATATCCAAACACCTTTAGTCGTGAGCAAATTTTGTCAATACGTAAAAGATAGATACACATAAAAAAGCAGGAGTTAAGGTTTAAACAAGTAAAAGATACTGGCATGATAACGTTAATTAGTTGCTTCTTTTGTGTTTTTGTTTGCCCTAATCCTCATATCATCAGAAAGGGGGATGGCCTTACGAGCATCGGTATCAAAAAGTACTGAGATACTACAAAGTGTCGCCACTATTTTGTTACTTCCGCTTTCACGCATTTCATAAGAAACAGTAATCGACTTGCCACCGACTCTTGTGAGCACTCCTGTGACATCAAGCAGTTGACCGCTTCTGACTTCTAATAAATATTCAATGGTGTGCTTTACGTCAGCCCATCCAATATTATTATTTTGACTATCTGTACCCGACCATGCAAACACTCTATTTAGAAAGTGGTAGCTGGCGTCATCGAACATCGCCATATAATGTCGGGTAGTCATGTGACCCATCGAGTCACAAAGCCAAGGATGGCAAACGCCTTTATAATCCGCAATCATTAGCTGTTAATCTCCTTATTTACACTGCACGAGCGAGCTCAACCAGTGTATTGTGCTTTTTAAGACCGAGGCTCTTTCTCGCTTGCGCAGGTGACTGAATGCTAGCACCCATCAATTCAACAATCTTTCGGGCGCGCTCGACTAGTTGTACGTTGGTCGCCAAAACACCTTTTTCGAGATAAATATTGTCTTCTAATCCGACCCTAATATTGCCTCCTAATAGGGCGGCTTGCGCCGCCATCGGCATTTCATTTGCGCCCAAGCCAAATGCTGCCCAGTTTGCATCTGTAGGCAAATTATCAACCATGGCTTTCATATTCGTAGTATTGCCCTGCGCACCCCATTTTACTCCCATGCACAGCTGGAACAGTGGTGGTGCGTCAAGTATGTCTTCAGCTATCATCTGTTTGGCAAACCAAATATGCCCTAGGTCGAATACTTCAAGTTCTGGTTTTACACCCAGCTTTTGTAATCGCTTAGCACCCGTGCGAAGCATGTCGGTTGTTGAAACATATACATAGTTGTTCACATCATAATTAAATGAGCCGCAGTCAAGCGAACATATTTCAGGCAAAAGTAACTCTACATGTTCTTGACGTTTTACTTGCCCAACCAAATCAGTATGTTGACCAAGCTCCGTCGGATTGCTTTCAGGCCCTAAAAACAGATCACCTCCCATTCCAGTCGTGAGGTTAATGATAACGTCTGTAGACTCCTGTCTTATTCTGTCCACGACTTCTTTATACAGACGAATATCGCGAGAGGCCGCGCCGGTTTTCGGGTCGCGCACATGAATGTGAGCAATGGCTGCACCAGCTTTGGCTACAGCAATTGCCTCATCGGCTAGCTGTTTGGGAGTAATGGGTAGATGAGGCGTTTTGTTTTCAGTCGGGCCTGAGCCTGAAATTGCAGCAGAAATAATTATATTACGATTCATTTGACGTTAAGCTGAGCTGGATAAATTCATTGTAACTTTGGAAAATAATGAACAGATCGATAACTCTAGCGTTTTCCTCTAATTAAAATTTAATTAGTAGTCTAACTAATTTTTGACCTTATTTCAATTTGTAGGCACTGACTGAGATTAAATGTATAGGCTAAACACATGGCTCTTGCAGATGGGCTTTGCGATTAAGCGGTACTGACAATATTTGAATCAAAGCTCACAAAGGCTTTAATTCAGTCGGGAGCGGCGAACATGCAGACGATTAATAAGGATATATTGTTCACGACAATAGACATTAAGAGGTTTGTTCGCTGGCCGCTCTTTCTCGTGAAACGCGAAGCTCAGGGTCGGCCTTTACTTGTTCAATTAACCAAGTTTCGAATAGTTGAATTTTTTTCTGTTCGAATTTCTCCTGACGATAAACAAAATACCAATCACTGTGGTGTTTAACACGCATTTCAGGAAAAGGTTCAATCAGCAGCCCTGAGGATAGTTCCTTGTCAACGTAGGGTTGCATACCAAGTGCTACTCCCATGCCTTGTAAAGCGGTAGAAATTGAATGATCGTAGCTATCAAATTGCAGTCCTGACTCTGGGTCAACAGCAGCACAACCCACCTCATCTAGCCAAATGTACCAATCTCTATGAGAAGGATAAACTTGCAGTATAGTAAAGTCGTTTAGTTGTTCAGGGCGCGACAGCTGCTCGTTTCCAGTCAGTATATTAGGACTACACACGGGAAATACATCGCTAGAAAATAAATATGAGTAATGCAAATCATTGGCAGTTCGATTACCAATCATGACACAGGCATCGACGTCACTTATATTAAAATCGACATCGAACTGTGAAGTGTGCAGTCTAACACTGGTGTTGGGATACTTGTTTTGAAAGTCGGGCAGTCTTGGTATCAGCCAGCGAATAGCTAATGTTGAATATAATTGAATCGTTAATACATCTGATCGTGTTGGTGTCAAAATTAAGTCGGTACCTTCAGCCATTTTATCAAAGGCATCGCGAAGGATCGGGTAATACTGTTTGCCGACTTTAGTGAGTTCAACTGAGCGTGTTTTACGAATAAATAATTCAACATTAAGTACATGTTCTAGTTGCTTTATTTGATGACTAACTGCTGAGACTGATACAGAAAGTTCATCTGCTGCATTTCTAAAAGAACAATGTCTGGCTGCCGCTTCAAAACTTTTCAAAGAATTCAAAGGTGGGATCTTTTTGCGCAAATGAGTATCCTCGTGATCTTCAAAATCCAATTATAGTTGAATAAATTTCTACCATGGAAGAGTAAAATTAGTTTGTCAGAGCCAATTAGGCATGTCAATATAATGTTAAAAAAGAGGCACCTGATGACTCAATCCGAAGACCACAACAACCATAGCACCCGTGATATTCGTGTTGCGGTGCAGCATGCGCAGGAAATGTTACAACACAACGCTTTTTCGACTGCAGAACAACAGGGTCGAGAAATTCTAAAATCTTTTCCGAATGAACCTAACGCACTTTTTATCGTTGGTGTTGCGCTCAAAGGTTTAGGGCGTTTTAGTGAAGCTAAAAAAATCTTACAAGTATTGGTTAAGCAAACTCCGGATTTTGCCCTAGCTCACCAAGAGCTTGGCTTCACACTGCATGCTCTAAAACAAATAAAACCGGCGATAGCATCATTGACCTGCGCCCTTAAAGTCGACGCTAAGTTAACTCATAGTTGGCGACTTTTATCTGAATTACTGCTGGTGAAAGGTGAAAGCAAAGCCTCTGAGAAAGCTTATAATAGTTACTTACGTTTCTCAGCCAAGCACCCGCTGTTAGGAGAAGCTCTGCAGGCTTTTATCGACGGTAAATTAGCATTAAGCGAGCGTCATTGCCGTGACTATCTAAAGCAAGCCCCGGATGATGTCAGTGCGTTAAGGTTATTGGCTGAAATAGCAATTAAATTGGGCGTATTTGAGGATGCTGAACAACTCCTTGTTCGTTGCCTAAGTTTAGCACCAGACTATCACCTTGCTCGTTTAAATTATGCGCATGTGTTAAATAAACAAGAAAAAAGTCAACAAGCACTATTAGAAATAGAAACCTTAGAAAAGTATCAGCCCAACGTGCCGCCGCAACAAATACTCAAAGCCGCTATTTTAGTAAGGTTAGGGCAATTCGAAGAGGCAATCGCGCTGTATGATGGGTTAATCGCGGCGTTGCCTGAACAAGCAAATCTTTATACCAGCAGAGGGCACGCGCTCAAAACAATTGGAGAACAAGATGCGGCTATTGCTTCGTATCGGCATGCGATTGCATGCGAGCCGAGTTATGGGGAAGCTTATTGGAGTTTGGCTAATCTAAAGACCTTTGGTTTTGAACAGTCTGAAATACAACAGATGAAAAAACAGATGGAGACAAAAAATCTCCCTTCACTGGACCGAATCAATATATGTTTTGCATTAGGTAAAGCGCTCGAAGACAACAAAGAGTTTGAACAATCGTTTCATTATTATAAATTAGGTAATCAATTCAAACAGAGCATTGAACGTTACGATGCCGATGAAACGACCGAACTCATTAAACGAACCATTACAACGTGTCAATCACCCATTTTTGAAAATAACGGTGAGCAGGGTTGCCGTAAAGCTGATCCGATATTTATAGTTGGACTTCCGCGTTCTGGTTCTACGTTGCTAGAGCAAATATTAGCAAGTCATTCACTGGTGGATGGCACCAAGGAGTTGCCAGATATTATTGCGATGGTTCGAAAATTAAGTGACCGTAAAAAACGTAATGAAATCTCAAAATATCCAGAGGTTATTGCCAAGCTTTCTGCACAGCAACGTCTTGCTCTGGGTAACGAATATATAAGCAAGACTCAGATACACCGAGGTGATGCCCCTTTTTTCATTGATAAAATGCCCAATAATTTTGCTCATATTGGATTGATTAAACTGATATTACCTAACGCAAAAATCATCGACGCACGTCGCCAGCCAATGTCTGCCTGTTTTAGTGGCTTTAAACAATTGTTTTCTGCCGGACAGGCTTTTAGTTATGACTTAGAAAATATTGCCCGTTATTATAAAGATTATCTCCACTTAATGGAGCATTGGCACAAAGTGCTCCCTAACCAAGTGCTCACTGTATCTTATGAAGATGTAGTTAATGATTTTGACAATCAGGTTAAACAACTTCTAGATTTTTGTGACTTACCTTTTGAGCAGAACTGCCTAGAATTTTATAATAATGCTCGTGCAGTCAACACTGCTAGCTCTGAACAGGTTAGACAACCTATTAATACAAAAGGACTCGATGCATGGAAGCCCTTTGAAGAGTTCCTTTCCCCATTACAAAGCAAATTGTCATCAATATTGTGATAAGTAGTAAGCTAGGTGTTTCCCTTTAGTAAAATAAGCTACAGCTTAAAAGAATGAGTCAACCACGTTTTCTACTTAAGTGTGGTTCAAAAAAATGCACCTGTGAATTTATAAAATATTATAATAGATAAATCTAATATATTAAATTTAGTTTTATAATTCATGTATTTAAACTTATTTCAAGACAATAATTTATATTCTATATTGGGTCTAAAAATTTTATATGGTTTAGTTTTATTCAATCATAGGAGAGATATAATCGTTTGTTTTCAGTAGGCTCATATTGCTATCATTATACGCTTGTTAATAATCTGTTAAGTACATGTTGACTATTTAAAATGATATTGCGAGCCTAAGTTCTATTTTATTGGGCTTTGTGACTTGTTCGATTTATTTATTATAAAAGGTAAACACAATGACTGATAAGCATCTAAAAAACAAAACGAGGTATTCTCGATTAAACCCTATAATTGCCGCAATACGCAATTCTATTAACGACAAAAACATTCAAAATATTGCTTTGTCAGCGTTGATGGTTAGCAGCATGGCAGTGATGCCTAGCGCCAATGCACAAGACGTTGATGCGGCTCAAGCTGAAACTGATAGAACAGCGTCGTCAAAGGGCATCGAGACAATAATAGTTACTTCACGCAAGCGTGTTGAAAATCTTCAAGACACTCCCTTAAGTGTTACTGCATTGGGCTCCACCAAATTAGATGAATTAGGGATCGAAAACTTCGATGATTACGCATTGATGTTACCGAGCCTCTCTTATCAATCAGCAGGACCTGGTTTGTCACAAGTCTATATGCGTGGAGCATCAGATGGTGGCAGTGGCAATGCATCAGGCTCTCAACCAGGGGTTGCTATTTATTTAGATGAGCAACCGGTAACCGCTATCGGGCGAAATCTTGATTTACATATTTATGATATAGAACGAGTGGAAGCACTTGCCGGACCGCAAAGTACCTTATTTGGCGCTAGTGCGCAGTCGGGCACTATCAGGATCATTACCAACAAACCTCAAATGGATTTGTTTGAAGGTGGTTTTGATGTTAGTTATGGCACTACCAAGAGTGGCGATGCTAGCCACTCATTAGAAGGATTTGTTAATCTTCCGGTAAGTGACAATGCTGCGATCCGCTTAGTTGCTTGGACCAAAAAAGATGGCGGTTATATTGATAATATAGCGGGCACGAGAACCTATGGATTGTTCACTGATGGTGGAAACTTTTCAACAGTCGAAGAAAATAATGATGATTTAGTAAAAGAAAACTTCAATGAATTAACTAACAGTGGAGCTAGAATCGCCTTAAAAGTAAGTCTTAATGATAACTGGACAGCTACAGCAAGTTACCTGACTCAAAAGCAGGAGACTGAAGGTGTGTGGTTTCAAGACTCAGAAAATCCCAGTGGTGAAGTCAACGACTTAGAGGTTCAGCGTTTTTTCCCTGATTCAATGGACGATGAATTTAATCAAGCCGCACTTACAATAGAAGGTGATTTGGGTTCCTCTAGCCTAGTTTATGCCGGCTCGTTTATGGAGCGAGACGTACAGTACTTTAATGATTACTCCGACTACGCCGATTATTTTTCTAGTAGTTGGATCCAATATTATGGTTGTGAATATTATGGTACGGCAGATGCAGACTGTTCAAGTATGGCCATTTTTTACAATGATGATAATAAATATAAACGCAATACTCATGAACTGCGTTTGCAATCAACAGATAATGACCCATTGCAGTACATTGTTGGTTTATATTACGAAGATGCCAGTCATGATTACCGCCAAGAATGGCAAATGAATGGAATGGCGCAAGGAGCCGACTTTAGACAGTTTGGTGAAGCGAACCTTTGGTACTTAACGGATCAAAAAAGGGCAGATAAGCAGTCGGCATTGTTTGGTGAAGTGAGCTATGCATTTACACATCAACTCACTACAACGTTTGGTGCTAGGTGGTTTGAAAATGAAAGTACATTAAACGGCGTGTCTGGCTATGGACTGATTTTCCCCGGCTCGCCTATTCTTAACGTCGATAGCAAAGATGATGACAGTGATAGTATTTTTAAATTCAATCTAAGCTATAAATTTGACGATAAAAAAATGGTCTATCTTACGTGGTCAGAAGGTTATCGCCCCGGTGGCATAAACCGAGACGAAACGGCTTTGGTGCCGCGTATCTACAAACCTGATATTGTGACAAATACAGAGCTAGGCTGGAAAACCATGTGGTTGGACAGTAATCTTCGTTGGAATGGGGCTGTTTACCATATGCAATGGGATGATATGCAGTTCACCCGCTTTGATTCATCGTATGGCTCTCCTGTTGGTCTAACAATCAACGCCAGTGAATCAAAAATTGTCGGTATTGAATCCGATCTCACCTACTTAATAACACCAGACTGGACTGTATCTGCCGCATTTAATTTTAATCAAGCTGAGTTAGCCGCTGATTTATTAGTCGGCAGTAACTTATCACCTGATGGTACTGAACTTCCCAACGTGCCTGACTTTAAAGGGAATCTGACCAGTCGTTATAACTTTGTTATTGGTGATTATAAAAGCTTTGCGCAAGTCGTTTATTCCTATGTCGGCGAAGCATACAGTGATATCTACAAGTATAAAACCAGTGATTTAAACCTAGACTTACGTGATATTAATAGCAGCTATAGCATTGTTAATTTATCCGCGGGAATAAATATGGGTAGTTGGGGAGTCAACTTGTATGTCGATAACTTGACCGATGAACGCGCTGAGTTGTCTGGTGGCGGCGCAAGTTACGATACCACTGTAACGGTTAATCGCCCTAGAAACTTCGGGATCAGGTATCACATGTTATTTGAATAAACACCCTCTTGCGTGTCTTCGCCGGTTTACTAAATTCAGCATGGCACGCACATTTTTCTTCTAAATTTTAAATATTAAATATTTATCATTGTAATATGAGGACACTCTAATGACTGTTGTTAATAACGGATTGGGCCCAGAGGATGTCGTGCTTGTGACAGCTGGAGCCAACGGCATTGGCCGTAAAATAGCCGAAAAGTTTCTGGGATATGGTTGTAAAGTACATGTATGCGATATTGATAAAAAGGTTATCGCTGACTTTCTTGAGGCAAATCCTAGCGCGACAGCCTCGGTGGCGGATGTTGCAAATGTTGATCAAGTTAAGCAAATGTTTGCTGACCTAATGACTCACTATCAACATTTGGACGTGTTGGTCAATAATGCTGGGATCGCGGGCCCTACAGCATTTGTTGAAGATATAGATCCTGACGATTGGGCGCGCACCATTAATGTGAATATGAACGGACAATTTCATTGCACCAAGTTCGCAGTGCCGTTACTTAAAGCAAATGGCTCGGGAAGTATTATTAATATTTCTTCTAATGCTGGTTTCTTCGGTTTTCCGATGCGCTCGCCCTATGCCGCATCTAAATGGGCACTTATTGGTCTAACAAAAACATGGGCGATGGAATTAGGTCCATATAATATTCGGGTCAATGCTTTATGCCCAGGCAGTGTCAAAGGAGATAGAATTGACAATGTTATTCGTCTTGATGCCGAAAAACGTGGGGTTACACCAGATGTGGTCAGAGATATATATGCAGAGCAAAGTTCACTGCGGCTTTTTGTCAGTCCGGATGATATTGCTAATATGGTCATATTTTTAAGCTCTGACCTAGGAGCCAGTCTTTCCGGTCAGGCTATTGGAGTTGACGGTCACACAGAAAATTTATCTAGCAAATTTTAAATAATAGGCGCAGCTGTTGTTAATCGACAATCATTGATTAAATACAGCCCAGCGTGACGCGATTCGATGAGATTAAAAATTGGAAAAAATAATGAAAGCAGCTTGGTTTGAAAAATTCGGTGCACCAGCAGATACAATAATAATAGGTGAACAACCAAAGCCTGTTGCTGGTGATGGTCAGGTATTAGTAAAATTAAAAACCACAGGGGTTAATCCTTCAGATGTTAAAAAACGCATCGGCGCCTTTCCTAATCTGTTAGATAACGGTCATGTCATTCCACATAGTGATGGCGCGGGTATCATCGAAGCTGTGGGTAAAGGAGTACCTGACAGTAGAATAGGCGAACGAGTTTGGGTTTATCAGGCGCAGTATGCTCGCCTTTTAGGAACGGCAGCTGAATACGTCGCAATTGACGCATCTCGAGCAGCCACGTTAGCGAGCAATACATCGTTTGAAATAGGCGCTTGTTTAGGTATTCCCGCAATGACCGCCCATCGGGTTGTTTCATCCGATGGCTCTGTTAAAGGGCAAACAGTGTTGGTTACCGGCGGCGCTGGTCGTGTTGGTTACTATGCTATTCAATGGGCTAAACTTGCTGGAGCTAAAGTTATTACAACGGCAAGTAATCCAATAGATGAAGCAAGTTGTGTTGAAGCCGGGGCTGATTTAGTGGTTAACCATCGCGACGTTAACTGGGGTGATAAAGTTCAAGAAGTTAATGATGGTGAAAAAGTTGATCGCGTTATTGATGTTGAGTTTGGTTTTAACTTACCCGAAGTACTTAAGTGTATTCGTACTGGTGGTGTCATCGCCACTTACGGAAATACCCAGATCAAAGAACCAAAATTACCTTTTCTCCAAATGATGTTTATGGATCTAACGATACGCATGACCATAGTGTATGCAATGCCAGAGTCGGCTAAACAAGAGGCTATCGAGGATATTTATGAGGCATTAGCCGCGGGACGATTGAAACATAGAGTGACTCATGTACTTCCTTTTGAACAAATGGCAAAAAGTCATGAGTTAATAGAGGAAATTGGATTACGCGGAAGTGTTGTGGTTGATATAGAAGCGTAAATTATAGTTTTAAAGGGCCCAACTCATCATGAATTCATCGCTACTCTCTAACAGATTTATTTGTTTTCTTCGTTGGGGCCTATTGATTTTCCTGCCCTTTACTATTGCTTCTCAGGTTTGCCATGCAAGTGAACCCATATCGCTTGAGGTAAGCGCGGGCAATGAAATATTGATTGGCCATTATGCTGACCAAACAAAAAACGTAGCCGCTTTTAAGGGCATCCCATACGCTGCGCCGCCAATAAATCAGCGTCGTTGGCAAGCCCCAGAAAAACCCCAACCGAGACCAGGAAAACAGTTGGCAACGCACTTTGCTGACGCTTGCTTTCAAGACAACTACAATACTCAATGGTATCAAAAAGTAGGTAAAGCTTTTGGTGCTTCACCCGAGATATTCACCGATCCAACTTTTAGTGAAGATTGCCTATACCTAAATGTTTGGACGCCATCGTTGCACAAAGACCAGAAATTACCCGTAATGGTTTGGATCCATGGTGGCAGTAATAAGGCTGGCTGGTCATACGAAGCAAATTATATCGGCGCTAAACTTGCGCAACAAGGCCAAGTGATAGTGGTTAGTATCGCCTATCGTTTAGGTGTCTTTGGCTTTTTCTCACACCCTGAATTAACACAAAGCACAGCTCCTGCAAATTTTGGCTTACTAGACCAAATCGAAGCGCTGAATTGGATCAATAAGAACATAGAGCAATTTGGTGGTGACAGTTCAAATATAACCCTCTTTGGCGAATCCGCCGGTGCGGCAAACATTGGCAACTTAATTTTATCACCCCTCGCTGACGGACTATTTCAGCGTGCAATCAGTCAAAGCGGTGGATTTCAGTTGTCGAATAATGCCGATTTAAAAAGCCAGCAAACATTTGGTCATGACTTAGCCAATTCTCTGGATATGACGGACAGCTCACTGTCGATGCTAAAAAAAACCTCCGCGAAAATCCTTTTTAATAAAGCAAAACAAGATTTCTCTGAATATTACTATGGTGCCGCCGTCGATGGACATGTGCTCTCTGATACGGCGTTAAATTTGCTTTTTAAGACACGACTAAAAGTTGATCTGCTGATCGGTAGCAATCAAGATGAATGGTTAATGTATTTAGATAATTCCCCTGAAAAACTCGCACAAATGATAAATTCCTACCCCAAAGAAATTCAAGGCATATTAAAAAAACGAGCACAACAAGAGCCTAGTATTGCGCGGGGACATGATCAAGCGTCGACCTTAATGGACATGGTTTGCCCGGGCTATGCCTATGCACAGCAAATAGCTAAAGCAGATAAACGTGCTTATATTTATCGCTTTAAACGGGTTCGAACAGGCACTGGTGGAGACAAGCTGCAGGCCTATCATGGCGCAGAAATTCCCTATGTATTTAATACTCATGATGACTGGCTAACAACCAACCAAGACGACGAAATGCTAACCACGGCGATGATAAGGTATTGGACTAATTTTGCTAAAAATGGAGACCCCAATGATGAAAAATCGACTGCTCTGCCTAACTGGCCTCAATTTGATGAAAATGATCCAAAAGTTTTAGCGTTATCAGAGCAAATATCTGTCATTGCGGCACCTGATTTCTCAATTTGTCAGAAAATATTGCCCTTCTTAAAACTAAACTCAAAAAAACTATAATAATAGAGGAGCGTTAACTTGAAGCAACGAATTGATAAAACTGGTTTTATCGCAACTATTGCTGTGATGTTATTAATGACGGTACCTTTAATGGTTGCACCAGAGGTATCCTCAACAATTATGCAACGAGCCTACGAGTACATAGGCAGTAATTTTGGCTTTCTCTACGTCTTTCTTGCGGCGACAATATTGCCTCTACTTCTTTGGTTAGCTTTTGGTAAATATGGAAGTATAAAATTCGGTGATGCAGCTGATAAACCTGAATATAATAATTTCGCTTGGAGTGGCATGTTATTTTGTGCTGGCGTGGGCGCTGGACTATTATATTGGGCGACCATTGAGTGGGCTTTTTACTATCAAAGCCCTCCGTTTGGTGCTGAACCTATGTCAACAGAAGCGGCTAAGTGGGCATCATCGTATGGATTATTTCATTGGGGAATTAGCGCATGGGCTTTTTATTGTTTGCCCACCTTAGCGATTGCTTACCCTTATTATGTAAAAAAAATCCCAATGCTAAAGTTTAGTATAAGCTGTCATCACGTATTAGGAGGCAAAGAAAACTCTCTTGCGGGGCGTTTTATCGATTTTCTTTTTCGCATAGCACTGATCGGCGGAGCGGGGTCATCTTTAGGCTTCTCAACGCCTTTGATTGCTGAAGGTATTGCCCGATTGATTGGTATAGAGTCAAATTTTACGCTTGAGGTACTCGTGGTCTGCACGTGTGTCGCAATTTTTGCAACAAGTGTTTATTTTGGCTTAGAAAAAGGCATGAAACGATTGAGTTCAGCGAATGTTTGGTTATCGTTCTTTTTGCTGGCATTCCTGCTGTTTGCAGGCCCAACAGTATTTATATTCAAAGCCAGTATAAGTGGTCTCGGCACTGTTTTACAAAACTTCATCCAAATGAATACTTGGGCAGACCCTTTTACAGAATCTAATTTTGTTGAAAACTGGACTGTTTTTTATTGGGCTTGGTGGGTCGCCTTTGGTCCATTTGTGGGTATTTTTGTTACTCGTATATCAAAAGGAAGAACCATGAAAGAAGTTATCGTTGGTATGCTTACCTTCGGTACTATCGGTGGCTCACTGTTTTATATGATTTTTGGTAATTTCTCCTTATATCAACAGCTTTCAGGTAATTTGGATGTGATAACGCTTATGAACGAAAGTGGCATACCCGAAGCAATTATTACCGTGTTTGAGCAGTTACCCCTGTCTAATATTGTTATTGGCTTATTCTGTATTGTTTGTATCATTTTTGTAGCAACAACTTATGACGCTGCTTCTTATGTCCTTGCCAGTAGCGCGACGGCCGAACTTCCTGTGGGGGAAGATCCTCATCGCCTGCACAGAACATTTTGGGCCTTAACATTGGCTTTACTGCCGATTTGTTTAATGTATGTCGGGGGCCTCAAGGTAGCGCAAACTGCAGTGTTAGTTGTGTCATTACCTATTTTATTTGTGTATATGATAATGACTTACTCGTTCTTAAGTTCATTAAAGAAGGACTATGCGACGACTTAAGTATAAGACGCTTTTGGGTGCGACGTTATACTCAACGGTGTCGCTCTACTTGATACTAGAAAAGATTTAGATTGTAAGCGTGTGATTTTGCCTTGCCCTTATTGAAATGAACAATGAAGAGCACGTTTTTTACATTTTACAATTGGTCGATTTAGTTATTGAAGACTCCCAAACCTTCACCGAGTAAGAATTATTGCGAACAACTAAACCAAGTTAAGCTAAACCTTCCTGCCTATCTTTCACAGACTGCAATAGACATCACATTGATCATTATCGCTTTGTCCTCAAGAGCGTTTACTTAGCATCTTAAGTTAGGTATTGCTTAGATGCGCGAATACTAGCATCGACCGCGTCATTTGCTACTTCTTTCGCGGGCAGAAAAAAAGTCAGACTGCGACCCAGTATTACTACTTTGGTCTATATTCGAGGGCTGGCGACCACTAGTTTCTCTGATGTGCTGAGTATGCTTAGCACTGAACGTTAATGAACTTGTGTCCTCGTTGCGAGCAAGGTCAAAATGCATGAAATAGGAAGCGCTGAGCCGACTTTTGCGTCTTTTTCTAAAATATTCCAAGGATTATCTTCAAATAAAATAGCCGCTTCGAAAAACCTAGCCGCATCGATAAGCTGTTCATTCACCGTGTTTTTGTTGATAGAGCTAGCGTCGTTAGTCAATAAAACCGGATGATAGATATTTATTTCTTTGCCAATATTTTTATTCAGCTCTTAACCAAGATGATTTTTGTCGGATTAGACAACTCAAAATTGAGCATAAAATGTCCATAAAGGTTGTGTTCGAAGTCAATTGCAATAGGTCTTTGCGCAATATTAAAGCAAGTTTTATATGTATTGATACGTATGCGTCCGGCAACGCGTTGTCTGTTATTACATACGTAAACACTAAAAACGATCACATACACTCAATTAGTAATTAAAACACGTTAAACGTTAAGAGAATTTTTTCGAAGTCGATAAACCCCAAAGAGGGTTAAATACAACATTCGTATTTAACCTCATACTCGTCGGCGGAAAAGCATTTTATCGACCAAGTTTATGATAGCGAAAATAACTAAAAGGCACGAGTAATTTATGCGTTTGAGTTGGCGACAACTTATAAAGTCAAAACTAAGAGGAAAGTCATCATACTTTTCTATCGGCATCGCTTTTTCTGGCGAAAGTGTGCTTTTGTGCGCTTTACAAAAGCACGGCGATGAGTTGCAGTGGGTGTTGGATGCAAGCTTTAGTCACTCAAATTGGCAAGGGCAATTGGCAGACTATGTTCAGCGCCATAAGCTTGCGAATACAGACTGCTATGTGTCGTTAACGTCACACTGGTATCAGTTGTTACAAGTCGAGAAACCCAACGTACCTGAAAGTGAAGTTTATGCAGCACTGGAGTGGCCATTAAAAGACTTACTGCCGCCAAACACCGATTATATTTATGACTATTTAACGCCACCTACGCAAGTCGCTGGGCAGTCAAAACTCAGCGTCGTCGCCATACCTCACAAAGACATCAAGAATATTAGCAAGGGTATTTACGACGCTGATTTAACTTTAAAAAGTATTTTAATTGAAGAAACAGCAACGGTTGAATTGATGCCAACATCAGATGATGCGGTGATTAGTTTGGTGCAAGAGCATGGCGAAGAAATTGTTTTAAATATTGTTAAAAAAAATCAGTTGTATTTTACACGCCGCCTGAAGGGATTTGAGAACCTAGGAAGCTATAGTGAAAAAGAGCTATCAATGGGTATTACTGAATCTCTTTGTGTTCAAATACAACGGTCCATGGACTATTTCGAGAGTCAATTAAGACAACCACCGGTACGACAAGTGCTGCTTAAATTAGATACCACCTTAGCAGAACAGCTGGCAATTCAGATCCAGGAAAGCATGGGCTTACCAGTCAATGCTTTTGAACCTGAAATAATGTGTGGCTCAGGCTTCAATTTCAAAATGGCGAGTTATTCTTGTCTCGGTGCTGCATACGTGAAGCAATCACTAATAGCCGAGCAAAAACAGTTCAAGCAAGATGATACCAAAACGACGAGTTCAAAACGTGTAGAGGTGTCGTCATGAATACACGTATTAACCTTTATCGGGACGAATTTAAACCCAAGTTTGTATGGCTCTCTGCTACCAACACAATGATTTTTGGGGGCATCGCTTTGCTCATCATGGGTGGTACACACTTAAGTTTTTGGCAAGGACAACAAACACGTTTACAAGAATTGTCAAAAGTGGAAAGTAGTATCGAAGCCAAGAACAAAGAACTTCAGGAATTAAGCGAACAGTTGACGTTGCGTCAAAAAAATCCTGTGTTGTTGGCTAAGTTAAGTAAACAAAAATTGAGGCTGTCGAGCGCAAAACACCTTGCCGATAAGCTCAAAAGTTTAAGCAAACGGCAGGATAAGCCCCTCTCAAGCGCGTTGACCTCGTTTGCAGAGGTAAACAATAAGAATGTATGGCTCACAGCATTTAAAGTTAACGATACCGACATCTTGATAGAGGGCAATATTAACCAGCCCGATGCACTGCCTGCTTGGCTTAAAGCTATTGGCAAAACCGAGTTCTTTAATAATCGTGATTTTCGCGCTGCCACTGTGTTTAGAGCAGAGCAGCAATTGAGCTTTACGATTGAAAGTAAAATATCGCAGAAACAGGCAACGCAAGGGGAAACCAATGAGTAACTTTACGGACAGCCTCGAGGTACGTTTCAATGCTATTTCGGTGCGCGAGCAAAAACTATTGTTTTATGCAGTTCCTTTTGTAATTTGTTTCGTTTTAATTTTGGGTTTAATCGAACCGGTCATTATGCAGACAATTGACACCCGCGATCAAATAAGTACCAAAAAGCTTCGCCTCCTTGATGCATCTAACAATGTCGATGCAGTTAAGGCTCAGCTCAGCGTTGATCCAGACATGGCAACAAGAAATCAAATTACCGGCGTTAATGAACAAATTGTGACATTAGAAAAACTGTTTGCTAACGAACTAGAGCAACTAGTGCCTCCTTATGCAATGCCTTTAGTACTTGAGCAATTATTAGCCAAAGCAAAAAAGCTGCGACTAATGAATATGTCTTCTGTACCGCCTATTAATATTTTTAACGATGATGAAAAAGATATTAATCCTCAAAATATAATTGAGAATGCCATTGGCCCCAAATTATTTAAACACGGACTAAAAATTAGATTTGAAGGTTCGTTTTTTGATACACGTGACTTCTTAATCTCTGCAGAGCAAATGGGCTGGAAATTGCATTGGCGCGAAATTCTGTTTGAAGTGAATGAGTACCCAAAAGCGCAAGTTGATATTGAGTTATTTACCTTAAGTAAAAGTGAGGCTTATATCAATGTTAATTGATAAATCGAGGGGATTTTGTAGTTGCATTGCACTATTAATTGGTCTGTTAATTGCACAATTTAGCGTTGCCATAACGGTCTATGCAAAAACACTAAGTGATCCGACGCGTCCTCCGGGTAAAAGCGAACGTTTTGTCAATACTGATGAGTCAAACGTGGATACGTCAATAAATGTCACTGCGGTGTTCAAAAAGAATCAAACATTTTACGCCGTGATTAATAACAATTGGTTAGAAAAAGGTCAAAAAGTGGGCGCGTGGCGCGTCACCGAGATCACCAATTCCGGCGTATTTTTGAGGAATGAGAATGAGCTGGAGGCAATGCCTCTGCGGTTTTTGGTAAATGAAAAAAGCGATTTTAAGAAGCAGACAAATAATGAATAATTTACGGATCTGCAAAGCATTAAGTCTTTGTTTTATTACAATTTCACTGGCAGGCTGTCAAGCACCTGTTAGCAGTCACGTTGAAAAGTCCCTGGCCAAAGAGTTAGATGCTCAAATGCGTGTGCCAGAACCTCAAACTGCGCCTGAATTAGAGGCTGCGGTATCTGATTATTTGCTTGCTGGCGAAATGGCGAAGCCGAACGATACGTTATTTTCGGCGGATAAATACGACATTAATGCCAGACAAATTGATGCGGTTAGTTTCTTTTCAGGCTTAGTCAAAGACACAGCTTTCTCGGTTGCGATGCACCCCGACGTAAATGGTCTTATCTCGCTAAACTTAAAACAAGTTGACCTAGACACTATTTTTGAGCTTGTTTCTGACCTCTATGGCTTTCACATCGATCGCATTGGCAATATTTATAAGGTGTTTCCAGCGGGTATACGCACCGAAACGTTTTCAATTAACTACTTGTTAATGCAGCGCGACGGGAGCACTCAAACTAGTATTATTTCCGGTGGTGTCGCTGAAAATGCGGGTAGCAATAACAACAACCGCAACAACCGCAGCAATAATGGAGCCTCAAATAATTTTGGCGGAAATTCTCAGGTAAGTAATAATCAAGGTGGCAACAATACTGGAAGAAGCAATGGCTCCAATGGCACTTCGATTACCACACGCACTGAAACGAATTTTTGGGCGGATCTCGAAACCAGTTTAAAAGAAATGCTGGGCAACGAAAAAGGTCGCTCCGTACTTGTCTCCCCGCAAGCCGGTTTAGTTACCGTGCGAGCGTTGCCGAGCGAATTAAAGACAATTGGTAATTTCTTAAGAATCTCTGAGGAAAGCTTACAACGCCAAGTTATTATCGAGGCGCGTATCTTGGAAGTGATATTAGACGATGAATATCAACAAGGTATTAATTGGACGCAAGTACTTTCGAGTGCTGGCAGCACAGATCTTAATTTTTCTACTTCTGCTGGGAATTTTGCAAATGATGTATCAGCCTCATTGGGTGGCCTTACAAGTTTGTCTTTCTTAAATAAAGATTTCAGTGGCGTGCTTAACTTGTTAGACACACAAGGCAAGGTGCAAGTGCTTTCAAGCCCACGCGTGACGGCGATTAATAATCAAAAAGCCGTTATAAAAGTAGGTAACGACGAGTACTTTGTTACCGATGTGTCTACCTCAAATACGATTACATCAAGTTCAACTTCGATTACACCTGATATTGGTTTAACGCCTTTCTTCAGCGGCATTGCACTTGATGTAACTCCACAAATTGACGCCAACGGCAGTATTTTATTGCATATTCATCCGTCCGTTATTGAAACACAAGAACAAGAAAAAGTGATTACATTGAACGAGGAACAATACATTTTGCCTTTGGCTCAGAGCACTATTCGCGAATCAGACACTATTATACGCGCAATGTCGGGTGAAATTGTGGTTATTGGCGGTTTGATGCAGTCGATTATTACAACAGAAAACTCGCAAACACCGCTGTTAGGTGATATCTCGATTTTGGGTAACTTGTTCAAAAGTAAACGTGAAAAAGAAACCAAAAAAGAACTTATTATTTTGCTGAAGCCAACCGTCGTTGGTAAAAACACCATGCGTCAGCAAATTGAAACCAGTCGTGCACAAATGGCCGATTGGTTGTACGTGGAATAGTCATGTATTTATATCACTTTGGTATCAGAGAATTGCCTTTTACGCTCACCCCAAATACGAGTTATTACTTTGGGCTGCCCAGTCATAAAGAAGCAATTGAAGTATTGTCTACGGCACTTCAAAGTGGCGAAGGGTTCATCAAAGTGACTGGCGAAGTAGGTGCGGGTAAAACACTTATTTGCAGAAAGCTTCTAAACGAACTTCCTGACGGATTCGTTACTGCCTACATTCCAAACCCATATTTGTCACCGGCTGAATTACGTCGTTCGGTAGCGGCAGAGTTAAACGTCGAATTACCGGAGGGAACTGACCAACAAGAGTTCACTCAATTGATTCAGCGGCGCCTGGTCGAAATTCATAAGCAACAAAAAAATGCAGTCCTCATTATTGACGAAGCACAAGCGTTGCCGGATGAAAGTATTGAAGCTCTTCGTCTAATGACGAACTTAGAGACAGAATCACAAAAACTATTGCAGGTTGTTTTGTTTGGACAACCTGAATTAGACGATAAACTAAAGCAACCTAAACTACGCCAGTTACTGCAACGCATTACTTTTTCTTACAAATTAAGATTGATGGATGCTGATCAGCTCTATCAATACGTTCGCCACAGAATGGCTGTCTCTGGTTATCGGGTAGAAGGCTTGTTTGATGAAGCCTGTTGTAATTTATTACATAAAGCCAGTGGCGGGACGCCAAGAATAGTCAACATGTTGTGTCATAAATCACTGATGTTAGCTTATGGCGAAGGCGTGCAAAAAATCACATTGAACCATGTAAAAGCGGCTATTGGTGATACTGAAGCAGCCAGACCTACTCGCAAAAAAAGACGATGGGCGTGGTTGCCAACCTCACTTTTTATTTCAGTCTCTGTTGTGTTGTTGCTGCTTATAAGTAGCCCCGAGAATTTTAATTTAGTGAATTTGGGTATAGGTTGGATTAAATGA